>Ga0209460_1000107_pt1 | contig 126473 bp, 103 predicted proteins | sample EBPBio132013_DNA_FD_185868 | JGI IMG/M metagenome (GOLD analysis project Ga0209460, IMG submission 185868) | Wastewater treatment Type I Accumulibacter community from EBPR Bioreactor in Madison, WI, USA - Reactor 2_5/13/2013_ DNA (SPAdes)... | ecosystem: Engineered > Bioreactor > EBPR >... | reverse complement strand
AACGCCGCCGGACAGGGTGACGACGCGGTAGCCATGCCGCTGCTCACAGCGGACTTGCAGCAGGCCGTTGCTGAACGCTGCGCGGGTGGCGTACCCTCCGGCTGCGTGCAGAGTTACCCGCCGCCGGAATGGGGCAAGCTCATTAACGCCATCTTCCGCCGTTCCACACCCGATGGCGCGGCGTGGGACATTGAAGTCATTTCCACTTATGAACAGGGAACAGGCGGCAGCGGCGTGTGCAGCTACTTCCACGTCCTACAGGATGCCGATGGCGAATGGCGCATCGACCGCTGGGCAGGGTTCATTTGGTGCGGTGACGCGGCCTCCCGCGGCATGGCAACCAACCCAGACACCCCCAACCGGATGCCATGAGCCACAAGACATTTAACGCAAAGACGCAAAGACGCAGAGACGCAAAGCTTTTTTGTCTTTGTATTCTGGTGATGGTTAGTGTGTTTATTAGTGGCTGTATTCCCGCTGCCGTCCCTGACAATCTGGATGATACCCCCGGCCCAGCGATAGTCATCAGCAACAGCCTGTATGAAGGGGCAGCGTTTACAGCCCGTGTGCCGGACGGTTGGCGCGTCATCACCAGCGAAGCGCAAGCACCACAGTCCGTCATCTTCGTCGCGCCGGATGATAAAACGCTGATTCGGTTGATTGAGGGTGAGGTCGAACTGTCCGAGGTTGAAGTGGAAGGCCAGCGTAATGAGCTTTACCCGCTTACGCTGGCGGATGGCACAACGGTAACGGCGGTGTTTAGCTCGCAGGCTTTATCGTGGGCGACATATTGGGGCCAATTTGAGTCGGTACGGGACTCAGTAAGCTCCCGTTGACCTGTGCTGCCAGTGTCAGCAAGCGCGTGACCTTTGGTTGCAGTTCCGCTGGAATGCTGCGCGAGGCGGGTGCTGGCGCGGGTTCCGCTGGTGCGCTGCGTTCAGCTTTCACGGTCACTTCGAGCGTCAGGCTGCCGAGGCGGATGGTATCGCCATGCCGCAGAATATGCGCGTTGTAAGGATGCACTTTCTCGCCGTTGACGAAGGTTCCGTTACGGCTGTCGAGATCGGTGACGTGCAAGCCGGTGCGGGTGCAGTCAATAACGGCATGAACGCGCGAAATACCATGTTCAGCCGCGCTCAACTCGGTCAGATCGACATCCGGCAGTTGCAGCATGAAGGGTGCTTGCCGCCCCATCATGGCACGCTGACCGGGTACCATCGTCAGGGGCAGTTCTTCACCCTCGACACGGAAGGTAACGGAATAAACCACGTTTTGCGCCGCTTGTGGATTTGTTGCTGTGGCAGCCGCCGACGGTGCGTGTCCGCATTTCATGCATTTGGCGAAACCTTCGACATTCTCTTGTCCGCATTGGGAGCAGCTTGTCAGAGGGCGCAGTTGTGTTGTCATGCCTTACCTTATCCGATCAACTTAATTCTTCTTAAGATAATACCCCTAAAGCGTGTGAAAAAGAGTTAGGAAATTCGTCATCCCTGCGCTCCATTAAGTTTGTTACAAACTTTTAAGTTTTGACTTGACTTGAGTCCAGCATGTATGGATACAAGCAATCCGTATACGGTAAAATGAAAGGTAGCTGAATCTGCTTTACAGCGGCCTAAAATCGCTGTACAATAATCGTGAAATTTAGAACATTCACAATTTTGTGAATGTTGTGATGTAAGATCGAGATAGACTAAAACGTACTGGATAGTAATCCGTATTTAAACGCAATCGTTCGCCTTTTAGACCTCGCCGTGTGTTTTGAGGAGTACACCCCAACATGACCAACTGGAATACTATTAGCGATAAAGTCCACGCCGCCGAGCGTATCAGCTACGACGAAGGTGTGTGGTTGTTCGAGCAGCGCGATATTATCAAGCTCGGCAAGCTGGCGCAGGTGGTGCGGAAGCGTATGCACGGCGACAAGGTGTACTTCAACAAGAACCGCCATATCAACCCGACCAATGTTTGCGCCTTCCACTGCAACTTCTGCTCGTTCGCCCGTACCAGCGATAAAGAAGCCGGTGCATATACCTTTATGCCCAATCAACTGCCGGATAAGGTGCGTGCAGCCGTACAAGCGGGTGTCCGCGAGTTTCATATCGTCGGCGGCTTGCACCCTGAACTCGGCTTCGAGTATTACCTCGACGTGCTGGAAACCCTCAAGAAGGAATTTCCGCATATCCACCTCAAGGCGTTCACGGCGGTCGAAATCGACTTCTTCGCCAAGCTGACCAATATGTCGCACGAAGAAGTGCTGAAAGAGCTGGTGAAGGCCGGTTTAGACAGTATGCCCGGTGGCGGCGCGGAAATCTTCCATTGGGATGTGCGCCGGAAGATTTGCCCCGAAAAGGCTAATCAGGAAACGTGGCTGGCTGTTCACGACACTGCTCACCGCCTCGGCCTCAAGACCAACGCGACGATGCTCTACGGTCACATCGAGAAGCCCGAACACCGCGTTCACCACATGGTCGCCCTGCGCGAACAGCAGGACAAGTCCGGCGGCTTCCAGACCTTTATCTCGCTGGCCTTCCACCCTGAAGAAAACAACCTCGGTCGCAAGCTCAACCGCCAGTGGACGACCGGCGTGGATGACATCAAGACGCTGGCGATCAGCCGCCTGATGCTGGACAACATTCCGAACATCAAAGCCTACTGGGTCATGCTCACGGCGGCTCTGGCACAGGTCGCGCTGAACTTCGGTGCGAACGATATGGACGGCACGATCATCGAGGAACACATCTATCAGGATGCGGGAGCCAAGCAGCAGGCGATGACCGTCCCTCAGCTCATGCAGTTTATCCGCTCGGCAGGGTATACCCCCGTCGAACGCGACACGGTTTACAACGAACTTGAAGTGTTCGCCTAGCCCTTTACCGCCGATACGAACCACTTCATGGCTTTAGAACCCCTTTCGATTGGATGGAAAGGGGATAAGATTGCGGAGGTTCAAACATGCTTGCTTCTGTTTCCCCGTTGATTATCGGTTTATTGGCTTTCGTAGTTCTCGGTGGCTTGTGGCTGACGTTTTATTGGCGCGTGGTTGACCCGTGGCTGCGGCGGGTCGTGGGGCGAATGGTACGCGCGACGATCAATCGCGGCGAGCAGAATATTTGGGTGGCGAATATGGAGTCGGAAGAAAGTGACAGTTGGCGCGCTTTCATCATTCGCCCTATTCAGATCGCCTCCATCTTTATGGCGGCGATGGTTGCCTTGATGATCGGGCTGGTCGTCACCGTCGGCTTGAGTCAGTGAGGTAACGGTTATGGACTATCCGGTTAAAACCCGAACCACTTTTGCTGAATATGCGGCGCTTCCAGAGTCGAACCAGATTGTCGAACTTATTGATGGAGAGATCGTTGTGAATCCGCCGTTATTCAGACATCAAAAAGCGCTCGTCAAGATCATCCTCTCGCTCCAATTTTTATCGGAGAACGGCGAAATTTGTGTCGCACCGACGGGTCTCAAGTTTGATGACGGTAACAGTTTCGAACCGGATTTGTTCTGGGTAAGCGAGAGTAACACCGACTGTGTACTGGGCGCGGATGGTCGTTACTGGTACGGCGCACCCGACTTGGTGGTCGAAATTCTCTCACCGTCAACCGAGGTGAATGATCGCGGGCATAAGTTCCAGACGTATCAAAGGTACGGTATCCGCGAATACTGGATGGTCAACCCTGAAGCCAAGTTCGTTGAGGTCTATACCCTCAGTGGCAGTCGCCTAACGCAGCAGGGTATTTACGAGGCAGCGCAGCCATTTGCGTCGGCTGTTTTGGGTGGCGTAACGATTGATCCGAAAACGTGGTTTAGTGACTAAATAGATCGAAAGAATAGACAGTTTTCTTTGACTTTTTGATCGCATTGTTTACCAAAGAAAGCTGAGTGAAACATGCTCAACATTGGACTGATTGATTACCTGAATACGATGCCCTTCCACTATGACCTTGCCGAACGGCTGGAAGGCGTGGACGTACACTTCGAACGCGGCGCACCCTCGCTCATGAACCGGATGCTCAAGGCGGGCGAGATCGACCTCGCGCCGATTTCCGCCATCGAAACCGCCCGTCACGCCGATGAATACGTCGTGCTGCCGGGGTTGAGTATCGCCAGTTTGGGCGCGGTTAAAACGGTGCTGCTGTTCTCGTGGGCGGCGGATATGAGCGAACTCGATGGCAAGTCGATTGCGCTGACCGACCATTCCGCCACCAGCGTCGCCCTGCTCAAAATTCTCTGCCGCGACCGTTACCATGTCGAGCCGTGCTTCACCGTGACCCCGCAGCACCTACCCAATATGCTGGGGGCGCACGATGGGGCGCTGGTCATCGGCGACGATGCGCTGGTCGAAGGCGTGCATCACCGCAAACTCACACCGGCTTCCGGCAGCGGGGAACTCCGCCCATATATCTTCGACCTCGGCGACGAGTGGCTGAAGATGACGGGCTTACCCTTCACCTTCTCGGTGTGGGCGGCTCGTAAGGACAAGGCACAGGCGCTCGAAGACGCGGGTGTTTTCGACGCGCTCTACGCCTCGACCGCGATGGGGCTGACCGAAGCCGGACGTGACACACTGGCGCAGGGCTACGCCGGACGGTTGGGTTTACCGGCGGGTGTTTGCCGGCGCTACCTGCGCGACCTGCGTTATACCCTGACCGGGGATGATCTGGCAGGGTTGAAGTTGTTCCTCGAACTGGGGTTGGAAGGCTTCGACTGGAACACGCTGGAGTTTTGGGGAGATCGTGTCGCCGTACCCAACCTGTGATAAACGGCTTCCGGCAAACCGGTTGAGCGCGTGAGGTCATTATTTGCATATAATAAGCCTAATACACGCTAATCGGCGCAGCGCCAGAAAGCCAATCTCATGGGATTTAGTGCGGAATGGTACTTAGCGGATAAAATCTTGTACGCGCGTAATTGGGGTAAAACCACACCGGAAAGTGTCCGCAAACAGGTGGATACTTTAGACCAGATGTTGACCGATAGTGCGGCAGGTTCGATCTACGTGATTTTGGATCTGACGCAGGTGACCAAGGCGCTGAACCTGAGGGACTTCCCGAAGGCGTTTGGCAGCTACAAGACGAACCCGAAATATGGCTGGATGCTAATGGTCGGGCAAAAAGACCCGGTGGTGCGTTTCGCGTCCGGCGTGGCAACAACCTTGTTCAAGGCGAAGCAGCGTTCGTTTAACACCGTGACTGAGGCGGTTGATTTTTTGCGGAATGTTGACCCTGATATTGATTGGTCAACCGTTGACCCAAGTGTGCTGACGCGGCCCATCCCTGCATAGGCAGCGATTATCGTAACGGAAGCAAGGTGCTATTGGTCACAGGGCAGATAAGCCGAACTGTGCTACCCTTGCCAGCTTTAAAGAGAGAAAGAACAACTATGGCAACCAACGAACCGGCAGTCCAAGCACAAGTCGACCAGATTTTGGCGAAGGTGCATGAAGGCAACCGTATCTCCTACGACGAGGGCTTGTACCTCTACCAGCACGCCGAACTGCTGGACTTGGCGGACGCGGCCAACGCCCGCCGTCAGCAGCTTGTCCCCGGCGATACCGTCACCTACCTCATCGACCGCAACATCAACTACACCAACGTTTGCGTGACCGACTGCCAGTTCTGTAACTTCTACGCGCTGCCGGGGGACAAGGAAAAGGGCTATGTGAACAGCAAGCTCATCCTCGGCAACAAGATCAAAGAGGCGCTGGAACTCGGCGCGACCCGCATCCTGATGCAGGGTGGGCATAACCCTGACCTGCCGTTCGAATACTACACCGATCTCGTAAGCTGGATTCACAAGACATTCCCGACCATCGAGATTAACGCCTTCTCGCCCAGTGAAATTCAGTACATGAGCGAAATCGGCGGCAAGTCATGGCACGAAACCCTGACCGAACTCAAGGCGGTTGGTCTGATGGGCTTGCCCGGTGGCGGTGGTGAAATCCTAGATGACGAAATCCGCAAGCGCGTGACCCCCAAGAAGATCATGACCGACGATTGGTTTGGCGTGATGAAGGTTGCCCATGAACTCGGCCTGATTACGACCGCGACGATGGTCATCGGCTTCCGCGAGAAGCTGGAAAACCGCATGAACCACCTGCAACGGCTGCGTGACGAGCAGGACGACAGCCTCAAGCGTTTTGGTACGGGCTTTAATGCCTTCATCAGTTGGACGGTACAGATCGAAGGGACACCACTGGGACGCAGCAGGTTTGCCAGCGAATACGGTGGTACGAGTACCGAGTATCTGCGCCATACGGCGATTGCCCGTATTTTCCTCGACAACCTGCCGCACATCAGCGCCAGTTGGCCGACGCAGGGTGCGAAGGTCGGGCAAATGTCCCTGCACTTCGGCGCGGACGACTTCGGCAGCACCATGATCGAGGAGAACGTGGTGAGTTCAGCGGGGGCGATCACCAAAGCCAGCCCGTTGATGCTGCCGAGCGAGATGCACCGCCAGATCCGCGAGGCGGGTTTTATTCCGGCGCAGCGCAACACCAACTATGATGTGCTGAAAGTCTTTGACGCGGTGGACAGCGAGGCCGAACTCAAGAGCATTCAGGAGATCGAGCAGGCCGCCAGCAAGCAGGGCAACTGGGCGGGCGTGACGCTGATCGAGTAGTTGCAAGTTTCAAGTGAAGGCGGCTCCGTTGGGGGTCGCCTTTTTTGTTGGTAGTCGCCAGCTATCAGCCGCCAGTCGTCAGCTAAAGGCAAAGGCGAATACGAGTCGCCAAGTACGCCAAGCAATGAGGTCTTGTGCGAATAAAGGCATCGTGCCTTAAATGGGAAGATTATCCGTTCTTCAAGATCATAGTACCAACCGAGCGCTTGTTCTTCGGAACCATAGGCATCAACAATTGCTTCATCTTGAATACGTCTTTCACGTTCTTCATTATGCTCAATCATCAATCGACACCTTTATTTATATCATTTTACCGCTTATAGCCGAATCATCTAAACCAACATCGCTTCTCTAGCGATATGGACTTCTTCTAGCATAGGATCAGATATTGGTTTTGCGTCGGCAGGAATTTTCAACGGCATCTACGTAATACGTCTGATTATGTGTTATCTACGAGTTCATCCACTGTTTATTCAAACTCCGGCTCGATACCTTCAGATTCAAACCAATCCAGTATTCGTTGCTGCTCGCGCTCGGCACGGAATTTGAACCACTTCTCTTGTGCTTCTGCATAACGATAAAGTACATCTTTGAAACGCCTGAAAGCGCCTGATCCTTGAATAGCGACTTCAAGGAGTTCGCGCAAATGATCATTCTCAAGTGATTCAATGTATTCTTGCATATCCAGATAACCATCTCGCGAGTCGTTTTTGGGGATCATCCGGTAACGATTAGCCGTATCTGCTTCGACTCGTGCCGCATCCATTAACTGCTCCCTGTCAGTTTCAGATAGATTGGTCTGGGCTTGCAGCGTTGATTGGATGCCGTCGAGGGTTTCCTCGTTGGTCAGTAGTTCTTCCAGTTGATGAACAGTATAATTTTCGACAAAGATCACCGCACCCGTTTCGATGTCGAGATAAGCTGTGGTTTCGTAGCTGTTTAATCCGAATGCCAATTCAAAGTTCATGCGGCTGATTTTGAGTTTGTTCATCCCTTAATTCCTCTTGCTACGAAATGACGCGGTAGAATCTTCGACAAATTATAGCCATAGCATTGCTGGGGTAAATCATTTACCTGACAGAAAAAGAAGTCGAACGTTTCTATGGCATCTGGTTTCCTCTGCTGTATTTTGTTAATCAACATCGAAACGTGGTTCCATCGTTTCTTAATAAATGGCGCACTGCTAATGTTTCACCCGAAGTCATTGCGCCAATTCGCAATGCCCTCTGGGAAGATGATGGGCTGCGCGAAGCATTTATGAGCGAGAACCCCGCCCGATTGTCCACAGATGATCTGGCACTCAACGATACTTATCGCGATATTCAAGAACGCGGCGGGATTATTACCAACCTATCTCCCTCTAATGGCAACACTAACAATCAGGAGAGGATTAGGTTGAGTAATCAAGAAGGTAATTACTGCTTTTCAAAAGGCACTCGGCGCATCTGGCTTAAGCCCAAACATGATTCAAGAGCAGACTAACAATATCGTAGATTTTGCTAGTAACTTGCTGAACAATAAGATGCCCCCCAGTATGCTGCTTGACTTCACCCAGAAGGATGTTGAAGCCTATCAAAAGTTGAAGCGCGGCGACATAAACCTCGTCAGCTTTAAGCGCTTTGTGAGATTTCTTCGTGAGACCGGACGAATGGATTGGGATGAAGCCGAACAGTTACTCGATGTTTTTAAACACCAATAACAGCGTATTTTCGATTTTACGAAGCACCCACAAGCACTGAAGCTAAACAAGTTTCGCTTCTTGCAAACGCCGATTGAGTCCCTGTGAGCGGGGATACTGGCTCCTAATGGCTTCCAGTTTATCTTGAAATTCTGTCATACGCTGCTCATGGTCGGCCAGATCACGTAAATCTTTTAAGATGGTCAAGGCTTCATCGTAAGTGCTTGCTTTTTTCTGCTCAATCAAGGTCGGAATTCTCGCCCATAGTTGTTCTTGTTGTTTGGCAATGTTTTTCAGTTTTTTCAAGCGCACACTTTCTGCCTTTTGTGTTTCTATTTCCAACCGCTTCTGCCCAATGATTTCCGATGCAGCGAGAATTTGGCGAATGGTACGGCGTTCGCTCATAGGCCACTCCACTTTGCCGGTACCAGAAATCTCGCGCAGACGATTAGTCAGAGCGATGTCCAGATTGGGTTCACCATTTAGTAGTCGTTCTAGGAACTCATGCTTTTCCGATTCGGACAGCCGATCAATACTGCTGCTAAGGTTTACATCTATCTTCTCGGTTTCTGAACTTGTCTGGGCAGCCGCTGCTACCCAATCAGGATCAATATCGAAAAAATCCATGAAGTTTCGTAGGGTTGGCGATAATGACTGAAGATTGGGTGGAACCGGCGGCTCGGTTAAGTCTTCGTCCTCTTCCAGAATATCCAATTCATAGTGGGCAAACTTTAGCCATGCCAAATACAGTGGACGGTAGTCACCGTGCATGATGTCATGACGAAGCTGAACAACGCCGGGGAGTATTCCTTGACCCTCTACCCATTCGCCGTCACCGCCGTCCTCTGGATTGAATTCGATGTTCAGAACGATGTATTTACCCGCAGTAGACCAGTCCATGCTGCCGACATACTGGTAGGCGGTAATTACATCGGCCGGAATAGTGTTTGCAGGGAAACGAAACATCAACTGGCGCGTACCCCAATTCGTGATGTAGAGCATCGCGTCGAAATATTTTACTAACACACGGTAAGGATCGCCCGGAAAATTACTGTAGTTGTAGACGAAACTGGCTCTGGTTGCAGTTAACTGGACTCGTGATGACAGGCGTTGTATCTCTGCCTGTGCTTCGGGCGTTAATGGATGATCTAATGCTTGGAACTCATAATACTGATATTCACTCATGGTATACCTTTAAAACGTTGCCCCAACGGGAATATGCATCTCCCAATGCCGTACAGTTGCTCTAGTTACCTTCATCATTACCGGAAATTTTTGTTTGCACAAATACTGTCATCGCCCGGTAAAGCGACTCCAGTGGCTTCTTTAAATCACCCGGCGGCGATCCTAGACGATGCAGTACAGCATTCTCTACTGTAGGTGTCGTAAATTGGGGAGCAGTCCAATTGAACGTTTCACTTCCCCAAAAATCCGCAATTTGATCATTAAGCGATGGTGCGGGGATCACGGTCCCAATAGACGAGCCTTCTTCACGAGTTTCGCTTACTGAGGCAGACCGCCGTTTTCGCAATGCCTCGATGACCTGCTCGCGAGTGTGCCCTCTCAACGTGAAAATTGGAAAAGGGTTGCGGTCAAATTGTTCGCCCAGTAGATAATAGACAGCGGCAATATGTTTACAGGGATTACTGTAATCAGGGCAGGAACATTCGGTTACAAAATCGCGCGTACTCGTCGGGAAAAGTGAGACATCAGCAGTTTCAAAAGCCGTTTCAATTTCCTGTGGCATTGTACCGTCGAGTAGCTGTGCGGCAAAAATCGCTTGCTCGCTGATCGTATCCAGCACTCGTTCCCACTCTTTATCTGGCAGTTTGTTAACTTGGATTTCGACAGCGTAGGGTTTGGGGCGTGATCCCTGAACATCCGCTGTGACCAGACCGGGCTGGACATCAATATTTAAAACTTGTCCGCTGCGCGCATAACTGCGCCCGCGCTGTAAACGGCTACCGATGCCGTAACTGTCTAAGACAGAAAGCCAACGTTTCGCCCACCAGTTGGCCGCAAATGCCCCGCGCTGATTGCGACTTTGAATGCCACCTTCTACCTTAATGGGGCGCGAAGGCGGAAAATAACTATAACCGTAGTCGTCATAATCCGGTGGAGGTCGACTTTTACGTTTTGTCATTTGTTATTCTCCTACTTCGCGTAAGCGCACCAGATCACGCAAGCTAGCTGTATCCAGTTCTGTTAGCCAGTTTTCATCTGCGCCAACAATACGTTCGGCCAAGGCTTTTTTACTTTCGATCATTTCATCAATTTTTTCCTCGAGTGTTCCAACGCAGACGAACTTATGCACCTGCACATTGCGGGTCTGCCCGATGCGGAAGGCGCGATCCGTCGCTTGGTTTTCGACCGCCGGATTCCACCAACGATCAAAGTGAAACACATGATTGGCTCTCGTCAAATTCAAACCCACGCCACCTGCTTTAAGCGAAAGAATAAATACTTTCGGTCCTCTTTCCGCCTGAAAACGTCGGATCATTTCTTCGCGCTCACTCACCTTGGTTCTACCATACAACCAGAGAGGATCATCGACGAATTTTGCTCGCAAATGATCGCGCAGTAATTCGCCCATTTCAGCAAATTGTGTAAAAATTAACGCTCGGTCGTCCGTCGCGTAAATCTCTTCCAGCATTTCGGTGAGCCGCGACAATTTACCAGAACGTCCTTCTAGAGCGCTGCCATCTTTGAGATATTGGGCGGGGTGATTACAGATTTGTTTGAGCTGCATCAATAATGACAGCACTAATCCACGCCGGGACATGGTGTCACCCTCTGCATCAGCGCTTTCAATACGCTCCATCACATCTTTGACGACTGCTTCGTAGAGTGTTCCCTGTTCAGTGGTCAGGGTCGTACAGAGTTTCATTTCCATCTTTGCTGGCAGATCGCTGATAACCGTCGGATCAGTTTTGAGCCGGCGCAAGATAAAGGGAGTCGTTAGATGTCGAAGGCGTTTAGCAGCAGTCGCATCATCTAGCTTTTCAATGGGATTAGCAAAGTGGCGGCGAAAACTCTGCTCATTGCCCAAATAATTCGGATTAAGAAACTGAAAAATCGACCAAAGTTCAGCCAGACGATTTTCCACAGGCGTACCTGTTAGCGCAATACGATAGTCACTTTTCAAAGCACGGGCAGCTTGTGCCTGCTTGGTTGCACTGTTCTTAATATTTTGGGCTTCATCGAGAATAACGGTTGACCATTCAACGCTTTCAAGAATTTCACGGTCACGTGCCAACAGCGGATAACTGGTGAAGACAACGTCAATGTCTTTAAGTTGGCTCATAAAAGCCTCACCTGATATGCGCTCAACACCTTGATGTGTATAGAATTGGAGGATTGGGGCAAATCGCTGTAGTTCACGCCTCCAATTACCTACAACCGAGGTCGGACAGACTACCAACGCCGGTTGCATTTTCCGCTCATCATTTTTGATATGCAGCAGTAAGGCAATCGTTTGGAGCGTTTTACCTAATCCCATATCATCAGCGAGACATGCCCCCAGACCATAACGTCTTAAGAAGACCAACCATGAAAAACCACGTTGCTGGTAGGGGCGTAATTGAGCGTGTAGATTGACAGGCGGTACAATCATTTCAATTTTCTCAGGCTTTTGCAGCGCAACGAGAAGTGATTTCAGCCAGCCATCCGCACGCATGTTTTCAAGGGGAATGGCACCTATACTCCCCTCGTTATCCAAACTCAACCGCAGTACTTCATTCAGCGGAAGTTCACCACTGCCATGCTCAAAAAACTTGAGACCAGCCTCGATTTGTGCAGCATCCAACAGCACCCATTGCCCTCGTAACTGTATCAAGGGCTGTTTGAGTGCAGCAAGGCGCATAAAGTCTGCTCGTTCGATGGGTTCTCCACCCAACATCACTTGGTAATCGTAATGCAGCAGCGTATCTAGGGTCAGGCGTGATTTGCTGGTCTGTTTACCGCCACTCACTTTTGCACGCGCGGTTAGTCGGACTTTTTTGCCTCCCCACCAGTGGGGCAAAAGCACCCGAAAGCCGCTCGCTTGCAAAAGCGGTGCAGCATCTTTTAGAAAAGTGTAGGCCAGTCCGGTATCAAAGGCCGTGCTTGACGGCGCAGCGCTTCGTAGGCTGTCTAATATCGGTGCGAATAAGCGTCCAGCAAAAGCCAGTCCACGCAGCAGTCGTTCTTGTGGTTGGTCAAAACGCTGTTGAAGATAGGGGCTGTCCTGTCCGCGCCAGATTTGACTGGCGGCAACAATCAGACTAGGATCATCAGTCGCTTGTAGTAAATAGCTCAACTTCCACTTCTGGTCATCATCATTATCTGGCGCATCCAAGCGGAACGTGATGCGAAAGGCGGTATTACCGGCTGCATCGTTTTGGCTTGACCACGTTTGCCAATCTTTGAATAATGCCTCACACTCAACCGTTGACAGTTTGACCTGCGTATCAGTCTGAGTCAGTGCAAACAGCCATGCTGCACCCACACCCCGTCCTGATAGCGGCTTGAGTGATGCCCCCATATCTCGTATGGTTGAATCTACTACACTGCTGACAAAGCCTCCCAATAATTTATAGGCTGAGAGAGATGTTTCAGGTGTTTCCGCTAATCCTAGACAGATCGGGGGCATGTACGCAGCTAACTCAGTGAAGCGTTCTGGATGTTCTGGCATCGGTTGCCAGAATGCCTGATAGCGAAAGCCATCCATTTTTAGTGCGGGCATAATCTGTTGTCGGACGACCAACGCCAAGGCTTCCAAGGTGGCGGCTCGCCAGAAAAGCAGACTTTGCCCAACATCCATTCGATGCGTGAGTGCCAGCAGCAGTTCAATCGCGTCGGACATGGTGAGTGCTATACCCGTGACCAGCCAGCGGTCTAGTGTCGAGGGCGGGGTGTCATCATCTGCAAAAATTCCAGTTGCACGGAGTTCGGGTGATGCTTGAGGCCATTTGTCACCGCTGGGTAGCCATATCTGAAATGATTGTGACTCTGAATGGGCGTTTGGGGCGAGGTTTGCGAGCCAATCTTCAAGTTGATCAACAGCGACCGCGAAAGGATGGGCAGTGGTGGTTGATCGTCGCCCTATTTTGCGGCTAGAAAGAGTATCTGACTCACCCCATAAGACGAAATGCTTCGAGTCAACTTGGAACGTACCATGAATGATGAACATACTGTTTGAAAGGTCAATTTAGCTATCTACTTTGGGAAAGTATAACGCGCATTGAGTGGAGTAGAAAAGATTTCTGTCTCAACTGGCTCATGAGACTTTTGCGACATTTAGCAGCATTCGGGTGACACCCAGCCATAAAACTGCCGATAGTAGACTGCCGCCTATTAGTCGACGGTAGCTGTATCCAAGGCTCATCTCTACTTAAGAAGTCTAAGCTCGACTTTGCACATCTTAATATTGTGCTTTCCGTTCAGCGAGAGCAAGTTGTGTTATTTTCTGCACATCATTGTGATCGATTGATGTCGAAAAACTCTGATAGCTTTTGATTATTCACCCTGAGCGAAACAGCTTGAGCAAAGATTGTCATGTGCAAAGTCGAGCTAATACAGATCAGCTACAAATGAAAAAGCGATTCCCATAGAGTCGCTTTTTGTGTTATTACGCTATTACTTTTTTGGACCCGAGGGGATTCGAACCCCTGACCTCTACAGTGCGATTGTAGCGCGATCCCAACTTCGCTACGGGCCCAATCAAACTGCCACGCATTCTAGTCGCTGTGGGGGGGCGTGTCAAGGTAAAACACGTTCCCCTGCAAGCGATGATGAAAAAACTTATTCTTCGCGCCGGAGCTGCGGGTAGAGCAGCACATCACGGATGCTGCGCTGGTCGGTCAGCAGCATTACCAGTCGGTCGATTCCCATGCCGAAGCCGCCGTTCGGTGGCATCCCGTAGCGCATCGCCCGCAGGTAATCCTCATCCAGCGGGGTCTCGTCGTCCTCCCCCGCGCGGAACGTTTTCGCCATATCGAGGAAACGCGCTTCTTGGTCGCGTGGGTCGTTCAGTTCGGTGAAGGCGTTCGCGAACTCCATCCCTGCGATATACAGCTCCCACCGCTCGACGTGCATATCGTCGTACTCGACCGCTTTGGCGAACGGCGAAATATCACGCGGGTAATCCATGATGAATGTCGGCTGAATCAGCTTCGGCTCGACGCATTCACCCAGTAGATGTTCCACCAGCTTGCCCCACGCCAATCCCGGTTTGATCTCAATCCCCGCCGCGCGAATAGCCGCTTCCAGCGAGGCAGCATCGCGGTAATCCATATAGTCGATGCCCGACTCTTCTTTAATCGCGTCACGCATGGTGATCCGCTTCCACTTCGGGGTCAGGTCAACCGCCACCCCTTGATAGGTGATCTGCGTCGAGTTGTTCACCACGCGGCACGCTTCGGCGACATACCGTTCGCACAGGTCAGCCACATCGTTGTAGTCAATATACGCCTTATAAAACTCCAGCATCGTGAACTCGGTGTTGTGCTTGTAGCTCACCCCTTCGTTGCGGAAGTCACGCCCCAACTCATACACCGCGTCATAACCGCCCACCAGCAGGCGCTTCAGGTACAGCTCAAAGCTGATCCGCAGGTATAAATCCTCGTTCAGTTGGTTATGGTGCGTGATGAACGGACGCGCCGCCGCACCACCGTACAACGGCTGTAAGATCGGTGTTTCGACCTCAAGGAAGCCCTCGTTGTCGAAGAAATTCCGCACCGCCTTGATAATCTTGGCGCGTTTCAGAAACACATCCCGGACGCTGTGGTTCACCGCGAGGTCGGCATACCGCTGGCGGTAGCGGGTTTCGACCGAGCTAAACTCGCCGAACTCCACAATCGAGCCGTCGTCCTGTACCTGCTGCTTAATAACTGGCAGTGGACTGAGCGACTTGGAAAGCAGTCGCAGTTCGTGAACAAGCACGCTGGTTTCGCCAGCTTTGGTACGCATCATCGTGCCGGTCGCTTCCACGAAGTCGTCGGTGTCGATCAGCTTATCCTTCACATAGCCGTAAACCGCTTCGTCCATATCGTTGACGCGCAGGAACAACTGCACCCGCCCGTGTTCGTCCTCAATGTGGATGAACGACAGCTTACCTTTGATATTCACCCGGCGGATGCGACCGCAAACTGTGACTTCAATGCTCTCAGCGGCTTCCCTGTCGGTTGGCTCCATCGCGTCATAAGCGGCAATCGCCTCCGCGCTCGTATGGGTGCGCTTGACACGGCGCGGGAAGGTTTCGACACCGGCTGCTTCCAGTGCTTGAATCTTTTCAACTCGTTCTTGTTCCAGTTTGTTCGGTTGCCACATGGGTGATATTGACCTGAATTTGTGCCTATAAACAGAAGAGCCTGCCACCGGCAAGCTCCTACAGTCTATCATATTCACTTGTAATCGTCAGGATTCAGTATCCCCAAACACCATTTTCGCTAGGTGATGGATTTGATGACGAAAATCATCTCGCCGTCCGGTGCTTTAAACTTGACATTTTCGCCAACCTTCGCACCCAGCAGCGCCCGTCCGAGCGGGCTTTCCACCGAAATCTTGCCATCACGCGGGTTGGCTTCAGCCGAGCCGACGAGACGGTAAACTTCTTTGTCCTTGCTGCCTTTTTCAATTACGGTAATCATCGCACCGAGTTCGACCTTATCTTTTTTGCCGGCGGTCGTCTCGATGATTTGTGCCGTGCTTAAAATCGTCTCCAAGCGCAAAATTTCGCCTTCGACAAAGGCTTGTTCGTTCTTGGCATCTTCGTATTCAGCGTTCTCGCTCAGGTCGCCGCCTTCTTCCAGAGCTTGACGCAGACGCTCGGCGACTTCCATGCGTTTTTGTTCGGTCAAATACTTCAACCGTGCTTCAAGTTCTACCATGCCTTCTGCGGTCAGATATTGCACGTCGTTCATGTCACCCAATCCTCACTTTTCCGTAGTGATATTGCCCTAAAACATAAAAACACAGCTAAATGGCTGTGCCTGGGTGGTACGTTCCCTCAAATTTTGAGTGTGGGACGGAACGTGGTTATATGCGCTGATGGCGGCTAATATAACATAACCTGTTAAAAAAGTAAAGTTTCTCCCCTGACTTAGGGTCAACCGTCCACCCCAAATGCTGAATATCACGGCATGTTATAAGGGCGCAAGACCTTGCACCCTACCTAACCACCTACATCACCACGACTGTAGGGGAGGGGCTGAGACCCTCACATTGTCCCATAATCATTACATTACCACGGTCGTAGGGGAGCACCTATGTGTGCTCCCACAGTATCGTCTGTCATCTGTCGTTGGGAATGCTCTCTCTCCCTCTCGTGTATTTGCTCCCTTCTCCCCTGTTACTACGGGGGAGAAGGGCTGGGGATGAGGGGGTCTATCTTAACTCGTAAACGTCGTATTCTGCGCCCCCTGTGCCATCCCGCGCTGCAAACTCTCGAAATCGCTTGGCGACAGCATCCCTTGCTTGACGACACCGCTGCTGCGCCCACGCCGCTGGTTATAAACCACTTGGAGATACGTATCTTGCGAATTGCCACCGTCGCGCGTGCGGCGGATGTTAACATCCAAGCGCGGGTACTTGATGTCCTGCGTGGTCAGCATCGCCCCCGCTTGCTGGAAGTTGCCGTCCTTGAGTGCGTTTAAGAATTCCTTGCGACCCTTAGCATTGGTCGTGGCAAAGTACATCGCTGGCCCGTACCACTCGTTTGCGTCTTCGTTGAACGGTTCGCCCGCCGCCCGCGCCGCGATGAATGCCGCGAACAAAGCTGCGATCAGGATTTCCACACCCCAATAAGCAAAGACCGCGTTGCCCTGTAGATCAATACCGCTGCTGCTGCTTGTGGATGCGGTTCGGGTAATACTAAAGCCTTGATCGGCGACGAGTTTCATATAGCCGACGAATCCCGTATCATCAACCGCATCCTGTAAACCGAAGTCGATGTATTCATTAAGCTCGGCATCGGTCGGTTCTTCACCGAAATCTTCAACGTAAAACCCTTTGACCTCGTTGCGGAAGCCGATGTAGTACGACAAGCCATGATAAACCGCGAAGATCAGCACGCCGCAGACGAGGCCAACGATAAAAGCCACGAATGGGCTGCGAACTTTGGCGGAGTAAACACCCCGCGCCAATAAACCACCGGCAATCGCACCGGCGACAATTGGGAACAACAAAACCAGATAAAAGTGAATGTAGTAATCAACGGCGAACAAGACTCCGCCCAGCGCCGCACCGGCAACAATCGCCAGCACCACCAGCAGCAAGAACCCTCCAAAGGACACATGATTACTGGCCCGAAACTTCTGCATAGGTTTCCCCCTAAACACGAACCGATAAATAACAATCAATATGACACTACTATACAGGGGAAAGTGATTTGGGAAAATTGGCGGAAGAGGGGATTGTTTTTGTATTCTTCTGCTTATACAAACGAAACGTCATTATCGTTTGGAAGGGCTGTCATCATCATCTTAAGGACTGAGCAACCCGGACAAGCAGATCGATTGTAGGACACCATACTTGCTGTCCCCATATGCACCAAATTAAGCCGCTTATTGAACACATAGAATGTGATTTTGTAGGGGCGTAAGGCTTGCGCTCTCTTGCCACCAACCACCCACGCGACCACGTTTGTAGGGACAGCAGACAGGCTGTCCGCTGCCCCTCACCACACATCTCTTTTGAGGTTTGTACGCAAGACTTTCCGAATTATCCTCGTTTACGGGGGTTTATTCGCCTTGCCAGCGGGTCTATAGTCCCCTTGTGGGGTTATCCGCTGGCAAATGCCAACGCTAAAATCCTTAACTTTCCGCATATGACAATCACGGCTGCACTACTAAACACAATTGTGTTATCCTTAACCGCTAACCGCTAACCGCTAACCGCTAACCGCTAACCGCTAACCGCCACTATTTGTCTTTGCATTGATCTATCGACTAAAGACTACTGACTATCGACTTATTATTTCCTACGTTTGAATCAGGTTTGTGCCACAAACCGTTTTCCAACCTTCCACCAACCTCTCCTGCGCTTTTCTCCCCTGTAAAGTTAGCGCCAACACCCGCTAAAAGTGACCAAATGTTCTGACAAATGTTCACCCTAATCGTTACTGCTTCTGATATCCTATTTGTAGATCGTCTGTATTGGTTCCCCTCGCCCTGAGGGCTGATGGTGGAGTGAGCCTGCGAACGTACTGTCGTGGGGCTAGGGGTGAGGGTTGAACCCCCAACCACATGCAACTTAACAACCATTTGGAAACTCGTATTTGCATTAAGCGGGAGACTGGCGACTGATAGCTGGCGACTTGTCTTTGACTGTCACCTGTCACCTGTCAACTGATAACTCTCTTCCGACACTGACGACACTGACGACACTGACGACATTTGCGACAAATCAACCAATTCTCAACAGCAACAACAACATCAACAGCATCAAAATGCACAGTGAAATTGACGAATTTACAGAATTTTCCGCATTTTCGGCAAATCGTTCCCGTACATCCGCTGCCCAAACTGATTGCCGCATTTGCAGAATTTGCTGCTTTTGCAGTTTCAGCGGTTCGCTCCCATAAACCCGCCGTTGAAAAGTCGTTGTAACATTTGCAACAACTGCAACATTTTCAACTTTTATGATGTTTCAAGAGGCTTTTGTCGCCGCCGCCGCCATAAAACCTTGGCGTTCTATCTATTCTTGGCGTACTGTGCGAAGCCTCCTGTGGATGGCGACTCGTATTCGCCTTTGCCTTTAGCTGATGACTGGCGACTGGCGACTGACGACTAACTTCAAATGGCGCTATACTGCCGCCGCCGCCGCCAATGCCGCCACAAATCCTTCGACTTTTAACCTTTAACCTTTAACCCTGCTCCACAAAAACAAAACGAGCGTTTTCACACTCGTCTTGATCTGTTTTTGCCTTAAGCTGGAGACTGGCGACTGATAGCTGACGACTAATTGACTACTTCACCTTAATCACCCACAGCTCATCTTGCACTTTGCCCAGCCACTCAACACCGTTTTCCGTCACGAGTACATCTTCTTCGAGGCCGATGTACCCGCGACCGGGAACCGGCGCACCCAGTTCCAGCGTGTAGCAGTTTCCCGCCTCGACGATCCCCAGCGGAGTCTTGCCGTAGCGTTCCCACTGCGGCCCCAGCAAGGTCGAACCGTCATGAACAGTACGCCCGATGTGGTGACCGGTCGCGTGTTTATATTCGGGGTAGCCCGCGTCCATCAGCGTCTTACGGGCTGCCGCGTCCACCACGTAACCTTGTACCCCCGGCTTGAGCACTTCGGCAGCCGCCATAATCGCGGCACGAACGGCGTTGAACGCCTTGGTAATTTCCGCCGGAATTTCAGTTTCGCCTTCGGGCTGTAGGTACCACACCCGCTGAATATCCGAGATGTATTCGTTAAGGATGACACCTTGATCCATGTGAATGAGATCACCGGCCTTCGCTACATACTTATCCGAGGGCGAAAGATGCCCGACAGGCGAGTCACCGCCGACGGTAACGGTCGGGCAGTACTTCTCGTCCCACGCCGGAGGCACGCCTTCCTTCTCGTACTCGCCCAGCACGAACTTTGCCATGTCGAGCGCGCTCGCTCCCACTTTGATGTTGCCGGTAATCCGGTCGATGATGTCGTCGGTCAGCTTGATCGCCGCCCGCAAACGGGCAATCTCACCGGGGGTTTTGCGCCCGCGCAGCGAATTGAGAACATCCTCGGCGGAAATCAGCATGTAATCCTTACCCGCCAGATACCGTTGAAGCGTGAGGAACATGCCGTGCGATAGGCCATCAGCAGCCGTGTCACTTTCCGAGAAGTTCACCGCGATTTGAGTAGGCTTAATTTTATCAAGGGCTTCAACCAACGCCGGTTGAATGCTCTGGTCGTAGGAGATGACTTCATCCCAGATGCCCATCGACTGGAAGTTGCCGACTTCATAGCGTCCGGCGATGGCGATCTTCTGCCCGCTGCTGGTGATAATCAGCGCCGTATGCCACGTGACGTTAGCCGGTGAAATCAATGGGAGCGCAGGATCAGAATTATGTGCTGTTTCGCGAACAAACGTCAGCCAGCAGTCGATATTTTTCTCTTTCAAAATACCGACGGCTTGCTCGATTTTTTCAAGCTGAATGGTGAAATCGACCATGATAGACTCCCTCTATTGGCGTGCCGAATGCTGCCGGAATTGTACCGCGCTTCCGCCACATGAGACGACCATGATGGTCTATATGGTTAGTATGAGAGGTTTAACTAGTGAATAACACTGCCACCTCAACCGCGCCAATCAACGCCGAGGTAAAAGTCTCGCCGACTTCGTAGACATCGAGCAGCATAAACCGGCCGCCTTCATGCTGCCAGACTTCAACGAGTTGGTCACGAGGATCAATCAGCCAGTATTCGCGAACACCGTATTTCTCGTACAGCCGGAATTTCTTTTTGCGGTCGATAGAAGCAGTACGAGGTGATAAGACTTCGGCGATTAAATCGGGTGCGCCGCTTAATCGTTGTGTACCAACCATTTCGCACTTGGTATCCGGTGCGAGCCAAATCACGTCTGGTTGAGGAACATTCCGTTCGTCAAAGTAAACATCAACAGGCGCAACATAGGCTTTACCACCGAGTTCTCGTGCTTTGCGTTTAAAGAGTACAGCAGTGTTTCCAACGATGTCTTGATGGGGTAATTCAGGTGTGTACATCTTCACAACTTCACCATCAAGCAGTTGTACAGGTAAATTGGTTTCAGGCAGTTGTAGAAACTCGGTCGCCGTCATGTGTACTTTTATCTGCTCTTTCATCGTTTATGCACCAATACTCACTCCCACCGATCCCACTTCACCAGATCGTCGAAGTCTTTGCGGCCTTCCGGTTTGGCAGGGCGCGGTTCAAGCGCTTCCGGCTGTGGGTAGCCGAACGAGATGGCGATTCGCAGATGCCATTCCGGTGGGAAGCCGAGTATGCCGCGGGCTTTTTCGCCGTCGTAAATCGAGGCGAGGCATGACCCGATACCCAACTCCCACGCCGCAAGCTGCATGTATGCAGCCGACTGTCCGGCATCAAACATCAGTTGGAATTTGCTGTTCGGGTCGGGCGTAAGGATGGCGATCCCCAGCGCCGCCCCCGCCAGATGCCCCGCCCACTCGCCGCAGGTGGAAACCGCTTGCAGCGTCTCGCGGTCACGAATAGCGATAAAAGTACGCTCTTGCAGGTTCTTGGAAGATTGTGCCAAGCGTCCGGCATTCAAAATAGTGTGGATGGCTTCATCGGGAAGGGGTTGGTCGGTAAACTTGCGGATGGCGCGTTTTGCGCGGATAACATCGTAAGCGGTCATGAAAGTTTCTCCCGTTGATAACGACAAATGGACTTGGATGAAGTGATTGTACTCCCAACGCCGCCGCCATTCATGATCCCCTAAGCCATTTAGGGAAGTTGGTATCGGTTGGACTTATAGAACCCTGAAAACTATACAGGTATCCTTAATATCAGGAGACCTGAATAAACGCTATGTCCAACTCACACACGACGGCTCAAGACCTGTTGGCGGTTGTCCCTTTGTTGACTCGCATTATGGCGGTCGAACTGCGGGAAGAAGCGGGCGAGGACACAACTATGCCACAGTTCCGCGTCCTCTCGTACTTAGCCGAAGCGCCGCTGACTGTGAGCGCAATTGCCCGTAAACGGCGGGTGAGCTTCCAGTCGGCGGGGGAACTGGTGCAGTCCTTGGTCACGCGCGGTTGGATCACACGAATCCCCGACCCCGACGACCGCCGCCAATCGCTGTTACACCTCAGCGACGAAGGCCGCAGCCACTACAGCCGTGCCCAGCAGAAAATGCTCGCGCGGTTGGTCATCTATATGGATCAGTTGGATGAGGCGGAACAAACCACTATTCAATCGGCACTCCAATCTTTACACCGGGTCTTGGTTCAAGAGGTAAATGAACATGACGACCATGACTGAAGCTCCCATTCGTGCGGACGCTGTTTTAGCCACCGGGAAACCAGCGGCGGGTGTGCCAATTATCCAAGTTGACCATCTGACCAAAAAGTTTGAGGATTTCACCGCCGTCAACGACATCAGTTTTGAGGTGAAAGAGGGCGAGATTTTTGGCTTCCTCGGCCCGAACGGCGCTGGGAAATCAACCACCATCAAGACGCTTTGCACGCTGTTACAGCCCAGCGGCGGGCATATCCGTGTAGGCGGGTTTGATGTTCAGGACGACCCCGATACCGTGCGCTCGATGATCGGGATTGTGTTTCAGGATAATTCGCTGGACAGCGACTTGACCGCGCAGGAAAACATGGAGTTTCACTGCATGGTTTACCACATCCCCCGTGCCGAACGGGCGGAACGCATTAAACGCCTTCTCGACCTGATGGAACTGACCGAGTTTAAAGACCGCCGCGTCAAAACCTTTTCCGGTGGGATGCGCCGCCGTCTCGAAATCGCCCGTGGGCTGCTGCACGAGCCGCGCTTGCTGGTGCTGGACGAGCCAACCGTCGGCCTCGACCCGCAAACCCGCAACTACATCTGGCAGTACGTCCGCGACCTGCGGCAGGTGCATCACACCGCCATCTTCATGACCACGCACTATATGGATGAGGCCGAAAACTGCGACCGTATCGCCATCATCGACAAAGGGCAAATCGTCGCGCTCGATACACCGGCTGAACTCAAGAAGATGGTCGGCGACGACCAGATCGAACTGACGACCCGTGATAACGCCCGCGTGGTGCAGGTGATCGCTGAAAAGTATCAAGTGCCGGTGGAGGAACGCGAAGGGCATGTGGTCATCCAGGTGCCGTCTGCCGAGAGCTTCGCCCCCAAGCTGCTGGCGGAGCTGCCCACGCTCACCGGCGGCGTGACCATCGAAACACTGCACATCCGGCGACCCACGCTCGAAGACGTGTTCCTGAAGCTGACCGGACGCACCATCCGCGAAGAAGAAGGGGCGAAAGACCAACGCAAACTGAACTTACGGCGGCTGGGTCGGATATAAGGAGGACGATATGGCTACGCAATCGCTACCAACCGTTAAACGGCATACGTTCTCGTACAGCCGCGAACTCGAAGTCATCTATGGCATCTGGCTGCGCGACTTTAAGAAGTTCTGGCGCGAAAAGAGCCGCTTGTGGGGCGGTGTCGCCCGTCCGATCTTGTGGCTGGTGATCCTCGGCAGCAGCCTCAAGCCCGTGGTCACGGATAACACGCTCACCGGAAACGTCGATTATATCCAGTACATTTTCCCCGGTGTTATAGGCCTAACGCTGATCTTTGCCACCATGCAGTCGGCGATTAGCATCATCTGGGATCGCGAGTTCGGCTTCCTCAAAGAAGTGCTGGCCGCGCCCGTGTCCCGCATCTCGATCATCATCGGCAAGGTGCTGGGTGGTGCGACCCAAGCGACTTTGCAGGGCATCATCACGCTCGCCTTCGCCCCGCTGATCGGCTTGCGCCTGACCCCAATCGCGGTGCTGGAACTGATCGTCATCATGTTTGGGGTGTCGTTCGCGCTGACCTCGCTTGGCGTGGTGATCGCCAGCCGCATGACCTCCTTTGAAGGCTTCGGCACGATTTCCAACTTCGTCGTCATGCCCATGTACTTTCTCAGCGGCGGTATCTACCCGACCAGCAGTGCGCCGGAATGGATGCAGCCCTTCATCGCGATCAACCCCCTCAGCTACGGTGTGGACGCGCTTCGCCATATAACAATTGGGCAAGGCACCTTTGCCTTCGGGCTGGATGTAGCCTTCCTCGCAGGGTTCACCGTCGTGATGAGCATGGTCGCGCTGTGGCTGTTCAAGCGGGAATAAATGAAATTTCCCATTATGTAATGTGCAACCACCACGTTTACAGCTTGTGAACAAACGTTCCAGTTGTTATAATTTATGTTCTATTGGGCCGACAGCTTAAGGACAGGGTTATGACCGAACTTTCACAGGCCGCCGTACGCGGATTGGTGATCGCCGCGCAAGGTTTGCAGCAGTCACCCAAGCCCGGCAAAGCCACCCCGAAATCAGTGCAGGACATCATTCGCCAGATGCATGTCCTCCAGATTGACACCATCAGCGTGGTTGCTCGCAGCCCGTATCTCGTACTCTGGAGCCGTTTGGGGGATTATGATCCGCGCTGGCTGGAAAAATTGCTCGAACAGGGCAGCTTGTTTGAGTACTGGTCACATGCCGCCTGCTTCCTGCCGATTGAGGACTTCGAATACTACCGGCTGGCGATGCTGGCGCGTGGCGGTGAGGAAGGCAACTGGCAGCGATGGCTGAATGAACATCGTCATGTTGCCGATACGGTGTTGAACCACGTCCGTGATAATGGTGCGGTGCGGTCTTCCGAATTTGAGCGTACTGATGGGCAAAAAGGTTCTTGGTGGAATTGGAAAGCTGAAAAGATTGCCCTCGAATATCTCTTAGACGCGGGCGAGTTGATGATTAAGAAGCGTCACAACTTCCAGCGCATTTACGACCTGCGTGAACGGGTGTTGCCAAATTGGGATGATGCCAACATGGCAACCGAAGAACGGCGACACGATTATTTTGTGCTGAATACCGTCAAGGCGCTGGGCGTGACAAAAGCCGAGTGGATTGCCGACTACTTCCGCCTGAAGCAGGCTGATGTTCGTGTTTCACTCAAGCGGTTGGAAAAGAACGACCAACTACGCCAGCTCAAGGTCGAAGGATGGGACGTTCTCGCCTATTACCACGTTGATAATGAAACGCTGGTGCAATCTGCTGCGAAGGGTAAAATCCCGCAGTCCAAAACCACGCTGCTTTCACCCTTCGACCCCATTGTTTGGGATCGTAAACGGGCGCTAGCACTCTACAACTTTGACTACCGCATCGAGTGCTACACCCCCGCGCCCAAGCGTATTTACGGTTACTTCACCCTGCCGATCCTTTACAAGAATCAGGTCATTGGCCGGCTTGACCCGAAAGCCCACCGCAAGGAAGGCTTGTTTGAGGTCAAGGCGCTGCACCTTGAGCCGGGTGTCATGGTCGATGATGAATTGGTCGCAGCATTGAAAACCACGCTGCAAGAATGCGCGGCATGGCACCAAACACCAGAAGTCGCCGTCCGCTGGGCGAACGTGCCGGAATTGGTGGAGGCATTGACATAATGGCTGCGAAAAAAGCGAAACCGCTTAATGATACACCTGCCGTAGACGACTATCTCGCGAAGTCCGACCATCCCTTCAAGGCCGAGATGGCAGCTATCCGCCAGATCATCATGGCTGCTCATCCGGGAATTACCGAGGGCATCAAGTGGAACGCCCCCAGCTTTTACTACAAAGGTGATATGGTGGTGTTCACACCGCACGTCCGCGACCACATCCTCATGGTGTTCCCCAATGGCATCGTCATCCCTGATATGGCTGGCTTGCTCGAAGGCGACTACAAAGACCGCCGCATGGCTCACTTCAATGATATGAGTGATGTGCAGGACAAAAAAGCAGCGTTGGAGGCGGCTGTTCGCGGGTGGATACAGGTGATGGACGCGGAATCTGAATAAGTTATTCGGGTCGATAGTTAGTGGCAGGCATTCACAATCTAAGGAGAATAGTGATGGCTCAGTTGAACGCATATGTCCGCTTTAATGGTAACTGTAAAGAGGCGTTCGAGTTTTACCAATCGTGCTTCGGCGGTGACTTGAAGGTACAAACCGTTGGCGAGTCACCGATGGCGGCCCAGTGGTCGCCGGATACTCATAACCGTGTGCTGCACGCCGAGTTGAAGTCCGGCACGCTGACACTGCTCGGCTCGGATATGATCGGAACCGATGCGCCCGTCGTTGGTAATGTGATTTCCCTGTGCTTGGTATGCAGCAGCAAGGAAGAAATCGAAGCCTACTTCAAGAACCTTTCAACCGGCGCGAATGTCACCAACGACCTCCGCAGCGAGTTCTTTGGCACGTATGGCGATCTGGTTGATAAGTTCGGCCTCAGTTGGATGCTCCAATTCGGCATGTCGTAATCTTAGATTGGCAACAAAAAAGCCCGCTTGTAAGTGGGCTTTTTGATTGGTTTTTCGCGAAAATGCTATTCTAAAACAGGGCATTAAAATGCTTATCTCAATAAAAGATAGTTTACCGCGCCGTTCCCCAACGCGCCACAAATTGGGGCTGTTAGCCGCCCCAATCGGTGACATACTGTGCATCCAACCACACCGCGCGAACCCGCGCAGAGAGGAACACAACCATGTCCGCTATCCTCGACTTTTACACTCAGCACAGCCCTATCACTCACCCCGGCGCATATGCCCATCTCTATAACGACCTCCCACGAGAGTTACCAGCCCTGCATCAGGTCATCCAGAACATCTATATCCATGTGTGGAAGGTGCGAAAGTACAACCCCGAATGGTTGAAAGGTCGCACCCACGAATACGAGTCACGTTCGGTTGCCAAATCACTCTCGCTGGTGATGGCGCACAACAGCCGCCCATTAACAGAAGCGCGTCCCAAGAACCAGAAGCTAATTATCGACTGCCGCCATTTCGCCGTCCTGCTGGTCTCCATGCTGCGCTCGCAGGGGGTACCGGCTCGTGTGCGTGTCGGCTTCGCCAGCTACCTCGAACAGTCACATCTGCAAGACCATTGGGTTTGTGAGTATTGGAACGGCGACCGTTGGGTGATGGACGATCCCGACCTGCTCAAGCACGACATCACACCGGAGGAATTTGTGACCGGTGGCAGGGCATGGCAGATGATCCGCAAGCGCGAGGTGCCGGATATTCAGTTTGGCTTCAGCCCGCATGACCGTGGTGAGTGGGCGGTGCGCTACGACCTCCCGCGTGACCTCGCTGCCATGAATAAGTTCGAGATGCTCTCCGGTGATGCGTGGGGTGTCGCCGAGAAGAAAGACCCGATGGTCAACGCCCGTGACCGCAAGCTGTTGGATGAAGCGGCGGCAGTTGTCGGTAAGGTGGACACCGACTTCGAGGCGATGCGCCAGTTCTACGACGCGAACGATGCCCTGCGTGTGCCGGACACCATCCACCTCTACAACTACATCGACAACAAGAACAAAACCGTCGCGTGGGACGACCGTCCATCCGCCTGAGTAAGCACCCATCTGCACAGTCGGAAATAGCCTCTAGCGGCATAGCTCCAAAAACGCCCGACAGTTCATCGGGCGTTTTTGTTTAGCGCTATCGATTGTAAATATAATGACTTAAAAAGTGTAAGGTGGATTGTAAATGGTGTTTCGATTGCATCTATTTGCACGATTGTTAGTCCTTCCCCTTATTGCATTACTTTCTACTCGTGCCAACGCTTCTGATACCTTGCCATACCTCTATTATTATTCAACTGAACAACGCGCATTTATCACCGAAAAAGTAGATGGAACCGATAGTCAAATTCTGACACGCTTTGATATAGCTGACGATAGGATGATTGTCGGCCCCGGTTGGTCACCTTCCGGTAGTTGGTTTGCGTGGACTGTTGGACGTGTGGATGGCGGCTCGATACCTGAGTCAGTTGCAATGCTTGTTAATCGCGATGGCGACCTGATTGATCTTTTTCCTGATATGAATACCAAAGGCGCGGTTGCTCATGTGGAAATGCTTTGGTCGCCGAAAACAGAATTGTTACTCGTCAATTATCGCTATGCAGTTTACGACAATGGGAACCAAACTGAATATAAAAATGAGTTGTTTGTGTATGACCCCACTATCCAAACACGCCTCATTAATTTGCCTCAAGGAGGGATTTTTCATGAGTGGTCACCGGATGGTCAATACATAGTCTCTTATAGCGATCATTCTTCCACGTCACAATTTACATTGCTCCCAATAGCTTCATCTAATGTATCAATAAGCAGAGCTTTTCATCTTGCTCCTGATTGTCCAGATGCCAGCCTGCCAACGTGGTCACCGGACAGCAAAATTATGTATGTCACTGATGAGCAGTTGCTTATCGTTGAAGATTTTGCACACGATCAGGCTTACTCATTTGCGCTGCCCTCGGGTATTGTCCGCTTGATTGACTGGAGTCCTGATGGTCAATCAGCACTTGTTTATACTGCCGAGAAATGTGAGACAAAAAGATCAGTACTTTGGTTGGTTGATCTTCAAACTCAACGTATGCTTGGTTTAAGTCAATCCGCACATTTTCAAATCCCAACTCAACATCAAGCCGCGCGTTACAGTAGTTTCACCCAAGAATATGTTCCGCATCCGAGTACAGCTTGGAACAAAACCAGCCAGTATGCGTGGGCTGTATCCGTTCAAAATACGCCTTACTTGATCCAAAAGCTGCCTGTAAGCGCGGAAGAAATTGTAGGTATTGCAGATGTAAATCCTGCTCGTGTGGATTGGTCAGGTAGCAACCCTTTGCAGCTAATGTTCGTTGATCATGAAACACTCATGGCCTATGTCGTTGGAGAGCATTTAGTCAACAATGTCTTGACCGAGAATCGTTTGAGCAGCGCTGAAATAAGCTACTTTTCAATGTCACCGAATGGTCGTTATTTGGGCTATTTAAATCACGATGCATTTTATGTTGAAGCACTAAATGGAGAGACTGCGGTTAGTTTTAATTTGATCGGTTCAAATCAGGGTGCTGTTTCAAATACTGATCTAAGTTGGCATCCTAATCAGGATTGGTTATTTGCAATGGGTGTCACCACCAGTAAATTGACGAGATTGATTGATGTTGTAAATGCGACAGGGAGCGTTCACCGTCAAATCGGTGGGTGTTCACTGACCCCTTCATGTTTCGGTTGGCTGCCGAATGTAACTCCTTAACAAAAACGCCCGACAGTTCATCGGGCGTTTTGCATTGAACCAACGTTAGTCCGCTGGCAGCGGGGGCGGTGTCGCGGCGGCGGCGGCTTGCATTTCTTGGGTCGCCGTTTTGCGCTCCTTAATCGCCTTCAACATCTCATCCACGCGGCTGAACTTCAGGCGCGGCGCGTTGCGGAATTCACCGCGTTCCTGTTCCGCCATGTCGAGGAAGTGCCAATCGGCAAAGGTCACATACTGGATGCCGCGTTCGTGCAGCAGAGCCTCCAGCTTGGCGCGGTTAGGCGTAGCAGGGGCGAGCGTCTTACCCGCCTTCACATCTTCGAGCAGGCTGTTCACCGTTTCCACCGAGTCCGGCTTGTTCGTCCCGATGATGCCGCTGGGGCCGCGCTTAATCCAGCCGACCACGTAATCACCGATAACCTGTTCGCCTGTTTTCGGCGCGGTCAGCACCCGTCCGAGCGTATTGGGGATCGTCCCCTTCTTGTCATCGAACGGTACACCCGGCAGCGCCACGCCATGATACCCGACCGACCGGAACACCAGCCCAACCGGAATGGTTTCAAACTGGTCGGTGGGAACCGCTTTCAGGTTGCCCTTGTCATCCGGCACCAGCGCGTTCTTGACGATCTTGATCGCTTCTACCCTGTCCGTGCCGATAATCTCCACCGGCGACACACAGAAGCGCATGATGATCTTACGTGGCTTACCGGTATCACCACCCTGCGCCGCGAAGCCCTTCAGGATTTCAACGTTCTTGGTCGCCACCTTGTCCTCGCCGGAGTCGACATATTGGCGGCTCACAGGGTCGAGGGTCACTTCTTCCTGCGCGACGATCACACTCGCGTCGTCCAGTTCCCCCAACTCCTTGATTTCAGGGTTGGTGAAGGCCGCCTGTGCAGGGCCGCGCCGCCCCAGCACATAAATGTTCTTGACGCTGCTGCGCTTGAGCTTATCGAGCGCGTAATCGGCGATGTCGGTTTCGGTCAGCTCGTCCGGCGTGCGTGCCAGAATGCGGATGACATCCATCGCCACGTTGCCGAGGCCAATGACCGCTACGTTTTCCTGTGTCAGGTCGAATGGATGGTCGGCAAAATCAGGGTGTGCGTTGTACCACGCCACGAACTCGGTCGCGGGGTGACTGCCGGGGAGGTCTTCACCGGGGATGTCCATGCGCCGGTCGGTTTGTGCGCCGACGGCATAAATGATCGCGTGGTAATAGTTCACAAGATCGGCGTGGGTGACATCCTTGCCGAACTCGACATGCCCGTAAAAACGGAAGTTTTCATCTGCGGCGATGCGTTCGTAGGCTTTCGTCACACTCTTGATCTTTTGGTGGTCAGGCGCGACACCGCCACGCACCAACCCGTAAGGAGTTGGCAAGCGGTCAAACATATCAATTTCGGTGATGAGGTCAGCTTGGGATTGGAGGTGAGCCGCAGCGTAAAACCCGGACGGCCCAGAACCGATGATGGCAACCCGCAGTGGGTTCGCCTGTGTTCCTAGTGGTTCAGCCATAAGAGACTTCTGCTCTTTCTTAATTGGGAATTGTGAGTTCGTTCACAAACCAATTATAGCATAGGATAAGCGAGATTCCCCTAGCCAATGCGAACAGCATCAGCCGAGAACGGCTCGGCAATATATCCAAAAAATTAAGTTGGGCCGGAGGCTGGTTGTATAATATTAGGTGTCTATGAGGATTTTATAAAATAAGTTTTCAAGCGTCGTTACTATGACTACCGTGACACCCATCGCAACCGCCTGTACGTTCACTGCTCTTGAAAACGGCGTGTGGGTCTTTAAGTTCCTCGAATCCACCCATAAAGCCGTCGATGAATGGCTTGGCTGGCAGGAATACCTTATTAGCACCCAACCGCTGCCTGCCGATGGAGTCGCGCGGATGATCGTGGATATTCGCAAGTCTGGTTTGCCGCCGTTCCTTTACACCTTACAACAGGCAAGAGTGTGGCGCAGTAAACATCCCGAAGTGGAAACGATCCTGCTCAAGGTTGCGATGGTGACGAATACTACCGGCACACTCCAGCAGCGGTACGCCAACCTTATTAAAGACGGCGTGAATGTATTCGGGATGAATGCCATACGGATCGAACTCTTTCCCGCTGCCTTCGATCAAGCGATTGAGTGGCTGCTCAGGCCAGAGTCCTAAACTTATGGGCCGCGTAAGGGTCGTCCACCAGTATCCCTGACGAATGCCTCCTGAACACAAGTTATATATATCAATCAAAAAATCTGAATTTTATAGATGATTTATATCGTTATGTTGTGCATCAGGGGGTAAATCTCATATGCAACCGCTTGATAACCGATGTGCCTATCACAAACTAGACGCGGGCATTCGGGAGTTTGTGTTCCTCGAAAAATCACCGCAGGCCGTTGGTGAATGGATACAGCACCTCAACCACATCATGCGTGACGATCTGCCGCGACCGGATACGCAAGAACTGCTCCTGTTCGACATCCGCCAGCATGTGCCGGGAGCGGTGTATACCGCCCGCTCCACGCATGGCGCAAGCGTCATCAACCGGACGACGACCGAACCAGCGCCGCCGTCCTGCTGCGTAATCAGGCACAGTTTGTCCTGAATATCACGAATAAAGTGGTCAACATCGTCGGCCTCGAACGCATCAATGTGCGCTGCTTCGTCCATGACCACCAAAAAGCCATTGATTGGCTGCTCACCTAGAAGTGATTACGCCTTCAGCGGCAGCACCAACTCCTTGTGGAATGGCGTGATCGACACCAGCACCCCGCTGTCATCAATAATGAACGAGTCCTCAATCCGCATCCCGATGCCCTTATCCGGGTAATACAGCCCCGGCTCAATCGTGATGAAGTTGCCCTTCTCGAAAATATCCTTCGTCTCGCGGTGGCTGATCGACGGACGTTCGTGGATGTTCAACCCCACGCCATGCCCCAAACTGTGCGAGTAACCGATGCTGCTGCCGGGTTGGCTGCGGCGCGTCGGGTGGCCTTTGCCCTCGAAGTAATCCAGCACCGCGTCCTGTAACTCGTGGCAGGGCTGCCCCGGTTCGGCGTAGGTATCCACCGACACCTTAAACGCTTCCATCACTTGATCGTAAATATCGCGTACCTCATCCGGTGCGTAGCCGATGCACCACGTCCGTGTCGTGTCGTGGTGGTAGCCGCCCCCCAGTTGGCGCGGGAACAGGTCGAACACAATCGGCTGGCCGAGCTTGAGTGCCATCGCTGACTCGCCGCGGCTGTGCGGGAAGCCGCCGTCGCGCCCCTGCGCGAAGATCATATCGGTGTCCTCAAGTTCGCGGTCAAGCAGTTCCCGCCGTACGAAGCGTTTTACGTCGCCAATCGTCAGCGGTGTGCCGTCCGGCTTCACCACCGTATCGCCCTCGGCGCGGTGGCTGCCGATGTAATCCCACACGGCTTGCAACACCTCGCTCGTCTTATCCGCCACTTCGCGGATGACGTGGATTTCATCAGCATCTTTAGTCAGGAAGGCTTCATCGAAGATTGTTTTGCCGATTTCCCCGACCAGTTGGTACTGTGGGAACGCCTTCTCCAGCAGCCGTGCGCGTTCCACCCACGCGCCGATCTCGCCCGTACCGTAGATGCCAATCTTTCCCGCCGGAATAGCGAATCGCTCGAAAATCGCGCCCCACAGGCCGATCTGCATCTTGCTCTGGTCGCCCTCGGCCTTCGCCACGATTTGATCCCAATTGAAGTCGTCATAGGTTAGTACCTCAAGGCCGCTTTTCGCCGCTTCTTCAATTTCCATCACGCTCACGATTAGCACCGGTGCGCTGCCTCGCTTCTTGATCGTCATCCCGCCATGAATATCCTTACCGTTGGAAAGATACGCGCGGTACGTGTTCTGGAACTCGCCACCCGCCACCACAATCGCCTGTAAATCACGCTCGCTCATCAGCCTGTCAATGTCAGAACGCATCTGTTTTCCCCTATCCACTCAATAGACTTTTGAATTTTGTTAACAGTTTAACGCATCCGTAATACGTATTCATCTTGCCGCTATAGACCACGCATGGCATAATCCAGTATTATAGTAATAATTGTGGTTTATTCTTAACAATTAAGTACAGCTATTATTGTATGATAATAGTTGCTGCTGACAACGAATGAATTGTGATCTTATCGTGCCTATTCTGAATATTAATGACCTTGCTCACGAAGCCTCGATCTCGAACACCCAACTACTCTCCGTTCTGAACAACGAAGCTAGCACCCTTGATACTGATGTGGTCAGGCGGCTCCTCAACGTCGTCCGTAAGTACGGCCTTGAGCGCCAATTTTATGAACTTACCAATCGCATCCACACCATCGGCGTGTTTGTCCCGCACCAGATTGGCCTCGACTTTGTGGGCAACATCGCCCAAGCTGTCACCGAAACCGCAGCCGAGTATGGTTACGCGGTTGAATACCATGTTCAGCGGGCGTTCAAGCCCCTGCAAACCGATGATTTTCTGGATTTGATCGGTAACAAAGGCGCAATCGTCATCGCTAGCGACGATGCCCGCATCATCGCCCAAACCTGCCTCATTCACAACTGCCCTTACGTGTTGATCGAAAATGAATTTCGCGAAAATTTAAGCTCTGGTCTCGAAATCGTCACCAACAACCGGCAGGCCATTCAGGACGCGGTGAATTACCTCATCGGTTTGGGTCATCAGCAGTTCGCTTATCTGACTGGCAATCTCGATAACCAGAGTATGCGAGACCGTTTGGATGGCTATCAAATGACCCTGCGAGCAGCCGGTATTCCCTATGACCGTGATTGGATTATCGAAACCAATTGGCGTACCGAAAATGGTTACGAAAAATCAAAACGATTGTTTGTGGGTGACCATAGGCCGACTGCCGTGTTGTGCGGCAATGATATGATCGCGCTCGGTGTCATGCGAGCTGCCGGGGAAGCAGGGCTAATTGTTGGTCAGGATGTTTCCGTGATCGGTTTTGACGATTTGCCCGCCGCTGCCCAATCTCAACCGCCCCTGACCACCCTTCAGCAGCCGATGCGGCAGATGGGCGAAATGGCCTTCGTGCAACTGCTGAACATGATGCACGGACATATGCCTTATCTACGGCATTTGCGGGTCAGCGCCCATCTCATTGTGCGTGGCTCAACCGGACCCGCGCCACACGTGTTTCTAACCCATTGAAGCAAAACCGCCTCGGACGTGAGGCGGCTTTTGATTTGACTCATGACTACCGGCTACTACTGCACCACAATCGGCCCGCTTAACCCGAAGTTCGTGCCGATCAGCACCAGATCGCTGATGTTGATGACCCCATCGCCGTTCAGGTCAGCCGCTGTGGGTGCGGGTGGAACGGTCACATCGAAGTTGGCGCTCACCAACGCCGCATCCGCTACATCAATAATCTGGTTGCCATCTGTGTCGCCGATGATGAAGGTCTGCGAACCGAGGTCAATCGCCGCGCCATCACCCGCGACCGTGATGTTATACACCAGCGCGAGGTGCGAAGGGGCGCTCACCAGCAGCACGTAGCTCCCCGCCGGAATTTCCGCGAAGCTGAACACGCCATCTGCTCCGGTTACGCCTTCCTGTACCAGACTGCCGTTCGCCGTAAGCTGCACCACCACACCCGCGTTATCCGCCGCGAGCGGGTTCACGATGCTGCCCTGAATGCTGCTCAGGCCAATGGCAACCGATGTCGGTTCCGGGGTAACTTCAAGCGTCGGCTCGACCGTCACTTCAACGGTGGGCGGCAGCGTCGGTTCAAGGGTTGGCTCGGCAGTCGGCACTTCTGCCGTCGGCAAAACACCTGCCGTAATCATCGGCGTAGCATTCACCAGATTCAGCGGTAGCGGGTTGCTGCGGCTGTCCACACCCAGAATCGTGCAGTTCAGGCTCGCGCTCGTGGCGTTTTGAAGGGTGTACTGGAAGGTGAACGCCGTACCATTTCCGCTAAACGCTGGATTCGGTTGCAGTCGTGTCGCCGCCACCAGCCACTTACCGTCGGGCTTCATGCCTGTGTTGACGTAATAACTGCTGCCGCTGGTGAAGGCATCCCCTTCAACGTGCATCGTGCCGGCCAGCAGCGTCGGGTCGGTAAGGCAGGTCACTTGTAACCCGTAAAGTTCGGTCACGTTCTCCAGCCGCACGGCCACAGTGATCGTATCGCCTGCATTCGCCGTTTGCGGGTTCACCTCCAATCGCACGACGGGCGGGGGTGGGGCATCCTGTGCCTCGGCGGGGAGTACGAAGGCCAATAGCACAAGGGCTAAAACCAAACCTGCGGCCTGTTGTTTACGGTTCATCCATTGCATACAGTTTTACTTTGTACTCGTTGAACAGTTGAGGAATAGTCAAGTGACTATCCATAGACAATACCGCATCTCGCTCAATCTGCTTATGGGAAAAAGGTCTCTGCTTGGTTTGAAAACCTTAACCCTTTTACGGTTCATGCGTCCGGTACTAATCTATGGCATAATCTTCTCAGAGGAGATCGAGGTGTTATATGGTTGACCAATTCAAACTCCGTATGACGGCGGCTGAATATCTGCAAATGCCAGAATCCAACCAGCGCACCGAACTGTTGGATGGTGTATTCAGCAGATATGGAGAAGATGAGATGAGTCCCGCGCCGGTTAACGACCATCAACGATTGGTGCGCCGCAGTTCGCGTGTCCTTGAAGACCTCATTCCCAATGGGGAAGTTTTCACCGCGCCAAGCGATGTTCATTTTGATGAACTGAATGTGGTTCAGCCGGACATCTTTTGGGTTGCTGAAGATAGCCAGTGTGTGGAAGTGGATGGCAAATATTGGTGCGGTGCGCCGGATTTGATTATTGAGGTACTGTCACCGGGAACCGAGTTTAAAGATCGTGGCAAGAAATTTCGCCTTTATCAGAAATATGGTGTACACGAATATTGGCTCATCAGCCGCAGTGAATCCTTTATTGAGGTATACACTTGGCAAGAGGGCATCTTTGTCCAGCAGGGGGTTTATAGTATCGGTGATACGTTTAACTCGCCTGCATTAGGTGGTAAGAGTGTTGATGTAAATCTCATTTTCCCACCCTAACGCTAATCTCTGCTCCGCCGCTTTGCCCGCGCCTCGATACTCTCCTCAGCCACCACATCGCCAGCCGTTTTGGGAGTCGCAATCCGCTGCGTGACATAAATTCCACGATGACCGGAAGCGAGGTAAGCCACAAAACACGCCACCCCCACATACAGCAAACTTCCCCCGCCGAATAACTCCACCGCCATCAGCGTACACGCCAGCGGCGTATTGCTCGCTCCCGCGAACACCGCCACGAACCCCAGCGCCGCCATAAACGCCGGCTCAATCCCCAGCACCCGCCCGACGCTGTAACCCGCCGTCGCACCCATCACGAACAGCGGTGTAACCTCGCCGCCCATGAAGCCGGTTCCCAACGTCACCGCTGTGAACACCACCTTTAGCACAAACGCCAGCGGCTCAACCCCCGTGCCGTTCATCGTGTTCTGGATGAGCGACAAACTCAGCCCCAGATAGTCTTGCTTGCCGAGTATCACCGTCAGCCCGATGACGATTACGCCGCCCACGACCGGACGCAGCGGCGGATACACGATCAACTTGCGGCTCAGGTGTCGGATATACTCAAGTAGTTCGACGAACACTAGCGCCACCCACCCAAAGATGATTCCCGCCAGCACCACCGCCCCCAGCAGCAGCGGCTGAATCCCGATTTCCGCCAGCGCCGGATAATGCGAATGACCCACGCCCCACGCCCTTGTCACCATATCGCCCACCAGCGCCGCCGTCAAACACGGCACAACCGCGTCGTAGCGGATGCGCCCCATCGCCGGAGCTTCCAGCGCGAACACGAACCCCGCGATAGGCGTGCCGAATACCGACCCGAAGCCCCCGCTGATCCCCGCCAGCACCATCAACCGGCGGTCCTCGCCCTCCAGCCTCAACACCCGCCGCAGCCCATCCGCCAAACTGCTGCCCATCTGGATCGCTGTACCTTCACGCCCCGCTGAACCGCCAAATAAATGTGTCAGCACGGTGCCGATGAGAACCATCGGAGCCATCCGCAGGGGTATCGGGTCTTTGTTCAGGTGGACTTGCTCAATCACGAGGTTGTTTCCCCGCGCCGCGCTCCCGCCCATCCGGTAGTAACTCCACCCGATGACCAACCCCGCCAGCGGCAGCAGGAACAGCAGGGCAGGGTTCGCCACCCGCACCGCCGTCGCCCAATTCAGCGCCACGAGGAACACCGCCGAAGCCGTGCCGGAAAGCACCCCTACCGCGCTCCCCAGCACCACCCACTTCACCAGCATCCCTACAAACGCCCGATGCTCACCCAAATTCATCCGTGACCACATGGCATACCCTCATACAACAAAAAAGCCCCTACCCAACACAAACATGCAGGGTAGAAGCTATCAACCGCAGCGGTATAACCCAAGCCTCATTGGGAGTCACTTCCGCGACTGCCACCGATCATAACGCTTTCCCAAACACCGCGCAAACCCCTCATCGCGCGACCCAACTGATCTCTATCTCTGCATTTCCTTGACGTTCTTGGCGACTTGGCGGTTTACGCCCTCCGCGTTCTCCGCGCCTCTGCGGTTCAATTGCTTTGTCTTTTCTCTATAATCTCTGTGCCTCGGTGGTTTAATTCGTCTTCTGCTTTTGCTGGAGACTGGTAGCTGATGACTGGCGACTTTTCCTCACCATCCTCGCCCATACCCCAGCGCGATCAATATCACTGTCACCAAACCGTATCCCATCTCCATCATGCCGATGTGCTTGGCCTGTCGCGGCTTGCGGAAGCGTGACAATCCCACCACCGACCGCACCAGCAGCAGCCCACAAACCAGCACCGCCAGCCACGGCGCGGCATCACTCACTGCCAACAAGATACTAACCACGACCGCTGCGATATGCGCCACAAGCGATGGATACGGTGAAATTGGCTTGTCGTGTTCTAATTTCAACCGCTCCCGTACGTATAAAATTGAGGGCACACTGCGGCACGCCAGCAGCACCCATAACACCAACGCCGCTTCGAGCGTCCACCCGCCAAGCAGCGCAATCGCCGGTGCGATGCTCCCCAACGCCAGCGCCCCACCAATTTCCGGCAGCAGTTCGCGGCTCTGGTTACGCGCATCAAAATAGACTTGTATCAATAGCAGCGGCAGCGCCATCAACAAGGGAATGAAAAAGGTACGGTCGGCGTTCAACGCCACCACCAACAGCAGCGCTCCCGCCGCCAAGCCGTAGCCAACTGTGAATCGCTCCGCCCAGACGGTGCGTGGAGGTCGCCGTCCCTTCAGCCGGTCTTTGATTGCTACCTTGAACGGTTGGTGAATCAGGAAGGCGCTGAACGCCGCCAGAGCCAGCAGCACACCGTTGATCGTGCCTGCCACCAGCAGCCCCAACAAAATCGGCTCAAGCAAGAAGCCCCAACCACCATGCTCGGAGGGCAGGGCGACAGACTTCATGATGGCGCGGCGGTTCGGGGAGGAAGAAGAAAAAGCCATGTGCGATTACAACCCGGATGAAATACGATAAACGATTATAGCGTATGGGTCTAGGGGTGTGGGTTTAAGCGGTTCAATGCGGATTGTATGCCCTTATTTCTTTGCGTCTTCGTGGTAAAACGTATTGATTTACTCTGCCCGTTCGCTGCGAATTTCGCGGGTGCGTAAAAACGCCTCGATCACTACGAACACCAGCGCCACGAGGAACGCAATCGGCAGGTTCAGCACACGGGGGATTTGCAACCAACTACAGGTTACACAAAATAAGCCGATCCAAATACTCTGCCGGACGATCACCCCACCCGGCGGCAGTTCCGCGCTAATCGGGGTGAAGCGCACATTCAGGTAGCGCACGAACGGGATCACTGTGCCGGTCACCGCCATTTGCAGCAGCAGAAAAAACACCCAGCGCTGCCCGACGCGCGGCAGCGAGGTCGTCACCAGTTGGAATAGGCCAATCCAACCCAACGCCATAAACACCACACCCGTAACCAGCACACCAATATGGTCAGGGGGGATTTTATCGGCGGGGAAAAGGTCGCCTTCTGTTTCTTTCAAGTCATCAAATGGTTGTTCACTCATGTCCAAAAGTATAGCAAAGACTTGGCCTATGACCAATTGTTATAAAAACTTTAAGAAATGGAGAAATTATAGCCAACCTTTTACCGCTTGCCTTGCATATCCGTTACCCCCTCCGTTACAATGCGCCTTGTATTCTCCATCCGCGCCTTGCGTCTTAACATTTCGGGTCAAGATGAACGAGGCTGCATCCGGCGTTTTTCAAGCATGAAGCGCCTAAAAGGTTGATGTGATGGCTGCACCAGTAATCACGGACCATCAACAACAGAGTCGCCGCAGACGTATTCTTTTCGAAAATCTCACGGCTTACGCATTTCTCGCCCCTGCGCTTATCCTCTTATTTGTGTTCGGCATTTATCCGGTCGGCTTCGCTTTTTTCGTCAGCCTGCATCGCTGGCGGCGTTTTCCCGGCGACTACTTGGGTCTGAGCAATTACGTTCAGGCACTCGACCATTTAGCCTATGTCCTGTTCTTCTGGATGGCGCTTGCCTTACTCTTTGTTGCCGGTCGGCTGCTCTGGCGGTTATGGTCTCAAGCCACCGAGCGCCTACCAGCGCTTTCAGCCATCATCCCCGGCATCGTGAACGGCGCGGCTGTCATTCTGCTGCTCAATTGGGTGACGATCCTCCTGCCCATCATCTTGAATATTCCGCAGCGCATTCGCGGTCAAGAGCGCGTCCCCGGTTTATTCATGCAGCAGTTGGTCGCCAGTTTTCAATTTCCCGAAGCGGTAGCTGCGGGCAGCCCCTTCCTGCTGGTTGCCGTGATTGCGATTATTGTAACCTTTCTTTGGCTGCGGGTTGTACGCTCGGAAAATCGCTTCAATTATCTACTCTGGGCATCCGGCGCGGCGGTGGCTGCGGCCATCAGCTTTTTCACCTTTCAGCTTACCTTTACCGAAGTGCAAACCACCATCGCCGAAGCGCAGGCTAACGGTGAAGCTCTACCCATTTGGTCGCAGGTCATTTTCATCACGCTCGGTGTGGTCGCCCTCGTCGCGGCCTATATCGTATGGCAGCGCGCCCTTAAGCAGGACAGCGACCGGCGCTTTGTGGCGTGGGTTGGGGTAGGTTTGCTGCTCATCATAGGCGGCTATTTGCTCGTGGTTCAAATCCCGCAAGCGCTGACGAATGCCGACCCTCAAGTCTTGCGGGGGTTAGGTATCACGGTGCTGTTCGCCCTCGGTACGGTTCCCTTCCAACTCGCCATCGGGCTTGGGTTAGCCTATTTGCTGTTCCAAAACATCAGGGGTAAGTCGTTCTTCCGCATCGTGTACTTCATGCCGTACATCATGCCCTTTGTCGCCACCTCCATCGTCTTTCAACTGATCTTCTCGTATCGCCCGACTTCCATCGCCAATCATGTGCTCGAACTTTTCGGTATCGGTGCTCAAAAGTGGCTGCTGGAACCGACCGGCATTTTACGCTTGGCCTTTGGTAGCTCCGTGCCAGAAATCCTCGCAGGGCCGAGCTTGGCGCTCATCGTCATCATGCTCTATACCACATGGACGTATATCGGTTACGATGCGGTCGTCTTTTTGGCTGGGTTGGGTAATGTCGCGCCGGAATTATACGAAGTCGCCCGTATTGACGGTGCGTCGAATTGGAAAATGTTCCGGCATATCACGCTGCCGCTGCTCTCGCCGACAACCTTTTTCCTGTCGCTCATCGCCATTATCGGTACGTTCCAAGCCTTCACCCAAATTTGGATTATGCGAACACCGGCGGCTCAAAGTTCGGTGGATACCTTAGGTGTTTATATCTTCCGCGTCGTCCAAAACACCGATCCGAATATGGGCTATGGCTCGGCTGTGGCCTTCGTGCTGTTCGGCATCATCCTTCTACTAACTATTTTCCAAAATCGCATCATGGGCAGCAGGGTGTTTTATGGCTGAGACCAGTTTACCCATTACCCGCACCAGCGGCGGCACCAAACAGTCAAGCTCGCCGATCAAGTGGGATAAGGTGTTTACCTATGCCGTGCTGGGTTTCGGCGTAATTCTGATGGTCTTCCCCTTCCTGTGGATGGTGAGTTCGTCCCTCATGAGCCTTTCGGAAGTCACCTTTGGCAGGTTGTTACCGAGCCAACCGCTGTTCTCCAACTATGCCGAAGCCTTCCAACGGGCGAACTTCGGTCAGTTCATGTGGAACAGCGTTCGCATCACCGCCATCACTTTGACAGGACAACTGCTCGTTTGTATCCCCGCCGCCTATGCCTTCGCCCGTATGCAGTTTATCGGGCGGAATATCCTGTTCACTATGATGCTCGCGACCATGATGATCCCTGAAGTCGCCCGCTTTATTCCCAATTATCTGACGGTGATCTGGTTAGGCCGTTTGAGCGACAGCCTGCTCGGCATACCGTGGGTTAATAACTGGCCCGCGCTAACCGTGCCGTTTATGGCGGTTCCGTTCACCATCTTCTTACTCCGCCAATTTTTTATGCAGCTTCCCGAAGACCTGTGGGATGCCGCCCGTATCGACGGAGCAGGGCATATTCGCTTCTTGCGGTCGGTCGTCATTCCGCTTTCCACCGCGCCCATCATGACTGCCATCACCTTTGGCTTTATCGGCTCGTGGAATTCACTGCTGTGGCCGCTGCTGCTCACCCAAACCGACGAATGGCGACCGGTGGCGGTCGGGCTAACCAAGTTCGTCAACAGTGATGCGCCCAACGAGTTACATCTTCAAATGGCGGCCTCGGTTTTGATGATTATCCCGATACTCACGCTGTATTTTTTCACCCAGCGTCAATTTACCGAAGGTATTGCGACATCTGGCTTAAAAGGTTAAGGCCCTCCATCGCTTCGGCGGTGTTATTTCAAAGTGCGATCCTCCTCGTGCGAGGCGCTTCGAGAGGATAGCAAAATGATTAGGAGAAACGAACAATGCGGAAACTGTTAAGTGTATTGAGTCTTATTCTCGTATTCGCTATGGGCTTGGGTGTCATCCGCGCTCAAGATTCAATCGAGGAAGTTGACCCGAGCGGTCAAACCGTCGTCTACTGGCATCAATATCAGAACGAGAGCGCACAGGGTAATACCATCGCCGCTATCGTGGAACAGTTCAACGCCACTAATGAATATGGCATCACCGTCGAAGCGTCGTTTCAGGGTACGTACAGCGACCTGAGTGCGCTCGTCAACGCGGGCATCACCTCCGGCGAACTCCCGAACCTCGTGGCGGGTTACGCCAACGATGCCGCCAGCTACGCCCGTGATGCGTCTGCCGTTGATCTGACCCCCTACCTCACCAGCGAAAAGTGGGGCTTGGGTGCAACACCCGACATTAACCAAGCGCTGATCGCTGCCAACACGGTTGACGGTCAGGTTCTGGCGTGGCCGAACCAATCGTCGGCTCAGGTGTTTGCCTACAACCAAACCCTCTTGACCGAACTGGGCTTCGACGCACCGCCGACCACCATCGAGGAATTCAAGGAACAGGCTTGCGCCGCCTCAGAAGCGACCAATGCCGCTGGTGGCGACGTTCAGGGTTTCGCCATCACCACCGATGCCTCGGCCTTCGAGTCGTGGGTCGCCAGCCAGGGTGGCAGCATTTACCATGACGGCGCGTTCGACTTCACCAGCGAAGCCGTCATCAACACCTTCCAACTGTACCAAGACCTCTACAGTCAGGGCTGCGCCTACATTCCGGCGGAACGCTTCGGCGAACAGGTTGACTTCAACAACGCCCTGCTGCCGTTCTACATCACCAGCACCGCCGGTTTCACCTTCGTGATCGATGGTTTCAAGACCAGCGGCATCGAAGCCGACTGGAAAGTTCAGCCCTTCCCCCACACCGAAGGCAACGAAATTGTTCAGGCGTTCGTCCCCAGCATCATCCTGATGCCCTCAACCCCTGAAGCCCAACTCGCGAGCTGGCTGTTCCTGAAGTACATGGCCTCGCCTGATGTCGCGACCCAGTGGAGCGCTGGCACGGGTTACTTCAACCCCGTTCCGTCGACCGCAGCCGCGTTGGAAACCGCGACCTTCACCGCCGAAGGTTTGGCTCCGTACTTCAACGAATCGAACGCGCTTCTGACGAAGGAAGGCGTGACCGTCTACTCCAGCCCGGCCATCAGCGCCTACAGCACCGTTCGCGGCCTCATCAGCACCGCCATCGCTGACGTGACCAGCAACGCGAAGCCGGTTGCCGAAGTCGCCGAAGGCTTGCAAGCGGCTGCCGAACAAGCCGTTGCCGATAGCCAGTAACTACTAGGCCATAAATGAAAAGGGGTATACCACGCCAGTATACCCCTTTTTAATTTGTCTAAAGTTGAAGTTTGCCCTAGCTCGACTCGATCAAATGATGCAAATCTTGGGTTTCGCGCGAGGGGTTAATCTTATAAACACTCCGCAGCATCTCGGCAAGCTGGCGATATTGTAGAATCGCTTCCTGTTTACGCCCTGTCTTATGGTAAATCATCATCATTTCGCGGTATATATCTTCACGTTCGGGCGTGTGGGCGAGGGATCTGCTGAAATAACCGAGCGCATTGTCAAGGTCATTCCGCCGCTTATAAATACGTCCCAAACTAATCAAGGCTTGCGCGTTGAGTAAACGCAACTGGTCACGCCGCTGGGTGATCCACGGCATATCCGTGTCCTGTAGGAACGGCGAACGGTAACACTCGACGGCACGCAGCAGGAGTTCTTCTTCCTTATCCTCACTGCTAATCATGGCTTGCTCAACATCCGACTGGAAGTCGAACACATCATAATGCCGCGTGAGCTTTTTGCCGGGGGTATAAAACCCACTCGCGTACTGCGTCATCTCGTAGGTTTTTTGGGTGTCAATTTTGAGGCTGATACGTTCACTAATCTTGCGTTTGGTCACATGGAAAACGTTCGTGGCTTCTTTAACAGGGAGTTCAGGCCAAAATGTTTCAAAGATTTCTTTCCGCGTCACCAGCGGGCGATCCATAAAGAAGAAGAATAGGTTGCGCGGCAGCGCCCCGTCCCAGTTATCCACAATTTGCCCGTTAACCAGTGTGTAGCCCGTGCCAAGTGCATAAACCTCAAGTTGGGGGTTTGCCTGTTTTTCCAGCGTAAACATGCCGTTATCTTTTCGGCGTTCCGTACCGAGTACCGCCGCCTCACCGCGAGCGATCAGGTCGTACCACGGTTGATGCATCAACATGCGCGAGTTGAATACGAGTTGGACGTGGGCGGGCAGAGCAGCGACTAAATGGGCAATAAATTTATTAAATTCATTGTCAAATGGAATGCGGTCAAGTTCATCAATGTAGAGGATTGTTTGTTTGGCTTGAATAGCGGCAAGGTCATAAGCCAGTGCTTCACCGAGTTGGGCTGCTTTTTTGCGACTTTGTAATGCCGTTTTGGTCGCATCGCCAAAGCTGCCATTGAGCTTTTCAAGTTCTTGAACAAGGCCGCCAAGCCACAGAGTAAGGCTCGTTTGATCTTCGGTAATGCGATAGTATAACAAACCGTCTTGGGTATTTTCGTAGTAGTAAGTGAGGAAAAGTGTTCGGTAGTTCGTCCACGGATAGAGCAGCACAACTTTCTTGCCGGACGACCGTTCACGGAAGGACTCAAGGGTCACCTTAGTAACGCCTTCTTGTACCATGTTCTACCTTAATCCAGACGAGAAAATACTCTGGATACTCTGTAAGATTTAGAAATAATCTATTGAAAATACCACCGACCTGCTATATAAGCAACCTCTCAGCTATTATACTCAAACATTCGTCGCTTAGATAATGATAATTTTGAACAATATCGTAACAAATACTCGTAAGTACTTAAATTTGCATACAGTAGGCAATATTTCTCACCTGCTAGAACCACTTTTGCTGCTGGTCATGGTTTATGCATTCTGGCATCCGATTGAGGAACGCTATCGCTGGCTGCCGCTGCTCATCGTTGTGCCGGTATTCATGCTGGTGCGGCTAATACTACACGGGCGCTTATTTACGCGCTTCCCACTCGACATCCTATTCATCGCATTTTTACTACTCGGTTTGCTCAATCTCTATCTGTCACCCTATACTGCCGCTCATCCCATGAGCCGCCTGTACCAGTTGGGTCGCCCCGCGCTCGGCATGGCGCTGTGTGTCTACTTTGTGGAATATGTGCGCCAGTATAAACACTTGGATGGGCTGCTCACCGCGACCCTACTGCTCACAGGTTTAATCGGTGTTGTGGCCTTATTCGCCAGTGACTGGACGAGTAAGAGTGACCAACTCATCTTTATCATCAACGCGCTGCCACCGTTCAGTGCGCCGCAGGCACTCTTTGGGAAATTTAACGTCAACGAGATCGCGGGCAGCTTGGTTTGGTTGGTGCCGCTGTCGGCTGGCTTGTGCGCGTGGCGTGGCGACCGCCTGCTAGATCGTATCCTCCGGTGGGGCTTTGTGGGTGTCTTTGTCATTACCTCAACCGCGCTTCTCTTGGGTCAGAGCCGTTTTGCGCTCGCCGGTGCGCTGTTCACCTTAGCGCTCATGGTTCCGCTGCTCATCAAGGGACGGCGGGGACGGTTAACCGCTTGGATAGCAATTCTCGTGTTCATCATCCTCGAAATCATGATTGTTCGTAACGTCTTCACATCACCCGGCCAAGTGACGTTGGCAGGTCGTGACGAGTCCAGTATGGCTGGTCGTCTTGATGTGTGGTCGAGTGCGTTCGACATCATCCGGGCAAATCCCTTAACAGGGGTAGGCATGAACCTCTTTCGTGATGCGGCAGTTCGTCGTGATTTTCCCGCGCCATTATTTGATCAACCCGTACTGCCCCATGCTCACAATGAATACCTGCAAATCGCGACCGATTTAGGGCTGCCGGGTTTCGTCTTATTCATCGCCATATACGCCGTCGCTTTTCAGATGCTCTACCGGACGTATCGCGCGGGCAGTCCTAAACAAAAGGCTTTAGCGGTGGCCGCAGCGGGTGGGCTGGTCGCACATGCACTGTTCGGCTTTGGCGATGCGGTGACGTTGTGGGATCGGTTTGCGTTTGTCTGGTGGTGGTTACTGGCTTTAGGGAGTGCGAGTTATTATATGGCTGTCAATAAGACCAATCCCTATTTCCATAATGGAAGTTAATTGTGAGGTATGGGTTCGGTATGGTATAGTTAGAGTATTGAGACAAACACGAACCGCAATGTTACATTAAGGTTTTATTGTGGTTTGGTTTTAATAAGAAAAGTAAGATTTCGGGTACGAATGCCACCAAAACCCGTTACATCAACCTTAACCTCGACTTTGCAGCCGTTGCGGGTTTATCTGCTCCAGCTTATAGTCGTGGTCATTCCGCTGATTGCCTTGGTGATTGTTGCCCTTTTCCCGGCCAATCCCCTTCTGCTGTCGGCCGTTTTGGGTTTGGGCTGTCTCGACCTGTTTATCCTCCCCTACATGGTTGGCAGTAACCAAACCGATATTCTGGCTCAAACCTATCGCGGTTTAGGCATGATGATCGCGTGGTTGACGCAGGGCATCATGGGCGCGGTGCTGGTGTTGGCCTTAGGTTCAGTTCTCGGCTTCATTGTCGAAACGCGGCGGCTCAAGCTGTCAAAAGAAGCGTTACCCTTAAACGACCGCATCTCAAGCACACTCTACGCCGCTGTTCAAACTGGCTTAACCTTCCTCATCACATGGGTGGTGTACAGCCTGCTCAATGGGGTTATTCCCCTGCGGCATGTCAGTGGCGCACTCTTGCTTCCGGTATTGGTTATGTTAGCGGTTTACGTCATTGCTGGCGAACTCAGCCGTTATCTGGTCACCACGCGGCTGCAAAACCAGTCCTATGACTCCCTGTGGCTCCCCGCAAAACGGAACGAGTTATTCAGCAGCTTGCTCGTACTGCCGATGATGATTATCTTGCCGGTCGTCTTGGCGGAAAACGGTGCGCTGCTGTTTCTGCTTACGGTTCTCGTGGTTGTGGGGTTAGGCTTATATCAATTCCAAACCTATTTCAACCTGCAAACCAGCCAACTAGATCGCCAAAAAAGCGCTGAACTGGTGCGGAAACTGGCGCTCGTTAACCAGACGGCTCAAAATGCCATGTTCCGAGTGGATCAAGAGTTAGCGCTACAAACCGCTTGCTCAACCGCCGCCAGCATTACACAGGCAGATCGTGCCGCTTTGTTTGTCACCGAACGGGATAGCGACACGTTGAGTTTGGTCGAGAGTGTCGGCTTTACCGAGGCCGAACTCGCTAAGGGTCTGAACCTGCACTTTGGTGTGAGCCAGCAGTTTGATACGGCTGCTTTTATCGTTCCCGATGCCGCGAATGAAACCGTCTTTAATCCATTGGCGGAGTTTAATCGTCAGTTTTCGGTCGCCTCTTTCGCGATTTTGCCGCTGCTCTCCGGCACGGCGCTGCTGGGATACCTAGCGGTGTATCATACCGACCCGCACGAATACACCCCGACCGAACTCGAACTGCTCAACATCCTGACCGACCGTGTCGCGGCGGCGCTGGATAATGCCCATCTGCTCGATACGCTGGAATTTCACGCCTTCGAGATGACACACCTCGTACACCTCTCACGCATTTCCACCGCCAGCCTCAAGTTGGAGCAGGTGGCGGCGGATGTGACCAGTGTGCTGCGCCAGATGAGCGCGATGGATTGGGCGATGATCGCCCTCTTGGATGATGCGTACGCCTTGATGAATGTGGTCGGCTTTAGCGGCATCACCACCAACGGCGAGGTCGAAACCTTCCAATATAAGCTGCCGCAGTTTGCCGAAGTCATCACCATTCGTAATCAGGCGGTTCCGCGTCCGCGTTTCATCCGCAGCGACGAAACCAACCTCTCGGCTCCGCTTCGCAGCTACATGGATATTCACGCCCTGCGCTCGTTGGTGATCGCCCCGATGATCGCCCACGAAAGCACCTTTGGGGTCGTTTTCCTCGGCACGACTGCCGTGCGTGTCTTAACCGAGCGTGAGTCCCAACTCATCGAAGCCGCCGCCAACCAAGTGGCGACACAGGTTTACAACGCGCAGTTGTACTACGAAACCCACAACAACCTGCGCCACCAGCTTGAACAAACCTCACTCATTCGGGATATTGTCGAACATATCTCCAGCTCGCGTGACTTTAACGCCACCGTGCAGGATGTGTTCGAGGCTGCCGCCCGCACCACACAGGCCGATGTCGTGATGATCGCACTCCGCACCGAAGCCGACGACCTGTGGGTGATTGAGCAGGTCTACCATGAGGGCAAGGGCGACCGCCATTACGAACAGCGCGACCTTGACGAAGGCGTTGTCGGCGAAGTCATCCGGCAGGGCAGCCGCGTGCTGGTCAACGCCGGCTTACGCAGCGTCTCGCGTGACTCGACCTACCCCTCGTGGTTGGCGCTGCCGTTGGAACAGGATAACCTGATCGTCGGCGTGCTGGCGGTTGGCAGTGTCCAAGCCGACTTCTTCAAAGAGTCACAGGTTGACTTCCTTAAAAATCTGGGCAGTCACGCCATCATCAGTATTCAGAACGAACGCCTGCTGGACGAACTCACCTATCAGGTCGATGTCCTCACCAACCTCCGTGAGCTGTCTCTTTCGCTTTCCAACGTGCCGGATACACGCGCCGTTGCCTCGAAGGTCATTCAAACCGCGATGGCGATCATGCACAGCCAGTACGCGGCAATCTTCCAAACCAGCAAGCAGCGGCCAAGTATCTTAGGACAGGTCACTCACAACGGCGTACTTTTGACCTCGGATCAAGGAATCGTGGTCATGGAAGCCGTTCATGAGGCCGAAACCACCCGCCGGATGGCCTTTGTCGAGAACATCTCGGTTACGAAGGCGGCGCAGCTACCGGATGGAATGCCCTACAATTATCTGGTCGCCATTCCCATTAAACGGGGTGACGATGTTTACCACATCCTCTGCCTCGGCTTTAGCGACCAGCAGCACTTGACCGATCTCGAACTGAACACGCTCTCCCTGTTGGTCGCGCAGGCCGCCGCGCACCTCGAAAACGCCGGGCTGAACGAAGAAATTCATGACGTGAACAGCCGCCAGCGTGCTATCCTCGACTCGACCCGTGACGGCGTGATCCTGCTCGACGACACCGGTCACATTATCGAGGTCAACCCGGCGGGCGAACGCTTGATGGGCATCAACCTGCGCGAACACATCAACGAAAACCTCGCCAGTATCTTGCTTCGCTACAGCGAATCCAGCACCGAGAAGCAAGCCGGATACTCCCGCGAGGAACTGATGAAGCTGGCGCGGATTGCCCGCCTCGGCTCGCAGGGCATCACCCGCCGCGAGTTTGCGCGGGTCATCAACGCCAACCAGACCATGTATGTCGAGGAAGTTGGCTCACCGGTAATCGACGATGCCAACCACCTCGTCGGTCGCCTCATGGTGCTGCGCGACATCACCGAGGAAAAGAAGCTCGAAGAATATCGGAACGAGATCACCGGCATGGCTGTCCATGATCTCCGCGCCCCCCTCAGCGCCATCATCAACGCCCTCCAGATCGCCTCCGAGCGCATCGACACACCCAATGGTATTCCAGTCGTCAAGCGCACGATTGCGATGGGCTTGAGCAACGCCGACGACATGCTGACGCAGGTCAACACCCTGCTCGACATCCGCAAAGGACGCGAGATGACGCTCGAACGCACCCCCACCAATATCGAGGAAGTGATCGAGCTAGCCCGTTTGCGCTTGCTCAGTTCCGCCGATAAAGCCAACATCACCATTGAAGTCGTCACGCAGCCCGAACTACCGACCGTTAACATCGACCCCGTGAAGATCGGGCGTGTGTTCCAGAACCTGATCGACAACGCCATCCGCTTTACCCCCGCTGGCAAGCCCATTCGCATCTCGGTCGATTACTGGGGTTCGAATGGCAAGCTGTTGGTGCGCGTGGCTGACAGCGGCCCCGGCATCCCCGAAAAAGAACGCAGCCGTGTGTTCGACCAGTACTGGCAGAGCAAGAACAATAAACCGCTGCGGGGGAGCAAAGGCACCGGCATCGGCCTCGCCTTCTGCAAGCTGGTGCTGGAAGCTCACGGCGAACGCATTTGGGTCGAGCCGATTAGTCCGCTCCCCGGCGCGTGCTTCGCCTTTACGCTCCCGCTGAACTAACCACCCTTCAATCCCGTTTAAACCTTTATCCCGCTGTCATATGATTTGTTATATGATGAGCTTAGAAGGTCTATTAGGCTTGTTAGGTGACGGGAGTCCGTGTGACAGCAGCAAAGAAAACCATTTTATATATTGAGGATGACCCCGCCAGTCGCACACTGGTTGAACGGGCGCTCAACCATGCCGGATACAACGTTTTGGTAGCCGAGCGCGGCCTCGACGGTGTTGATGTAGCACGCCGCGAATGCCCCGATATGATCTTGACCGACATCAACCTGCCGGACATCAGCGGGCGCGAGATTACGACCACCCTGCGGCGCGACAGCCGCTTTAAAACCACGCCCATCGTCGCCCTCACCGCGCAGGGGCAGGGCGAATATCAGGCGATGACGATGGCCGCCGGTGTAAATGGCTATCTGTCGAAGCCCGTTGACATCGAACTGCTGATTGAACGGGTCGGCTTTTACCTGCAAGGCGGGCAGGACAAAATTGATGCCACCGCCCTTTCCGAAGCCCAGAACAAGTACATTCAGGAAATCGTCGGGCGCTTGGAAACACAGGTGCGCGAACTCGAAAACAGCAATAACCAGCTCAAACGCTTGGATAAGCTCAAAGACTCGTTCATCGAAATTACCGCCCACGAACTGCGAACGCCGCTGACGCTGGTGGCTGGTTACAGCCGCCTGCTCAACGACCTGCCGTCCATCAAAGAGACGACCGCCAAAGACGAAAATACCCGCACCATGATTCAAGGGCTGCATGATGGCATCAAGCGGATGCAGGGCATCATCAACGAGGTCGTGACCATCAGCCGCATCATGACCAACCAGATCGACCTGTCCATTGGGCCGCTCAATCCCGCCGTCATCATCGAGAAGATCGTGGCGAGTTTGCAGGACACGCTGCGAGTGCGTCCGGTGAATATCCACTTCGACAAAGCCGCGTGGCCGCAAAAAATGCGCGGCGATAATGACCTGCTGACCCTGATGTTCAATAACCTGATCGCCAACGCCATCAAATACACACCTGACGGTGGGCATATCTACCTGACCGCGACCGCCGACACCCAGCACATCCGCATCAGCATCAAGGACACCGGCATCGGCGTGTCGAAGGATGAGCAGAGCCGTATTTTCGAACGCTTTCATACCGCTGGCGATATGCGGCTGCACTCGACCAGCAAGACCGCTTTTCGCGGCGGTGGGTTAGGATTAGGTTTGGCTGTTGCAAAAGGTGTCGCTGAGGCGCACGGTGGGCGCATCTGGGTGGAAAGCGTCGGCTACGACCCCGAAAAACTCCCCGGCAGCGAGTTTATCGTGCAGATGCCCATCGCGGCGGCTTTCCGTCCGGTAAACAAATTTTAACCGATGCTGAATCGTGGTTTGCGCTATAATCCAATTCAGGCATCGAGTTATAACCACAGCAGTATTAGCTAAACAATGATGCACGTTTCATGCCTGTATCCTCAGCATTTTCCCTTGTTCCCCTCGCCATTTATGGAGGGGGTAAGTGCCGGACTGAGCTTGTCGCAAGGAAGGTACTATGGGAACGAGGTTATAAACAGCATCACACACGAGTTAAAAGGAAGTTTCCGTCATGCGCCACAACATGCGCGGCGTTGTTGTAGGGCTGTTGACTCCGGTATTCCTCGGGGTCGCACCCATATTTGGCAAGCTGGCGATCAACGCCGGAGCGGATTCGTTCACGGTGGCGGCTTGGCGCACGGTGATCGCCGTTGCGTTCCTGTGGGTGCTGTACCTCCTGTTCGCGCGTAAATACATCTACATCTATCCGGCGGGTTTGCTGGGCTGCGTCGTCATCGGCGTGGTCAACGGCATCGGCTCGCTGTTCTACTACGGCGGCCTGGGGTCGTTGGATGCCTCGCAAGCGCAGCTTCTCAACGGCATGTACCTGATCTTCGCCGTACTCCTCACGCGCCTTAGCGGCGAGAAGCTCGACCGGCGTTTGATTATCCGCGTGCTGCTGGCGATGATCGCGCTGGTCATCATCACCGGCTTTAGCAGTAAACAGATCAACTGGCTTGGCGTAGGCTTGATGCTGGCGAACGCCATCATGTTCGCGGGGACGGTCATCCTCAGCCAATATGTGCTGTACGAAATGCCCGCGCCGACCGTCACCCTCTACATCGTGACGACTATGAGCGTGGTGGTGGCGATGGTGTGGGTCGCCGTTGGTAAACCGATGACTGCCGCGACCATCGAAATCGCTCTGCCGCCGATCATCGTGCTCGGCATCACGACCGCGCTTTCACGACTGGCGCTCTTTTCCGGCGTGAAGTTGTTCGGCAGCTTGCAAACCGCCGTCTTGGCGCTCACGGAAATCGGCGTGGCGCTGGCGCTGGCGTTCTTCGTACTGGGCGACCGGTTGACCCCGCCGCAGGTCGTCGGTATCGGCTTCCTCGCCGCTAGCATCCTGCTCATCCGCCCGCGTGACCTGTCACCGCATGGTATTAACCCCAACATGCTGGTGTCGAATATCGCCGATTTGCAGTTCCAGTGGATCGCCTTTGACCAAGCCTTCGGTAAGCATACCGTCACGTCTGATGACCAACCGACCGCCTCCAAACTCACGACGGTCGAGATGCACATGATCCGCGACATGATGGGCGCGGGCAAGAACCCTGTCAAACCCTTCTCCACCAACAAAGACGACTACGGCCACATTCCCGACGCAAAGGATAAGTAGCGTTTTATGGCGGCGGCGGCGGCGCTATACCGCCATTTGAAGTTATCAGTTGCCAGTTTACAGTTATCAGTTCAATACAAATGTGATTGGCTAAGGTTTTATGGCGACGACATATGGGCTTTGAAACGCCATAAAAGTTGAAAATGTTGCAGTTGTTGCAAATATTGCAGTTGTGATTCTCAACTTTCACAATATTTCTCCCTCAAATGATGCTGTTGTTGCAGTTGAGAATCTGTGTTTTGTCACAAATGTCGTCAGAGTCGTCAGTGTCGGAAATGAGTTATCAGTCAACAGTTGATAGTTATCAGTTATCAGTTGACAGTCAACAGGTGACAGTCAAAGGCAAAAGGCACAATCAGCGGAACAAGCGGAACAAGCGGCAAAGGTGGCACCGAATTTTGTGCCGATTGTGCACATTGGGTGATGCGGTTGTTAAGGTGCGTCGGGGCGTTTGCTGCGGGTTTGTCTACGCCAAACCCCTACAGCCAGCCCTTTCAATAGCATAGCAGAAGCAGTAACGATTAGGGTGAACATTTGTCAGAACATTTGGTCTCTTTTATGAGGTGTTGACGTTAACTTTGCAGGGGAGGAAAAGGCGGGTGAGGTTGGTTGAAGGTTAGGAAATGGTTTGCCGACAAACCTGATTCAAACGTAGGAAATAATAAATCAATAGTCAGTAGTCTTTAGTCGATAGATCAATGCAAAGACAAATAGTTACAAAGTAGAGTCTCGAAAGTCACAAGAAAAAGATTAACCGCCAAGTCGCCAAGAACGCCAAGATTTTTAGCTCAAGAATTTCGATAAACCACTAAGTTTGAAGTTGAAAGTAACAAGAAAAGTCATCAGTCGTTAGCTATTAGTCTTAGTTCAAGACAAATACAAAGGCATTTAACCACGCAGCATACAGACGTATAGGAAACCATTTCAAATAGTTTGCTGACGGACGCGCTGTCTCGCGTCCCTACACAAACGACAATTCGGCTTTGTAGGGACAGCAGACAGGCTGTCCGCTTTTTCACGGAATGCCGAATAGTTTCTCACGCCTCCACGAGGGCGGGGATTTCGCGGGGTAAGGTGGCGCGGCGGGTGGTTTCCCGCAGCCGCCACAGCAGCACCTGAATAATCCCCCGCAAGACTTCTGGATAACCCGATGTGAGTTCGTAGAAGGTATTCTGGTCAAGCCGCAGGAGGTGTGTCTCCTCGACCGCTGTTGCCGAGGCGTTGCGCGGTTCCGAGTCCAGTAGCGCGAGTTCGCCGAACTCATCTTTTTCGCCGAGGTAGGTAATGGTTTGGTCGCCGTCATGGATGCGGACGCGCCCGTAGGCAATGATATACATGAAATCGCCCAGATCGCCCTTATGGATGATCGTTTTCCCTTCGGGGACGACCTCATCTTTCACAATCGAGGCGATCTCGAACAAGATCGGGTCAGGCACATGGCTGAACAAGTTCGCGGATTTGAGGAGCAGGATTTTTTCAATCGTCGGTAACATATTTCCCTCGAATGGAACTTGTACAAGCGGATGTCGGAGCGCCCAATGCGCCGTTTCCCGCACGACCGCGTTGCTATCTTGCACGGCGGAAAGCACAGCCTCGCGGGCTTCGTTTTCCCCTCGCGCGAGGATGCCAGATAAGGTCATGACTTTGAGCCATGATGGGCTGTCGTCGGAAGTCAGCACTTGTTCCAGCCATTGGTCGCGAGTGAGCGCTGTTTCGCCGAAGAAGGCGAGTAAGGTGTTGAGGCCGCGATGCTCGCTGATGTGATGGTCGAGCAGGGCGATCACCAATGATCGGATGTCGTGGGTGAGCGTGACGTGGAGCATCTCCAGCGCGTAACTCTGCCGCGCTTCCGACTCGCTGTGGTAGTCGATGTGGATACGCGCCATCGCCGCCGCGTCGTAGATCAGGGTGCAGAGGGCGAAAACGCGCTCGCGCAGCCGGTCGAGTAAATAGTACAGGCTGTCGTAAAGTTCGGTGTCGTCTTTAACCAGCGCCAAGCCCTGAAGGTAGAGCAAGTCGGTTTGGATTTCGGCCTGTATCCGCGCTTTGACTATCTCGGCATCACGGATATGAGACTTCAGGCTGACCAGCGCCGCGAGGACTTGCCCGCGAATGGCCGGTTCGGGGAAGTCGATCTGGGACGCGAGCAGCGCCGTATCGCCCAAGCGGTTGGCGATCCGAATAAGCTGGCTGGCGAGGTTCCGCCGGCGCAGTTTGCCTGTTTCGTAGCCTTCGCGTACCGCATGGAATTGGGCGGTCAGGTAAGGCTGTAGGGTGGCATCCCCGCTGCTGAGTGCGGCCAGCGCCGCTGACTGCACCGTTCCAACCGACAAATTGTTGAGGAGCGTGGGCCACAATAACGGATCGCGCAGTTTACCCGCCGCGTGGCAGGCCGCACGGCAAACTTTCATATTCCTGTCCTCAAGTAAGCGCAGGACGGACGGGACGTGGTGGGTAATGTGGCTGTCCCCGATGGCGTGAACAGCCGCGATGCGTTCTTCGGGGTTCGGTGAATCCAGCAGTTTTTGAAGGCGGTTATCCGCCAGTGCGATTTCACCCGCGAGGCCGGAGCGCATCAGGCCGGAGATGGCGGCGATTTGTAGGGGGAGTTTATCCGAGTCGAGGTAAACAACCGCTTGCTCGGCTGCGAACTCACGGTCAATGGCTGCCGCTGTTTGAATGGCCGCCGCTCGAACGGTGAGGTCACTTTCGATGGTGAGGCGCTGGCGCACGAACCGGCACGCGCTGGTGAGGTGCAGCTTTTCGATGCGGGTGAGTGCATCCTGCCGGACTTCAGGCGCGGGGTGATCGAGGAGGCGCGGTAGGAGTTGGGGCAGTGTGTTCGCGTCCGCGAGCGTGAGGAGGTAGAGAACGTCGTCCGCATCGCGCTCCTCCAACGGTGTTTTAAGGAGCGCCGCGACCGAAAAATCGTCATCCGGCACACGGGCATTTCCTAATCGGCGCTTACTCAGAGCTTGCAGTAGTGCTTTGGGATATTCGCGACTGAGCAGCGTGGCGGAGGCAATCCATACGAGGCCGATAAACATTGACAGGTAGATCAGGTGGATAACGTTCCACTTGAGGCCATCGAGTACGAACAGGAGCAAGATACCGGTGAGGCCGGTGGTGACTGGCTCGATGAAACTTTCGACCTGCGCTTCCGTCTGGAGGCGGGTGGTAGGGGGCAGGCTCTGGTAAAGTGTCATCTGTGAGGCGGTAGTGATGGTGTCGCGGATGACGTACTCGACCAAGCGGGCAGCCGCGATGAACAGGAATGTGAGGGTCGCCGTACCCGCGAACAGGCTGACCGCAGCCGTTGCACCGAGCATGAGTGTGCCGATTACCGGAACGAGGATGATGGCGGTGGTGATGCCGACACGGTTGATGATGCGGGCATTCAGGAAGGTTTGGAAGGCAAGCTGGGCCAGCGCGACGATGGCGAAGTAAACGCCGAGGAAGCTGGTGAGGCCGTCGTTACCGGGAAAGTGGATTTCAGTCAGGCCGTAGAAGGCGTTGTCGAGAAAATAATAGGAAATCGTGGCGATGCACGAGAAGATGAAGATGAGTAGAATATAACGATTCTTAAGGGGGCTGACGGTGCGCTGTTCTACCGAACCGGGTTCAACCGCGTTGTGGTGGTTTGCCAGCCGGTCTGCATAGAGCCTGTTGATGAGCAGGATGAGTACGAGCGAGGCTAAGATGCTTAAGAGCGCCGGAATGAGAAGATTGTGCGTCCCAATGCTGCTGACAATCAGCGGTATCGAGAAGCCGCCAATAATGGAGGCGATGGTTTCGCCCGCGCTGATGACCCCGAACAGCCGCTTGCCCTGCTGAATATTAAAGATGCGAGCGGAGAGTGACCAGAATTCGAGGCTGGTGAGCAGCCACAGCAGTTCGAGCGCGATCATAAAGGCGATGATCGGCCATTGGGCGGTTGTCGAGCCGAGCAGCAGCCAAAACCCCGCCACCAGAATGAATTGAAAGGCAAGGTTAACGACCAGCAGTTTGACGAACGAAACCCGTTTGCCGAGCCACGCATAAAGGAAACCGACCGATGCATTAGCTAGTGCCGTGGCGATATAGATATAGGGTAAGGTGTTCGCGCCGTATTCGGTGAGGAAGAGACTGGTGGAAACCGAGAGCAAAAATACGCGGTTCACGCCCACGAAGAACGAGTGGCAGAGGAGCAGGTTGACCAGCCGACCTTCGCCGGGGCGAATGGCAAGCGCCGATGGAATGCGCGAGATGAACTGCATAGGCGACTTTCAAGTGTATGTGGGGAAGTATAACCTGAAAGTTGAAAATGGGCAGAAAGTCTTAACCCTCCCCCATAGCAATCGGGGAGGGAAACGATTCAGTTAGGCAATATCGTAAGTTTAAGGGGGCTAGACCTTGTTGTCCGAGCGGGGGTCGAAGGCATCTCGCAGGCCATCGCCGACGAAGTTGATACTGAGGACGGTGAGCAGGATGAGCAGGCTGGGGAAGAACCAGTACCACGGCGCGTTTTTAATCACCGTGAATTCCTGCGCCTCGGTGAGCATGTTGCCCCAACTGGCGGTCGGTGACTGCACGCCCAAGCCGAGGAAGCTGACGTAGGCTTCGGTCAAGATGGCGGTCGCCACGCCGAGGGTGAGGGATACAATGATCGAGGCTAAGGTATTCGGCAGGATGTGGTTGATGATGATGCGCCAGTTCGGAACACCGAGGGCCTTCGCCGCCAGCACGAACTCGGTTTCCTTGATGGAGAGGACGTTCGAGCGGACGATGCGGGCGAGGCTCATCCAACTGGTGAGGCCGAGGATGAGGATGATAATAATGACGCTGCCGCTGAGGGTGCGCCCGAAGAAGGGTATCGGGGCGAACTTACCGGCAAAGAACTTCGCCATCACCAGCAGCAGGAGCAGGGAGGGGATGCTCAACATCGCTTCGGTAATCCGCATCAAGATCGCGTCAATCCAGCCGCCGTAGTAACCGGCGATTGCGCCGACGGCAGTCCCCAAGCCGACTTCAACCACCACCGCGAGGAAGCCGATCATCAGTGAGATTTGCCCGCCGTAGATGGTACGGGCGAGGATGTCGCGCCCGATACGGTCGGTGCCGAAGGGATGCTCGGCGGAAGGGGCTTGGAGGCGGATGCTGGTGTCGTTGTAGTTGGCCTGCGCCTCGGTAAAGATGAACGAGCCGACGATGATATAAGCCAGTACGCCGATCAAGACGACCAAGCCGAACATGGCGGCACGGTGACGCACAAAGCGTTTGATGACACGCTGGGTCGGGGATTGAGCTTGTGCCTCGCCCTCGACCAAGTTGAGACGGACAGGTTTGACGGTTGCGGTTGCCATAACACTGCCCCTTATGAATAGCGGATGCGTGGGTCGAGCCACGTATACATGAGATCGGTCAAGAGTTGGAAGATCACGACCGCGACCGTGATCAGCATGAGCAAGCCCATGAGGACGGAATAGTCGAGCAGTTCGAGATGGTCGAGGAACAGGCGACCTGTTCCCGGCCACGCGAAGATACGCTCGGTGACGACCGCGCCGCCCAGCAGGAACGGCAGGTCGAGGCCGATGAGCGTCGCCAGCGGGAGGGCGGCGTTCTTAAAGGCGTGGCGGTAGAGGATACTGCGTTCGGTCAGCCCTTTAGCGCGGGCAGTGCGGATATAGTCGGAGTTGATGACTTCGAGCATGTTGGAGCGCACGTAACGGCTGTACCCCGCCACGCTGATGATGGTGATGGTGGCGACAGGCAAGATCATGTGCAGGGCAAGCTGGCTGACGCTGCGGCCTTCCTGCGGGTCGAAGATGCCGCCGGTGGGCAGGTAAGGCAAGCCCCACTCGCGGAACTTGACGGCGAAAATATAAAGCAAGCCAAAGCCGACCAAAAAGATGGGCATGGAAAAGGTAATAAATGAAAAGCCACTGAGGACATTATCAAAAATACTATATTGTTTGACGGCGGAGATGACCCCGATAATCAATGCGAAAAAGAGCGTAATAATTTCAGCCGTAACCATGAGCAACAGCGTGTTGGGCAGCCGGTCGACGATGATTTCCATCGCCGGGCGCTTGGTGACGATGGAGGTGCCAAAGTCACCGCGCAGCACGCCGTAGCGGGTACCGGGGGCCTCGGCGATGCCGTCCCCGTCGCGGTCGAACTTCGCCCAATCGTTGCCGATCAGCCAGTACAGGTATTGTTCCAGCAGAGGTTTATCGAGGCCGAGCTGCCGCCGAAGCCGGGCTTTATCTTCGGACTTGGTGGGGGAACGCCCGCCCATTGTCGCCAGCGGGTCGCCGGTGGCTTGAAGCAGCGTAAAAATGGTGAGGCTGACGAACAGCACGAGCGGAATAGCTTGGAGTAAACGCCGGATGATATAGCGACCCATAAACTGGCCTCCTTCGAAGCGGAGATTTCTCAAACAAAATGGGGCAGGTTAATCCCGCCCCACCTTTCGAGATTGGTTTGGTTAGCTGCTTACGTCCCAGTTGACTGCATTCCAGAAGGGATCAGCACCGCTGTACTTGGCATCGATCACGCGGGCGTTGGTTGCCCACAGGTCTGCGTCGTACCACACGCCCACCCACACGGCCTCGTCAAAAATGATCTGGTCGATCTGTTGGAAAAGGGCGACACGGGCTGCGGGGTCGGTCGTCTTGAGCTGTTCCTGGAACAGTGCATCCAGTTCTTCGTTGCAGTAGCCAATCCAGTTTGCACCCTCCGGGTTCTCGTCCGAGGGGATTTCCGAGCAGAGGAAATCGGCGGTGTTCGGGTCAGGGAACTGTGACGAGCCGGAGTATTCGCCGATGTCATACTGGCCGGTGGACATCGGGCCACCTTCGCCGTAGGTATCGAAGAAGTTGTCGTAGTTGCTGGTCTCTACGCCGACACCGATTTCGGCAAATGCCTGCTGCACGACAGCCTGCACGTCCTTACGGATCTGGCGTTGGCTGGCGATGAAGCGCAGTACGAGTTCCGTACCGTCCTTATCGCGGGTACCGTCGCCGTTGCTATCGACCCAACCCGCCGCGTCGAGCATGGCGGCAGCTTCTTCGGGGTTGTAGTCGTAAGGTTTGGCATCCGGGCGAACGTACTGCGAACCGTCCCAGTAGCTGGTGGCAACGCGGGTCTTACCGAACAGCAGATCGTCCACAATTTGCTGGCGGTTGAAGGCCATGACCAGCGCCTTACGCACGTTGACATCGAGCATCGCGGGGTGAGCGGTATCGGGGTTAACGTTCAGGTACCAACCTTCGTTGTAACCGGAAGCCACCTGCGAAATAACCAAGCCTGCGCCTTCAAGTTCAACCGCGTCGCCTGCGGTTAGGAATACGCCGATGTCGGCATCGCCGGTGGTCAGAGCCGCGTTCTGGGACGTACCGTCATCCGCCAAAATGCGGAAGAAGACTTCGTTCAACTTGGGCGTACCCGCGAATGAGTTTTCGTTGGGGACGAGCGATAGGAAGCTGCCGGTTTCCCACTCGTTCAGGATGAATGAGCCGCTGCCGGGGTTCACGGTCTTGTTCCATTCGGCGGCATCCAATGTGCCTTCGGCATCGAAGATCGGGCGCAGGGTGTGTTCCGGCATGGCTGGTGAGGCGGTGAACAGGGCGGTCAGCCACGGGGCAAAGGACTCGTTAAAGGTAATGACGACGGTGGTCGCGTCCGGCGCGGTCACGCTGGCGACCTTGGTTTCCCACGGATCACGCGAGCTGACGGTGTTGCCGTCGGCCATAATCATTTCGTAGGTGAACACATAATCCGCCGAGGTCAGCGGTTCGCCATCGCTCCACTTGAGGTCGTCGCGCAGTTTAAGGGTGATGACTGTACCGTCTTCGCTGATGCCACCGTTTTCAACCGAGGGGATTTCGGTGACTTGTACCGGAACGGCCTGCTGCTGGTCGTCAATAAACCACGGCGGGGTGAGCAGCATGTCGATGACGTTGGTGGCAAACCATTGGGTGACGTAGAGGGGGTTCAGTGTTAGCGGTTCTTGCGTATAGCTCACCGTTACCACTTTGCGGTCCTGGGCTAGTGTGGGCGCAACCACAAGGGAGAGCGCCAACATCAGCGTTAAAACGAGTAACAAACGACGTTTCATCATTGACTCCTTAAAACGGCTAAACAATTTTTAAACTGCACATTTGCGCGAATGATACCCTTATCGTGAGATAGGAGCAACCAAGCCTAACGACGATTTTTTAACGGGCAATTTGGTGTATTTACCCAAAGCCACGGCAATATGTTCAATCCACTTCGCCTTTGTTTGGAGGCAAATTTAGGGTTTCCGATTCGTATATTCAGCGGGTGCGAAAAAGACGATGATTTGAAGGGCTTCGGTGATGGAATGAAAGCGATGTTCGACGTTGGCCGCGACGTACAGCACTGAGCCAGCTTGTACCGGACGGTCTTCGTCCGCGTGGCGGAACATGCCCCTGCCGCTGACCACATAGTAAACCTCGTCTTCGGTATGCGGCTGCTGCCCATCCATGCCGCCCGCTGGCAGGACGTAGAGGCCGACGCTGAGACTGAGATGCTTCAAAAATTCTAAGTAGGGCGAACCGCTGGCAGACTGGCGGGTCAATAAATCAGCGATTTCGAAGGCTTGCATAAAAACACTTTTCGATAAGTTCGTTAATTTCTACAAACTTTAACATAGGCTGGTGAAGTCGCCAACACCTCGACATCATATAACCGATTTCGATCCATTATCCAAAATTTGAACCGATTTGACCCTTTGAAAACCCAAAAATGTTTATATAATGCTTATGATAAGGGCGTATGCTTGTTCGGTATAAGCCATCAACTACAGCGCGGACGAATAGTCAGGGGCGCTCATGCGTGCTACAATAAGGGTATTGTGTACTTCCACGATTTACCCTGCACAAACATCTCCCCTAACCCTTCATTTCCCACCATAGGGAATTGTAAGGAGTCCGGTGCTACAGTTGGGGCATGTGTTGGCTGGTTCATACCGAACGAGGTTTTATGCCAGTACGTGACACGGCGGAAACCCGCGCCGTGACCTTGGTGGACATTCCCTTAGTAAGACGGCTGAGTGAAAGCGGCGGTATGGTGCTGGACAGCGAACTGTTTTATACAGACGCGACTGGCGCACAAAGTTCCGGCCTCATCACCCTGCTGCTGCCTTACCGGGGTGTTTACACAATGGTCACCCGCACCGAAAACCAACAAGTTGCCGGTCAATTCCGCCTTCGTCAGGACGATGCCTATGCCCAGATCACCTACGTCGCACCCGCGCCCCAAGAGGACGAGGACGATACAGCATGGCTGCATGTGCTGGACGCGATGGCGGCTGAAGCAGGGAAGCGTGGCGCACATTTGCTGACGGCAGAGGTGGAGGAGAGCGCACCGCTTTTCAAAACGATGCGTATAGCCAGTTATGCGATCTACGCACGGCAGGAAATCTGGTGCCGCGCACCGGAAGAAAAAGTGGATTACGAGCCGAAACACGATGTTGAACTGGAACACACCACTGATGAAGACATGACGGGCATCCACCTGTTATTCGGCAATATCGTGCCGAAGCTGGTGCAGCCGATCACCGAGCTGCCGGATGAAGGTGAAGGGTTTGTCTACCGGAGTGACGACCGCGTTGAAGGGTATATCGGTGTATCGGACGGAAAGATGGGTGTGTACCTCACGCCGCATTTGCACCCTGACGTGTTCAGCAAGGCGACTGATGTGATCGCAGCCGCGATTGCGAAGGTTGACCGCGTGGGTAAAGTACCGGTGTTCATACGGGTGCGCCGTTATCAAGATTGGCTGGACGACGCGCTGGCCGAGTTGGGCTTTACGATTTGTGCGCGGCAGGCGGTGATGGTGAAGCATATCGCAGCCGGTATACGGAACGCAGCGTTCACACCACTGCGACACCGGTTAGAAGCCGTACCGAGTCCGGTAAAGCCGCCAAACGGCATAACCGAGAGTCGTAAATAACGGAAAAGGCGCTATTATTACTAGTTCATAAAAAGGGAAAGGTATGGCATACGACGATGTGGATACGAAGAACCTAGAAATCGCCGCCAACCGCCTGAAATATGATAGTAATCATATGCTCGAAGAGCATAAACGTAATCTGGCCGCATTAGAATGGTTCAAAGTGGAGGCTGAACTACGAAAACGACGAGGATTATCAGGTATCATCTGGCAGATGAAACGATTATTCCGTCAGTCGGGATAATAAGGGTTCATCTATAAACCAGATTGATACGTCAACGTATACCTTGCATGAGCGCCACTTCCATCCGAATGATGTGTAAACCGCTCCGCTGCATCTACTCAATAGGAGTGTTCTAGAGAATATATGGAACGCCGCATTACAGATAATATCTACGAATTACGCCGTGTTTTACCCCCTCATCTAAACGCAGCACTGGACCATATCGGAAATACCGACGACCTGCTCGAAATCGTGCTAGACCTCGGGCGCGTGCCGACGGCGCGTTACCTTGACGGTGAAGTCGTGCTGCTTGAGGAGGAAGTGAACCGCGACGATATTGATGCGATTGTGAGTAACATCGGTATGTTCGACGCGGATAACCGCGCCGGTTTGGAACGTACCCTGCACCGCATCTCCGGCATTCGCAACCGCCGGGGCGATGTGGTCGGTTTGACGTGCCGTGTCGGTCGCGCTGTTTACGGCACGATTGACATTATCCAAGACCTCGTGGAATCCGGTCAAAGCGTCCTCATCATGGGGCCGCCGGGTGTTGGTAAGACGACGATGCTGCGCGAAGCCGCCCGTGTGCTGGCGGAAAACAAGCGTGTCGTGATCGTCGATACCTCGAACGAAATTGGCGGTGACGGTGATGTGCCGCATCCGGCGATTGGTAAAGCCCGCCGTATGCAGGTTTCGCAGCCGGAACGCCAGCATGAGGTGATGATCGAAGCGGTTGAAAACCACAACCCCGAAGTGATCGTTATTGATGAAATCGGGCGTGAACTCGAAGCGCAAGCCGCGCGTACAATCGCGGAACGTGGTGTGCAGTTGATCGGTACGGCGCACGGTAACGCGCTGGAAAACCTGATGCTGAACCCGACCCTTTCCGACCTGATTGGTGGTATCGAGTCGGTTACACTTTCGGATGAAGAAGCCCGCCGCCGTGGGACGCAGAAGTCGGTGCAGGAGCGTAAAGCGCCGCCGACCTTTGATGTGCTGATCGAACTGCAAACGCGCGACCGTTTGGCGGTACACGAAGACGTGGCTGCGGCGGTTGATGGGCAGTTACGCGGTCGTCCGCTGCCGATTGAACTACGCTCGCGTAACGCGCGGGGCGAGATCGACATCGAAACGGTCGTGCCCGAATCACGGGCGATGACCGAACGCAGCGGACGCGCCAACCGTGAAAAGGACAACGGCCTGAGCCATGATAATATCCCGCAGAGCAGCAACCGCCGTGGGAAACTGGTGCCGCCAAACGGCAGCAACCATGCAAACACGAGCAACGGAGGTAATACCGGAAACGGTAGCAGCAATCCGGCTTTACAACCGCTGCGGCTCTATGCCTACGGTGTCGCCCGTAACCGGCTAATGCAGTCGGCGCGGCGCTTGCATGTGCCGGTATCGGTGGTCGATGACTTCAACGGTACGGACGCGATTGTGACCATCAAGAATGATTACCGCCGCCGCCCGAAGCTGATTGTGGACGCTGAACGCCGGGGTACACCGATTTATGTGCTGCGGGCGAACACCGTCTCGCAGATCGAGAACTTCCTCATCGACCTGTATGGGCTTGAGGACATTGTACGACCGGATGACCCGTATGGCATGGCGATGGAAGAAACCAAGTCGGCCATTTTACGGGTGCGGAACGGTGCGGAATATGTTGACCTGAACCCTCAAGATGCGGATACCCGCCGCCGCCAGCATGAGATGGCACGGCAGGCGCGGCTGTTTAGCGAGAGTTTTGGCGACGAGCCGGAACGCCGCGTCCGTATCCTACGGGCGAATTAAGTCTGGTTTGCACATATAAAATAAGATGAGGGCAGGGTTTTACTCTGCCCTTTTCGTTAGCAATTAGCAGCCACTTAACGATGCACTTTGATGCTATAATTCATCAAAAATAGGGAGGCGATATTATGCTACTCCACACACCCTATGTGACTGAAGATGACTTTAACCGCTTCGTCATGCTGCCCGAAAACCGCGACCGGAACTTTGAATATATCGCCGGGGAGATTGTCGAAGTGGTATCGAATAGCAAATCCTCATCTACTGCGGGGAAGTTATTTGCGCGGATCGGTGTGCATGTCGACGATAACCACTTAGGTCGCGTTACCGGAGCGGATGGCGGTTATATGATATTCAGTGAAAAATATATTCCCGATGCCGCTTTTATCTCTTATAAGAGACAGCCTGTCGATCCCGAAGTGGCTTACAACCCCATCGCGCCGGATTTGGCGGTTGAAGTATTGTCACCGGGCAATACTGAAACAGAAATGATCCGTAAAATCGGCAACTATCTGGCGGCTGGAACGGTTCTGTGGGTGGCAGATTATGTGTCTAAAACCATTGATGTCTACATCCCAAACCAACCCCGCAAAACGCTGCGCGTTGGTGATTTCCTCGAAGGTGGCGATGTGCTGCCCGGTTTCCGCTTGGCTGTTGCCAACATTTTCAGCGATTAGTTTTCCCTCTCAAAATCGGGATATGACTTCATTTAGACCGATTTAATCTTCCACCCTGACTGTTCTATAACGCTGCTTCCTTGTAAACTGGTAAACCTATCGGCAATCAGTGGAAGCGGCTTATGTTTATCACGTTTGAAGGGCCGGACGGCGGCGGTAAAACCACACAGGTAGCGATGACGGTGAGTACGCTGCGCGAGCGCGGGCATAACGTCCTGCTCACCCGCGAACCCGGTGGTACGGCGATTGGCGACCAGATTCGCCATGTGCTGCACGACATGAAGAACCAAGCGATGCACCCCCGCGCCGAGCTGCTGATGTACAGCGCCTCCCGCGCACAGATTGTCGAGGAAGTGATTAGGCCGCACCTCGCCGCCAAGGGGTTGGTCATTTGTGACCGCTTCTTCGACTCGACCTACGCCTATCAGGGTTATGGACACGGCCTCGACTTGAGCCAACTCAAGTTGATTACTGAGTTCGCGACCGGCGGATTAAAGCCTGACCTGACGATCCTGTTGGATATTGCGCCGGAGGACAGCCTCCAGCGCCGCTTGAGTGCGCTGGATAAGGGCGGCGAGTGGAACCGCTTGGATGCGATGGCGCTCGACTTCCACAAGCGAGTGCGCGACGGCTACCATGCGCTGGTGGCGGCTGATCCGCAGCGCTGGGTGGTGGTCAACGCGGCGCAGTCGGTCGAGCAGGTGCAGGGCGACATTCTGAAGGCGCTTGAACCGCGTTTAGTAGAGACCAAAAGTCAGGGTTGAACCGCAGAGACGCGGAGAAATACAGAGAGCTTATCGAATAAAAAGAGGGTACACCATGCGCCCTCTTTTTATTTAATTTGTCATTATTCGCCGGTCGTCAGGCCGTAGCCGAACGGGAACAGCGGTGAGTCGTCGCCATCCGTGGGCAGGTTCGTGAAGTCGAACGGCAGTTGGTCGACCGAACGCGGCCATGTGAACGGCAGCTTGCCTGTAAATGGCTTATCCCCGAACAGCACATCGGTGACACCCGCGCCTTCCGTCCCCGGCAGCCACGCGGCGACGAATGCATCGGCTTCGTCCAGCGCGTCGTTGATAACCATCGGGCGGCCTGAGACGAGGATGACGATCAGCTTATCGACTCGTTCACGCACACGGGCGATCATGCCGAGATCCGGCTCGGACAGGCTGAGGTCGCCGTCATCGCCCATCCCTTCGGCATACGGCTGCTCGCCGATGACCACGATACCGATCTCGGCCTGAATAGGATTACCGCTTTCATCGTTGGCGTTGTTGTAGCGCCCGAAGCGATTGAACTTCACGTCAACATCCTCACCGACGGCTTCTTTAATCGCGTCGAGGATGGTTGTGCCGGTGGTGATGTTGCCGGTTTTACCCTGCCATTCAATCGTCCAGCCGCCGGATTGGATGCCGATGTCGTCTGCACCTTCACCCGCGACGAAGATATGCGCCACATCCTTTGCAAGTGGGAGGGCTGCGTTTTCATTCTTGAGCAGCACCAGCGACTCGCTCACCGCTTGCCGCGCCACTTCGCGGTGTTCGTCCGAGCCGACGCTGGCGAGCAAATCGGGGTTACTAAACGGATGCTCGAACAAGCCCATCACGAACTTGACACGCAGGATACGGCGTACCGCGTCATCCACCCGTTCCATCGAAATATCGCCCGCCGCGACGGCATCGGTCATCGCGTCGATGAAGGCCGGATAGTCGTAGGGAACCATGTTCATGTCCATACCAGCGTTGATGGAGGTCACTACATCGTCGTAGTAATCGCCGGGGATTTCGTCAATCGCCTTCCAGTCGGAAACAACGAAGCCGGTGAAGCCCATCTCACCCTTGAGCAGATCGGTAATCAAGTACTTTTGGGCGCTCATCTTCATACCGTCGAAGCTGGAATACGACACCATGATGCTCATTGCACCCGCGTCGATAGCGGCTTGATAGGGCGGCAGGTGAACCGCGCGGAGGAAGGCTTCGTCGCCCTGTGTTACGCCGCGGTCAATGATGTAGTTGTCAGTAGTCGAGGTATCCCAACCCGCACCGCCATCACCCACGTAATGTTTGGGGGTCGCCAGCACGTAGAGATCGTCACTCTGCAAGCCGTTTACACAAGCCGTGCTGAGTTCGTTCACAACTTCGGTATTCTCGCTGTAACTTTCGTAGGTGCGCCCCCAGCGGATGTCCTGCACGACAGCAACCACTGGCGCGTAATCCCAATAGATGCCGGTCGCGGCGGTTTCCACAGCGGTAATCGCGCAAGCCTGTTCGACCAGCGCGGCGTTGCGGGTCGCGCCCATGCCGATGTTGTGCGGGAAGATTACCGCACCCTTTACGTTGTTATGCCCGTGTACCGCATCGACACCGTAGATGATCGGGATAGCGAGGCGGGTGTTGAGTGCTTCCTGCTGAAAACCGTCGACCATTTCCGCCCACGCTTCGGCGGAGTTGGTGCGCGGGTAGCCACCGCCGCCGCTGAGTAAGCCGCCCAGCGCCATGCCCGCGATGTCCTCGGTCTTGATGCTGTTCTTCTCGACCAGCGTCATCTGCCCGATTTTTTCTTCCAGCGTCATCCGCGCCAGTAAATCTTCAACCCGTTCTTCAACCGGCAGGCCGGCATTTTTATACGGCGCGTCTGCGGGCGGTACGTCGTCTTGCGCCACCACAGGCAGGGCGAGTAAGAACAGTACAAAAATGATCAAACTTCGAAAAAAGGTTTTCACGTCACGCTCCAAAAACTGTATCTGTAACAAACGGTATCATTCGATGAACCGATTTATGATAGCGGAGTTTTGCGGAACGACTACGGCAAAAAGGGAAATGAACGGTTACAATCTCAGTAGATTTTTATGCGACCGAAGGGCCAATTTTTGATGTCAGTTCAGCAGCCACGCCGATTGATTACCTTTAGTGTGGTCACCAGTTATGTGATGCTGGTGATTGCCGCGACGATTGAAGCGGCCAGCGTGAACATTTTCTTCGCGCCATTTCAGATCGCCCCCGGCGGCGTGAGCGGTGTGGCGGTCATCCTCAACCACCTCGACCCGCGTCTGCCCATCGGTTTGCTCATCCTCCTCGGTAACATCCCGATTCAAATATACGGCTACCGGATGTTGGGCGGCTGGCGTGTCGTGATTCGTACTGTGGTCTACATTATCTTATATTCGGTGTTGGTAGAGTTCCTCAAGCCCTACGTCGCCAATGTGCAGGTCGGGACGAATGTGCTGCTCAACGCGGTCTTTGGCGGCATCCTCGGTGGGATTTCTGGCGGGTTGGTGCTGCGGGCGGGCGGCACACAGGGCGGTACGGCGACATTGGGGCGTATCCTTCAGCAAAAGTTCGGGCTGCCACTCAGCAGCAGTTCGCTTTATACCGAGGCGCTGGTGATTATGCTGGCGGGGTTGGTATTCGGGTGGGAAGGTGCGTTGTATGCCATCATCGCGCTGTTCGTTAACGGCGCGACAGCGGATTATGTGCTGGAAGGGCCGAGTGTGATCCGCACGGCAACCATCATCACCGATAACCCGGATGCGATTTCGAGCCTCGTGATGGACGAAATGGGGCGCGGTGTGACATCGTGGCAGGGCAAGGGCATGTTCACCGAGCAGAGCCATACGGTGCTGTTCATCACTGTGTCACGGTCGCAGGTGAACAGCCTCCAGCGGTTAGTGAATAAGGCTGACCCGAACGCATTTATGGTGGTCGGGCAGGGGCATGTGGCGTATGGGGAGGGGTTCCGGCGGGTGAAAAGCCCGGACTAAAGTTCGACCGATTTTTGTGCAACGATGCGAATAATAGGAAAAGTGGATAGGTAAGTTGGTACGCAACAAATCTGGAAAAATTGCGTACAATCAATGGGGATCAGCAGAAGGTTGTGGCGAGTGGGGGTAGCGGAACTGGCGTAACCTATGGTCTTATGTCAACCCTTGCCACGTCTTCTTAATATCGATAGACTCTTCTAAATGTTACTCAACCTGCTCATTCTCCTTTATGTTGCTTGTGCTGTGTCGCTGACTGTCTATGCGTGCAGCCAGCTTTTTTTATTGGTTGTTTATCTGCGCCATCGCCACGATGCGGTTCCCACACCGGCAGTCAATGAATGGCCGACCGTTGTGGTTCAGCTGCCGCTCTACAACGAACGGTATGTCGTTGGGCGGCTGCTGGATGCGATGGCAGCACTGGATTATCCCCGTGAGAAGTTGACCGTTCAGGTTTTGGACGACTCAACCGATACTACGGTTGAGATCACTGCCGCGAAGGTCGCTGTACTGAGTGCAGATGGCTTAAATATTCAGCATGTCCGCCGTTTAGAACGTACCGGCTATAAAGCAGGTGCGCTGGCTTATGGCATGACGCTGACGGACGCGGAATATATGATGGTGCTGGACGCGGATTTCGTGCCACCGCCGGATTTCCTGCGTAAGACGATCCCGCATCTGGTGACACGTCCGAAGTTGGGCATGGTTCAAACACGCTGGGGCCACCTGAACCCGTTTGGGAATTTGTTGACGTTGGGGCAAACACTGGCGCTGGACAGCCATTTCGTCGTTGAGCAGACGGCCCGCAGCCGGGGCGGCTGGCTGATGACCTTCAACGGGTCGGGCGGGGTATGGCGTACGAAGTGCATTCAAGAAGCGGGCGGTTGGCGTGACCTGACCTTAACCGAGGACTTAGACCTCAGCTACCGCGCTCAACTGGCGGGTTGGGAATTTTTATATCTGCCGGATGTGGTTGTCCCCGGTGAACTTCCCCCACAAATCGCCGCTTATAAACAGCAGCAGGCACGCTGGGCGAAAGGCACGACCCAGACATTGGGGCATACGCTCTCACCGCTGTGGCGCTCTGACTTTAGCCTTTCGAGGCGTGTGATGGCGACTCTGCACCTGTGCCAGTATATGCCGCACCCCTTGATGATGGTTTTACTCATCCTCACACCGCCCCTTCTCGTTACCAACAGCCTCCAACATTTATCCCTGAGCGTTCTTGGTGTCGTTGGCCTCGTCACACCGCTTATTTACGTTATCAGCCAACAGGCTCTATACATCGACTGGGCGAAGCGTCTGATGGCCTTCCCCGTGTTGATGGCGTTGGGAACCGGCATCGCGTGGAGCAATACACAGGCCGTACTCAGCGGCTTGCTCGGACGCAGCACCGAGTTCCGGCGCACACCCAAGTTCGCGAAGGAATGGCAGATTAGCGGCTATGCCCTCAAGCGTGACCCTGCGCTGTGGGTGGAACTGCTGCTGGCGATCTACTCGCTGTGGGGAACGTACTTAGCGCTGCGCCTGAGTCCGGCACTTGCGCCGTGGTTGGGCGTATACAGCTTCTCTTTCGTGATGATCGTGCTGTGGGGCATTCGCGACCGGATGGCACTGCACCGCGCACAGCAAGTCGCCCCCGCGCAGTAACGGCAATACGGGATGAATCGCCCTCACTGGCTGTTTTCCTCTGCTGACTATAACTTTTTGAAGCCTGCCTATTGGTTTGGCGATGTTGACGCGCGACCACTCGGCTTGTTTCGCATCGCCTTTGCCCTGCTGATACTCAAAGAGGCCATCTATCACCTTTTCGTCGCCGAGGTGTGGTACAGCGACGCGGGGATGCTGCCGGCGCGGCTGCTCACCCGTGTTGCGCCCAATATGCCGACGCTGATGTCGCCTTTTTCGGATACGTGGATGGCGATGGTGTTTTTCGGTTTGTGGGTGGTGGTGGCGCTGCTGCTGCTGCTTGGCTGGCAAACCCGCGTGATGAGCGTCCTCAATTGGGTGCTGCTCATTTCGGTCATTAACCGTAATCCGCTGGTAGCGACCGGCGCGGACAGTGTGATGCAAGCCTTCGCCTTTTGGAGCCTGTTCTTGCCGCTCGGAAGGGCTTATGCGTTGGATGCGCGGCGGCGTGGGGAACAGGGCGCGGCGCGGGTATTCGCGTTCCCGGTGCGGATGCTGCAAATACAGATCGCGCTCATTTACATCTTCACGACGATTTTTAAGCTGCAAGGGCAGACGTGGCAAAGTGGTGACGCGCTGTATATGGCGATGCAGGTGCGGATGCACACTTTCCCGGTGGCGGAATGGCTGCTGGCGAACGCTTCCATCAGTGTGCTGCGGACAGTGACGTATATGGCACTGTTGATCGAGGGCGGCTTCGCACTGCTGGTTTTCTTCCCACTCTTTCAACCCTACTTACGTGCGACGGGGTTGATCGCTGGCATCGGCTTACACGTTGGTATCGCGCTGGTGATGAACATCCCGAATTTCCCGCTGGTGATGATAACCGGCTATCTGGTGCTGATCGATCCCCGCTGGTTGGATTGGTTCAAGCAGCGCGGGCGTACACGCAGCCAAACGCCGCTCATGCTGCCAGTTCCTGCGACTGCCCCCGAACCCGCCGGATGTGCTGCGACACTCGCAGGGATACCGGCTGCGATGGGCAAAGGCGCGTATCGGGCGCTGCTGGCGGCGGTGCTGATCGGGGCGATGGGCAGCATCATCTGGGCGAACATTCTGAGTGATGATTTATTGGCCGTCCGGCTGCGGACACCTGCTATGCCGATGGCGCTGGAACAAGGTTTGCGAGCTGTCGGCTTATGGGAATCGTGGGCGATGTTCGCACCCGACCCACTGCGTTTCGAAGGCTGGTTCGGGTTGAACGGCATTTTCAGCGGTGAGGGTATTCGTGATGTGCGTAACCCGACTGACCGGCCTCACTGGTACGTTGGCCCAGAGGCGCGGTGGGGCAAGCTGGAAGAAAACCTCATGACGAAGGATAAAGACGACCCCTTGTTCAGCGCGTGGGCAGTCTATACCTGTCGCCAATATTTGGACAGCGGCATTACAGGCTTGGAGATCGTTCTCTACAGCCGCGCCACATCCATCCCCGGTCAGCCGTTCTTGCCGTATCAAACGACCGTCATACGTGGCGCGAGCTGCATCGGCTAAGTCACCTTGAGCCGCGAGGATGTACGATTAGCCAATCACCGCTAAAATAGTAGCGAGTTATTGAACGAGTAAATAGGGTACGCCGTGACGACATCCGCCGCCATCATCCGCCGCCGCCGCGCACGCAAGGAACGCAAACAAGCCGCCGCCGCCCGCAACCGCTGGCGTATCGGGATCATCACGGTACTTGTGTTATTCCTAGTGGTTATACCGGTCGGTGTTACGTTGGGCGGGGCGCTGCTGGCCTACCAGAATGTCACCCGCAGCCTCCCCACGCCGCAAGAAAGTCTCTCGCAAGCGGCGATGATCGGGCTGACGGAACTGTATGACCGCAGCGGCGAGACTCTGCTGCTGGCTGACCAATCCTCCAACCAGCGCACATGGCTGACCCTGAACCAGATGCCCGCTGTCCTGTTGAAAGCGACCCTCCGCGCCGAGCAGCCGAACTTCCTGAGCAGTGAACGTCCGAACGTGTTCGTCGCTTATAACCGATTGTGGGAAAACACGCTGTTTGGCCCGCTGGCGGCTGACCAAACCCTGACCGGACGCTTGGTGCGGAGTGTGATCGCACCGCTGCCCGAAGTGCCGACCGTGGATGCCATCGGGCAGGAAATCGCGCTGGTCACGGAAATCGGACGGCGTTATTCGAACGAAGAAATTCTAGAGTGGTACCTCAACACAGCGGATTATGGCAACAGTGCGCGAGGTATCCAGTCCGCTGCTCAAATTTACCTCGGCAAAGATGCGGCAGACCTCACGCTCGATGAAGCTGCGATGCTCGCGGCTATCCCCCTCGCGACCCAGTACAACCCGCTGGATAACGAAACGGCTGCCCGTGGCCGCCAGCGCGACCTGCTGCGGTCGATGCGGGCGGGCGGCGACATTACTAGCGCCGAATTTGATACAGCCGCCACCACCCAAACACCAATATTGTTGACGCTCAACCAGCCGGAACAAATCGCGCCGGAGTTCGTGGCTTATGCGCGGCGGCAGGCGCAGGACATCTTGAATAATCAAGGGCGTGCCGGAACGGAACTCGTGGCACGCGGCGGCCTGAAAATTATTACGACCCTCGACCTCGATCTCTATTATCAATCGAAGTGCGCCTTACGCATCCAACTCGCGCGTTTAGGCGGTAAAGCCACCTCACCGGACGCGGACGATGGCAAACCCTGCCACGCCGCCGACTATATGCCCGTGACCAGCCTTCCGGTTGATGGCACCGCGCCGGACATCGGTTCGGTGGTGATTATGGATGTCACCACGGGCGAGATTAAGAGTATAGTCGGCCCCGCGACACGCTTGGACGCGCAGCCCGGCCCAACACTTTACCCGTTCGTGTACTTCACCGCGTTCGTCCGCGCACAGGCCAACCCCGCGACGATGGTGCTGGATATTCCGCGTAAGTTCCCCGGTGCGGCGGACGGCTTGATCTACACCCCTACCAATCCTGATGGCCGCTTCCGTGGGCCGGTAAACCTGCGCGATGCTATGAGCGCGTGGCTGCTGCCGCCCGCTGCCCAGATCGCCAGCGAACGCGGCATGGGAACGGTTCTGTCGTTCGCCCACCGCATCGGCCTGAACAGCTTGGGCGAGGACGGGCGCTATGACCTCTCGCTGTTGGAACGCGGCGGTGCGGTTTCGGTACTCGATATGACCTACGCCTACTCGGTGTTTGCCGCGATGGGCGATATGCACGGGATCTCGGCGCAGGCTGTCGGGCAGGGCTATCGCCAGCGTAATCCGGTGGCTGTCCTTCGCATCGAAGACGAGGCGGGGAATATCATCTGGGAGTATGACGACGCGCAGGTAGCCCAATCTCAGGTAGGCGTGTTCCCGCATGATGTCGGTTATCTGCTGAATAATGTTTTGTCGGATCAAATTAAACGGCGGCAGGTTTTGGGTGATACTGTCAGCGTCCTCGATTTGCCCCGCGCGAATGCTGTTGTCGCGGGTATGGCGGGCGACATGACCGAAAATTGGACGGTCGGTTACACGCCGCAGTTGGTGGCGAGTGTCCACCTGAACCACACTGATGACACCGCGCTTGACCTTTCACCCGCAGGGTTGGATGGGGCGGCGCTCGTTTGGCGCGGGGTAATGCAGTATGCCCACGACCGCGACTCGCTGCCCAACGCCGATTGGTCGCGACCCGATACGATCACGACCCTCAGTGTGTGTGACCGTTCCGGCTTAATCCCGAACGCCGACTGCCCGACCCACGCTGAAATCTTCCTCGCCAACGCAGGCTTCCAACCACAGCAGGAAGATACCTACTGGCAAAAGGTGGTCATCAACAGTCAGAGCGGCTTACGCGCGACTGCCAGTACGCCGAACCAGTTACAAATTAGCAAGCTGTTCTTTGTGCCGCCGCCGGATGCCGAAGAATGGTGGCGCAGTAATAACCTGCCGCTGCCGCCGCTTGGCTACGATAACGTCAGCCGCCCCGAATTGTTCACCGATGTGCAGCTGCTCCAGCCACAGCCGTATGCCTATGTCGGTGGGCAGGTCGATATTCGCGGGACGCTGCGACCGGAGGACATGCGTTACTTCCAGCTATCCTACGGTGAAGGCGCGAGTCCCAGCGGTTATTTGCAGATCGGCTCACAGCAAACCACGTTCACCGCAGGCGCGAGCCTCGGCACATGGGATACGACCGGCCTCAGCGGGTTGTATACGCTGCTGCTGACGGTTGTGCATCAGGATAATTCAGCCGAGTCGGCGACCGTGCAGGTGATCGTCGATAACACGCCCCCGACCGTCAGCTTGAGCGCGGGTGAGCCGGGTAAGATTTACCGCTGGCCGACGGAAACCACGCTCAACTTGAGCGCAACGGTAGGTGATGATTACCAAGTGCAGCGGGTAGAGTTCTACCGCGACGGCGAAATCCTGCAAACCGACAATGATAATCCTTACGAATATACATATACCATCACCGAAACGGGGACATTCACCTTCACGGCGGTGGCGTTCGACGCGGTGGGCAACCAAACCAGCAGCAGCATCACGGTTGAGGTCACACGCGGGTAATATCTAAAGGGTGCGTAATTTGTAAGCGTAGGGAACGGTCTCAGACCGTTCCGTTTTCCCTACACATGGTTGCAACCGCTACTTCGAAACACTCGACTGCACGACCTCGCCCGTGGCGAAGGACTGCACCACATCGAACACGATGCCCAGCGACTTGATATTATCCTGGCAGGTGGTGGCGGGTTTCTTACCGGTTTTGACGGCCTCATAAAATTCGTGCAGCAAATACGCTTGCGCCTGCCGTTCCATGACCACCGGCGGTATGAGCGTCAGGTCATCATAGCGGTTGCTACGGAAGCCTGTTCCTTCTTCCACGCCGAGCAGATGCTGGACGTAGACCTCATCGTTAACCAGCGTCACCACACCTTTTTCGCACTCGAAGCGCCAATTCGCGTTCCACGGGGTTTCCTTGCCATTGGAACACCACGAACCGTTATAGGCGACGACCGCGCCGTTGGCGAACGCCAGCGATACCGAGGCTGAGGCATCGCCCTTGTACCAACTCCACGGCGGGTTCCAACTGCGCCCATAAACCGATACCGGATCGCTGCCGAGGAAGAAGCGGATCAGGTCGAAGTGATGGATCGACATATCAATAATCAGCGGGTAGGGCATTTCCTCGCGGAAGCCGCCAAAGTGCGGGCCTTTGAAGAACTCGACCGTCACCGCGCCGACTTTGCCGACCGCGCCTGAATCCAGCGCCTGCTTCACTGTTTGAATCGGCACATGGTAGCGGTAGTTCTGGGTAATCATATGCAGCACGCCGGTTTCGTTGGACTTGTTCACAATCGCCTGCGCGTCGGAGAGCGTCCCCGCTAGCGGCTTTTCGGAAAGCACAGGCAAGCCCGCATCCATCGCTAGCAGCGAAACCTCTTTGTGGAACTGCGGTGGGGTAACGTTAATGACCGCGTCCGCCCGTACCGAACGCAGCGCTTCCGCCAGCGACTTGAAGATGCGCGACCTGTCGATGTCGTAGCGGACGGCTTGCTCTTGGATAACCGCGTCGTTCACTTCGACAAATCCGACGAACGATACATCGCTCGACTGTAAAACGGTGTTGATCCACGCATTACCCATGCCGCCAATACCGACCTGTATAACCTTCATAGCTGTTGTCCTTGTCGCCAATAGGGAATATACACAGTATAACCACGATAGCCGTGCCGCACGCAATCCATCCTTATACCCACTTACTATGCATAAGTCCTGCTATCTATCCGCCGCAATCATGACATTCCCCACTGATGCGATTGCGTGGTTGTGCTTATAGTAGAAGTATCATTTAGGCGATGAGGTAAACGGATATGACAGCCACAAGTCAGCCCAACAACATTTGGGATACCACCGAGTATCAATTTCCGCGTCACGGCATCTTGTCGGAAAAGCTCAAGTTTCTCGTGGGTTATGCTGTCCTCGCGCCGTCCATTCATAACTCTCAACCGTGGAAGTTCGCCGTTCGCGAGAGTGAAATCCGCGTGCTGGCCGACCGTACCCGCCAGTTGAACGTGGCAGATACCGATGCGCGTGAACTATATGTCAGCGTGGGCTGTGCGCTCGAAAACTTGCTAACGGCTGCCACTTACTTCGGGCTGCGTGCGACGGTCACTTATTTCCCCGACCCGAAAGATGAAGTGTGGGTCGCTACCGTCACCTTTGCGGAAGGCGGTGTATCACCGTCACTCGCCGACCAAGAACGCTTTCATGCCATCACCCTGCGGCACACCAACCGCCAAACCTACGCTAACAAACCGCTGACTGAACATGATATTCAGCGTTTGGGCGCGAGCGTGCGCGAAGAAGGTGTTGCCCTACAAATTTCGGATGATACACACGTCAAATTAGGCGTGAACGCGCTGGTTGTGAGTGCGGACATCACCCAATTTGCCGATCCGCATTACCGTGAAGAACTGAACCAGTGGATTGAACGCGGCACGTTTGGTCACCGCTGGTTGATCTCGCGCATGGGGCAGTTGGCGACCACGTATCTCGCCAGCCATCACAAGCCGGTGAAGCCGGAAGCCGATATTGTACTTAATGCGCCGCTGTTGGCGCTCATCAGCAGCACAACCGATGATCGTTTATCGCAGGTGAAGGCGGGGCAGGTGTTTGAACGCATCGCCCTGCAAGCCACGACGCTCAATATTGGTGTGCAGCCGCTTTCGCAAGTCATACAGGTCAACAGCCTGAAACCTGAACTGCTCCGTATATTTGGCGCGTCAACGACATACGCCCAAATGGTCTTTCGCCTCGGTTACACCGACATCGCGACGTGGGAAACTTCCCGCCAGCCTGTCGATACGGTTGTAACCAGCTAACCTCGCGGATTCAGATTGGCTCTCTCAGCCTAATCTGTCCTCACTTTTGCTCTGGAGGTGACTGTAAAAGGTCACCTCTCTTTTATACACCTGCTCCGACTTTCGACCGAATTTCCAATGTGAATCAGCCCTCTCCATTTACAATGACAGCCACCTGTTAGAGATCGCTCGTCGTTGCTTTTTGGAGACTGGTTCCTATGAAACGCCTACTCATCACCGTTTTAGTCCTGCTGTGCTTATCCACCCGTGTGCTGGCGGGGGAAACCGCCGTGCCGAAAGGTGAAATCGCCTTCGCTTCCGACCGTGAGGGAACGTACAAAGTATTTCTGATGAGCGCGGACGGCAGCGATGTGCGCCTGCTGGTTGAAGACGAGAACCCGATTTATACACCGCTGTGGTCGCCGGATGGCACCAAGCTCGCTTACATGGTGGCCGAAGGAGATGGCAAAGCGCCATTATATGTGTGGGATTTGGACGAACCGGAAGCAGTGCGTATTGCCGACAGCGCCTTAAACCCCTACCGCTTTCTAACGTGGTCACTCAACAGCCGCATGATTGCTTACGCTAACTTCACTGATGGTGACAGCGCCAATGGTGTTGAGTATCACTCTGCGGCTACGGATGGCAGCTTGGATATAACGATTGGCGTGGGCGAGGATGACTTAGCGCTCATCCAATACCTGCCGGATCGTTCGCTTACGGTGTCGCGTTCCAGCGGCTTATTCGGCTTGGATGCGGATGGCACGAATGAATTGTTCGTCACCGATGATCTCGCTTACCCCGCTGTGCTGTCACCCTCATTCGAGTATCTAGTGGGTTATTCCTATGAGAGCGATAATCTTGAAATTACAGACCCTAATGGCCGAAACCCGAACGTGGTATTCAACCGTGACGAGCATCACCTGAGCTATATCATCATGTTGGGTTGGTCGCCGGATGAGCAGTATATCTGGGGCGTGGGGCGCTTTGCCGAAAGCGCGGAAGTTGGCGCACCTGCGGAAGATCGCTTGTTCATCGTCAAGCAGGACGGCACAGGCTTCCACTTTGTAAATGCTGGCGATACGGTACTCACATGGTCGCCGGATAGTCAGTTTATCGCGTATACTCGTCAGGATGAGGCGGGTGGTTACCAGATTTTTACGGCGCGGCCTGACGGCTCGGATGAGCAGCAGATCACGACTGATGGTAATAACGCACAGCCCACATGGCGCGCGAATTATGCTTAATGAAAGAACAATATGGAAACCAATAACGCTACAGCCCCAATTGAATTTGACGACTTTATGAAGGTCGATATGCGCGTTGGCACGGTGTTGACGTGCGAACTGAACCCCAAAGCGAAGAAACCCGCCTATATCCTCACCATCGACTTCGGCGAGTTAGGTGTGAAAACCAGTTCGGCGCAGGTCACGCAGAACTACACGACGGAAGACTTGGTCGGCAAGCAGGTGGTCGCGGTCGTCAACTTCCCTGTCAAGCGCATCGCGGGTATCGTCTCGGAAGTATTGGTACTTGGCGCGTACTCCGCCGCGCAGGATGTTGTCCTCCTGCAACCAACGCTCACCGTCGAAAACGGCTCACGGGTTGGTTGACTGAAGTCGCATGTTTCATTTGCCAATAATTGAGTTTTTCTATCACATCTGCCCTATAATAAGAAAATACACGTAAAAGCCTGTCTGAATAGTCAATCTACATCTTCATTTGGGGTTATTGACGGTCTGTTTCGCTGATGATGCGCCCTCTTTCTTCATGTAATGGGGAAAGATAGTTGGGGAGATAGGGGAGCATTGGTCATTTTTAGACAGGTTCTAAAATGTTACAACGTATGTTAACTTCGGCTGTTGTGATAGTGGATGAAACACATCAAAGTATTGAAGAGGCATTTCCTAATGAGTGAATACGCCAAAAAATCTAATGATCAGGTTAACCACAAGGTTTCAAAAACATCCAGCACTCAATCAACTACCCCGCTGCCTCATAATCTGCAAAACATAATCGGCAATCAAGCTCTACTTCAAATGATGCGGCAAAACGCTGGTGAGGTTATCCAGCGTGATGCTCATGAACGGGGATGTAGCTGCCCAAGTTGTGCGCGTATTCAGCGTCAACGGGATGAAAGTAAACTTCAGCGCAGCCTTATTCAGCGCGAGGGCGGAGGTACACCCGCACCATCTATTCCATTTTCCGAATTACTGGCGCTCTGGAAAAGCCGCGAGAAGAAAGATAAGCCGCCGGCCCCGATTCAAGGTGTACATGCGCCGGTAGTTGTCCCATCCGGGCCGGCTTCAGCCGCTGAGGTGCGTGGTAAAGTGAGTTCCGCATCACCCGGTTCGGGTGGCGCGGTAGCCCTGCTGGCTGAACGGGTACTGGAGCTTCGTGGTTTAAACCTGTCGTCAGCAGTCCCTACCCAATCTGACCTGATTCCGGTACTGGCGGAGGATATGGAGCGTAAAGACCAAGCCAAACCAGAAGATGAACGTCAAAACCTCTCTAAGCAGGAGTGGATAGCTGCTGCAAAGAGCCAGATCGAAAGCAATAACACCACCGCTTTGACCACATCAGATGATCGCTACACGTCTATTACAGGTGGCGAAGGGTTTGATGAACTGCACGAGTTCATCCATATCTGCTCCGGTCAGGGCGGCGAGTCGCCCTTGATGCAATTCCAGCTTCAAATGAACGAAGGGGCAATCAACGTATTCTCCGAGCTTGTTGCACCCGTGTTAGGAACAAACATTGTCACCCGCTATACGAATGAAACACCGTTGGTACGCAAACTGATTAAGTTAATCGGTGCAGAGGGCATTGGTAAACTGTTCGACGCTGCCTTTAAGGGGGATGTTGACGGCTTCTTCTTAGCCGTTGGTACGGCCTATGTCGCGCTTGGCACAAATAAACCGGATGGAAAAGCGAAATCTTTCTCCGAGAAAAATTGGACTCCCGAACAGGCCGCCGCTGAATTTAAGAAACAAACTAAAAATTGGAGTTTGGGCTGGCTGAATCAAAGACTGCCTTTGCCTTAGCTGTTAGTTGAAATGTTATTCACTCAATCGGGGCGTATTCGCGTCTGGTTACGCCCCGAAGCAAAATGAGGGTCAAGTATCCCTCCCTCTTTCAATTCACTTATGTGGCGCTTACACATTTCCGATACAAGCTGAGTTATGCTAATCGGGTCAGAATAACTCAACCGCACAATTCACTGTTTATCCCCCCTTAACTCAATATTCGTTAGAATAGGATGAAGTCAGGACGATGAACAACCATTGTCTCGCGGTACGGATGCATGAGGACGAATAAACCATATGATGCGTTTTGACCGATTTACTGAACGGGCGCAGGATGCCATCGCGCGGACCTACGAAATCTTGCAGCGCTATGGTCACAATCAAGTGGATACCGAGCATATCTTATTAGCGTTGTTAGAGCAGGGTGATGGGGTTATCCCCCAGATCATCGAGAAGTTAGGCATTGATCTGAGCAGTATGCGTGGCCGCCTTGATGAAGTGCTGCGTGCCAGCCCGAAGGCCGCCATCTACGGCGGTGGTAACGGGCAGCTCTTTATGACCCCCCGCAGCAAGCGGATTATCGACCTCGCCAACGAGGAAGCCAACCGCCTGCGTGATGATTATATTTCGACCGAGCATATTTTCCTCGCCATTCTCAGCGAGAAGAACACCGCCGTCAGCAAGATCATGACGGATAACCAGATCACCCGCGACCGCGTGACGGATGCCATCAAGGACATTCGCGGTGGGCAGCGTGTGACCGACCCGCAGTCCGAAACCCGCTACCGCACGCTGGAAAAATACAGCACGGATTTGACCCGCAAGGCGCTGGAAGGCAAGCTCGATCCGGTTATCGGGCGTGACATGGAAATCCTGCGCGTCATCCAAATCCTCAGCCGCCGGACGAAGAACAATCCGGTGCTGATCGGTGAGGCCGGTGTGGGTAAGACCGCCATCGTCGAAGGCTTGGCGCAAAAAATCGCCAGCGGCGATGTGCCGGAACTGCTCTACGGCAAGAAGGTGATTTCACTCGACCTCGCCGGTATGTTGGCGGGCAGCCGCTTCCGTGGTGAATTTGAGGAACGCCTCAAGGCCACCATCGAAGAAGTGCAGCGTTCCGAAGGCGAGATCATTCTCTTTATTGACGAGCTGCATCAGGTCGTCGGGGCTGGCGCGGCGCAGGGTGCGCTCGATGCCGGTAACATGATGAAGCCCGCCCTCGCGCGAGGTGAACTGAACGCCATCGGTGCGACCACACTGGACGAGTACCGCCAGTACATTGAGAAGGACAGCGCACTCGACCGCCGTTTTGCGCCTGTGTTCGTGGAAGAACCGAATGTCGAGGATACCATCGAGATGCTCTACGGTTTGCGTGACCGCTACGAAGCGCACCATAAAGTGACCATCTCTGATCAAGCGTTGGAAGCGGCTGTACGCTTGTCGTCCCGCTATATCAACGACCGCCGTCTGCCGGATAAGGCCATTGACCTGCTGGATGAAGCGGCGGCCAAGCTGCGTGTGGCACTGTTCTCGATGCCCCCGCACTTGAAGGAACTGAAAGAACAGGTTGACCGCCTTGAAGCCGATGAAGAAGCGGCTGGCCTCGCCCGTGACTACGAACGGGCTGCCGAGTACAAGATGGAACGCATCCGGCTCGGTGAGGAATACGACCGTGAACGCTACCTCTGGCAGCAGGAAAACACCCTCGATGAAACGGTTGACGAGGACGACATCGCGCAGGTGATCGGGCAGTGGACGGGTATTCCGGTTCACCAGATGCTCGAAACCGAGAGTGAGAAACTCCTGCGTATGGAAGAAGTGCTGCACTCGCGCATCATCGGGCAGTCGGCAGCGGTTACAGCCATTTCGGATGCTATTCGGCGTTCACGCAGCGGCCTGAAAGACCCGAAGCGCCCCATCGGCTCGTTCATCTTCTTGGGTTCGAGCGGTGTGGGTAAGACCGAACTGGCGAAGGCGCTGGCCGAGTTTATGTTCGACGATGAGGAAGCCCTCGTGCGCGTCGATATGAGCGAGTACCGCGAACAGCATACCGTCAGCCGGTTGTTCGGTGCGCCGCCCGGATACGTGGGTTACGAAGAAGGGGGTCAGCTCACCGAGGCTGTACGCCGCCGGCCGTACCGTGTCGTGCTGTTCGATGAAATCGAGAAGGCGCACCCCGACGTGTGGAACGCCCTCCTACAAATCTTGGAAGATGGCCGCCTGACCGACGGACAGGGGCGCGTGGTGGACTTCCGCAACTGTGTCATCATCATGACCAGCAACCTCGGCACCGAGTTTGCCCGTAAGGGTGGTGTCCTCGGCTTCGTGCAGGGTGGCGACCAGCAGTTGGTGGTCGACCATCAGAAGATCGAGAAGGCCATGCGTGATGCCTTCCGGCCAGAGTTCCTGAACCGCATTGATGAAATCATCATCTTCGCGCCGTTGAGCCTTGCAGAAGTCGAGCAGATTATCGACATCCAGATGCGCGGCATCATTGAACGGATGGCCGCCTCTGGTTTACAAATCCACCTGACGGAACCGGCACGTCATTGGCTGGCGCAGAAGGGTTACGATCAGCAGTTCGGGGCGCGTCCGTTACGCCGTGCGCTCCAGCGTTTCGTGGAAAACCCGTTGAGCATTCAACTGCTCAAGGGCAGCTTCCAACCCGGTGACTTGATCGTGATTGATGAGGTCAACGACCAACTGGAGTTCCTGCGTAATCAGGATACGACAACCGACTACGTGAACATTCCCCAGAACCAGTATCCGCAGGATCAGTACCGGCAGTAAGCGGACTGATTAGCGAACAAATGAAAGAGGCTAGGCTCGAAAGGGCTTGGCCTCTTTTTGGGTTATAATGTGCCACACGGAGATTGTTAATGGAACGCTCGATAAAAATATTTAATGTCACTTATACGATACGTAGTCATGCAGCGATGCGAAGTCTCCAGAAAAATATCCCTGATGATCTGATTGTAAACACAGTGGAAAAGGTGATCTTGTTGAGCAAGAACACGGTACGGATAAATATGAGTGGCAACATTTTGATGAAGAACATCCAGATGAACATGCTGTTATTACGGTTTGGGTTGTAAATATAGATTAGTTTGTCTCACCATTCGATTGTTAGCTGGATAGAGGAACGAATGAAAATCACTTATTACAAACAATCAGACCTGCTCTATATCGAGTTTACTAACCAAGCAGTAGAGACAGATGCTCCCGTTGGAAAATGGTCGAGCGTATCACTGGATGCGAAAGGTGGTGTTCAGAGTATCGAAATCCTTCATGCTTCCAAATATGGTATTTCTATTAATGATATGCAAATTGAGATTATAGAGGCTGAAACCGCCCCGCCGATAGGTGATTAATACTCAAGGCTAGGCTCGAAAGGGCTTGGCCTCTTTTTTTGTTTGGCAAAAGTTGGCGAAACGCTTCAATTTCATATGGCGATATTGGCGAAAATGGTGACAATTCGGCGGAATGCTCGGCTAAAGCTGCTGTGGTTTTGGCAAAATGACTGCCGCCGCCATCATTGCCAAAGAGCCGTTTCAAGATACAAGTTTCAAGGGGTAAGTTCAAAATACAGTTATTTGAACCCTTTTTGCAGCAACAATGGAAATGGGTTGCTGCTGCAATGTTTGCTGCAAAATAGTTATCAGTTGACAGTCAACAGTTAGAAGCCGTTTGAAAAGTAGGTTTGGGGTTCACCGGACGCGATGTATCGCGTCCCTACACGAAATTTGCCTCACAATCTCGCATTTCTGTAGGGACAGCAGACAGGCTGTCCGCTATCTTCAAACCTTCTCGAATGGGTTAAGAGCAAATACAAAATACTCGTCAAGAAATTTAGACTTATTGTAGAACAAATGAGCGTTCGGTGTCAATTTGAATACGGTTTGAAAGGGTTAGAAAAAGCTAACTTTTGTGGGTAGTTCTGAGGATACCGGACAGCGTGTATGCTTTCTCATATGCACCAAGATAAGGATTTTGTGGGTGAGCCTTTGCCAGCGGATAACCCCACAAGGGGACTATAGACCCGCTGACAAGCAGAATAAACCCCCATCAACGGGGATACGCGAAAAGCAGGACGTACGAAACGCGAGAAGGTGTTTGTGGATGGGGAGGCAGCGGACAGCCTGTCTGCTGTCCCTACAAAAACGCGCGATTGTGATGCGAATTTCGTGTAGGGACGTGATACATCTCGTCCGATTAATCTCAAATCCACCTTTTAAACGGCTTCTAACGTGCCAAATTGCCAATATGCGATTAGTGGTTTTCCGGTGTCTACCTCGCGGCTGCCCGTGCCGAGCGGCGCTTTTCGATAAAGGCGAGGGCTTCGTCCATCGTCTTGAACACAATATACTTTTCGCGCAGGGCGGGGATGGTGTTGAAGATGTTCACGAAGGATTTGATCAGCACATTCTGCGAGACGATCACCGCCATATCATAATTCGGCATCTCCGTTTGAACCCGCGCGGTGAGGGCGCTAAAAATGTTGGATGGAATGGATTGCGAGCGTGTCATGTCGATGAGCGCATTCACGATATTTTCGGGTACTTCGGCACACAGCGCGTTACCGTCGCTGTAGGCTTGATGCATCTCCTGTAACGTCCACTGACCTTGAATCGTCCATAAGATAATGCGTTTTTGGTCATTAAACCACTGAATCTGAATTGGCATGTTTCCCCATTTTGAAAATTACCGATTCACTATATCTTACCCGTAAATAACCAGTTTGCATCTTAATGAGTCGTTTTGCCCGACCACCGCGCTATAATCGGTGAAAATCATTTCATCTAAAGGAACTTACTATGCGCGTGGTCATCATCGGTGGATCGGGCAACATCAGCCTCCCAATCGTGAAGCTGCTCCTGCAACAGGGGCATGAAGTCACCTGTTACAACCGGGGTCAGCGGGGCGGCCTGCCGGACGCGGCGCGGGTCATCATCGGGGATCGCAAGGACTATGCCGCCTTCGAGGCCACCATGCAGGCCGAGAAGTTCGATGCCGCCATCGACATGATCTGCTTCAACAAGGCTGAGGCGGAAAGCAACATTCGGGCGTTTAAGGACGTGCAGCACTTCATCCAAACCTCGACCGTTTGCACCTTCGGCGTGGATTACGATTGGCTGCCCGTCACCGAGGATCACCCGCTGCGCCCCACCAGTAACTACGGTAAGAACAAAGTCGCGGCTGATAACGCCTACCTCGATGCCTATTACGCCAATGGCTTCCCCGTGACCATCATCAAACCCTCGACCACCTACGGGCCGCAGCAGGGACTTCTACGCCAGATCGCGATTGAGTACTCGTGGCTCGACCGGATTCGCAAGGGCAAGCCGCTGCTGGTTTGTGGGGATGGGAAGGCGCTGCACAGCTTCCTGCATGTGGATGATGCCGCGCCAGCCTTCGCGGGGGTACTCGGTCGGCAGAAGTGCATCGGGCAGACCTATAATATGGTGCCGCGCGGCTTTACGACGTGGGAGATGTACCATCAGGCCGCGATGCGCGTCATCGGGCGTGAGGTGGAACTGGTGGGTATCCCGCTGGCGGATTGGATGAGCTTCAACATCCCGAACTCCGGCATCTGCGAGGAAATCTTTGCCCACAATGTCATCTATAGCGCCGAGAAATTGTTCCGCGACGTGCCGGAATATAACCCGCGCATCTCGGTTGAGGACGGTATCCGTGACGTACTCGCCGCGATGGACGCAAGCGGTCGCGTCCCCGACTCGGATACGCTGACGTGGGAAGACAACATCATCGCCGCCCAGCGCGGTGTTCGCTCGGCTAAAATCAATTAAGCGAGGTGAAAAATGTCTGACTCGATTACCCGCGCCCATCTGGTCGATCTGCTCGTGCGGGGTAACGCGCATATGTCGTTGGAAGAAGCCGTGAAAAACTTCCCGGCGAAGGATTACAACACGCGCCCGCCGAATGTCGAGTACAGCTTCTGGCACCTGCTCGAACATATCCGCCTCACCCAGCACGATATTCTGGACTACAGCCGGAACCCTGACTACAAATACATCCAGTGGCCGCAGGATTATTGGCCGGCTAAGGACGCGACTACTGATGCCGCCGGTTGGAAGCAAACGATTGACGGGTTTATCGCCGACCGCGCCGCGATGGTGGCGATTGTGGACGACCCGCAGACCGATTTGTACGGGCAGATCCCGCACGGCGAGCGCGGGCATACCATCCTGCGCGAGGTGCTGGTGGTGGCTGACCACAATGCCTACCACATCGGCGAGCTGGGGATTTTGAGGCAGGTGGTCGGGAACTGGTGAGGGAATTCTGATACATTTCGGACACTTCCCAAAGTAAAGTTTGGCCTCCGCCGCGCGTCTATATACTGTTACCAAACAGAAACGTGCTTTTGTGCGGAGGTTATCATGACCGATACCACGTTCGAACTCATCAATCAGTTGGCCGATGAACGTAATTTTCTTTACCGCCTTGCGGCCAAGCAGCACTTGACGGAAACCCAGCTTGGTCGTATACATGAGATTGAGGGTCGCCTCGCGATGTTGTGGGATACCCACCGCCGTGAGTTGGTCGCGAGCCGCCGCCCGGAACGCTATACCGATGCGATCCGGCGGGCTGCTTAAAGCAAATATCGCAGGTCATGAAAATAGGGCGCACTTTTTTCCGTGCGCCCTTTTGATTCCGATGGGTTAACGCTTGTGTTACAATCTCACCCGTTCATCAGCAGAGGAGCGACCCATGAGCCAATGGATGATTTACGGGGCAACCGGATACACAGGCACACTCGTCGCGGAGGAGGCGGTACGGCGCGGACATAAACCGCTGCTGGCGGGGCGCTCGGCTGCCAAACTGCGCCCGCTGGCGGAACGCCTCGGCCTCGAATATGCCGCTGTCGGGCTGGAAGATACTCATGCGCTCGAAAAGGCGGTCGGCACGGTCGAGCTGGTGTATCACGCTGCTGGCCCGTTCATCCACACCAGCGCCCCGATGCTCAAGGCTTGCCTCGCAGCCGGGGCGCATTACCTCGACATCACGGGTGAGGTGCCGGTTTACCAACACGCCTTCAGCCTCGACGCGGCCGCCCGCGAGAAGGGTATTGCCATCATCCCCGGTGTCGGCTTCGACGTGATTCCCAGTGACAGCCTGATTAAGTATGTGGCTGACCAACTGCCGGACGCGACCCATTTGGATGTGGCGGTTGATGCGCTGGCCTTGAGTGAAGGCGCGGACGCGGGGTTGAGCGCGGGGACGGTCAAGTCGATGATCGAACTGCTGCCGACAATCGGTACACTGCAACGCCGCAATGGGCAGTTGGTCTCGCAGCCGATGGGTGCGGGTTTGCGGAAGGTGCGCTTCCCACGCGGCACGAAAACGGTGATGCCCGCGACGTGGGGTGATGTGGAAATGGGCTACCACACGGCGGGTATCCCCAATATGAATGTTTACCTCAGCCTGCCGCCCGCGATCATGTACACGGCGCGGGTGCTGTCGCCCCTGCTTAACCTCTTGAAGATTAACCCTGTGCGGAAGTTCGCCTCGCGGATGGTCGAACGGATGCTGCCGGGGCCAAGCGAACACACGCGCGAAACCGGACGCTCGGCGGTGTATGCCAGCGTGCGGAACGCGAAGGGTGAAACGCGCGAGGCGTGGCTGGAAACGCTTGAGGGCTACCAGTTCACGATGGTCGCCGGTGTGCGGGTGGTCGAGAAGGTGCTGGATGGCAGCTATAAGGGCGCGTTGTCTCCGGCGAATGCGTTCGGCGCGGATTTCGTGATGAGCATCGAAGGCACGACCCGCTGGGATACCCTGCCGGAATAGCTTGACCACAAAGAACACGGGAAAAAGTCACCAGTCGCCAGCTATCAGTCGCCAGTCAAACGCAAAGACGAATCGCCAAAAGCGCCAAGCGGATGAGCCGCAGAGAAAAGTTGTCAGTTATCAGTCGCCAACCACTAACTGCCGATCACGCGCCGCAGGGTCGCCTCGTCCACGTTGCCGCCGCTGATGACCACGGCGGTCGGGCGGTCGTCCAGCGGAATGATACCCGCCAGCAGCGCCGCCACACCGACCGAACCGCCGCCCTCGGCAATCCAGCCCGCGTTGACCATGATCCAGTGCATGGCATGGGCGATTTGATCTTCGGTAACGAGTTCGCAGCGGTCAACCACCTGCTTGGAGATGTCGAAGGTGATCGACCCTACCTCGATTTCGCCGGAAAGGGCTTCGGCGAGGGTTTCCCACACCTGCGGCAGGTTACCGCCATGCAGCCAATTGTAGAGGGCGGGGGCGGAAAGGGCGTTCACGCCAATGACCTCGATGGCAGGGTTGGCATGTTTGATCGCCAAACCCACGCCGGAGATCAGGCCGCAGCCGCTGGCGGGAACGATGACCCGCTCGACTTCCGGCAGCTCCTCGATGATTTCAACCCCGACCGTACCCGCACCCGCGATTACCCGCGCGTCGTTGTAGGGCGAGACGAAGGTGCGACCCTCGGCCTGTTCTAACCGACGGCCTTCCAACTCGGTTTCGTCGTAGTTCGCGCCGAACAGCACGACTTCCGCGCCGTAGCGCCGAACGCCATCCACCTTCTTTTTAGGCGTGTGCACCGGCATCAGGATTTTAGCGGGCAGGCCGAGCAGGTGGGCGGCATAGGCTACGCCCTGCGCGTGGTTGCCGGAGGACGCGGTGACGATGCCCCGCGCCCGTGCCGCGTCATCCAGCGAGAGCATGGCGTTGAGCGCACCCCGTATTTTGAACGAGTGGGTGCGGTTGGCGTTTTCGAGCTTGAGCCATACGCTGCCACCGATGTGCGGGACGTGTTCAAGCGGTGTCGGGCGTAAATAACCGGTGAGGCGTTCACGCGCGGCGAGAATATCAGCAGCAGTAACCACGATAGGTAACCTTTCAGATGATGTTTTGGGCGAGGATATACCCGCGCTGGCTGGCGTGTTCCTGTTCATACGGGGCGCGTTCGGTGGTCAGCGTATGGCTGAAACCCGCTGCCTCCAGATAGCCACGCACCTCCGCAGTGTGCAAGAAGGTGAAGTCAATCGAAACCGGTTTGTCGAAGAATGAGTCGAGGTGTGTGACCTCCGCGCCTGTGCCCCCCCTGTTATCCGAGAGGTCGATGCCCATCGCGTCCGCGCCCTGCTGGTGCAGGTAACGCACGATTTGCCCCGGTCCCGTGCCGATGTCGCATACCACGCCGCGCTCTTTTACCTGCCCGGCAAAGAAGTTCAAGAGGTGGCGGTCGTAGGGTTTGTAGCTGAGTTCGTCGATGAAGCGCGAGGCGTATTCCCCCGCCACGCGGTCATAGCCGGTTCGGGTGTCATCCGTCATGGTTACAGCGCCTGCAAAGCGCGTACGAACGCCGCGTCATAAGCCTCGCGCACGACCACATCCAGCACCTGCGGCGAGTCGCCGTCGCTGCTGACAGTCGCCAACCCCACTAACTGCCCATCGGCTTGGTAGGCGTAAACAGCGCGGTCGATTTGCCGCCACCAACGGCGCAGCACGGCGCGGGCAGTTTCTTTATCCGCGAGGTTACGTTCCTGCTGGAGCAGCGTGACCGCCGCATCCAAGTCGTTGGGGTGGTACGGGCGCAGTCCCTCGGTGGGTGCTTGGCTGTCGCGTTCCCACTCGCTTCGCAGGATACGCATCGGCCACTCGTCCCAGTAGCGGCCTTCGTAGTGCAGCATATTGAGCAGCCGCCCCTCGTAGCGGAAGCCCACCCGTTCATAGGCGCGCAGCCCGCCTTCGTTGAAGTCATACGCGCCAAGATACACCTTATCCAGCCGCATCACCTCGAATGCATAATTGAGCAGCAGCCGTACCGCCTCTGTGCCGAAGCCCTGCCCGCGCTGGTCGCGGCTCGCCATCCACACACCGAGTTCGGCGTGACGGTTCCGCATGTCGATCTGCTGCAAGCTGCAAGCCCCCGCGAACATCCCATCTGCCCCCAGCGGTTCGATGGCGAAGTAGCGCAAATTCACGCCGGGGTTGGCGATGATTTCTTCCCAGAAGGCGCGTACCTGCGTATCGGTGAGCGGTGGGCTGTCACCATCGGTGATGAGCTGTAGGTCAAGGTCGCGGTAGGCAGCGAGAATGGCATCAAGGTCGCGGCTGTGCAACGGTCGTAGTTGGAGGCGTTGTCCGGTGAGGTTGAGCGGCATCATTCATCATTTAAGTATTGGGCGATAGCATTAGTTTACAAGCGCTGTGGTTTTAGTGCCATGTGGTTACTCCGGCATTCAATGGGGTGAAAAGTGAACTTGCAGCCCTATCCAACGATTGTTTTTAGGGTAGTGGAAATTGCCTATTAGCCAATGCGCGGTAAAGTAGTGTCGTCGTTTGATTAAAAGCGAAAAGGAGATACTCAATGGAATTTGTACTCATGCTGCACTCCATCGTTCGATGGCTGATTGTAATCGTTACAGTGATTGCGCTGGTTCGGTTTGCGTTGGTTTGGTTGGGCAACCAACCGGAGCAGCGGTACGATAAGATATTGCTGTCCGCGTTTTCAGGACTGGTGGACTTACAGGTACTCATCGGTTTGATTTACCTGATTTGGTCAGGATCAGCCGGAGCGGGTTTTCCCTCATACCGCATCGAACACAGTGTCATTATGGTTATTGCGGCGGTGGTTGGTCATTTGCCCCGTCGTTGGCGAGATGCGCCGGTTCAAACACGCGCCCGTAACAATGTGATTGCCATTCTGGTCGTGTTAGTGCTGGTATATGTCGGTGTGGCGCGGCTGCCGCTGGGTTGGTCGCGGTAAGAAACTATTCGGGACTGGAAATAATGGACAGCCTGTCTGCTGTCCCTACGAAGGCGCGTTATTGGTTTGGGACGCGAGACAGCACGTCCGTCTGCATAAACTCAACTTTTAGACGGTTTCTAACCATTTGATGTGTCGGTTAGGGAGTACAGGTCGTACTCCCTTTTATTTATTCCAACACCACAACGGTATCGAATGGGTTGCGCTGCGGTTCGGGAACCAGCAGCCTCACACGGTCGGCGGTGCGCTCGAAAGGCACACTTGCGCCGTTCATCAGCAGCCGCGCGTTGCTGACAGACTCCGGTACATCCTTGAGCGTGACGACATCGCTCATGTTGCTGAGGATATGTACGTAGTGCGTGTCGCCCTGCCGTGTGCTGACGGTTTCGCGGGTTGGGGGGATGACACCAGCGCGGGTGCCGTAAATCGAGCGCCCATTCTGGTAGAGCCATGAACCCATGCCCAGCAGCCGTTCGATGTGTACCGGCAGGATTTCGCCCTCGGCGGTTGGCCCCACGTTCAGCAGGTAGTTCGCCCCCGCGCTGGCGGAACGGGCGAGCGTGTGGATGAGGTGATGGGTGGTTTTGTGGTCGTTGTCGCCCTTATATTCACCCCAGAAGTTATTGATGGTCATGCAGACTTCCGCCGGCATGTCATAGACGCTGCTCGTGTTGAAGCCGACCGTATTCTGCCCCGGTAAGTCCTGCTCGAATCCCTGCACATCCTCGCCGGGGAGGGGCTGGGCGTGGCGGTTATTATGGACAACAGCTTGCGGTTGCAGCGTGTGGATCATGTCGTAGAGCTTCTCATATTCGAACGAGCCGCCAGACGCAAAGTAGGCGTTGGAGGCATCGAGGGCGTGCATCGGCCAGTCGCCATCAAACCACATGCAGACGATCTGGCCGTAGTTGGTACACAATTCGCGCACCTGCCCGTGCAGGAAGGCGATGTAATCCTCCCACGCGAGGCCGCTTTCGTTGCGGAAGCGGTAAGCGGGATGATGCCAGTCGAGCAGCGAGTTGTAGAAGCCGATCTTCACATCGCCACGCTTGGCACAGGCGTTGGCGAGTTCCGCCAGCGGGTCGCGCTTGAACGGGCCGTTGGTGATTTTGTAGTCGGAAAGGGCGGTGTCGTACATGCTGTAGCCGTCGTGGTGGCGGCTGGTGATGACGATGTATTTTTGCCCCGCGTCCACCGCGATGCTCACCCACTCGTCGGCATCAAACCGGGTCGGGTTGAACTGCGGCGCGAGCTTCTCATACTCGGCGACGGGGATGCGCTCGGTGTGCATCACCCACTCCCCACGGGCGATCATGGCATACACGCCCCAGTGAATGAACATCCCGAAACGCATATCTTGAAACGCGGCTAATCCCTCAGGCGTAGCTTGTAAAGTCATATTCGGCGACCTGTCAGTGATAAATATTGATCTGCGCTAATGATGTATCAGAAGGATGAATTAGGCGAGTCTATTGGCGTTTTTGTTTATCGGCGACTTCCAGTACACTCGGCATAGGAGGTTATGATTCCCCAATATTGATTAATAGCAGCCTCCGTCTAAAAAGGTTTAATGATGGTCAGCCTCCCAAAAGAAATTACCCCGCCGCTCCCCATCGGCGCACAACCGCCCGCCGCCGTGTTGCCCGATCTGCACAGCGATGAGATCGACCGTTTACGCGGTCAATTGTGGGTCGGCTTGATGGTAACAACGCTGGTGGTGCTGGCGGTTACATTTGCCGCCCGCGTCATCATGCGCGACCCGACACCGCCGCTGTCGGTTGTGATCCTCGGTATGCTCAATGGGATTGCATTAGCCAACCTGTATTACCGCAAAACCCGTTACGCCCACATCGCGCAGGGCATTTACGTGGTGTGTATCCACCTCGCCGTGCCGCCGGTTCTGGTGCTTTACGGCGGTACACGCGGCTTTGGCGATGTCGCCTTACTCATCGCGGTGATCCTCGCGCTGCTTTATGGCTGGCGGCGCTGGATGTTCGTGACTTTTGGCATCATGGCCGTCACCCTCATCTGGGTACTGTACCACGACATTATGGGTGATCCGGTCGCGCCTTTACTGAACTATTCCGCCCAATTCACCTCACTAAAATTTTTCATCCTCGTCCTCATGATGATTTTTATCCTGCGCTATACCAACGCCTTCTATCGTGGGCTGCTCGGTAAATATCGCCTCTTTGCCGACGAACAGGTGCGCCTCAACCGTGAGCTGCAATTTTCCCGCCAGCGCATTGTCACCGCCCGTGAAGAAGAACGCCGACGCTTACGCCGTGACCTGCACGATGGCCTCGGCCCGACCTTAGCCGCCCAGATGTTCCGCATCGGCGCGGCTCAAGAACTGGTGCATAAGAACCCCGAAAAAACACTCAAAATTTTGGATGATCTTCAAAATGGGATTGAAGGCACACTCACCAATGTTCGCCAGCTTGTCTACGAACTGCGCCCGCCGCTGCTCGATCAGCTCGGCTTGATCGGCGCGATTACCCATTTTGTAAGTCAGCACGAGGGGGCGGGCGACATTCAACTGCATCTCCCCGCTGAACTCCCCTCGTTGAAAGCGGCGGTCGAAGTGGCGGCCTTTCGTATCATGCAGACCTCCATTGATAATGTCATCAAACATGCACAGGCGACCCGCTGCGATGTGCGGTTGACAGTTACCGCGAGTAATCTCAATATTAGGGTTACGGATAACGGGATCGGTATTTCGCCGAAGGTTCTGGCAGGGGTCGGTTTAACCTCGATGCGTGAGCGCACCGAGGAACTGGGCGGCACGTTCGCGATTGCCCCCACCGCCCCGCGCGGTACGGCGCTCGAAGTCTCGATTCCACTTTTGCCGGAACCCGAACTGACGAAGGAAACAGATAATTGATAAATATCTTTGTTGTTGATGATCACGCAATTTTTAGAGATGGTTTACGGGTACTCATTGAAGCGTCTGACGATATGGCGCTGATTGGCGAGGCCGAGTCCGGCGCGGATGTGCTGGCGAAATTGGAAGGTTTGCAGCCTGATCTGATCCTCATGGACATCCACATGCCGGGTGAAAATGGCATCGAAGTTACCCGCCGCATCAAGCAGCAGTATCCTGATCTGACAGTGCTGATGCTCACCATGTTTGAGGATGACAAGTCCGTTTTTGCGGCGATGCGTGCGGGCGCATCCGGCTACATCCTTAAGGGGATTAAACCCAACGAGATGTTGCAAACGCTGCGGGTGGCGGCCACGGGCGGCGCGGTGTTTAGCCCGCAAATCGCCAGTCACATCATGCGCTGGTTTACGCAAATGGCGACCCTTCAGCCGGAGCCAGCCGTCGAACTGCCGGAATTGAGCCGGCGCGAACTCGACATCTTGACTCTGATCGCCGCCGGTGATGACAACCCCACCATCACCGAAAAGCTGACCCTATCGCCCAAGACGGTACGGAATTACGTGTCACAGGTGTTGAAGAAGCTGGAAGTGAGTGATCGCATCGCCGCCGCCCGGAAGGCACGTCAGGCAGGGCTGGAGTAGTCGGGGCGCTTATACGGCGACCGATAAACTGCTGAACATCGTCACAGCGATGCCCAGCATAATGAAACCGCTGATGACATCCAATGCCCGCCACGCAATCGGTGAGCGGAAGATCGGGGAGAGCTTGCTCGCGCCGTAGGTCAGCGTGAAGAACCAGAAGGTCGAGGCGGCGATTGCGCCGATGCCAAAGATCACCCGTTGGTCTACCGGAAACAACAGACTTTTGCTGCCGATGATGACCAGTGTGTCCAGATACGCGGCGGGGTTCAGCAGCGAGAAGCTGAGGGTGGCGATAATGACTGTCAGCAGTCCGGTCGTGGCGGAATGGGACGCGATTTCAGCAGCCGGCGATTGCGGGTTGTAGGCTCGCAGCAGCGAACGACCGCCGCACCACGCCAGAAAAAGCACGCCGCCCACGGTAACGGCGCTGTGGATGAAGCTGCTGCCGTTAATCAGCGAACTCAAACCACCGACACCTAATGCGATCAGCACCACATCCGCTAAGGTGCTGAATAAGGCAGTCGCGAAAAGATGCTGCTTCCGCAGCCCCTGACGCAGGATGAATAGGTTTTGCGGCCCAAGCGCAACGATGATGCTGGCACACAGCAGGAAGCCTTGACTGAGGGGACTAATACTGCCTGCAATCGTTGACGGGTTCATGGTGACTCATCCTTTTGCCGCCCAAAAATGAGCGCGTAAATCGAACGGTAAACCGTTGTGGCCTACCCTAATCTTAGGAATTCGGTTGCGTATTTGGATTGGGTTGGGTGACTGTGTTACAGCACCCTCATTGATAACAGGTTACCATGAAATGATCGGGCGCGGTGTCCTTATTGTGTCCCGATTATGTCCCTATTCTTAAGGACATCCGGTCATAAAAGATGTCACTGTAGGCAGGTAGCGGGCCGGGTTCGTGTCGCCCGCACAAACCTACCGCGATGAGTTGCTGCTGATTTTTGATATTGCCTGTTCGACAAAGACGTGATGTTTTTCGCGCAGGGAGTGGCGAACGGTCGAGTCGGTGATCCACGAACTGAGTTTGCCAGCCGGACGGAGCGCGGCGCATAAATCCCAGTAGGGCAGGTTGCGGTCATCCAGCGAGGCTAACGTTTGGTAAGTGCGGGTGAACTGCTCCATCGCCTCCTGCCCGAACGCCCAGAGCATTTCCAGCCGCGTGATGGCTACATCCTCTAATGGGTCACCGAGATGGGCATCTTCCCAATCAATCACGGCGGCAAGTTTGCCGGCTTTCCACATCAGGTTCCCCGGCCAATAATCCCCATGCAGAAGTGAGACTGGATTGATTGCTGGTAGAGGCCAAGCGGCTTCCAACACATCACGAATATGGCCTTCTTGTAGGGAGTCGTCCAATGTGGTAGGGCGTTCCTGAAACCATGTGGCATAGGCCGATGCGGGGAGAAAGCTGATACCCTGCCAGTGAGTGCTGTGCAGCTTCGCTAACTGTGCGGCGGCTTGCGCGATATAGCTGCTGAGGTCGTCAGCCGCAAACAAGGTTTCGCCCTCGATGAAGGCGATCACCACATAAGGCGAGGGGAGAATTGCACCGGACTCATCAGCAAAAAGCGGCCGTGGAACACTCATTCCGCCTGTATAAAGCACGTGGAGAAGCTGGTATTCATCCCGCGCCACGTGAGGATTGTGCGCCAGATCAGCCGCGCCGTGCTGCCGGATGACGACCCGCTGTAGCTGTCCATCCGCCTGTTCGAACTCGGCTGCGGTGACTTGTGCGGAGACACCGCCGACCAGCGCCCACGTTCGCCGTAATTGGGCTTGTGAGTCCAGCTTGTTGATGATCTGTTGGACGGTTTCGTCCGGCAGGTGTTGGTTCATAATATGCAGCGGTGAAATGAGGGAGGCATAGGATGCGGATAACAGAACGCGATGGGTGTTATCGTTTTAAGCCGTAACCCATCAAGGGTGTTCCGCACCTGTAGCGTATGTGATAAGCCTACTTATGTCAAGAGAGTTTAGAAGGGTTCAACTCGAACTCAGTATTCTATTAGAAACTTGGTACACAATGGTTTGATTCTTCGTAAAACCCCCGTTATAATTACTCGCCGAGTACCCATGTGTGCGGAGACAAAACTATGAATGCAAATGGACAAGGGCTGGAAGATACTGAACTGAAGCAAGATTCTTCAGCAGTTGAACCAGCACAGCCGGAAGCGGTTGAGGCATCTGCTGCGGTCGAAACGGTTGCTGCGCCGACCGATGCTGTACCGGCTGGTGAAGAAGAAACTCCCGCCACAGTGGAAGCCTCCTCGGAAGATGCGGACGCATCAACTCCGGCGGAGGGGGATTGGCTGGCACAGGATACTTCTGACCAGAAAGGGCCAAAGCGGGGTGATGTGATTGACGGTGTTGTGACCGCCACATCGCCAACGGCTGTGTATGTGGATGTCGGCGCGAAGGCTGAGGGCGTAATCCCCGGTCGTGAGCTGGAACGGATGAATCGCGAAACATTGGATCTGCTCAAGCCCGGCGCGAGCATCACGGTGTATGTCGTGAACCCCCACTCGCAAGATGGTGGCCCACTCCTGTCACTGAACCGTGCGCTGGAAGAACTTGATTGGCGACGGGCAGAAGAATATCGTGAAAGTCAGGAAGTCTTTGAAAGCCATGTGGCGGGGTACAACAAAGGTGGGCTGATTGTGCGTTTTGGTCGGCTGCGGGGCTTCGTGCCGCAAAGCCAGATCGGCAGCGACCGCCGCCGTCTGTTGGAAGGTGAGACCCCCGAAGAACGTTGGGGCAAAATGGTAAACGAAACCATCAGCGTGAAGGTGATGGAAGTTGATCGCGCCCGCAACCGATTGATCCTTTCGGAGCGTATGGCTGCACGTGAAAGCCGTGAGAGCCGTAAGGAAGACCTGATCGGTCGCTTGCAAGTTGGTGAAGTGCGGACAGGTCGTGTGGTGAGCCTAGTCGATTTCGGTGCGTTCGTCGATGTTGGCGGGGCGGAAGGTTTGGTGCATCTGACCGAACTTTCGTGGAAGCACGTCACCCACCCCAAGGAATTCCTGAAGGTCGGGCAAGAGGTTAAGGTTGAGGTTATCAGCATTGACCCTGAGAACAAGCGCATTGGCTTGAGCATGAAGCGCCAAGAAGCCGACCCGTGGGATACCGTCGCTATCAATTACCAGATCGGTCAATTGGTGCAGGGCGTGGTCACCAAGATGACGAAATTCGGCGCGTTCGTCCGGTTGGTCGATGTGCCGGAGATTGAAGGTTTGGTACACATTTCCGAACTGTCTGACCAGCGGGTGGCGCACCCGCGCGAAGTATTGCAAGAAGGTGAAACCGTCACCTTGCGCGTGGTGAAGATGGATATTGAAGATCGCCGTCTCGGCCTCAGCCTGAAGAAAGTTAACTCGGCTGAATACCTCGATATGGACTGGGGATAAACCTAGACCAATGAGCAGGTTGCCGTAAGTTGGTGGGCATGGTATATCTCTATAGAGATTGCACGGGGGGAGCATAGCTGCTGCCCCCTGTTTCATTCAGGTTAGTGTTCATTTACATTTTGTAATGTTTGTCGGGCAATATCGGTCAGTTTCTAATGGAACATAGATGTTGCGTCAATGTACATGCAAGGCTGCGGCCTGTTATAATAGGTAAAATAAATTTAATGATTGTGCATCTTGGTATTCACCCAATCGGTCAAAAAAGTGGTTATTCGACCACAGGTGGCGGAGGGATAAACCGTGCCAAACAATAAGATGGAGCGTTTTACGCAGCGCGCGCGTCGGGTATTGAGTCTCGCGCAAGAGGAAGCCGAACGCCTGCGCCATAATTATATCGGGACAGAGCATTTACTGTTGGGCTTATTGCGTGAAGAAGGTGGCGTAGCGGGGCGCGTCTTGCGTGACCTCGGCCTTGAGCAGCGGCGTGTGGAGGAGTTGGTTGAAGAACTGACCCGCGCGACCGCCCGTACGACCGCCTCGACCGCCGAGCTTTCGCCCGGCACGAAGCGCGTACTGGAACTGGCCGTGGATGAAGCCCGCCGGATGGGGCATCACTACATCGGTACGGAACACCTGCTGCTGGGCCTCGTGCGCCAGTCGGAAGGTGTGGCGATTGATGTGCTAAAGCGCCTCGGCGTTAGCCCGGAAGAAGTACGCCGCCAAACGCGCCGTGTGCTTCAAGAAAGCCCTGTGCAAACCAATACGCCGCAAGATACCCCGCCGCGTACCCCGCGCACGGATAAGGGTGGCAAAACGCCGTTGGTTGACCAACTGGCAACCGACCTGACCGCCCTCGCCGAACAGGGCAAGCTCGACCCCGTGGTCGGGCGCGAGACGGAAATCGAACGTGTTATTCAGATTTTGAGCCGCCGCCGCAAGAACAACCCTGCGCTCATCGGTGAGCCGGGTGTTGGTAAGACAGCGATTGTCGAAGGCTTGGCGCAGCGTATCGTCATGGGCGAAACGCCGAAGCCGCTGCTGGGCAAGCGTGTTCTTCAGTTGGATGTCGGTTCACTGGTCGCTGGTACGATGTATCGCGGTCAATTCGAAGAACGCCTCAAGCGCGTGATCGAAGAACTGAAATCATCAGACAGCATTCTGTTTATTGACGAAGTTCACATGCTGGTCGGCGCAGGCAGCGCGGGCAGCAGCGTAGACGCAGCGAATATCCTCAAGCCAGCACTTTCGCGTGGCGAACTGCAATGCATCGGCGCGACGACGCTGGATGAGTACCGCAAGCATATTGAGAGCGATCCGGCGCTTGAACGCCGCTTCCAGCAAATTTTGGTGGACGAACCTTCGGTTGAAGAAACCATCGAAATTTTGCAGGGCATCAAGATCCCTTACCAAGAACATCACAACGTCGAAATTACTGACGAAGCGATTGAAGCCGCAGCTAACCTTTCGGCGCGGTATGTCCCTGACCGCTTCCTGCCCGATAAGGCGATTGACCTGATCGACGAAGGTGCGGCTCGCTTGCGGATGTACAAGAGTCCCGAAGCCGCGCAGGTGCGTAAGGCGGAGCGTGACCTTGCTCAGGTTGAGGAAGACCTCGAACTGATGGAAAAGGACGATCCGCAAAGCGAAGAGGTGTTTGGGCTGCGCGTTCAGCGCGATAACCTGCGTGACATGATGCAGGAATTCCGCTCCAACTGGAACGAGGAAACCAACCAACCGCGCCTCGGCGAGGATGATGTGGCGGAAGTCGTTTCGATGTGGACGGGTATCCCGATCATGCGTATCGCCGGTGAAGAAAGCGAACGCCTCATGGCGATGGAAAATGCGCTGCATAAGCGTATCGTCGGTCAACATGAAGCGATTGAAGCCATCAGCAAGGCTGTACGCCGCGCCCGCGCTGGCCTGAAAGACCCTCGCCGCCCGATTGGTTCGTTCATGTTCCTTGGGCCGACGGGTGTTGGTAAGACGGAACTGACCAAGACGCTGGCAGAGTTCCTGTTCGGCAGTGAAGAAGCGCTTATCCAGTTGGATATGAGCGAATTCATGGAACGGCACTCGGTTGCCCGTTTGGTGGGTGCGCCCCCCGGTTACGTCGGTTACGAAGATGCCGGTCAGCTCACGGAAGCCATCCGCCGCCGCCCGTACAGCATCGTCGTGTTTGACGAAATTGAGAAGGCACATCCCGAAGCGTTTAACATGCTGCTTCAGATGATGGAAGAAGGCCAGTTGACTGATGCCCGTGGGCGTACGGTGAATTTCCGCAACGCCATCATCATCATGACCAGCAACGTCGGCGCAGATACGATCAAGCGCGGTCCGATCCTCGGCTTCGATATGCCGAAGGACGACGCGAAGGCCGAGAAGCAAATTTACGACGAAATGAAGAAGGGCGTGATGGATCAGGTACGGCGCACGTTCCGGCCTGAATTCCTCAACCGTGTTGATGCCAGTATCATCTTCCGCGCATTGACCCGTGAAGAAATCAAGGAAATTGTTGACCTCGAACTGCATAAGGTCAGCGAGCGCTTGATTGAACACGCCATCACCCTTGATGTGACCGAATCGGCCCGTGATTGGCTGGCGGTGAAGGGTTACGACCCCGAATTTGGTGCGCGCCCGCTGCGCCGCCTGATCCAGAACGAAATCGAGGACGCGATGTCTGACGGTATTCTGGCGGGTAAGTTCAAGATCGGTAACGAAGTCCGTGTCACGGTGGGTGAAGACGGCGAACTGATTTTGGAGCCGGTTGAAGAAACCGCTAGCGAAGCGGCTGAAGGCTAGTGACAGCCGGAAGTTTCAAGAGATAAGTTGCAAGCGAAAGGCCACCCGGAAACGGGTGGCCTTTTTTGTTGGGCAGCAGTCGTGCTGGCGTAGCGCAAGCGGCGAGATTGCGTAAATATCTGCGACTATTATTAACAGTATCACCTTTATTTGAGAAAGCGTTTTATGATGCGTGCTGCCCCACTTACCCCCGGCGACAAACCCCAATGGGCAGAGCTGCTAGCAGTTTCGTTCAACCGTACTCCAGACGATATGCTGCGGCTGCTCGATTGGCTGCATCAGGGGCATACGGTAATCGGTTGGGGCGCGTGGGACGGGGATACGCTGGCGGCACAATACAACTGCGCCATGATGCACATCACGCAGCCGGATGGTGTGACTGTTCCGGTGGGCATGAGCATCAATATGGCGGTTGACCCTGCTTACCGTGGGCGTGGCTTGATTAAGCAGGTGTCACAGCCGGTTTACGAGGCGGTGGCTGCGTGTGGAGGTGTCTCCGGTATCGGTTTTTCGAACAAGCAGGGCGTGAAGGTTGACCTGAAAAGCAAGAGTTATGGTTATCAGGTGGTGGGGCAGATGCAGTCGTTGGTTGTGTGGCTGCGCCCGCAACGGCAGGCAGCTATCACGCTTACGGATGCGTGGCCTCGATCACCCTTTGCCCAAGCGGCCAGCGCGAACAGTTTATTATCTCGGTTTGCCACGACACCCGAAACCTTAGCGCACCGTTTCGCCGACCACCCATTCCGGCGCTATCAGTTCGGCGTGTGGGAAGACGGTGGGATGGTTCAAGGGGTGGTTGTGTACCGCAAGGTGCGGCTTGCCGGGGTCAAAGGCGTGTCGCTGCTGGCTGCTTATGGGGCGCAATGCAGCGAATTACTGGCACGCTGGTCAGCGGCTATTCAGCGCGAGGGGATGCGATTCCTTCACGTGTTGAGTACGCCACAGGGCAGAGTGCGCTCCGAACTCCATACGTTGGGTTACGTCGCGACCATGCCCTACAGCCGATCACCTTATTACCTGACGGTTAAACCGTTCGCCAATACCCCGAAGGCGTTCCTCGATTTTAAGGCGTGGGATTGTTTGGGCGGCGATATTTTGTGAACTTACAAACGATCTTTGTCGTCTGGCTCGGTACTCGCTACTTTTGCCATCGCTCGTTCAAAGTCTCGCCGATTGCCACGTTCTGCCCGTTCTTTCAGATAATCTTCCGTTAAAAGAGCAGAAAGTTTTTCAGCGAGTGCTAAGGTTATCAACTGGTTGATTGATATGTTCTCACGCTCAGCTAGTTTACGTGCGGATTCATGTAACGATTCGGGTAATCGGAGACTGATGGTACTCATGATATGGCTCCTATCTCCTGCAGGAATTCTTTCGGCGACACTGCTTTTATCCCAAACTGGTCAATTCTGAGGAAGTCCTTTTGGTTATGCGTCACAATGAATTGACACTTAGCTGTTACTGCTAATTCGAGGACCATATCGTCGTCAGGGTCTTTTAAGAACGGTCGCCACAGGAAGAATATTTCATGGTGATTTGATACTTTGCAAACGTAGTCGATGATGCTATCAACATCATTTTCAGTAAGCGCTATTTGATCGATAAGGCGTTTTGCAACTTCCTCGTACTCCAACACTAGTGGAATTGAGACATTAGTCTCAAATTGGGAAGTGCCTAACATCATCAATAATTTATACGAAGCGCCCTGATTAGATTTCAAAGCTGACACAAAGACATTTGTATCAATTACGATCTGATAGATGCTCATGTTGGTATTGTAGGTGATACCGTTGATAGTGTCAATTTATTGAATATTACGCTGGCGTTCGGACTTGAACGATTTTGCCGTTGATGTTGACGTTCCCGTTGGTGTCACCCTGCAAGTTCCAGTCGCTGGCTGACACAAGGCTGACCCAGAAGTCACCGCGAAACCGTAACCCCGGCAGCTTGAGCTTATCGGCGAGGGCGTACAGATTCTCGCGCCGAAGTTGGGCGAGCTTGGTGAGGTACTGCGGCTCGGTGATGCCGTTTTCGCCGAGGCGGGATTTGTTCGGCACACCCAAGTCGGTTTCGGCCTTTGGGACAAGGAAGTTGTACTTGCCGTGCTGGATGGACATATCGAAGATGAGCGCGTAGCCCAGCGCCGACTTGATATTACGCGGGGCGATACTCAGGTCGATAACCGCGCCCCAATAGCCCTCCGTTGCTACTTCGTCTTGAATGGCTTGCATGATCGGGTCGGAGGCGGCGTTGATGCACAAGGTTTTTAAACCGGCATCCTGTCGCAGCGCTTCATCTTTCGCGTTCAGGCGTGGTAGGTAACCTCGTATGCCATCGACGGTTGGGCCGGATGTGCGCTGGAGGTAACGGTTAATCACAGTCATGAAGCTGCCCGATGCCAGTGTGAACTGGAAGCGCCCGTAGCTGATGATGCCACTGTCATAGGTTTGATAGGTGGCGTAACCACCGCCCTCAAAGGCTGATGTGATGGCGAAGGATGAACGCCGTACACGATCTAGCGAGCCGACGTTGGGTGCGATAGGCGCAGCGGCAGGTGCAGTGGATACAGCGGCTGGGGCGGCGGGAACGCTGGCGGCTGTGAACGCGGCAGCGGCAGGCGCGGGCGGTGCTGGTGGCGCGACAGCGGGCGCAGGTGGTGTAGGCGGTGTGACGGGCGCAGCGGGGGCGGACACGGTGGTGGGTGGTGTGGAAACCCCGACCGGCGCGAATTTGCGGGTTAGATCGGCGACGAGAATGGGCTGCACGACAATGGGGTAGCCGAAGCGGGTGCCATCGCCCTGCGCGGTCACGAGGTCATCGCGTATCCAACCGTTTTGACCGTTTGGGAGGGTGCAGCGCAGCCACTGGTAGGTGCGGCCTTGAAGCTGGGTGTTTTTGTCATCGGCGCGAACTTCGAGGACGGCGAGGTTGGGTGTGCCGACCGGGAGTTCAACAAGTTTGGCGTAGCTGGTGTTGGGGCCGATGCGAACGTTGACGATGGGACTGGAGGGAATGCCGCGTACCGTAATCAAAAAAGGGGAGATCGACATCTTCAAAAACCTTTTGGCTCATGAACAAAGCTAAATTTTGGTTGTCATTTCATTATGGGTGGAAATGGGGCTGACTGGTTGCTTAAGATCGTATTTATTAGGACTATTCTTGAGGGAGCAAGTGACTGCTCCCCCGTGATTTGTGAGTGTTTATGGCTAGCGTTTGAACAAGGCGACGGCATCCATTACGCCACTGCGGACATTAAACCAACCGGTAAATTGGGCACTCTTGGAGGCGCGGACTTCGAGGTGCAAATGGGCCGCTTCCGAGTTACCGGTGTTGCCACACGTTCCAATTTGCTGCCCACTGGTGAGTACCTGCCCTTCGCGGACAGCCATCGCGGCCATGTGGGCGTACATGACAAACATGGTGGCAGTGTCGCCGAAGCCGCGTGAGATGAGCAATTGGCGTGTTGAAACGGGCAACTGTTCGCTGGTGTAGCGGACGATGACATAGTTACCATAGCCGAAGCCCCAAGCCGGATCGTTAAAAATGGCCGGATCGCCAATACTGTAACCGTTCATGAGCGTGCTGGGTTTCTCGGCGGTACATTTGGTACAGATGTTTATTTTGACGACTGTGCCACCGTTCGGGCCGCAGTACATCGGTTCACCGGCGGCAGCGCCCAAGTCCCAGCCGTCGTGTTGTACCAAGCCGGTATCGAGATTGGGGGCCATATTGTAACCGCGTACCCACCAGTATTTTTCGATCATGGGTGCGGGGTAGAGGTCGGCGGGGAGGCCAAGCGCACTGGTATCGCCCTCATAGCTCACGAGGTCTTCGCGTATCCAGACGGCCTGACCGTTCGAACTGACGCGGAACCAACGGTAGCGCTGGTTGGCGTTCTCGCGCTGGACTTCGAGGATCGAGTAGCGCCCGTGACGGTTGAGCAGAATGCCGGTTCGGGCGAAGGTGGTGCTGGGGCCAAGGCGCGTCGGTGCTGCGCCCATCGTCTTGATGACGGCCATTGGCGCGGTCGCGGGGAGAGCCGGTGTCGGCGCAACGGGCGGCGGTGCGACAGGCTGCGGTACGGCAGGAGCCGGAGCAACCGGTGCGGGCGGCGCGACGGGTACGGCGGCTGTTGTGACCGGAATGACGACTGGCACGACCACAACGGTTGGCGCGGCGGGCTGGGTCGGCGGCGTGACCGGTGTGACCACGACCGGAGCCATCGGCTGTGTGGGGGCAGCCGGGATGGTCGGGGCAGGAGGGGCAGCCGGAACGGATGGTACGGGGGCTGCGGGCGCAGAGGGGACGACCCCTACAGGCATAATGGGCTGCGCGGGGATGTTTGGCACAAAGGAGCGGATAAGGTTAAACGCGACCGTGCCGGTTGTGACGACCCCGTAACCGAAGGCTGTACCGTTCCCACTGACGGTAAGGAGATCGTCGCGTATCCATCCTTGCTGACCGTTGGGGAATTGCAGGCGGAACCACTGGTAGGTTTTGCCCTGTAAGTTCGCGCCTTTGTCATCCGCCCGAACGTCCACGATTGGTAGGTTGGATGTGCCGACTGGAATTTCAAAGAGGGGCGGGTCATAGCTCGTGTTGGGGCCGCTACGCACATTCACCGTCGGGCGTGATGGAATACCGCTAACGTAGGCTACGAATGGGTTAGACATACTGCTCTCCTTCGGTCGCTCAATTCAGCATACAGCAACTCAGCGTAACGAGCAACTTAATGCTACTGGTATCATCCCATAGGGATGAGTTGTACCTTAATGCCATTCATCTTCTATACATAATTTATTGACACAGGGTTAATACAGTACTCGCTTTTTTCTCATGGGTTAAGACTATCCTGTTCGAATGTAATGACGTTTTGTCCAGTCAGATAAGAGGTATTCAAATGTTAAGCAATCACGCGAAGCGCTCCGTAACGGTAGTCGCCGCGCTCGTTATGGTGGTCTTTGGCTTCGTACTTGGTACGAGTGTCATGAGTACGACCGCCCATGTCCCAGCCATTGTGGTTCAACAGGCTCCCGTGGCTACGTCCGTTCCTTCTACCGAGAGCGAACGCGCTTTCTCGGACATCTATAACCGGCTTAGTCCGTCGGTGGTTTCGATTGTCGTCAGCGGCATGTCGAACACCGGCGCTGAATTCGGCGGTGCGGGTACGGGCTTCGTCGTTGATACGAACGGTCATATCGTGACCAATGACCATGTGGTCGCGGAGGCTAGTGAGATCGAAGTCAATTTCTTTGACGGCACGATTGTCAAAGGCACGGTCGTTGGGCTTGACCCCGACTCGGATCTCGCGGTCATCAAGGTTGATCTGCCCGCGAACGAACTGACTCCGGTTACAATGGGTGACTCGGACACGCTGTTCATCGGACAGACGACACTGGCGATTGGCAGCCCGTTCAACCAACGGTGGACGCTGACGACCGGTATTATCAGCGCACTTGACCGTACGATTTCCGGCCAGACGACTTACTCGGTTGGCTCGGCTATCCAGACGGATGCCGCGATCAACCCCGGTAACAGCGGCGGCCCACTGATTAACCTGCAAGGTGAGGTCATCGGTATGAACTCGCAAATCTTGAGCCAGAGCAACAGCAGTTCGGGTGTCGGGTTCGCGATCCCCAGCAATCTCATCAAGCATGTGGCGGATCAGATTATCAACACCGGTAAGGTCGAGTATTCTTACCTCGGTATCAGCGCCTTTTCCGGTGTCAACCTTGACCTGATTGAAGCGCTGAATATCCCCAACAATACGCAAGGGGTGGTGATTGGTGAAGTTTCGAACAACAGCCCCGCCGAGAAGGCTGGTCTGCAAAGCGCGGGCGGCTTGACCAACCGGAATGCTGTGCCGACTTCGGCGGACATCATCACCGCGATTGATGGTCATGAAGTCAAGGATATGAGCGAACTGGTTTCGTACCTCGCCAGCAGCACGACTCCCGGTCAAACGGTGACTCTGCAAATCCTGCGCGATGGTCAGCCGTTGGATATTCCGGTGACGTTGGAAGCGCGTCCGGTGGGCAACTAAGCGCACCCGTTCAACGGCATAATTTGGTAAGAGGGAGGGCATTGGCCCTCCTTTTTGTTTTACAGTCGTTAGTCAACAGGTGACAGGTGACAGATCAAGATAAAGGCGAGTCGTCAGCTATCAGTCACCAGTCTCCAGCTTAAGGCAAAGGCGAATACGAGTTGCCAAGAACGCCAATCTTCCGTCTTAAAACTTGCCACTTGTAACTTGAAACTATTATTTCCTACATTTGAATCTGGTTTGTGCCACAAACCATTTACCAACCATCTACTAACCCGCTTAACATTTCTGCTCCCTCAAAATGGTTAACGCCAACACCTCGTAAAAGTGACCAAATGTTCTGACAAATGTTCACCCTTTTATCGTCTATTCCTGCTATCCTGTTCATAGGGCTGGATGTAGGGAGGAGGCGTGCCTCCTCCGCGCTCCCGACCACACGCACCTTAATAACCGATCTTATCCAATACCTTGGCGTTCTCTGTCTTTCTTGGTGCACTTGGCGACTCGCCTTTGTATTGAACGAATGACTGTTGACTGTCGACTAAAGACGGCCTTTTTGCAGCAAACGTTGCAGCAGCGAACCAACCATCCGCCGCTGCAAATAAAAATGCAACTTAACAACTCCGGTTTCGTCTTGAACTGATAACTCTCAACTATGAACTGATAACTTTTGACTGCCATTGCCGAAATTGCCGCCAATTTTGCCAACTGACATCTCCGACACTGACGACTCTGACGACATTTCCGACATAAAACGGCTTTTGTATAGAGCTAAAAGCCACTTTTGCATTTGCAGAATTTTTTGACCGAAGGAAATCCTTTAGGGCGCATAGTGGCAGTTCGCTCTCTCACTGCCGCCCTACAGTAGGAAATGGTTTGTAGCGGTTGAGGTTGTTGGCAACGCACAGATTAAAAGCGATGGACAATAGGAGAATATTAATCGAACCATGATTCGATTTCTGTTACTTATCGAGTACAATATGGCCTAAAGTGCTATTGGAAGATTTCTTCAGGAGGGTTTTACCTTGCATGTAGTGGTTTTTACTCGCAGTACGCCGGATACTGCGGCGAAAGTCGAAGTCGGCGCGAACGGCGCGATTGGTTGGGGCGACGCGGCAACCGTGGTCAACCCGTGGGATGAGTACGCGCTTGAAGAAGCGATTGTGCAAGCCAAGAATGCTGGCGGCAAGGCGACGGTGATCGCCATCGGGCCAGAATTCAACAACGAGTCGCTGAAGCACAGCCTCGCGATGGGTGTGGACGAAGCGGCGCGGGTGTGGGACGGCGCGTTGGAAGGGACAGACAGCCTCGCTTATGCGACGGCGGCTGCGGCGGCAGTGAAGAAGCTGGGCGACGTGGATCTGGTGATCTGCGGTAAGGAAAGTGTGGATGTTGGCACCGACCAGCATATTTACCAGACGGCGCGTAAGCTGGGTTGGACGATGTTGAGCTACGTTTCCAAGATTATCGCGGTGGATTACAACGCCAAGACGATTAAGGTTGAGCGTTTGCTGGAACAGGGCAAGCAGGTTGTGACGAGCAAGCTGCCCGCCGTCATCAGCGTGATGAAGGACATCAACGAGCCGCGCTATCCGTCGTTCATCGGTATTCGTAAGGCTTCGAAGGCGGTTATTCCCGAATGGTCGCTGGCGGACTTAGGTGCGACGCTGCCTACTTCACAGTCCAAGGTGACGCAGTTCATGAACCTGCCCGCCAAGAATGTTCAGGTAGAACTGATTACCGGCACGCCGGAAGAACAGGCTACAAAATTGGTTGACCGCTTGCTGGAAGAGAAGGTGTTGTAATCATGACTGCTGTTTATGTATGGATTGAAACCTTTAACGGCAAGGCGCTGAACAGCAGTTGGGAAGCGTTGGGCGCGGGTAAAACTATCGCCAGCGCTTTGAATGTACCGCTGGCGGCGCTCGTGTTTGGTGAGAACGCCAGCGCGGTTGGCGCGGAAGCGGGCGCTCATGGGGCGGACAAGGCTATCGTGAGCGAGGACGCGACCCTGAACGGGTTCCGCCTCGAACCATATGCAGCTTTACTGAGCAAATTGGTGGCGGACAACAAACCGAAGGCGGTGCTGGCTATCGGCACGGCGCGGGGGCGCGAACTGCTGGCGGCCTCGGCAGGGGATACCGACAGCGGCCTGATTACCGAAGCCACGAGCATCGAGGTACAGGGCGACGGCGCGGTGAAGGTTACGCGCCCGGTATACGCCGGTAAAATCTTGAGCGAGGCGATTAGCAGCGCGGCGGGGACACAGTTCCTGACGCTGCGTGGTCGCGCGTTCAAGCCGAACGCAGAAGGCACCGGCAGCGCGGAAGTGTCGACCGTTCCGGCGGTGCTGGCGGAAGCGGACATCGCCACGAAGATCGAGAGCTTTGAGGCAGAAGTTGGCACCGTTAACCTGACCGATGCGGCGATTATCGTCAGCGGCGGGCGGGCGATGGCGAACAACCCGAAGGACGCACCGGCAGGCAGCGACGCGGCGGTGTGGAAGGCACAGGACGGTTTCACCAACGTTATCCAACCGTTAGCCGATACGCTGGGTGCGGCGGTTGGCGCGAGCCGTGCGGCGGTGGACGCGGGTTACATCCCCTACGCGCATCAGGTCGGGCAGACGGGTAAGACTGTCGCGCCGGATTTGTACATCGCGGCGGGTATTTCGGGCGCGATCCAGCACCAAGCGGGTATGCGGTCGAGCAAGGTGATCGTCGCCATCAACAAGGATGGGGATGCGCCGATTTTCAAGCTGGCGCGGTACGGGTTGGTTGGTGATTTGTACGCGATTATTCCGGCGTTGACGGCGGAGTTGAAGAAGCGGTTGGGGAAGTAAATATATTAGACCCCACCCTAACCCCACATCGGCACGTTCGCAGGCTCACTCCGCCGATAGCCGTAGTAACAAGGAGGGAAATGAAGGCGGGAGGGTCACATACCCTCCCCTACGGAATAAGGATTGTTTGGGGTTAATGATGCGGACGCGATGTATCGCGTCCCTACACAATGAGAATTGATTGTGGTGGATGGTGACAAAAGGGCGCAAGCCTTGCGCCCCTACACAGAATAGTGCCTATTTGAACAAGCTGCCTAGACGATAGCCTTGATTAAGGTGGGCGCATTACTATGTGTCCCTACGCGAGAAGCCCCGTTAGGCGTTCAGTTGATGTGCTACAGGTCAGCCGTTTCCCCGTGATGCGACAAGTGAATATTGATGTTGTGTGAAGCCTAGTTATCCGGTTGGAAGAATAGGCGACATATGCTACCCGATTGCCGTTACACCTATCACTGGTGATGGGTTCGTCCTCAGACGCATACTAAAAAGATGACTGTATGCGTAAAAAGCAAAGTGAGGAGAACGGCTTATGAGTGAACGGGCAATAACAACCATTGATGGCAACGAAGCGGTCGCCCGCGTCGCTTATCAATTAAATGAAGTGATTGCACTCTACCCGATTACGCCTTCGACACCGATGGGGGAATGGGCGGACGAATGGGCATCTGGCGGGAAGAAGAACCTGTGGGGAACGGTGCCGCAGGTGGTGGAGATGCAGAGCGAAGGCGGCGCGGCTGGGGCGATCCACGGGGCGCTGCAAGCAGGGGCGCTGGCGACAACCTTCACCGCGTCACAGGGGCTTCTGCTGATGATCCCGAATATGTACAAGATCGCCGGGGAATTGACTTCGGCGGTTTTTCATATCGCGGCACGAGCGCTGGCGGCGCAGGGGTTGTCGATTTTTGGCGACCACAGTGACGTGATGGCGGCGCGGGCAACGGGGTGGGCGATGCTGTCGTCGGCCTCGGTGCAGGAAGCGCATGACTTCGCGCTGATTTCGCACGCGGCGACGTTGAAAGCGCGTATCCCATTTTTGCACTTCTTCGACGGCTTCCGTACGTCGCATGAAGTCGTCAAAATGGAACTGCTGACGGATGACGACCTGCGGGCGATGATCCCCTACGAGAAGATACTGGAACACCGCGCACGGTCGCTTTCACCCGACCATCCGATTATGCGCGGGACGGCGCAGAACCCTGATGTTTACTTCCAAGCGCGTGAAACGGTCAACCCGTATTACACGGCCTGTACTGATCTCGTACAAGAAACGATGGATGCATTCGCCAAGCTGACCGGACGGCAGTATCACCTGTTTGATTATCATGGTGCGCCGGATGCGGAGCGGGTGATCGTCATGATGGGGTCGGGCAGTGAGGCGGTGCATGAAACGGTCGATTACCTGACGGCGCGGGGCGAAAAGGTGGGCGTGTTGAAGGTGCGGCTGTACCGCCCGTTCGATATGCAGCGGTTCGCGGCGGCACTACCCCAAACGGTGAAGGCGATAGCCGTGCTTGACCGCACGAAAGAACCGGGCAGCGGCGGTGAACCCCTGTATCTGGACTGCGTAACAGCGCTCTATGAAAACTGGCAGCAAGACCGGATGCCGAAGCTGGTGGGTGGGCGCTACGGGTTATCGTCGAAGGAATTCACGCCAGCGATGGTTAAGGCGATTTATGACAACCTCACCCAAGCACAGCCGAAGAACCACTTTACGGTGGGCATTAATGACGATGTGAGCCACACGAGCCTTGATTACGACGCGGACTTCTCGATTGAGCCGGATGATGTGATCCGGGCGGTGTTTTACGGGTTGGGCGCGGATGGCACAGTGGGGGCGAATAAGAACTCGATCAAGATCATCGGCGAGAACACGGCGAACTACGCACAGGGTTACTTCGTTTACGACTCGAAGAAGTCGGGGACGATGACGGTATCGCACCTGCGTTTTGGGGCGCGACCGATCCGCTCGAACTACCTGATTACGAAGGCGAGCTTCGTGGCCTGCCACCAACCCAACTTCCTTGAGCGCCACGATATGCTCAAGACGCTGATGCCGGGGGGTGTGTTCCTGCTGAACAGCCCGCATACGGCGGATACGGTTTGGGACAAGCTGCCACAGCCGATACAGGAACAAATTATCAGCAAGAAGCTGAAGTTTTATGTGATCGACGCGCTGAAGATTGCCCAACAGGCGGGGATGAAGGGGCGCATCAATACGGTGATGCAGGTGTGCTTCTTCGCGATTTCGGGCGTGCTGCCCCCGCAAGAGGCGATTGCCGAGATCAAGAAGTCGATTGCCAAGACGTACGGGAAGAAGGGCGAGGAGATCGTCCAGAAGAACCTGCAAGCGGTTGACCAGACGCTAGAGAACCTGTTTGAGGTTAAGGTACCGGACGCGGTGACGAGCAAGGTGGCGTTCCTGTCGCCGGTTGCGCCGCGTGCGCCGGAGTTCGTGCAGGGTGTGTTGGGCGAGATGATTGCCCAGCGCGGCGACTTTATCCCCGTAAGTGCGCTGCCGGTGGACGGTACTTACCCGACGGGTACATCACAGTGGGAGAAGCGGAATATCGCCACGGAGATACCGGTGTGGGACTCGGACATTTGTATCCAGTGCGGCAAGTGCGCGATGGTTTGCCCGCACGCCGTTATCCGCATTAAGACGTATGATGGCGCGGCGCTGGTGGGCGCACCAGAAACCTTCAAGGCGGTTCCGGCGCGGGATACCGAATGGAAAGATTTGCAATATACGATACAAGTGTCGCCGGAGGACTGCACGGGCTGCGGTATCTGCGTCGATGTTTGCCCGGTCAAGAACAAGTCAGCGGTGAACCGCAAGGCGATCAACATGGAAGCGCAGCCGCCACTGCTGGCGGCAGAGCGCGAGAACTGGAACTTCTTTACCGAGATACCGGAGATGGATCGCCGCAACATCAAGGTGAGCAGCATCCGGCAGCAGCAGGTTCAACAGCCGTTGTTCGAGTTTTCCGGCGCATGTACTGGCTGCGGCGAAACCCCGTACCTGAAGTTGATTTCGCAGTTATTCGGCGACCGTTCGGTGATCGCCAACGCGACTGGCTGCTCGTCGATCTACGGCGGCAACCTGCCGACAACCCCGTGGGCGAAGAATGCCGAAGGACGCGGGCCAGCGTGGTCGAACTCGCTGTTCGAAGATAACGCGGAGTTCGGGCTGGGGATGCGGGTGGCACTGGATAAGCAGAACGAGATGGCGCGGGAACTGACGCAGCAGCTCGCGGGTGAGATTGGCAGCGAATTAGTGGATGCTATTCTGAACGCCGACCAAGCGGGCGAAGCGGGTATCCACGACCAGCGCGAACGGGTGGCGGCGTTGAAGGCCAAGTTGACGACTACCGAGTCGGATGCGGCGAAGCAACTGCTGGCTGTGGCGGACTCGCTGGTGAAGAAGGACGTGTGGATCGTCGGCGGTGATGGTTGGGCGTATGACATCGGCTTCGGTGGGCTTGACCATGTGATCGCCAGCGGGCGCAATGTCAATATTCTGGTGATGGATACGGAAGTGTACTCGAACACGGGCGGGCAGATGTCGAAATCAACCCCGCGCGGCGCGGTCGCCAAGTTCGCGGCGGGTGGTAAACCGGCTGGCAAGAAAGATCTGGGCTTGATCGCCATGAGCTACGGCAATGTATATGTGGCGCGGGTGGCGATGGGCGCGAAGGACGAGCAAACGCTGCGGGCGTTCCTTGAGGCGGAAGCCTATGATGGGCCATCGCTGATTATCGCCTACAGCCACTGCCTGATGCACGGCATTGATATGGGCAAGGGGATGCGTAACCAGAAGGCAGCGGTTGAGTCCGGTCAATGGCCGCTGTACCGCTACAACCCGGATAAGGCGGAGCAGGGTGACAATCCGATGTCGCTGGACTCGCGTGCGCCGAAGATCCCGGTGAAGGATTACCTGCAAATGGAAACGCGCTTCAATATGCTGCAATTCAGCAAGCCGGAAACCGCTAAGACGCTGTTCGCGGAGGCGCAAGAGGATGTGAACGCCCGCTGGGCGCTGTATGAATATCTGGCCTCACGCGGGGCAAACGAAGGAGAAAAGGCATGACCCTCACGACGACTTACCTCGATATGACGCTGCGGTCGCCGCTGGTGGCTTCGGCATCGCCTCTTTCAGAGAATGTGGGCAATATCCGTCAGATGGAAGATGCCGGGGCAGGCGCGGTGGTGTTGTTCTCGCTGTTCGAGGAGCAAATCCGGCAGGAACGGGAGGCGCTCTATCATCACCTGACATTCGGGACGGACACGTTCGCCGAGGCGTTGACGCATTTGCCAGAGCCGGACACCTTCCATGCTGGACCCGATCAGTATCTGGAACTGATTCAGAAGGCGAAGGCGGCGGTTGATATGCCGGTGATCGCCAGTTTGAACGGCAGTACGCTGGGCGGCTGGACGCAATTCGCGCGGAAGATGCAGGACGCAGGCGCGGACGCGCTTGAACTGAATGTCTATTACATCCCGACCGACGCACGTTTATCGGGGCAACAGATCGAGCAAACGTATATCGACATCTTGAATGCGGTGAAGCAATCGGTCACTATTCCGGTGGCGATGAAACTCAGCCCGTACTTTAGCAACATGGCGGCGATGGCGCAGCAGTTGGATGCGGCGGGGGTGGACGCGCTGGTGTTGTTCAACCGCTTCTACCAACCGGACATCGAGCTGGAAACGCTGGCTGTGAAGCCTAACGTGATCCTGAGTACCTCCCACGACACACGGCTGCCGCTGACGTGGATCGGCATTCTGTACAAGCGTATCGAGGCTGACCTTGCGGCGACCAGCGGCGTACATTCCGGCGAGGACGCGGTGAAGCTCCTGCTGGCAGGGGCGAATGTGACGATGATGACTTCGGCGCTGCTGAAGCACGGCATTAAGCACCTGAGTGTGGTTGAGCAGCAGCTTCGCGCCTGGATGGAAAAGAATGAATACGAATCGGTGGCGCAGTTACGCGGGAGTGTGAGCCAACTGCACGCCGAAGACCCGACGGCATTTGAGCGCGCGCAGTATATGCGGGCGCTGACGACCTACCAGCCGAACCGTGTGTAGAGGCTTATTGTTCTGATTATTTGTTGCGGCGGTTGAGGCGTAAGGTTTTTTACTCTGTAACCGCTATCCACGTTTTAGAGCCAGCCGGATCTTGTCTGCTGGCTCTTTTGTATTTCAGTTTCGAACGAGAAGTTGGTTTCTAAGATTGTTATGCTTGTCACACCAGAACCCGCTTAATGTCATCACCGAAATTCTCCGCGTAGGACGACAATAGAGGTATTGCGAAAAATAGTACAAACTCAGGGAGAATGGACAATGGTAACGCTAACAAAGCCCGCTGTGGTGAAGAAACCAATCGATACCCGAAAGACAGCCCCACCTCACAAGTGGGTTTATTTGTTTGATGAGGTGGAACAAGCGGAAGAGGCAGTCGGTGGTTCGTGGGATAAGGTACGCGCACTGCTCGGTGGTAAGGGTTCAGGCTTGGGGGATATGACCCGCGCCGGTGTACCTGTGCCGCCGGGGCTGACGATTACGACCGAGGCATGTAACGCTTATCTGGCGGAAGGTGGGAAATTCCCAACCGGTATGTGGGAGCAGGTGTTAGAGGCGCTTAAGAAGGTCGAACAGAAGTCCGGCAAGCGCTTCAACAATGTCGATAACCCGCTGTTGGTCTCGGTTCGCTCTGGCGCGAAGTTTTCGATGCCGGGGATGATGGATACCGTCCTGAACCTCGGTTTGACGGATGCGATTGCCGAGAGCATGACCTCGCTTACGGGGGATGCACGCTTCGTCTATGACGCTTACCGCCGTTTGGTGCAGATGTTTGGCTCGGTGGTGATGGGCATTGAAGATGAGGTGTTCGAAGACTACCTTACCGAGATGAAGAAGCAGCGCGGCGTGAAATCCGATGTGGATTTGACGGCGGAGGATTGGCGCGAAGTGACGCAGCAGTTCAAGGTGTTGTATCGCGAGCATGTGGGGAGCGACTTCCCGCAAGACCCGCTGGTGCAGTTGGAACACGCGATTGAAGCGGTGTTCAAGTCGTGGAATGGTAAACGCGCGTTTGATTACCGCAACGCCGCCGGTATCTCACACAATCTGGGAACGGCAGTCAACATTCAGACGATGGTGTTCGGTAACATGGGCGCGGGGTCGGGTACGGGTGTGGCCTTCACACGCAACCCATCGACCGGCGAGAAGGTGCTGTTTGGCGACTTCCTGATGAACGCGCAGGGTGAGGACGTGGTGGCGGGTATCCGCACGCCGGAGCCGATTGCCCAGCTAGAGCGCGAAAACCCCGAAGTGTTCGCTCAATTCGTGGACGTGGGTACGAAGCTGGAGAAGCACTACCGCGAGATGCAGGATGTGGAGTTCACGATTGAGAAGGGCAAGCTGTGGATGCTGCAAACGCGCGACGGCAAACGCACCGCGCGGGCGGCTGTCCGCATCGCCGTCGAGATGGTGGACGAAGGGGTGATTAGCAAGCAAGAGGCTGTGCTGCGGATTTCGCCGCTGCATGTTCTGCAACTGCTGCATCCGCAATTCGATATTGACGAGAAGATTAAGGCCGAAAAAGCCGAGCGCTTGATTGGTAAAGGTGTGAACGCTTCACCGGGCGCGGCGGTCGGTATGGTGGCATTTGACGCAGATGTCGCCGAAAAGTGGGGCAAGGCTGGTAAATCCGTCATCATGGTGCGGCCTGAAACCAAGCCGGATGATGTTCACGGCATGTTGGCCTCGAAGGGTATTCTGACCAGCCGCGGCGGCGCGACCAGCCATGCAGCGGTCGTGGCACGGCAGTTCGGTGTACCGTGCGTGTGCGGTGCGGAAGCGCTGGATATTGATGTACGCGGGCGGGTGTTGAAGGTCGGCACGTTTGAAATTCACGAAGGTGACACCCTTTCGATTGATGGCGGTACGGGTGAGGTGTTCATCGGCGAGATCAAGCGCGTGGAGCCGGACTTCGCCCGCGAAACCTATTTGCGTAAGCTGCTGGGTTGGGCGGACAGCTTCCGCCGCTTGAGCGTCTACGCCAATGCGGATTACCCGAACGACGCACGGCGGGCGCGGGAATACGGCGCGCAAGGTGTGGGCTTGTGCCGCACGGAGCATATGTTCTTCCAAGAAGACCGGCTGCCGATTGTTCAGGCGATGATCCTTGCCGAGCCGAACAGCGAAGAAGAGAAAAAGCAGCTTGACTTCCTACAGCAGTTCCAGCATGACGACTTCTACGGGATTTTCCGCGCGATGGAAGGCCAGCCGGTGATTATCCGCCTGCTCGACCCACCGCTGCATGAGTTCATGCCAGCCCACGAACAGTTGGCGCTGCGGGCGGCGGGTTTGCGCCTGATGAATGATCGTCCGAATGAATTGAACCGTGTTGAGGAATTGATGACGGCGGTCGAAGGGCTGCAAGAGTTTAACCCGATGCTCGGTTTGCGCGGCAGCCGTTTGGGGATTATGCGCCCCGCGATCAGTGAGATGCAGGTGCGGGCGCTGTTCGAGGCGGCGTGCCAACTCACGGTGGAAGGCGTGACTGTTCACCCAGAAATCATGGTGGCGGTGACCAATCACCCGAACGAAGTCAAACTCATGCGTGAACTGATTGAACGGGTGGCGCGTGAGGTGATGAGCCAATTCCATGTCAACTTCGGCTTCAAGATCGGCACGATGATTGAACTGCCCCGCGCGGCTATCGTCGCCGACCAGATGGCAGAATACTCCGAGTTCTTCTCGTTCGGGACGAATGACCTGACGCAAACGACATTCGGCATCAGCCGTGACGACGCGGAAGGCAAGTTCCTGCTGTACTATGTCGAAAATGGCCTGCTGCCAGAGAACCCGTTCCAAGTGCTAGACGAGGACGGTGTGGGCTACCTGATTAAGATGGGTGTCGATAAGGGGCGCAAGGCGCGGCCTAACCTCGAAGTCGGTATCTGCGGTGAACACGGCGGCGAACCCAAGAGCATCCACTTCTGCCATCAGGCGGGGTTGGATTATGTGAGCTGCTCACCGTTCCGCGTACCGGTGGCACGGTTGGCGGCGGCACATGCGGCGTTGAAAGACCAAGGCGTGAAGGTCAAGGAAGATAAGTAAGAGACTTCACCCCCTAGCCCCCTCTCCACAAGTGGCAGAGGGGGAATAGATCAGGGGGATGTAATTTGTGATTAGACGGACTCGCGGATGATGAGCGGGCAGTCGATCATATGTTGAATGGGCTGTGGAGACTTTTCTTTAACCGAGAAAAGATACTCAACAGCCCATTTGCCCATTTCGTAGTGGGGAAGTTGAACGGTGGTGAGGCTCGGCCACAGCGCCGGGGCGAGATCAAGCTGATTGTCAAAGCCGACGACCGCGACATCCTGCGGGATACGCAGGCCGAGGTGAGACAGCGCCCCGTAACAGGCCATCGCCGTGCGGTCGTTTCCGCAAAAAATGGCGGTGGGCGGGTTGGGCATCTGCATGAGGTCCATCGTCAGCTCGTAGTTACGCTGAGGTGTTTGCTTGGTGTAGAGAATGAGCGACTCGTCGAAGGGAACGTCAAATTCTTCCAGCGCCTTTTTGTAACCCTTTAAACGACCGCTGGCTGCCGGAATGGGCGAGGGTACGCTGGGGTGGGTGCTGCTGAGGTTGATGAAGCCGATGCGCTTGTGACCGGCTTCGAGCAGGTGTTTGGTGGCGGCGTACCCCCCCGCGACTTCATCCGGCACCACGGACGGGAAACGGCGATCTTCGGAGAAGCAGTTGGCGAGGACGATGGGTACCTGAGAGTTGCTCGGTGGGATTTCGACGGCGTGGTGGAACATAGCGGCGTAGATGATGCCCTCGACGCGGCGTTCAAGCAGGGCTTCGAGCGAGGTTTCGGTCATGCTTTCGCCATTGGCCTTCCCCGCGTTGACGACGAGCATGACTTTACCCATCGCCCACAACGCTTCCTGTGCGCCGCGAATCATATCGACGGCGTAGGGGGTGGTGATGACTTCATCCGCCAGCAAGCCGAAGCCAATGAGGTTGGAACTATCGGTACGCATATGACGCGCACTAAAGTTCGGGCGGTAGTTGGATTTTTCGATGGCCTCAAGAACTTTGGCGCGGGCTTCATCGCTCACGGCGGGATGATTGTTGAGGACGCGCGAAACCGTGCCGCGACTGACACCCGCGATTTTCGCCACGTCTTCAATCGTATATTTGTGCTGCATTAAACCTGCTTGTACAACTGCTGAATGCTTTCTTACAATCTATTAAACCACACAGTTGATTTAGGCGGTAGGATGGTTGCAATCCATACATAGGCATGGTATAGTCGTTTGAGGTTTGGGATCGTTCACACAAAAAAATGTATTGGGTGGGATCGATCACAAAATCATTTTTTGGAATTAAATGTTGGGGTTCATTATGTCTAAGGATGCTTTGGCTGTCCGGCAGTCATTTTCAAATGACTTTCTTCGTCCACGCTACCACTTCCTGCCGCCGTCGAACTGGATGAATGACCCCAACGGGTTTATTCAATGGCAAGGCAAGTACCACCTCTTTTATCAACATAATCCGTTTGGCGCACTTTGGGGCAACATGCACTGGGGGCATACCGTCAGTGAGGATTTGATTCACTGGACGGATTTACCCATCGCGCTTTTCCCGACGGTTGGTGGGCCGGATGAGGCAGGGTGTTTCTCCGGCTGCGCGGTGAACAACGGCGTACCGACGTTCATCTACACCGGCACACGCGGCGAGCGGAATGAAGTTCAAACGCAGTGTGTGGCTACGGGGGATGCTGACCTGATTCATTGGGAGAAGCATCCGGCGAATCCGGTGATCGCTGAGGTTCCAGCGGTTTCCGGCCAGCAGCGCGATTTCCGCGACCCTTACGTGTGGAAAGAAGCGGATGGGTGGTACATGGTGCTGGGGTCGCGCATTCAGGATGTGGGCGGGGCGGTGTTCCTGTACCGCTCGCAAGACCTCCAGCATTGGGAATATTTACACCCGCTGCTGGTCGGTGACATCAAGCGCAACGGCGTGATCTGGGAATGCCCGAACTTTTTCAAGCTGGGTGATCGCTGGATACTGGTGATTTCGTCGCACGTCGGGAACGCGACCGATACGGTTATCTACTTCGTGGGTGATTACAAAGATCACCAATTCACGCCTGTTTACGAAGGGGTGGTCGATTACGGGCAGTTTTACGCGCCGCTTTCGATGCGGGACGACCAGAACCGGCTGCTAATGCTTGGTTGGCTGCGCGAGTCGCGGTCGGTGGAGCAGCAGGCGGCGGCGGGGTGGTCAGGCGTGCAGTCGGTTCCGCGTGTCCTCGAACTGCGTGATGACCGCTTAACCATGACTCCCGTTCCAGCGCTTGACAGCATTCGCGGGCAGCGTCACTCGTACAGCGCTTCGACCATTCCGAGCGGCGGGACGCTGGATGTAAAAGGGCGCTCGCTCGACATCCAAGCCACGTTTGCCGCGAACCTCACATCCGACTGCGGCCTGAGCCTCGCGCGGTCGGCTGACGGCGAGGAACGCTTCGATATTGTTTATGAAGCGGCCTCACAGCGGCTTGTCATCCGCAGCCGAACCAGCGAAGCCGATGCCAGCCAAATACACGCGGATGGACGGCGCACCGTCAGTACACACTTCGGTTTCGCCGAGGAAAAAGCAGCAGCCGAAGCCCCGGTGCAAGTCACGCAGTCCATTCCGCACCCACTCCAACCCGGCGAACAACTGCAACTGCGTATTCTGTTGGATGCCTCGGTGGTGGAGATTATCGCCAACGAGCGCGCGAGTTTCACCTACCGTCTGTATACCCCTGTGCCTGACCATGACGGCTTGCAAGTGATCGGCGATCCACAATGGGTTGAACAAATAGACGTTTGGGAAATGCCTTCAATCTGGCAATCGAGCCAGTCATAAACGAGGGAGGTGATTCGGTAACGACATCACACGGATTAACCCATCAAATTGAGCATGTGTGTGTTTATGTTTTATGGAGGAAATGATGGCTAGTAATAAGATAAGCCGCCGCGAGCTACTGAAACTTGCCGCCGCGAGTGCAGCCGCAGTCGGCACCGGATTTATTCCAAGTATAAAGATTTTTGCGTCCCCCGCTGGTCAAGAAACAATTACCCTGCGCTTCCAAGAGAATGCGGAAAACTACGGCGCGATTGTGGAAGCCTTCCGCGAAAAATTCCCGAACGTCAATATTGAGTTCGTCAATGTGACCGGCGTTGACCATGCCGAAATCGCCAGCAAGATTCTGTCGCAGTTGGCAGCCGGGCAGCCGGTGAACATCGGTTATGCCGCGACCGAAGCGACACAGTTGTACGCGGGTGAAGGTTTGGCGATGCCGCTGACCGAACGCGCGGTGGCTGACCAAGCGGAACTGGCGGAATACTTCGCGGACGTTAGCCCGACGCTGGTCGAAGGCATGATGTACGAAGGCGATCTGTATCAGCTCCCGCGTGACTTCAACGCCGCCCACATTTATCTCAACAAGACGCTGCTTGAAGAAGCGGGTTTAGAAGTTCCCGGTGAAACGTGGACGAAGGATGACTTCCTCGAATACGCGAAAGCCTTGACCGGCATTGGCGGTGGTGATTCTTTCGGCTACGGCTGGACGAACCGCCTGTGGGGCAGTTGGACACCGTGGTTCTTCGTGAACGACACGAACCTGCTGACCGAAGAACGCGCCCCCGGTGGCGAGGCGATCTGGAACACGTTCTACGCCGACGAACCGCTGGCGGAAGGCCGTGGTGGTGGCTGGCGCTGGCCCGCTCCCCAAGCCAACAACCCGGCGATGGTCGAGGCATTGGAATTCGTTGTCTCGCTGACCGAACAAGGCTTGACCCCCGAAGTGCAAATCGGTGGTGGCGACACGCTGGACGGCTTCTTCGTTTCGAACAAGCTGGGTATGACGGTCGCTGGCGGCTTCTGGGCGGGTGCGCTGGTCGCTAAGGGCATGGAAAAGGGTTCGTTCGAAGTTCAATACTGGCCGGAATGGAAGTCCCAGCGTCACCAATTTGGTACAGGCGGCGCGTGGATTTTGAACGGTGCCGGTGGCGAGGACGAAGCGTGGGAATTCGTGAAGTTCAACACTGCGACCGAAATCATGCTGATGATCCCGTGGATGGCGAACGCCTCGACCACGCCGGTACGCCGTTCGATCAACACGCCCGAATACTGGGGACAGACAGGGCTGGAGAATGGTCATGTATTCTATGACGCGCTGGACAAGCGCCCGGATACCGCGCCAATTCCCGCGCCCGTGTTCTCGATTGAAATGACCAACATTTACACGCGCTTCACCAGCCTTGCAACCAGCCGCGAAATGACCCCCAAAGACGCGCTGGACGGGATGCAGGCCGAGCTTGAAGCCTTGTACGCCCGCAGCTAAATATTACAGTAAGCAGTTGTCAGCGGGGAGCCGAAACGTTCCCCGCTAAACTTGAGGAGGTAACAGCGTGACCAGCAGCGCAGTTCAGTCCCCCGCCCCGCAGCCGGGTAATCCCCTCACCCGATGGTTCCGCGCCGATACACTGGATGGTGTCCGGCGGCAGCGAGCTATCCTAGGGTATCTCTTTATCCTGCCGACCATTATTGGCCTCCTCGTGTTTATCGTCGGGCCGATGGTGGGTTCGTTCGGTTTGAGTTTCTACAAATGGAATGTGTTCCGCCCGCCGGAATTCATCGGGCTGGCTAATTTTGAACGCCTCGCGAGTGATGCCCGTGTATTTGTCAGTTTCAAAAATACGTTTATTCTGGTTGCGATGACGGTTGTGATGCTCGAAGCGTTGGCATTGGCGCTGGCGCTTTCGGTTTACCGGCTGGCAAACCGTGCTTTAGCGACCTTTTTCCGCACCGCTTATTTTTTGCCTGTTTTGCTATCCGGTGCTGCTGTCGCGGTGACGTTAGGCTACTTATTCAATAAAGATTTCGGGGTCATCAATTACTATCTGGGGTTACTCGGTGTACCGAAAATCCCGTGGTTGACCTCATCCGATGTGGTGCTGTTCAGCATCGCGCTGACGACGGTTTGGCGCAACCTCGGCTTCACGTTCATCATCTACTTGGGCGGCCTTAGCAGTATGCCGGGTGAAGTGCTGGAGGCGGCGGAAGTTGACGGCGCGACCGGTTTGCAAAAGTTCCTCAAAATTACGCTGCCGCTGCTCAGTCCGACGATTTTGTTCGCGGTGGTGACGGACGTGATTAAGATGCTCCAATTCTTTGACGAGCCGTTCATTATGACGCGCGGTGGGCCGGGGGATTCCAGCCGCACGGTGGTGATGATGATGTACGAATCGGGCTTCGGCAATTTGGAGTTCGGCTATGCGTCCGCCATCGCGCTGGTGTTGTTCTCGGTCATCATGATCGTGACCGGCTTCCAGTTCTATTTGAGCCGCCGTTGGGTGTTTTATCGATAAGGGGTTAATTTTATTATGGCTACTGCTGCTCAAAATACAGGTCTCAAAGTGGCGACAACCACACAGCCTCCCAAAAAGCGCTCGATCAGTTGGTCGAAGTGGCTGTCGATCATCTTCTTGGTTGTCATTGCTATCCTTACCCTGATGCCGTTCGTCTGGGTCGTGGCGACTTCCCTGCGTACGCCCGCACAATCGTTTTCGGTGCCGCCGAAGTGGATACCGACGGATATGGATTTCAGCAACTACGCGCGGGTGTTTGAGGAAATCCCGTTCTGGCAGCAAATTGGCAACAGCTTCATCATTACGCTGTCGGTGGTGGCGGGGCAGCTCCTTACTGCGTCGCTGGCGGGGTATGCGTTCGCGCGTTTGCGTTTTCGTGGGCGCAACCTGCTGTTCGGGTTGGTCTTGGCGACGATGATGATCCCCGGACAGGCGACGATTATTCCGGTGTTCATCCTGATCTCGCGCGGGCTGCACCTCAACGATACGCTGGGGGCGTTGATCGTACCGGGGTTGGCGACGGCGTTCGGTACCTTCTTGCTGCGCCAATATTTCATGGGCATACCGGATGAATTTGAGGAAGCGGCGTTGGTGGAAGGCGCGAACCAGTGGCAAATCTTCCGCAAGATTTATCTACCGCTGGCCTCACCGGGGTTGGCGATTCTGGCGGTGCTGACATTTAACGCCAAGTGGAATGACTACTTCTCGCCGCTGATCTTCATGAACACCAAAGAGCGCTTCCCGATCACGCTGGGTATCGTGGACTTGCAGGGCTACCTCGGCACGGGCAGCATTTCGGTCGTGCTGGCGGGGATCGTCCTCTCCACCATCCCTGTCATCATCATCTACATCTTCGGTCAGCGTTACCTGATTGAAGGGTTGATGGCAGGCGGTTTGAAGGGATGAGGTACTGCTGTTCATGAAAGCCAAACAAAAGCCGGGGGTTGTGTTCCAGCCCCACGTCCATCATGGTTTGCAGCGCGGCATTGACAAACTGGTGAACGCTATTCGTCCCACGTTGGGGCCGCTCGCATCCGGCGTGGCGATTGACCCGCTGAACGATGCTGAAACCATGCCCGAATTTCTTGATGACGGCGGCTTGATCGCCCGCCGTATCATCGAACTGCCCAACCGTGACGAAGACATGGGCGCGATGCTGCTGCGTGGAATGCTGCTGCGCCAGTACGAGCGCGTTGGTGATGGGACCGCGACGGCAGCCGTGCTGTTCAAAGCGATTTTTGACGCAGGTCTGCGGTATATCGCGGCAGGTGGGAACTCGATGCTGCTCCGCCGCCACCTCGAACGGCTGACCCCCTGCATACTCAACGAAATCGACCGGATGACGCTGCGGCTCGAAGGCAAAACGGCTTTAACGCGCATGGCGATGTCCGTGTGCCACGATGAGGCGCTCGCGGAGATTATGGGCGAGGCGTTTGACCTCGTGGGCGAGTTCGGGCGCTTGGAAGTACGCGAGGGGTACGGGCGCACGCTGGCGCGGGAATATGTCGAAGGGACATACTTCCATACGGGTTTGCTATCGCGCACGCAACTGCCGGATGATGCTTCGCTCAAGCCGACGTATGAGAACCCCAGTATCTTCCTCTCGGATTTCGACATCGCTGACCATCAGGAATTGTTTCCCATTTTGCAAGCGGCTCATCAGGCGCAGGTTGAGTCGCTGGTCATCATCGTTCGCAGCCTCTCGGAAAAAGCGGTGGCGCTGCTGGGCGCACATAACAAGATGGACAAGTTCAAGGTCGCGGCGGTCAAGCTGCCGGGGTTGAACGCGGACGACCGCATGACGAATGTGGATGACCTCGGCTATTTAACCGGTGCGAAACCGTACCTCACGATTATGGGCAACCGTCTGGAGTCGTTTACGGCTGCCGATTTCGGGAAGGCGCGGCGCTTGTGGGCGGATATGCGCTCGTTCGGGCTGGTGAGCGGCGGTGGCAACCCTGCCAAGCTGCGTGAGCATATCCGTGTGTTGAAGGCGCGTTACCACAACCTGCCGGAGAAAGATGACCGCAAAAAGCTGCAAGAGCGTATCGGTACGCTGCTCGGCGGGGCGATTACGGTGTGGGTGGGCGGCTTTACCGAGCCGGACATCAAGAATCGGAAGGCTGTGGCGGAGCGGACGGCATTGGCACTGCGGTCGGCTATTCAGGAAGGGGTTGTCCCCGGCGGCGGTATCACGCTGCTGAACTGCCGCGAGATGCTGAACCACGAGCGAAATAGTACGACCGATAGCGACCTACGGGCGGCGTGTCACCTCTTGATGGAGGCGTTTGCCGCGCCTGCCCGTTCGATTTTTCACAACGCGGGTTATGATTCGAGCGAGGTGATGGCACAACTGCACCACGAATGCGCCGACGTGGGCTTCGATGTGATCGGTAATCAGGTGGTCAATATGCGCGAGGCTGGCATTCTGGACAGCGCGACCACTTTGAAAGCGAGTGTTCGTAACGCGATTTCGACTGCCGCGATGGCGCTGACTATCGACTCGCTGGTACACCTCGCCAAGCCAGAAATGATCGGCAACCCGCCATGATGCCCACGATAACTATGGCTCAAGATACGGTTTACGGATTAGCGGCTTCGGCGGGCGTGGTATATGCCGCCCGGCAGTCTGGCCTTGCGCGTTCTTTCGACGCGGGTCGGACGTGGGACGATGCGTTCGCGAACCTGCGCGATTGGCAGCCATCACCGGTGACGGCTGCTGCGCTGCACGGGGACACGGTGTTGGCTGGCGTGAAGGGCGCGGTGGTTTGCTCGACTGACGCGGGCGCGAACTGGAACATCGTG
>Ga0209460_1000106_pt1 | contig 126912 bp, 96 predicted proteins | sample EBPBio132013_DNA_FD_185868 | JGI IMG/M metagenome (GOLD analysis project Ga0209460, IMG submission 185868) | Wastewater treatment Type I Accumulibacter community from EBPR Bioreactor in Madison, WI, USA - Reactor 2_5/13/2013_ DNA (SPAdes)... | ecosystem: Engineered > Bioreactor > EBPR >... | reverse complement strand
AACATTTAAATAATTTAACTATATTAGAGTATCAAAAATCAATTAATAATAACTTAAAAAATGCAGCTTAATGTTAATAAATTTTTGTCCACTTTTTGTTTGGAATTCCAAAGGAGCAGAGATAGAAATTACAAATACTTTAGGCCAATTGGTTTATAAAACCAAATTAAATAAAGAAAACAAATTACTAATTAACGATTTAAAACCTGGTGTTTATTTATATAGTATTATAAGCACTAATGCTGTTTTAAAAACAGATAAGTTAGTATTAACCAAATAATGTTTAATTGTAATTACAAAATAATATTAAGTAAGGGAATACTACTTCCCTTACTTTTATTTTTTATTACTACAAAAGCACAAATTATTAATAACCTTGTACCAAACCCATCTTTTGAAGAGTATAATAATTGTCCAAATAATGTTGGGCAATTAGGACAAATTTATGATTGTAATCTTTGGTATCGTATTGATTACTGGTCAACGCCTGATTATTACAATTCATGTGCCACAACAAGTTCTTTAAGTGCTCCATTGAATTGGGCAGGTAATCAAATTCCATCAACAGGCAATGCTTATATAGGATTTGTGCCATATTCGAATGGATATCAATATCGAGAAAATATTGCCATAAAACTTAAAGAAAAACTAAAAAAAAATAAAAATTATTGCATTACTTATTATTTAAGCTTAGCTGAAGTAAGCAGAATTTGTATAAGCAACATTGGCGTGATTTTCAGAAACGACTCTATTAAAAATTTCTACCCAATACCAACACCCTATTATGCAAATACATTTGAAATCCCTGTATTTGAAAATCCAAACAGTAATTTATTAAAAGACACCATAAATTGGATGAAAATTCAAGGTACATATATTTCAAATGGAACTGAACTAAATATAGGTATAGGTAATTTTCAGACTGATGTAAATACAAATTACCAATTTATTAAACCAATTACTAACAATCCAAATAAAGATTTTGCCTACTACTACATAGATGATGTTTCTTTAATAGAAATAAACCCAGCTAAGGCAGCAGCACAAAAAACAATAAATGTTTGTGCAGGCGCAACATACACCTTAGGTACAGATAGTACAGAGGAGGCAAGTTATTTATGGCAACCAAGCATAGGTTTAAGTTGCAGTACTTGCCCAAACCCTGTTTTAACAGCAAGCACCAATTTAAAATATGTATTAACCAAACAGCAGTGCAGTGCAACAACTAAAGATAGTGTGTACATAAACATAATTACAGGCACCAATACCGCCAAAGCGGGTAGCGCTTATACCGTTTGCCCTAATGCAACTGTACAACTAGGCATTAATGATACAAGCGCATTTAGCACCTATACCTGGCAACCAACTAATTTAGTTAGTTGTGTAAACTGCCCAATTACAAATGCCACAGCAAGTTTAAACACTATATTTTATTTAAATAAAAAAGAGTGTCAGTTTTTTAGTAAAGATAGTGTAACTCTTACAATGCACACCCCCACCACAACAGCCAATGCAGGTGCAAGCCAAACCCTTTGTTTAAACGAGCAACAACAATTAGGTACTAATGATGTAAATGGTTATAGCACTTACACCTGGCAACCTTACCAAAACTTAACTTGTTTAAATTGTGCGCAACCCTTTGCAAACGCTATTGGTAACATAACTTATACCTTAAGCCGGCAAGAGTGTAGCAGCATAACACAAAGCACCGTTAACCTTACTTTAGATGATTGTGAGTTACTTTTACCACAAGGCATAAGCCCCAATGGTGATGGCTTAAACGAGCAACTGCAAGTAATTGTACCCAATGCCCAAAGTGCTAAACTTACTGTATTTAACCGTTGGGGCAGCGAGTTGTATAGTGTAAGCAACACCAAGCCAGCAACAAATAACAAATACCCCTTAAGCATAGAGTTAACTTGGGATGCTAAAGCACACAAAGGTTTAATATTAGGCAATGGCATTGTACCAAGCGGCACTTATTTTTACATTGTAGAAGTAACTCAAAACAACGGTACCAAAAAAGTGTATAAAGAATTTGTACAAGTGGTTTATTAGGTTAAAAAATCCCCCACACGAGATATATTAAAAAAAATTAAGATTAAACAATCACTTTATTTTTAACTCTTGCCCTAAACTTAAATTATTATCTTTTAAATTATTAAGTTCTTTTAATTGGTTAATGGTTACACCAAATTTTTGAGATATACTAAATAAAGATTCTCCTTTTTTAACCTTATGTGTTATGTTTTTTTCGTTATTTGCTAAATTTTTATCATCGGTTTTTTTAGCAGCAACAATTTGGTTACCAGTATTTACATCTAATTTAGGACTTGCTGTTTTTGTTTCTCTAACATAAACAGTTAATTTTTTACCTGCGCGCACACCTTTTCTGCCTATATAATTCCAACTCTTTAAATCTGCTACGGTTACACCATATTTTCTGGCAATTGTACTTAGTTTTTCGCCAGATTTTACAGTGTGTGTTTTTTTAATTTCAGCAATATTCTCAATTACTTCGCCATGTTGTTGTTGCGATTTTATTGCGGCATAAATTCCTTGTTCATTGGTTAAAAACAACCCAATTTTATCTTTAGGTAAACATAAAATATTTCCACCTGCAGGTATTACATTTTTGCGATATTGAGGATTAAAATATAAAATCTCTTCGTTACTTATATCTAAAGCTTGCCCAATTTGGTCAAAACTCATTTGTTCTTTTACAACTACAGTATCCACTTCAAAATAGGCTTTGCGAGGTGTAGCAGGGTAAATATTATGCTCTGCATGATAATTCATTACATAATTTGCAGCAATAAATGCTGGCACATATCCTTGTGTTTCTATAGGTAAATATGGTCTTATTTCCCAATAGGTTTTTTTACCTCCACTTCTTCTAATGGCTTTACTAATTGTTCCTGGGCCTGCATTGTATGCGGCTAAAACCATTTGCCAATCGCCAAACATATCATGTAAACTTTTTAAATATTCGGCAGCGGCAACAGTTGCTTTGTATGGGTTGCAGCGCTCATCAACATAAGAACTTACATTTAAACCGTACATTTTACCAGTTGGATACATAAATTGCCATAACCCCATAGCGCCTGCTCTAGAACGCGCGTAAGGTATTAAAGCACTTTCAATAACAGCTAAATGTTTAAGCTCTAAAGGAATGTTGTATCTGTCAAAAACTTCTTCAAACATTGGGTAGTACAATTGTGCAACCCCCATCATTCTACTTACTCCTTCTCGTTTTCTATAAGCATATAAATTAATAAATCCTTTTACATGTTCATTATACACTAAATCAAACGGTGAAAGGGCATCTATCTTTGCTAAACGTGCTTGGTAAGTGTAATCATCAAACTTAGGAACGCTATCTGGTGTATATTTAAATTTGTTGTTTTTTTGAAAAGCAGGTTTATTAAAAGCAAAGTCAAACATTTTTTTTGTTTGAAGACTATCCAACATAGCTGCAATAGGATCATCAACCACAACAGTTTGCCCATTTGTGTTTAATGCAAATACAACTATAATTAACAAAAAATTATATTTTAATTTATTTATCATTCTTCTCCTTAATTCTAATAATCGTTCATTTATAATTGGTTACAAGATAATAAAATAATGTTTTTTACAAAACCCGTTTATACTTTTTAACATAATATTGCATATAAAGGTTGCATTTAAAGTTAAGTAACATGTAATTAATGTTGAATAGTAACGTTTTTAATTGCAACTTTACGTTGTGAAAAAACAAAAAGAATTAGAGGTTGTAATTACCAATATTGAAAGACATTTATTGTTTATTATGGGTAATGTTATTTTAACCGGAGCTTTATTTTGGTTAGTTAAAATAAATGTTTTAAAGGCTGATGTTACAGAAGTGAATCCATTTTCGTTTTTTTTATTTGTGCCCTTATTATTTTTTGGGTTTCAAACGTTATGGATTTTTTTAACACCCTTTGCTCTTTTGTATAAAGATAGAATTGAATTTAAAAATCATTTACTTTCTAACAAAGTATTTTATTTGGTTGACCTTAAAGATGTTTCTATTGCTAAAAATGGAAGTTTAAAAATAATTTATCACGATGGAGATATAGAAACAGTTAGTTTATTAGGGATTAAAACATCGCATCGAAATTTACTTTTAAACGAAATTAAAAATCAAATTAAATTAATTAACATATAAATAATTTTTTTAATTTTAGTAACTATTCAATATATTAAATGAACGATTCTCAAAAAATAATAATTGGTATTTCTCAAGGCGATATTAATGGAGTAGGCTTAGAGGTAATTTTAAAAACATTTTCCGATCATGCAATTACCGAAATATGCACACCTATAATATTTTCATCTCAAAAAACAATTGCTTATTATAAAAAATTACTTGGATTAGATGATTTAAATTTTCATTTATTAAAAGATATAAATCAAATAAATCATAAAAAAGTTAATTTGTATAATTGTTATGAAGAAGAAGTAACCATAGAGCCAGGGCAACAAACAGAGTTAGGCGGAAAATATGCGTTTGTTTCGTTAAATGAAGCTACAAATGCTTTGCTACAAAATAAAATAAATGTTTTAGTTACGGCCCCTATAAATAAAAAAAATATTCAAAGAAATGATTTTAATTTTATAGGACATACAGAATTTTTAGGCAATAAATTTAATGGTAATCCTTTAATGTTGTTATGTTCTGAAAATGGGTTACGTGTAGCATTAGTTACTGAGCATTTGCCAATTAAAGATGTTGCTTCTAAACTAAATAAAGAATTAATACAAAATAAAATAAAGCAACTTACTCAATCGCTTTTAGTTGATTTTGGAATTAGAAAACCAAAAATTGCAGTTTTAGGACTTAACCCGCACGCTGGTGATAATGGAGCAATTGGCACTGAGGATAAAATAATTAGTGATGCCATTCAGTCTTTAGATATTAATGCTTTAGTGTATGGGCCTTATCCTGCTGATGGTTTTTTTGGCAATTCATTATACACTCAATTTGATGCTGTATTAGCAATGTATCACGATCAAGGTTTAATCCCATTTAAAACTATTGCATTTAACTCTGGTGTAAATTACACCGCAGGGCTAAATGTAGTAAGAACAAGTCCAGACCATGGCACCGCATACGATATTGCAGGAAAAGGTATAGCAAACGAACAATCTTTTAAACAAGCCATTTACATGGCAATAGATGTGTTTAAAGCACGTAAAATGTATAGTGAAATTAGCGCAAATCCTTTGCCTTTTTCTAACATTAAAAAAGAAAGATAATGGAATACAGAAGACTTGGAAAATCTGGCTTACAATTAAGTGTTTTAAGTTTTGGAAGTTGGATAACTTTTGGTAAACAAATAGATGATAAAGTTGCTGATACTTTATTAAGTATGGCATACGATGCAGGCGTTAATTTTTTTGATAATGCAGAAATATATGCACGAGGCAAATCAGAAATTGTAATGGGTAAAATTTTAAAATCAAAAACTTGGGCTCGTTCATCTTATTGCTTAAGCAGTAAAGTTTTTTTTGGTTTTGAAGAAGGTAAACCCAACCAAATTGGATTATCGCGTAAGCATATTTTTGAAGGATGTAATGCAGCTTTAAAAAGACTACAAGTAGATTATATAGATTTATTTTTTTGTCATAGGCCTGATAAAAACACACCTATTGAAGAAACCGTTTGGGCCATGAACAATTTAATACAGCAAGGCAAAATATTGTATTGGGGTACAAGTGAGTGGAGCGTTGATGAAATTATGCAAGCTTTTTATTTTGCTGAAAAAAATCATCTAATTGGTCCAACAATGGAGCAACCACAATACAATATGTTTGAACGAACTAAACTTGAAAAAGAATATTTGTTATTGTTTAAAGATTTTGGTTTAGGAACAACAATTTGGAGTCCGTTGGCAAGTGGGTTGTTAACAGGGAAATACAACAGTTCAACACCTACAAATAATCGTTTACATATTGAAGGAATGGAATGGTTAAAGGAAAAAACATTAGGAGACGATTCACGCTTTCCTAAAATTAATGAATTATCTAAAATTGCTTCCGAATTAAATACAAGCTTACCAAAGTTAGCAATTGCTTGGTGTATAAAAAACAAAAATGTAAGTACAGCAATATTAGGAGCAAGTAAGCCCGAACAGTTAAAAGAAACATTAACTTCAATAGATGTTTTAGAAAAATTAACTGATGAGATTTATGGAAAAATTAATTTAATTTTAAATAACCAACCTACACAACCGCAATATTAATGAGTAAAATTTATAAAAATATACCAAATGCAATAACGTGTTGTAATTTATTGTGTGGTTGTTTGGCAATTATAAAAGTTTATGAAGGTGATTTAAATTGGGCAGCATATTTAGTGGGTATGGCTTTGGTTTTTGATTTTTTTGATGGATTTGTTGCAAGGCTTTTAAAAGTAACTTCGCCTATTGGTAAAGATTTAGATAGTTTGGCAGATTGTGTAACCTTTGGGGTTGTGCCAGGCTTAATGATGTATAAATTAATTAATGCGTTAAATATTCATTTAGATTTATCAACTTTATTTTCGGCAATAACCAATACTAAAGTAAACGCAGTTACTAACTTAAGTTATGTGGCACTAATTATTCCTGTATTTTCAGCAATTCGTTTAGCAAGATTTAATAATGATACAAGGCAAACAGATACATTTATTGGTTTACCAACCCCCGCAAATGCTATATTTTTCGCGTCAATACCTTTAATAATTGGAAGTGATATTACAAGCTTTCAAAAATTTGCAAGCGAGTATTTAGGTGTAAATGGAATAGATGGTTTTATTGTTGCAGAAAGTTATGCATCAATGGCAAGAATTATATTAGCAACATTGTGTGTTATTTTTAGTTTGTTATTAATTGCTGAGTTGCCATTAATTGCTTTAAAATTTAAAAATTATAGTTTTAAAGATAATTTTTTTAGATACCTTTTAATTTTAGTTAGTTTAATTTTATTTATTGGTTTTAAATTTATTGCAATACCAATAATTATTTTACTTTACATTGTTTTATCTATTGTAAATAATATGATTAATAAAACAAAAAATAACCAATCAGTTTAAACGTGTTTAAATAAAATTTTAACCTCCTGCTTTTTTTGCTTTGTAATTATCTTTAAGCAATAAATCTAAAACTTTTTCTCTATGATCGCCTTGTATTAAAATGCTATTGTTTTTAATACTTCCGCCAACCCCACATTTTTGTTTAAGTTTTTTCCCTAATGTTTCAATATCTTCTAACTTACCAATAAAACCATCAATTCTAGTTACCATTTTTCCACCACCTAATCTATCTAAATAAATTTTTAATTGCTGTTGTTGGTTAGGTAATGTTTCTTCTTCATTTGTTTCTTCGCTTTCGTAGTTGTAGTTTGGATTTGTGCTGTAAACAACATTAATTCTTTTATTTTCTTTTTTACTCATCGTTTAAATTTTAAAATAATTAAAAATAAAATAATTGCCATTAAAATCATGCATCCAAAAAACCAATAAATACCGGTTTTTGAATTTTGAACTGGTTTGCTAAACTCTTTAGTAGAAATATACTCATTAAAGTCATTATCAATTTTCGCATCACTATTTGCAATTAAAATACTATCATTTAATTGGTTGTGCCTTAAAAGTGTTTGATAAGCGTTTTGATAATCTTTAATGTTATTTAAATATTGATGTTTAATTTGCAAATAATTAAGTTTAGCGCTAACATAATTATACTTTGTAATTATAGAATCGCAAGTCATTAAGTATTTTTCGGTTTGTTTAAAGTCTTTTAAAAACAAATAACTTAACGCTATATTTAAATAACTATCTGCTTTTTCAATTTCATTATCGCTTAAATCTTTTGCTTTAATGGCATCAAAACTTAAACCAATAGATTCATCAAACAGCCCCAAATTCATTTTAATTACAGCAATATTATTTAAAATAATACCCTGTAAATGGTAGTCATTATTTTCTTTAGCAGAAACTAATGTTGTATTAAAATATTCTAAAGCAACATCATCTTTACGTTGAGTTGCTGCAAGTGAACCTAAATTAATTAAACAGTTACTAATTTGAGTAATGTCTTTTAACTCGTTATTTATTTGTAACGCTTGTAAATAATATTTTTCGGCTAATGAATAATTTTTTAAATCAGAATAAGCATTACCTAAGTTGGCTGAGCTTAAGCCAATTCCTTTTTTATCATTTATTATAGTTCTTAAGTTTAATGCATTTAAATGGTAAGTAATTGCTTTTTTAAATTCTCCTTTTCTGTAAAATAAAATACCTAACAAATTATTAACTTTAGCTGTGTAGTATGGTAAACTTAATTGTTGCGCAATTTTTTCAGCAGTTTTTGCGCAATCGTAACTATATTGTGGATTTATGGCTCTTTTTTCAAAACCTTGTTTATATAACAAATTAATTTTGTCAGAATCATGGTTAATTTGATTAACTTCTAATAATAACGAATCAAAACTTTGGGCTTTTATTTTTGATAAAAAAACAATAAGTAATAGAAAAATAATACGTTTCATATTGATGTAAATATATACATTTATTAAAATTTATTATTAAAATGTTACACTATTTATTTTACCAAAAAAATCCAGCATCGCACTTTGTTTATATTGATTTAACGATTGAAAATATAAAACACGATAAGTTACAATTAATTTTACCCTCATGGAGGCCAGGAAGATATGAACTAGGGAACTTTAGCAAAAATATTAAACGAGTAGATGTATTTAATGATAAAAATGAACCAATTTCTTTCCTAAAAATAAATAAAGATGCTTGGGAAATTAATACACTAGGTTTATCAAAAATTAAAGTTACTTATAGTTATTATTGTAACGAATTAAATGCGGGTGCTTGTTTTGCTGACGTAAAACAAATATATATTAATCCTGTGCATTGTTGCATGTGCGTTGTTGGTTTTGAAAATGTAAAACACACTATTGAATTAAATATTCCTGAATCCTATAAAATTGCTTCATCTCTTTCAATAAATAGAAATATACTTACTGCAAATAATTTTGATGAATTAGTTGATTCACCTTTTGTAGCTTCAGAACTTATTCAAACAGATTTTTATAAAATTAATAATTGTACATTCTACTTGCATTTTATAGGTATTTGTAAACCTAATTGGGAGTTATACAAAAAAGATTTTATTGCTTTTACCGAAACCATGATTAAATTTTGGGGAGATTGTCCTGTAAGCGAATACCATTTTATTTTTCAAATACTTAACCATAAATTTTACCATGGGGTTGAGCACCAAAAAAACACAGTAATAGCAATTGGGCCAGGTTATGCTATTAATTCGGGCGAAACATACGAAGATGTTTTAGGTGTAAGTTGCCACGAATTATTTCATACATGGAATATTAAATTTATAAGACCAATTGAAATGTTACCATATAATTACAATTCAGAAAATTATGCGCGAACAGGTTATGTTTATGAAGGTTTTACAACTTATTATGGCGATAAATTATTATTAAGTTCAGGAGTTTTTAATAACGACGATTATTTTAAAACTCTTGAAGAAAGATTACAAAAACACTTTCATAATTTTGGACGATATAACTTAAGTGTTGCAACAAGTAGTTTAGAAACATGGCTTGATGGTTATATACCTGGTGTACCATACAGAAAAACTAGTATTTATGATGAAGGCAATTTAATTGCTTTTATGTTAGATGCTAAAATTATGCAACTAACAAACAATAAAAAATCTTTACGCGATGTATGTGTGTTGTTGTATGAAAGATTTGGTAAAAAAAATATAGGCTATACCGAAAAAGACATAGTTAACCTTGTAAATGAGGTTAGCGAAAATAATTTAGAAGAATTTTTCTCATATTTTGTTTATGGTGCAAATGATTTTGAAATTGGATTAAAAATTGCATTTGAGTATTTAGGAATTAATTTCGATAAAAAACCAAATCAAAATGTTTGTGAAAATAATTTTGGATTTAAAGTAATAGATGCTGGGCATTTTTATAAAATAACTTTAGTTGCGCCTTATAGTCCTGCTTGGAAAGCTGGTTTATTTGCAGGTGATGAAATTATAAGCGTTAATAATATTATAGTTAAAAACAATTTAAATCAATGGTTAAATTATTTTAGTGATACTGATGAAATTAATTTGGTTGTAAATAGTGCCGATAATGTTAAAAACATTACTCTTTCTAAAGATAAAAAAGGGTTAACTTATTTCGCTAATTATAAACTTTCAATTAAAGAAGAGTCTAATAATTATAAAACTTGGAAAAATATTTAATACAAATTTTTTAAAAATAAATTAATGATAAATACTGATAAAAAATTAATTCAAGTTGTTGCTTTAAATCTTAATTTAAACTTTAATGATGTTAATGCCACAATACAACTATTAGATGAAGGTTCAACTATACCTTTTATTGCCAGGTACAGGAAAGAGGCAACAGGTAATTTAGATGAAGTAGCAATTATTAATATAAAAAATGAAATTGAGCGCGTAAGGCAATTAGAACAACGTAGAGAAAGTATTTTAAAATCAATTGAAAGTCAAGGCAAGTTAACGCCCGAATTAGCAAATTTAATTTATAATGCAGATACTTTAAGTAAGTTAGAAGATTTGTATTTACCGTATAAACCAAAACGTAGAACAAAAGCTACAATAGCAAAAGAAAAAGGATTATCTGAATTAGCAAATTTTATTTTAGAGCAAAAAAATAACTTAGTTTTTGAAGAAGCTGAAAAATTTTTAAGCGATGAAAAAGAAGTAAAATCGGTAATAGATGCACTACAAGGGGCAAGAGATATAATTGCTGAAACAATTTCAGAAGATGCAATTGTACGTGAAGTTATACGCGAACAATTTAAAAAATCTGCAACTATTAAAAGTAAAGTAATAAGAGGGAAAGAAGAAGAGGGTGAAAAATTTGAAGATTATTTTGAATGGGAAGAAAAATTAAGTAATTGCCCAAGTCATAGAATGTTAGCTATGCGCAGGGGCGAAAAAGAAGACATTTTAATTTTAGATATTTTTATTGATGAGGAGGAGGCTTTAAATTTAATCGAACGAAAAATAATTTCTTCTCGAGGCGAATGTGCAAATCAAATTAAAGAAGCTATTACTGATGGTTATAAACGCTTATTACAACCAAGTATTGAAGCTGAGATGCGCTTACATACAAAACAATTAGCTGATGAAAAAGCGATAACCGTTTTTGCCGATAATTTAAGAGAGCTTTTACTTGCATCTCCCTTAGGTCAAAAATCTATTTTAGCGTTAGATCCTGGTTTTAGAACCGGTTGCAAAGTTGTTGCATTAAATAAAGAAGGTAAATTATTAGAAGAAGCCGTTATATACCCTCATGAGCCTCAACGAAAAATTGTAGAAGCAGAAATGATTGTTTTAGCATTTTTACAAAAACATAATTTAGAAGCAATTGCTATTGGAAATGGAACTGCAAGTAGAGAAACAGAACAATTTATTCGTAAAATAGATGTGTTGCCAAAATCAATACCTGTAATTGTTGTTAGCGAAGCTGGAGCATCTGTATATTCAGCAAGCGAAGTTGCGCGTGAAGAATTTCCTGATAAAGATGTAACAGTGCGTGGAGCTGTTAGTATTGGCAGAAGATTAGCTGACCCACTTGCAGAATTAGTAAAAATTGATCCAAAGTCAATTGGCGTGGGACAATACCAACACGATGTAGATCAAAATTTATTAAAAAATAAATTAGATGAAGTGGTAAGCAGTTGTGTTAATGCTGTAGGGGTTGAATTAAATACTGCATCAAAAGAATTGTTAAGTTATGTTTCGGGTATAGGTCCAAGTTTAGCATTAAATATAGTTGAATACAGAAATAAAAATGGTGCGTTTAATTCACGTAAAGAATTATTAAATGTTCCTCGTATGGGTGAAAAAGTTTTTGAACAAAGCGCAGGTTTTTTAAGATTAAGAGAAGCTTTAAATCCTTTAGATGCCAGTGCAGTTCACCCCGAAAGCTATTATATTGTCGAAAAAATGGCAAATGATTTAAATAGTAGTGTTTCAGATTTAATAAATGAAAAGGAATTAAGAAAAAAAATTGTACTTACAAATTATGTAAATGAAAATATTGGACTTCCAACCTTAAAAGATATTTTAAATGAATTAGAAAAACCTGGTAGAGATCCACGCAAAAGTTTTGAAGTATTTAGTTTTGATGACAATGTACACGAAATTACTGATTTACGAGAAGGAATGCGTTTACCTGGAGTTGTAACTAACGTAACTAATTTTGGCGCTTTTGTTGATATTGGTGTACATCAAGATGGTTTAGTTCATATTTCGCAATTAAGCGATACTTTTATTGATGATCCAAATAAAATTGTAAAAGTAGGACAAAAAGTTTGGGTTAACGTTACCGAAGTTGACGTTAAACGTAAACGTATAGCTTTAAGCATGAAAGGCGAAGGACAAGCTAAACAACAAAATACTCTTGGAAACAATATTAAAATAACTTCGAAAAATAAAAGTGAAAACACAAATGATATGCAAAGTGCATTAGCTGCATTAAAAGGTAAGTTTGGAAAATAATGACTGAATCAAAAAAAATAGAATGTCCAAGTTGTGGAGCAAGTAGTGTATTTAAACTATCAAATAGCGAATATAAATGCAATTATTGCCAAACAAATTTTGTTGTTAATGATGATACACCTCAACAAAATATTTTTATAAATAAAAAACCTACTGTTGTTGTAGGCCCAGCTAAAACAAAATTAGTTTTAGTTATGGTAGTATTAGGATTTATAATTAGTTTTTCGGCGGGTATATTTGCTTTTTTAAGTAACTCAACTAAAAGCTCAACACTATCAACAACTTCTTTTTTTGACATGGGTAATTGGCAAAAGCCTAGCCAACAAAATGCATTTATTTTAAAAAATACAAGTAGCGAATTTATTGCTCTAATAGATAAATATCAAACTAATAGATTAGATAGTGCTAAATACACAATAAGCTTAATAAATCCAAAAACAAAAAATATAGAACTATCAAAAACACTTATTTCGGATAATTGGAAAAACTTAACATTTAATAGTGCCCCCGATTTTTATTTTTTAAACGATTTAATTTATTGTATTTCAAAAGATAGTGGAGTAATTGCTTTTGATCCAACCTCACTTAAACAATCACTTTTTTCAACATCATTGCCATTAACTTTTAAAGAGTTAGAGTCTGGTATTTCATCAACAAGAGTTGAGTATAATATACCAGTAATTAAAATTAAAAATAATTTAGGGATAGACTATTTTTATAATTGTTCAACTAAAAAACTTTTAACAGAAAAAGAATACCGTTATAACGATAGAGTTAAAATCGAACAAACTAAAGTGTTTTTTACAGGAAACGAAAATCCTTTTTTACTAATAGCTACAAAATTATGCGATACACTAGATTCGGAATATAAAATATACATTAGTGATACGGCTTTACTTAGAAAAATAAATTTAAAAAAATTAAAATTTAATAATTTAAAATCAGCACAATTAATTTCAACTAAAATTTATTTTAAACCTCAGTTTTTTGCAAGGTATAAAAATGGAATAATTTTAGCTTATAAAGATAATTTAGCAAAAACCACTAGTATTAAAATTCAATACATTAATAAAGAGGGTAATTTGATTTGGGAAAACACAACCCCCGAAATTAATAATTATTTAAAAGATGAAAATGGCATTGAAAATTGTAATAGTTTTATGGTTGGGAATAGCTTATTTATAAACATAAATTCATACCCTAAAAAATTTATAAATATAGATGCATTAACTGGTAAGGTAGTTTGGGCCTTTGATTTAACGGATTTGAAATGATAAAAAACTATGGACTAATAGGCGAAAGCTTATCACATTCTTTTTCTAAAAAATACTTTGAAGAAAAATTTTCTAACTTAAATTTAGATAATTACATCTATACAAATTTCGAGTTAAAAGAAATTAAAAATGTAGCTGAAATTTTAAATATTGAAAACTTATTTGGATTAAACATTACTAATCCGTATAAAACATCAATAATTAATTATGTTGATAGTTTAAGTATAGAGGCTAAAGATATTAATGCTGTAAATTGCATTAAAAAAGTAAATAATAAGTGGGTAGGTTTTAATACAGATTATTATGGTTTTTCTCAAAGTATAAAACCTTTTTTAGAGCCCAAACACAATAAAGCATTAATTATTGGTACAGGTGGTGCATCAAAAGCTGTTGCTTATGCATTATCTAAAATTGGAATAGATGTTTTTTATCTATCAAGAAATGTAAATGCACAACAAAATGTTTTAGGATATAATCAATTAAATAAACATGTTATTGAAGCCTGTAAATTAATTGTTAATTGCACACCAATTGGTTTATATCCAAACATTAATGATTGTCCTAATTTACCTTATGAGTTTATTGCAGAAGACCATTTGTGTTACGATTTAATTTATAACCCAAAGGAGTCTTTATTTCTATCTAAATGTAAAACGCAAGGCGCACTAATTGTTAATGGCTACAGTATGCTACAACTGCAAGCCGAAAAAGCTTGGGAAATTTGGAATGATTTTAATGTAAATTTTTAAGAAAGTTAGTTTAAATCTAAACTTCTTCAGTTTTATATTTAACCATAAATTCAATTGCTTTATCAACCATTTCTGAACTGCCAATAAATAAAGGTGTGCGTTGGTGTAATTCTTTTAAATCAATTTCCATTATGCGTTTATTACCATCGCTTGCTTTACCGCCAGCTTGCTCTAGTATAAATGCTAAAGGGTTACACTCGTACAATAAACGTAATTTACCTTTTGGCGATTTTGTAGTTGTAGGATAAATATAAACACCGCCAGTAATTAAATTACGATGTATATCAGCAACACCGCTACCAATGTATCGGCTAGAGAATGGACGATTTGTAGCTTTATCTTCTTCTTGACAATACTTAATAAATTTTTTAACACCATCAGGAAAATGCAAATAATTACCTTCGTTTATAGAATAAACATTTCCGTTTTGTGGTGTGCGCATATTAGGGTGCGATAGACAAAACTCTCCTATGCTTGGATCTAAAGTAAAACCATAAACACCTTTACCAGTTGTGTAAACCAACATACAGCTACTGCCATAAATTATATAACCTGCAGCTACTTGTTCTGTACCGCGTTGCATAAAATCTGCTAATGTGCCTGGTCCGCTTAAACTTGTTCTTCTGTATATCGAAAAAATTGTACCAACAGAAACATTCACATCTATATTACTACTTCCATCTAATGGATCCATAGCAATAACGTATTTTGCGTTTTTACTTATTTCAGTATCAATTGGAATGATGTCGTCATTTTCTTCACTAGCTATAGCACAAACTTCGCCACCAGCCTTAAATGCAGCAATAAATTGTTCGTTTGCAAATACGTCAAGTTTTTTAACTTTTTCGCCCTGCACATTAGTTTCACCTGTTTCGCCAAGTATTTCAACTAAACCAGCTTTACTAACTTCTCTATTTACAATTTTTGCAGCAATGCCAATATCTCTAAGTAAACGAGAGAGTTCGCCTTTAGCATAAGGAAAATCTGTTTGTTTTTCAATAATGAACTGACCTAATGTTTTTACTTTCATTTTTTATAGTTTAATGTTTTACCAAAGTATACAATTTATGTGCATAATAATAGCATACAAAGGTACTGAATAAAATGAAATAAATTTTGTTTAGATGCAGTTTTATTAACTAAAATCGTCGCTTAAAAATTCTTTCCAATCGTTTAAATTTGCTATAACTTGCAATTGGCGGTAATGGTAATGGAATTTTTCTTCGTCTGTTTGAGCGTTTAATATACTTAAACGGTATTTATCGTAATTAGATAGAGCGTATTTTTCTTCAGAATTTAATTTTATGCCACTAAATTCTTTGTCTCTTAAATCGTTAATGCTAACAACTAAGCCATGTTGTTTTTTAGTAAGCAAATTGTTTAATATAGCTAGTTTTCCTTCCACGTTGCTAAATTAATTGTATTTAGGCGCTCTTTTTGGTAATTTCGCTCATTATATAAACATTTGGGTGTTAATTAGCGTTTTTTTTAGATGATTTTAAAAAAATGGGTTTTGGCTTTTGTACTTATTATTTTTTGTTGGCAAACAAAATATAAAGCCATTTCTTTTCAAGAATTTAAATGGGCAATTTTTCACCCAATAGCTGCAATTAAAGTAAAACAAATCACCAAAAAATGCAATAAAATTTATTTTAATCCAAATTTAAAATTACAATTAGATAGTTTTGAAAGCGGAGGTAAATTAGATGCATTTAGGCATATATTTTATATGGCTGCTTATGCACAAAAAATTAAAATTAAAAAATTAAGAAAGTTAGGAATTGCGCATGAAAAAGGTAATTATAAACAATTTTTAAAAGGTAGTTTAGAAAACGGAGAATTGCCCGATAGTATAAGTACAGTAATGGATTTAAACAATAATGAAATTGCATTTGCTTTACAAACTAAATTTAAATATTTACCTTTAATTGAATTACAAAACAATGTAATTAAGCTTATTAATAAAAACGGCGCTTTTGTAATATTAAGAAATGAATTGGGCGAATTTATTGATTGTGAAGGCACAAAAATAATTTATAAAAAAGAATGGCATATTAATAAATGTTTAATAAAACCAAAATTTAATTTACATGAACTATAATATCTTTAGTTTTAAAATTAGAAAGGTTATTTAAGTCGTTTTTAACTTTACTTTCCCATTCTTGTTGTTTTAGTTTATTCATACTGTTTTCAGTTTCGTCATCATATAAGTTTTGATAAACATCCATTTCTTTTTCTAACTGGTAATATATTTTATCGGTTTGTTGTTTTAAATCATCATAATTTTTAACTACTATTTGAGTAACTTTTTCTCTCATTTTTCTCGAAAACAATTCTGCAATATCAAAATGTAATTGCTCATGTTTTAAAATGGCGTCGCTTATCCATTTGTTGTTTTTCCAAGAATCTTTACAATAAAAAATAGCATTTGTACTTACTTTAAACTGATTTTGAGTTATTTCAAAAGTTACCATATCAATTACATATGAAGTAGAAGCAACAGCAAATCTTTTTTCGGGTTTTCCCTTAAAGTCAGACCATTTTAAAGGTTTGTTTTCTTGCCAAATTATAGTTTGACTACTGTATGAAGAAATGCCAAAAAATAAGGTTATTGCAATAAAAAACAATCGAGATTTAATTATTAAGTTATTATGTGTTTGATATATGATTTTTATTTCCTTTTAAGTAAATATAAAACATTATCTTGTAAAAGATAAATGATAGCTACTAATTTTTATAATTTAAAAGCAAATAAAATAAATGGCGAAGTTTTTGAGTTTGAAAATTTAAAAGGTAAAAAAGTTATTATAATAAACTCTGCAAGTAAATGTGGATTTACAAAGCAATATAACGAAATCCAAAAATTACAAATAAAATATAAATCTAAACTAAACATCCTTGTTTTTCCGTGTAACGATTTTAATTTTCAAGAACAAGGAACAAACAATGAAATTTTAAAATTTTGTTCGGTAAATTTTGGTGTAGATTTTATTTTAATGGAGAAAATTTCAATTAAAAATAACAAAAATGAAGTTTACAAATGGTTAACTGATAAAGCGTTAAATAACGTAAAAAACGCCAAAGTTTTATGGAATTTTCAAAAGTATTTAATTAATGAAAATGGTATATTTTATGATTATTTATACCCTTGGCAACAACCCAATTGCAAAAAAGTAATTAATTGGCTTGAGGGCTAAAAATCTGCTTATAAATTAGGTTAAAAATCTTGCTTTTATATTTTAAATAACTTAACTTCAAATCCTAAAATTATATTAAAATGGCTACTGTTCTTTTAAAAAACAATATTACTTCTCAAACAAATGTTTTGGTTATAACCGAAAAATTTAAAAATGAATTTGGTTTACCTGAAAAGGTTGAAAATTATATTAACGAACAACTAAAAAAAGATGATGTTAAAGTAGTGCAGTATAATTATATTGGTAAGCTAGTTTCTGTTTTTATAATAGATTCAAAACTTAAACAAAACGATTTAAATGAAAAGTTAAGAAAGCATGCTGCCACATTTTGCGATGCCTTAAATTCAAATAAATTAACAGACGTTTATATCTATAATCAAACTAAACAGCCAAATTTAAGTTTATGTGCTGCAGAGGGATTATGTTTAGCAAATTATCAATTTGTTTATCATAAATCTAATTTCAAAAAAACGGCAAATACATTAAAAACAATTATTGTTGCAAACACAAAAATAAATCAAACTCAAATAGATCATTTAAATATTGTATGTCAGGCAAATTTTAAAGCTAGAAATTTAGTTAATGAACCAGTAAACAAATTAAATGCTACAGACTTATCTAATGCTTTTAAACAAATGGGAAAAGAGGCAGGGTTTAAAGTTGAGGTGTATAATAAAACTAAAATTAAGCAGTTAAAAATGGGGGGTTTATTATCTGTAAACGCAGGTAGTGTTGATGAGCCAACATTTACAATAATGGAATATAAATCAAGCAAGGCAAAAAACAAAAAACCTTATGTATTGGTTGGTAAAGGAGTAGTTTACGATACTGGTGGTTTAAGTTTGAAGCCAACTGCTGGTAGCATGGATAGCATGAAATGCGATATGGCAGGTGCTGCAGCTGTAAGTTGCGCTATGTACGCTATTGCTAAAGCTAAATTAAATGTACATGTTATTGCTCTTGTGCCAGCAACAGATAATCGCCCAGGGTTTAATGCATTTGCACCAGGAGATATTATTACAATGATGGATGGAAGCACTGTAGAAATGCTAAACTCCGATGCCGAAGGTAGAATGATTTTAGCCGATGCGTTACATTTTGCAAAAAAATATAATCCAGAACTAGTAATTGATATGGCAACTTTAACAGGTGCTGCACTTGCAGCAATTGGTTCATTTGCAATGGTAGGAATGGGCACAGCAAATGATAATGTTAAGAAAAAATTACACGAAACTGGTTTTGCAGTTAATGAAAGGATCGCTGAATTCCCTTTTTGGGATGATTATAACGATTTGCTAAAAAGTGATATAGCCGATCAAAAAAATATTGGTGGCCCATATGGAGGAAGTATAACGGCTGGCAAGTTTTTACAAAAATTCACTAATTACCCTTATTTTCATTTAGATATTGCAGGTCCGGCTTTTATTGCTGCAAAAGATAGCTATAGAGGTAAAGGCGGAACAGGTTGGGGCGTAAGATTTTTATTTGAATTTTTTAAAACTATTTAATGATTAAAAAACTCATATTTACTTTAATTTTATTTTATGCATTTAGTTTAAATGCACAAGATGTTAAACAAAGTTTAATTGTTGCACATGTAGATGTAGCAAGTAAAGGAGAGTTTAAACAAAAATTAATAAGTTATCATTTTTTAAATGGCCATTTTACTGGCAAAGATGAAGTTATGACTATTGTAGGTAAAAAAGACGGGAAAGATTATTTACGAACTGATATTGGTATAAATCAAATTTATAAAAACAGATACTTAATAACTGGTATTGGAAACATTATTGATTTAAAAGATAAAAAAGTAATGTTTGATGGAAGAGCCAATTTAGTAAGAATGGGTAATGATAGCGCAATTTACTATACTAACGATGCGTTTAAAGGTAAATTTTATTCTGTATATAATTTTAAAACTAATAGTTATAGCGAAGTAAAAAACCTTACATTTAAAGCAAAGCCTGGGCAAGATGTTGAATATGATAAAACCAGTCCTCCCTACAAATTGTTTTTATACCCTCCAAGTAAACCAAAAGTACAACTAGTTGCCGATGCTGGTTATGGGCAAACAGTAGAAGGCTCAAAACCTGACCCATTACTTTGGTGGCTAGATAATAATAATTTTGTTTACGCTAATTTTAATAAAGAAAATACAGAAATTACATTTAATAAAATTAATGTTGAATCAAAAAATCAAACAACTATTGGTAAAGTTATCATTACTCCCGAAAAACAACAAGCTAAGTTTATTAAGCTTAATGAACTTGAAGGCTTATTTTTATTTGGCCAAAAACAAATTTTAATTGATATTAAAAATAATAAAGTTACCGATTTGCAGTTTAGTAAAGATGACAATGGGTTTTGTTACGAAACTAAAGCAACAAGCAGTGGAAGAACTGTAAAATATAACAATGCAGATTGCGGTAAATACCATTTTCAACCAAAAAATTTTGTTACCAATAAAAACATTGCAGCTTTAGTTAAAGAAATTATTATTGGTACAGATAGTTACCAACAAGGTATGGGAGTTTGGAACTTTGACACAAAAAAATGGGAAAATGTTAACTGCGAAGATGTGTTAACTCTTATTGGAATTATAAACGAATAATATTATGAGCTTATCTATTACAGATCAATTAGGTACTACAACAAAAACAGATTTAAAAATTACAGATTCTTTTTTTGAAGGACTTTTAAACAATAAAACTATTACAGGTAATTATGTAAAAATTAATGATTATCAGTACCATTTTTTATACAATAACATATCTTATAACATCGAAGTTGTAAAGTTAAATGTTGAAGAAAAAACACTTGTTTTAAAAATTAATAATCAACGTTATACTTTAACTATAAAAGATAAGTATGACGAACTATTAAAAAATTTAGGCTTAGATAATTTAACAGCAAAAAAAGTTTCAGATATAAAAGCACCAATGCCTGGTATGGTTTTAAACATATTAGTAAAAGAAGGTGATGAGGTAAAAAAAGGAGATACGCTTTTAATACTTGAGGCAATGAAAATGGAAAATAGTTTAAAAGCAACAGCAGATGGTGTAATTAAAAAAATAGTTGCTGTAAAAGGAACAGCAGTTGAAAAAAATCAAATTTTAATACAGTTTTAATATGACAGATAGAAGAGAATTTTTAAAAAAATCTAGTTTGTTGGGATTGTTAGGATTATCAACCAACTTAATTGGTAATGAAAAAATAAATGAGATAGAAACAACGTTAACTAATTTAGGAGAAACAAATGCGTTTAATATGCCTAAATTAAATTACCGTTTTGATGAATTAGAACCATTTTTTGATGCAAAAACTATGGAGATTCACTACACTAAACATCACCAAGGCTACGTAGATAAATTAAATGCAATTAAAAGCACTAACATTGATTTTTTAAGTAACGATGAAGTTAAATGTACTCATATAGACAATTTTACAATGGCTGCTGTAAGAAATAATTTAGGCGGGCATTATAACCATACTTTATTTTGGTCTGTTTTAAAACCAAACCCAAAAGCCGAAGTTAATTTACCCAAAGGCAAATTGTTAGATGCTTTAAATGCAGAATTTAAAACAATTAATGAATTTAAAAATTTATTTACTGAGGCTGCATTAAAATTATTTGGAAGCGGTTGGTGTTGGTTGGTATTACAAAATGGAAAATTAAAAATTGTAACATCTTCAAATCAAGATAATCCTTTAATGAAAATTAATGATAAAACACAATTTGAACCTTTAATGAAGCCTTTATTGGCTTTAGATGTTTGGGAACATGCCTACTATTTAAAATACCAAAACAAGCGTAAAGATTACATTACAGCTTTTTGGAATATTGTAAATTGGGATGAAGTAGAAAAAAGATTCTTGGGATAAAGACTTTTTTATAAATTGTTTTATAGGGCAAAAAAAAGAGAATTATTATTTTATTAATAAATTAAATTTGAAAATTATAAAATAATAAAACATTACATTTATTATTTGGAGCTAAGAACTCAAAGTTTGCTCAAGTAAGTGCTTTAAAGTTTACGATGATTAAAGCTGGTAAATAATCGAAAGATTATAGTTTCTCTTAAATTAAAAATCCGACTTCAATTGAGGTCGAATTTTTTGTTTTATTCAAAAGCAATTGCTGTTTGAGTTTCAATTTTTGGGTGGAAAGTACCTATTATCATAAAAGGGTTATGAGATACATAATGATGAAGCTGTGCAGTACCTAAAAAAAGATGAAGGTCTTTTGTTTTAGCAAAATCTTCAAAATATTTTGTTTTAACGTCTTGTACTGCTTTAGATTCATCGCCTTCGTGTTTAGCTAAACAATTCCAATAAAGTTGTCCAATTTCCCAATCCTCAATCATCATGTGACTTTCTTTGCCTTGGTTATCGGTTAAAACATAGGAAAATTTGTACGGTAATTTTTGTACAACTTCAAAAGGATTTTCGGGTTGCTCGAACAAATTAAATTGTTTCCTTTCTGCATCAAGTGTAGCTAACTTGTTTTTATCCCATTCACGTTCTACTTCTTTAATTTCAAAATCAAGTATTTTAGTTGGTTTGAAAACCGCCAATGAAGTGCAAATATCTTTGTTTTTAGCTTCAGCTATTAGTTCGGTTAAATTATAATATACTTTGCCAAGTGTGAATTTTTTTCGTTCAGCCCAATTATTAGTTGTGTCTAAATGCCCAACTATTTTAATTTCGCTATCGTGAGAATATGGTCTGTAGCTTTCGGGTCTGAAATCACTTTTATTCTTTACTAAATCTATTTCAATCCAATCATACTTTTTGTATTGTTGGTCGTATGATTTTTTACGAAAGGGGACAGGGAAAATTCTTATCCAAGTACCATCTTCTTTGAAGCCAGCTGTACAAACCAATTCATCGTATTTACTCGAAATTGTTGGGTATGTTTTTACTGCAATGAGTACTTTTGTTAATGCCATTCTTAAATATGTTTTATCTCATAATTAAATCCTGGCAAATGTTCGATTGATTCGGCTAGGTGCTTACGATGGCATTGACAAATGTTTGCTTCAAAACAAGTTAATGCAATGCGCTTGTGTTCCTTTAATAAATCTAAAATAATATTTTGGGTAGGAATTGTTTTAGTTAAATTGTTTTTTCGGTAAACCGCAAACAATTTATCGTAATCACTTTGTGTATTTAATTCTTGACGTTGTTCGGATTGTATACCAACATCAGGGAAGTGCATATACTGTATGCCTAAACTTTCGCAATATTTTTTGAGTAAACTTTTACTAAATCCAAACTTCATGCTTAATGGATTATTGCGAACATCTATTAATATTTTTACATCGTTTTTAAGAAGACGGTTTAAATATTCTTCTAACGAAATGCCCTCATAACCAATCGTAAATAAAATAGTTTTATTACTGCTTGGAATATTTGTTATGACTTTATTTAATTCTTCTTGATTTAAAATCTTACTGGCAATTTCACTTTTTGTAGCCCAATATGGAAAATTAACATAGGTGTGCTTTGTAAGCGTTTTAGTGTCCATTTTGCCATACAGCAACTTAATTTGCTGCACCAATTTTCTATCAGCCTCTTTTAAGGTTTTTAAATAGTCTGTATTATCTATTTTGGAAAAGGTTTTTGTGTCCTCGGCTAACATTCCTTTAGATGTCATTGCCGTTAAATCAGCATTTGCAGAGTATGAATAGCAACCAAATTTATAAGGCACAAAGTCATATTCTGCCTTTTGCTGTTGTTTTGTAAATAAAAATAACAACTTTTGAAGCCGAATTTTTTCTAATTGACCATCAAATAATTGTAATAGGGCTAAAATAACTTTTCGTCTGTAAAACATAGTGTAAAGTTACGGTTTTTGCTTATCAATCCAATTTTAATCAATTAATTTTCAAAGGACACGCTGTTAATTATGAATGCTACAGTTAGCTTCGTGTGTATGTGATTTAGGTTAAGTTCCTATCGCCCCAGTATGGCGTTGAGGCAGGTTGAATTGTGTTATTTGGACCAAGTAATACAAACATACCGTGGGGTATTTTTTGATTACGTTTCATATCATCTCGTAATTCAAAAAGTATTTCTGTTGTAGTTTGAATTGTTTTATCAATTAACCAAATAGAAGCGTATTTAATTGTCAATTCTGCCTCACTATTTTCTTTTACAATTTCTGGAAAGTTTGCTTTGAATAGCTTCGTTGCTTGAAATTTTGCATTAAAATTATCACCACCCAAATTAAATGTCAATTTGAATTCACCCATATCACTTTCAGTATGAATTAAGTGAGAACGGTGTTTTATTAATGGGTAAATAAAATTTGAATCAAGCAGTTCTAATTTGGGTATAATCTCTTCGCTGCAATATATAAAATTCTTAAGATTTTTATTCGATTTGAATAAATTCCATTTGGGATTGTCAAGAATTGTTTTTCCGTGAGCAAAATTTATCAATCTAAATAAGTAATCGTAGATTGAACAAAGATGATATAGCATACTATCAAAAAGCGAATATATCTCCTTAGTTGATTGTTCTTGTATGCTCATTAATTCAAATCCTCCTTGAAATAATTCTTTAGGATTTTTATTGTACAGTTCCTTTAACCTATTTTCAACTCTGTAATGATATTCAATTAACAGTTGGAAATGAAATCTTGCACTATATAATCGGGAAAGGACATTATCTCTTAGTTTAAATATTTCATTTTCGGATATTGTAGAATCAATATAATGAGTGTAATCCATTGCAATAGCAAGGAATCTATCGTGTAGAGTTTTAAATCTTTTCGACAGTTTTTCAAATTCCTCTTTGGGATTATCAATGTCTTTAATTTTTTCCATTTCTCAACTCTTCTTTTTCTTCACTTTCTCTTTTGTAAATAAATCTGCCGTATATCTTTCATATAGTTCAAATAAAAACTCCATTCTGTTTGCATCATTTGTAAATGCTTGTGGGCGGTATGCTAAATCAACGGCCTTATCTAATTCATTATGTGCTTTAATTAACGATGGAGGCATGGTTAACGGGTCGTACAAATCAGCTAAAGAACTTTTCGGAAATTCAGCTCTTGCATCTAAAACTTTTTGTGCAGCTGTTTCAATAGCCTTGATTTGTTTTTCGTTTGGATTTTCAGGCCAAGGATAATTGTTGTAAACTATATCTTTAGAATATCTGTATCGACTTTCTAATCTCCCGCAAACTGATTTAACCCAAGCCATATGCATAGTAGACATTAAAATTCCAAAATGAAATAAATTGCCATTTGGAACTGTATGACAACTATTGTTAGCTATATCGTCTTTGCCGAAAAAACCTAAGGGGATATATTTTCGATTTTCAGAAGTTGTGCTTGGAATTAAAATATAAGTATCGGGTTGATTTCTGTCGCGAAATAAAGTTGGTGTTGCTGCAAATTTTTGAGTTGAAGGAGCAACACTATCAAGTCTAAATTTTTTAACTGCTTCTACACGTTTTAAAATCTCTGGTAATTGTTTCAATTCGCTTGGTTCTGCACCTACAAGCCAAATACACCAACGTTTTTCGCCATTTAAAAATTCATATGCTGAAATTAGAGGTTTGATAAATTTCTCAGCTTTCGGTTCTTTCAAAAGAAATTCATTTTTTTCTTCGTCCGACAAAAGCAAGTACCCACCGTCTAAAGGCATATTGCCAAAACTCATTTTTGGAACATTGCAAATAGGATTTGAACTTTTATTTATCAATAAATCCTTGGCATCAATTAAATATGGATTGATGTTTTTCGCTTTTATTTCGTGTGCTTCACCTTTTATATCTTCATATTCAAAAATGCTTTTGTTATTAGTGTCGTAATTGGCAAAGCCAACTATCACACAATAAACCGCTGCATTTCCTTTGGCTTCGTTGCTCCATTTAAAAGTACGATGAGCAAAATGAATTTTAATATTAAACCTGTTAAGCATTTGACCCCATAAAATACTTGTCTGTTCTCCTTGGACTATCGAGTTTGTAGAAACAAAGGCAACTTTAATTTTTGTATCTTGAATAAATTTTGCTGCTTTAATATACCATCCAGTTACATAGTCTAATACACCACTTCCATCTACATTGTCAAACTGTTTTACAATTTGGTCTCGTTGACTTTGCTTCATTATTTTCGAGCCAATAAATGGTGGATTTCCGATTATAAATGAAAGTTCATTTTTAGAAACTACATTTTCCCAATCTGTTTCTAAAGCATCACCATGAATAATTTTAGCAGCTTTCTTTAAAGGTAAACGAACAAAGTATTGCCCAAACTCATTGCTTATTTGCATGTTCATTTGGTGGTCGATTAACCACATAGCAACTTCGGCAATACGTGCGGGAAACTCTTCGTATTCAATACCGCACATCATATCAACATCCAACCAAATGATTTCACGTACATCTAAAAACCCTTGCCCAGATTTATTTAGAGAACGTAAAACTTCTAATTCAAGTAAGCGTAATTCACGATAAGTGATTACAAGGAAATTCCCGCAACCGCAGGCAGGGTCTAGAAATTTGAGAGTGCTTAGTTTTTTGTGAAATTCTTGGAGTTTGTTTTTATTGTCTTTAATGCTTTCAAACTCTTTCCAAAGTTCATCTAAGAAAAGAGGTTTTATTAATTTTAAAATATTGGTTTCGCTTGTGTAATGTGCGCCAAGGTTTCGGCGTTCCTTTGGATTCATTACACTTTGAAACATTGAGCCAAATATGGCAGGAGAAATTTTACTCCAATCAATGTAACAACACTCTAATAATGATTGACGCATTTTACTGTCGAAACTTGCCATAGGCAATATTTCTTCAAATAGCTTTCCGTTTACATAAGGAAACTCGGCTAATTGTTCGTCAAGGTTTTTAAAACGATTTTCTTTTGGCGTATTTAAAACTTGAAATAGCTCTTGAATTTTTGAAGCTAAGTCACTGCCATCTTCGTTGGTGCGTTGCTCAATAAATTCTTGAAACTGTTGCTTATTAAAAATAGTTGTGTCTTCGGCAAATAAACAAAATAAAATACGGACTAAGTAAACTTCCAAGGGATGCCCTATGTAACCAATTTCTTCAAGTCTATCATGAAGTTTACCCATTAACTCTGCTGCTTTAATATTTGCAGGGTCTTGTTCTTTGTAAACCTTTTTTTGATAACCTAAAATATAACTAAAGTGCTGAACATTATTTACAAGGTCGTTGAGTTTAAATTCAATGGTTTTTTCTTCTTCTAAATCATGTAATTTAAACGTTTCAAAATCCGAAACTAAAATATACTTGGGCAGTTCGTGTTGTTTAAGTCCATGTAAATAATCTTTTGCTTGTTGGTAGGCTTTGTCAAGGTTTTTACCTCGACTTTTCATTTCAATTAAAATGGTCCCTTTCCAAAGCAAATCAATATAACCGTCTTTTTCATCTAGCTTTTTAACACGATGTTCAAAGGTTGAAACTCGTTTACTGCTAATGCCAAATACATTAAAGAACTCAACTAAAAATGGTTTTGCGTCTGCTTCTTCATTTGAAGTATCAGCCCATTCTTTTGAGAAGTGTAATGCTCTATCTTTTATTTCGTTCCAACTAAGTGCCATAAAAACTGAATAGGATATAAAATTAAAAAAGTAATGAAATTAAACTGCTATAAATTGTAGTTTTTTAAATTACTTTCTAACAAAAAGACCATAAGTCTTTAGTACGCTTTGTGGTGCGCTAAGAACACAAGTGTTTAAAGCGCAAAGTGCACCTAATTGTGAGGACAGGAATTTAACTCTATTGATTTTTGAAATAGAGTCAGCGTCTATGGTGGGTAAAAAGCAAACTCGCCTACTCATCGATTTTTTTAAACCAAGAGAGGGGGTACTTTTTTTAAAAATTAAACCAATTTTTTTAATATATAAGTTTTTTAAAAAATCAAATTGTTAATGTAGTTTCTACAACTATGCATAAGCTTTATAAAACCAAATACTTTTAAATTGTTATTATTTATAGTGTATTACAATAGAGCTATAAGAAAATGTTGTTTTAAAATAATAAAACATTACATTTTAGGCATTCCACCACCCATCATTCCTTTAGGCATATTACGCATTAATTTAGCCATTGCATTTTTGTCATTCATCATGCGCATCATTTTGCGTGTATCTTCAAATTGTTTTAATAGTTTATTAACTTCTTGTATGCCTTGGCCACTTCCTTTTGCAAGTCGTTGTCTTCTGCTTCCATTAATAGTATCTGGGTTACCTCTTTCAGCAGGTGTCATGCTAAATATAATTGCTTCAATGCCTTTAAAGGCATCATCATTTATATCCACATCTTTAATAGCTTTACCAACACCTGGTATCATTCCCATTAAATCTTTTACATTACCCATTTTTTTAATTTGATTTAGTTGTGCTAAAAAATCATTAAAATCAAATTTATTAGTGGCTATTTTTTTATTTAGTTTACGTGCTTCTTCTTCGTTAAATTGCTCTTGAGCTCTTTCAACTAAAGTAACAACATCTCCCATTCCCAATATTCTATCCGCCATACGTTCAGGATAAAATACATCTAAGGCATCCATTTTTTCGCCAGTACCAATAAATTTAATTGGTTTATTTACAACGCTTTTAATAGATAGTGCCGCACCACCACGCGTATCACCATCTAACTTAGTTAAAATTACACCATCAAAATTTAAACGCTCGTTAAACGCTTTTGCTGTGTTTACAGCATCTTGCCCCGTCATACTATCTACTACAAAAAGTATTTCGTTTGGTTTAATGCTTGCTTTTAAATTTGCAATTTCGTTCATCATTTGCTCATCAACAGCTAAACGTCCAGCAGTATCAATCAACACAACTGAATTGCCATTTTCTTTGGCTTGTTTAATTGCAGCTTCGGCAATTTTTATTGGATTTTTTTCTTCTTTATTGCTAAATACAGGTATGCCAATTTGTTCACCTAAAACATGCAATTGGTCAATAGCTGCAGGGCGATAAACGTCGCATGCAACCATTAATGGATTTTTACCTTTTTTTGTTTTTAAATAGTTGGCTAATTTACCAGTAAAAGTAGTTTTACCACTACCTTGTAAACCGCTCATTAATATTATGGTTGGGTTTCCGCCCAAATAAATATCTTCTTTAGTGCCACCCATTAAAAGGGCTAACTCATCGTGTGTAATTTTTACAAGTAATTGCCCAGGTGAAACTGCAGTTAATACATTTTGTCCTAATGCTTTTTCTTTTACTGTATCTGTAAATTGTTTTGCAACTTTATAGTTAACATCGGCATCTAACAAAGCTTTACGTACTTCTTTTAAAGTTTCGGCAACGTTAATTTCAGTAATTTTTCCTTGCCCTTTTAATGTTTTTAGCGCTCTGTCTAACTTGTCTTGTAAATTATCAAACATGGTAATAAATTGTGAACATCAAAAATACAAAAAATAATGTAATTTTGAATGGAATGCAAACCTTCCAAAATCATAAAACTTACAATTTTTAAAATGGATTTTAATCATTTTATGTATGAGGCTTTAAATGTGGCTAAGTTGGGATTCCCAAATGTAATGCCCAATCCAATGGTTGGTTGTGTAATTATTAAAGATGATGAAATTGTTTCGATAGGATACCATAAAAAATTTGGCGAAGCACACGCAGAAGTAAATGCAATTAATAATTTACCAATAACAATTAACCCAAAAGATTGCACTTTGTTTGTTACGTTAGAGCCTTGTTGCCATTTTGGGAAAACACCTCCATGCGCAGATTTGATAATTAATAAAGGATTTAAAAAAGTGGTTGTATGTAATTTAGACCCCAACCCTTTAGTTGCAGGAAAAGGAATTGAAAAATTAAGAGATGCAGGTGTTGAAGTAATTACAGGAGTATTAGAAAATGAAGGATTGGAATTAAATAAACGTTTTTTTACTTTTCATTCAAAAAAAAGACCGTATTATTTTTTAAAATGGGCACAAACCGCAGATGGTTTTATTAGCAAATGGCCAATACCAAAAAATAGAAATGAAAATTTAATTGGAGATACTGAACAGCAAAAAAAATCGCACCAATTAAGAGCTACTGAAATGGCAATAATGGTGGGTAAAAATACTGCTTTGTGGGATAATCCATTGTTAACAACAAGATTAATTGAAGGAAAAAATCCGATAAGAATTTTAATTGATAAAAAATTAGAAGTTCCAACATCGTTTAATATATATAATCCACTATCTAGAACAATTATTTTTAATTCAATAAAAAATGAAGAGAATAAACAACTTCTATTTATTAAAATAGATTTTGATAAAGATATTTTAGTTCAGATTAATAAATATTTGTTTGAATTAAACATACAAAGCGTAATTGTAGAAGGAGGGGCAAAACTATTGCAATCTTTTATTGATAATAAAAACTACGATGAGCTTTTGATTTTTACAAATGAAAATTTATTTTTTGAAACAGGAATTAAAGCTCCAATAATTAAATAGTTAAAATTGAAAGTAAATAAAAGGCTGCATTTCGCTACTCATTAATTGATATGCAAAAAACACAAATAATATAGTTACCAAAGCCATAAGTGGTAATGGTAAATTACTAAACCAAGTTCTATATTTTATTTTAATAGTTTCAGGAATCCAATGTATTAAGTATCCTAAAATAAGTGCAGTCATTACTGGTGCATAACCATTTAAAATATCAAAAAATAAATTTAAACCAAATTGGTTTTGAATTCTGCTAAATATAATATTAACTGTTTCTAAATCGCTACTCCTAAAATACACTCTTGTATAACTTATAAAAGTAAGTGTAATTAACATTAAAATAAATTTTACAAATAAATTAGAAGTGTTTTTAAATGGAGAAATTTTTTGCCAATATTTATGTGCAATTAATCCTAACCCATTTAAACCACCCCAAATTAAAAACAACCAACTGCTACCATGCCATAAGCCGCCAAGTAACATGGTAACCATTAAATTTACATTTGTGTTTATTTGTTGTTTAAATGATTTAATACTAAAGAAAAGTATAGTAAATATTAAGGCTAAACCCAAAAGTATAAACAATAACCAAATTTTACCACTAAGTAAAACCATTATTAAACCTATAAACGCAATACAAATGTAAGAGCCTATAGTACCGTTTCTGTTTCCTCCAAGTGGTATGTATAAATACTCTTGTAGCCATGATGAAAGTGAAATGTGCCAACGTTTCCAAAACTCACTTGTGCTTGTTGCTTTATAAGGCGAATTAAAATTTGTTTTTAATCGGTAACCAAATAAAAGCGCAATTCCAATTGCCATATCAGTATAACCACTAAAATCCATATAAATTTGAAGGCTATAACCAAACAAACCAAACACAACTTCTAACCCGCTATAATAATTTGGATTAGTGAAAATTTTATCAATTAAATTTACAGCCAAATAATCTGCAACAATTTTTTTTCCAAAGCCATTTAAAATTAAAAACAAAGCCATCCCAAAATCTTGTTTGTTGAGTTTATAAGGTTGATAAATTTGGTGAATAAATTCGTTTGCTTTTACTATTGGGCCTGCAACAAGGTGAGGAAAAAAACAAACAAAAAATCCATAATCAACAACATTTTTTACTGGAGTTATTTTGTTTCTATATAAATCTATTGTATAGCTTAAACTTTGAAAAGTAAAAAATGAAACACCAATTGCAGGTAAAACATTATCAAGCCTAAAATGTGTATTTAAAATAGAATTTGATAATTGTGCAAAATGATTAAAGAATTTAAAATCTGTTCCTATAATTTGATTGTAACTTTGTGTAAAAAAATAAGCGTATTTAAAAAAACAAAGAAAAAATAAATTGCAACAAACACTAATAATGAGATATGTTTTTTTCTTTTTAGCATCATTTGTTATGGCTATTTTTTTACCTAAATTATAATCGTTACAAATGGTAAATAATAATAATAAAACAAATAAACCGCTTGTTTTAAAGTAAAAATATAAACTTGTTAAAAATAAAAACGTTGTGCGTGCCTTGTTGTTTTTGTAAATCAAAGCGTATACTAAAAGTACTATAATAAAAAAGCCCCAAAAAAATAAATGCGTAAACAAAATGGGTTTACTTTCATTGTATTTTAAGATATTTAATAATGCTTCTATTATTTTTTTGTGTTATTGTTATACGATTGAATTAATGCTTTATACATATAATCTCCCATTATTGTATAACCTTTGTTATTAAAATGAACTTTATCGCGTGAAGCTAAACCTGCTTTGTACCATTTGTAAATTGATTTGTATCCCCCCATAAATTCAAACATATCCCAAACGGCAATATGATGTTTAGTCATTAATTCAAACATGGCTGCTTGCGCGCTAATTGAACGTTTATTTGAAGTTTTTCTTCTAATGTAATTATCTGTTGTTGTAGTAAGTAAAATAGAAACATTTGGATTTACATTTTTAATTTTAGTAATTAAACTATCGTAGTTTTCTATATAGTCAACCGATTCGAAATTTTTAGATTGAGTATCGTTTACACCTAAAGAAATTACAACTAAATCTGGCATAATTGTTTTTAATTGACTTTCAAAATAATTGCATCGCAAAAAAGATGAACTTGAAGCACCATTTGCTCCTAAAGTTGCTAGATAAAAACCTGTATTTGTTTTATTTTCTAAACTAAAGCCGTATAAAATAAAATCTTTTTGAACTGTATCTTTTCTTATTAATTCAAAAGCTAAACTATCTGTTGGTAATGACAATTTAAATTCAGTATAACCATCTGTAATTTTATTTATTCTTTCAATACTAATATCTCCTTTTTTTATTGGATTAAATTCAAACGATGGATTAAAATTATGATAAACTTTTATTGTGTTAAATGTTTTGCATGAAGCAAATTTAGTTATGTAAATGGTAAATGAATTTGCACTATCGTTTGTTTTAGCGCTATACCCACTCATGCCTAATGGTAAGCAAAATCCTTTTGTTACACACCTACATTTAGCCCATTTACCGGTTGTTTTAGTATTTATATATGACGGACTATTTGTTTTAATCATTTGAAATGGAAAAATAAAATAGCCTCCTCCATTAGTTTTAAAGTTGTTTTGTAAATTTGCATGAAATGTATTTGTCCATGCGCCACCTTGTACATGTGAACCACCAATATGAGCAACAACAATTGGCTTAGAGTTTTTGTTTTTTAACTCACTCATTTTTTTATATAAGTTTAAAAAATTACTACTGTCTTTATCAAAATGCAATTTGTTTGAGTTGTAATTAATAAATGGATAAGTTTGCTGTTGTGCAAAAAAAATAGTTGACCAAAAAAAGAAAAATAATATTTTAATTAAATGCTTCATTTATTTTTTGCTTTTATTGTATTGTACATATTCATTATTAATTGCACTATATAAAAGAGTTGCTATTTTTCTAGCTCCTTGGGGACTAAAATGAATATAATCTTTAGCCGCATAATTTTGGTCAACCCAACTTGGCATACTGTTTTTTCCTCCCATGCAATCGTACATATCAAAGTAAGCACAATCGCTTTCAAGTGTAACCTTTTTCAAAGCATCTCTTAATGGTTCAAGCATAGGATGTGTAATGTATTCAGTCCCTTCTTTTACACTCATGTCTGACGGGCCTATGAAAATAATACTTGCATTAGGCACTAATTTTTTTAATGTACTTATTTGTCCTCTCATCCAATCTGCATAATTATTTGCGTTTTCAACTGTTTTTAATGATGGTAAAACATTCCCTCCAAATTGAAGAATTACTAATTTTACATTTAAATAATCGTAAAATTGTTTAAGTTGAGAATTGTTTACTAAATGAAAGAATGTGCCACTACTACCACGTAAAGCAATGTTATCAACTATTACACCATTATCACCTTCAAGTGAAATCCCATAAAAATCAGGACTATCTTTCCCGTATAATTTAAAATGATGATTTAATGTTCCGTTTGAAACATTATATTGTTTAATATTAAAATTTCCGCCATCAACTAAACTATCTGCGCTAATTAAAGCAGGGCCATCATAAAACTCGCACCAAGTTTTTTTAAGAGCACCACCATAAAATAATTTTAATTTATTGTAATTAGTATATGAGTTACCCGCACTTTTATTAGTTGCGATATTAATTGTTGCACTAATAAGTTGAGAACTATCTGTTATGTTTTTAACCGGAGTATATCTATTAAAATTAATTAATACGCCATAATTATTATGTTTAATTCTTTTATCTTTTGCCAAATATGCACCGCATTTATCCCAACTTGTACTAAATGTTACTTTACAGCCTGCGCTTTGGCTTATTGGCATAACGGATAATAAACCTGGGCCATTTCCGCCAAACTGCCCTTGCCATTTTTGCCTTAAGTAATCAGTAATTCTATCCCCCTCAATTTGACTATCACCATAATGTAAAACTCTAATCGATTTTGGATTGACTTTTAAATTTATTAATGCATCAAAAAAATTAGACAATACTGTTCTATTTCTAAATTGTAAGCCTGTGTTTAGTTTAACAACACTATCTTTAATTGATAGTGTTGTGTCTTGTGTCGTATTATTTATAGAGGTTTCAACATCTAATGAATCAGCAGCCGCAAGAATTTTAGAAATATCTTTTTTATTAGTTTCGTTTCCAAATAATTGTGTTAAACTAGGAAAGCTTAATTTATTTTTGCCAAAGTATATTCCATTTTTCGGGAACATCAAACTTAATAAGCTTAATAATATAAATACTGCAATAGTAAATAGCCAAGTTTGAATTGGTTTGTACATTATTGTAAAAATAAATTTTGATTACAAACAGTTTTTAGTGTGTAAAAAGAGTTTTTCACAATTATTATTGAATAAAAACATGTTAAATTTGAATAATGTTAAAAGCAAAAAAACATTTAATTGTAATAGCTGGGCCAACTGCTGTTGGCAAAACTGCTGTTGCTATTAAACTTGCAAAACTATTTAACACTGTAATTATAAATGCCGACTCTCGTCAATTTTATAAAGAAATGAAAATTGGTACCGCTAAACCAAGCGAAGATGAACTTACAGAAGTTAAACATTATTTTATTAATAATAAAAGTGTAACTGAATTATATGGGGCTGGTCATTTTGCAAAAGAAGCAAAAGATTTGATTACAAAACTTTTTAATGATTTTGATTTACTGTTTTTAGTTGGTGGAAGCGGACTGTATATTGATGCTTTATTAAATGGAGTAGATGAATTTGTTGATGTGCCAATAAATGTACGCGAAGAATTAAATTTATTATATAAAACAAAAGGTTTAAATTATTTGTTAAAACTATTAGAAGAAAAAGATGAACACTATTTTAAACAAGTTGATTTAAATAATACCCAAAGAATAATTAGAGCTTTAGAAGTTTGTATTCATACAAATAAACCTTATTCATCATTTTTAAATAATGGAAGTAAATCAATTAATTTTAATTTAGTTAAAATACTTTTAAATGAAGATAGAGAGACATTGTATAATAAAATAAATTTAAGAGTTGATAAAATGATGAATGATGGGTTGCTAAATGAAGTTATTCAATTAAAAACTTATAATAATTTAAACGCATTAAAAACAGTAGGTTATAAAGAACTTTTTAGTTACCTCGAAGGAGAAATAACATTAGAAACAGCTATTGACAAAATAAAACAACATACTAGAAATTATGCAAAACGACAATTAACTTGGTTTAATAATAGGGGGCAGTATATTACTTTTAATCCAAAAGATATTAATAGTATTGTTGAATTTATAAAATTAAAAACAGCTAATGGTTAATCCCAAACAGTTTATAAAAGATTTTTTGGTAATAGAAAAACCAGTTTTAAATGTTATAATTTCCGAATTTTTTATTCAAATGGTTAATGCCACTTTTATGGTTGTATTACCCTTGTATTTAGAAAAATTAAATTATACTAACGAAGAAATAGCAACATTTTTAACTTTTAGATTTTTAGGTGTATTTGTTTTAGCTTGGCCTTTAGGTAAATTTATTAAAGGCAAAAAATTAATGTGGTTGTTTGCCATTTCAAATTTATGTGTGCCAATTTTTGGCTTGTTAAGTGTAATATCATTTGTTTGGAAAATTAAATGGTTATCAATTATATTTCTTTTTTTATGGGGAGCAAGTTTCACTTTTATGCAAATTCCTGTTTCTCCATATATATTACGTAATACAAAAAAAGAAAATCAAACTGCGGCAATAAGTTTAAGTTATAGTACTTGGAGTTTTGGAAGTATAGTTAGTAGCGTGCTTATTGTTATTCTTGATAAAATTAATCCACAATTATTTAACGAGTATGTAATTTTAATTTTATTCTCTATTGCAGGATTAGGAGGTGTATTTTATATTTTTAGAGCATTTAAGTTTAAAGAAATAGTTGAAGAAAACAACAACAACATAGAAATTAATAATTCCGAAAAAAACAATACAAATTGGCGTTTAATAATTAAAGCATTAATTCCAACTTTAATAATTGCAACAGGTGCAGGTTTAACAATTCCATTTATAAGTTTGTTTTTTAGTCACGTACACCATTTAGATAAAGGTTCGTTTTCAATATTAAGTGCAATTGCGGCTATTTTAGTTGCTTATGGTTCGTTAATGGTTCCACAAATTAAAAAAAGCATTGGTTATAAAATTGCAATTCCAACAACACAATCGTTAGCTGTAATAAGCTTGGCAATGATGGCTACAACTCAATATTATAATCAATATTCTATAGCTGTTATAATAGCGGCAGTATGTTATATTTTAAGACAACCGCTTATGAATATGGCTGGTCCAATGACAACCGAAATTGTTTTAAATTATGTTGGTAAAAACAACAGAGAAATTACAAGCGCATTAACAGCTGCTATTTGGAGTGGTAGTTGGGTAATTAGTGGTTTAATGGTTAAGTTTTTATTTTCTCATCAGTTTCAATTTGTAAATATATTTTTAATAACAAGTTTGCTTTATGCTTTTGGTGTTTTTATGTATTATTTTTTAATTTTAGATTATAATAAAAGAGAAAAAGAAGGATTAATAGAAAAATGAAAATTTATTTAAAGATTAGTTTATTTTATTTGTTGTTAACGTTTAGTGGTATAAGTTACTCACAAAATATAACTATCCCAATTACTTCTTCAAATGCTATTTTGTATAAATCAAATTTATTTGTTGTAGGTGTTAATAAAGAGAAAACCCAATTTTTAAAAATTTTTAAATACACAGCTAAAATTCAAGCAATTGATAGCTTATCAATTCCTTTAAAAGGTTATAAAAAATACACATCAATTGATATTGATACAATACATAATTATTTGAATATTTATTTACAAGAAGAAGGGAAAAAAATTGTTTCAATTTATAGATTAGATAATAAATTAAAATTATTAAGTTTTTTAGAAGATGAAGATTTAACTAAAGTAAATGCATTAACAAGATTTACACATGATTATTTCTATTTTAAAAATGATTTATTTACTATTAAAAAAACTCAAGATAGTATGGGTTTTTCTTTTTATTTAAATAAGTACACAAATATTAATTCATCTAAAATAAATCAATATTCAAAAGAATGGCAATTCCCTTTTGATAGAAAAAATATACAATCTGTTAAAATATATAATGTTGTTTTAGATAGAGTTTGTTGTTATGTTAATATTAATAATGGAAAAAATAAAGGGCAATGGTTTTTGCAAATTTGCGCTAATACAGGTAAATTATTACACGCAAATAAATTAAATTACAATTCAAATAACTTTTATTGTTTTGGCGCTTTAAAGTTTGACAGTTTAAATAACTCATTTTCACTAGTAGGTCAAAAATTATCTGATAAACAATTTAATAGTAGCACTAATATTTTAGCTATTAAAAATCACACAATATTAGAGCTATATATGCAAAATATTGATACATCAGCAAATGTTACTGATCAGTTAGAATTTAAAATGCCAATTAACGATATTAAATTAATTAAACCTGGTATTAAAAAAGTAGAAAATGCATACCTTTTTAATATTAGTAATTATTACGGCTCTTTAGAAGAAGGTGTTTTAAAACTTGAAATTAATTTATTTAAAAATGATAATAATACAAACTGTTTTAAGTATTGTAATACACAAACTAAAAGTATAAACTTTGGTCCTGATTTTGAAATTGATAAAACAAAACTTAGCACTAATTTAGATATTGAAAAGTTTTATTTTAATACTGATAATAAAGATTTAACAGGCACATTGTGTTTTGATTCTGTTGCAAATTTTTGTGAGTGGTATTATCAAAAAACGCCAAATGTAAAATTAAATTATGGTTTAGATAATCAAGCTCAATCTTTTTGGTATCTTAAAAAAATGGATTTTAAAACTAATTTTCAAATTATATCAAAATTAAATGTTGTTGGAAAATCTTATAAATTAAACTCAGTTAAAAGCACATTACAATTTAAATCTTCTATTTGTATAGATGACAAAATAATTATTCTAACTGAAAATGAAGAAGGTAGCTTTATAGAATTATTTAAATAAATTATTTACTTAAATATAAATTCCTTTCGCTATAAATATTTAAAAAATATTCATCTTGTAAGTCTTTTATAAAGTAAATAGCCTCACCAGTACTTTTCATTTCGGGCCCTAATTCTTTTTGAATTTCAGGGAATTTCTCATAACTAAATACAGGAACTTTAATGGCATAACCTTCTTTTTTAGGAGAAAATTTAAAATCTTTTATTTTTTTCTCGCCAAGCATTACTTTAGTTGCATAATTTACATAAGGTTCGTCATAAGCTTTTGCAATAAAAGGTACAGTTCTGCTTGCGCGAGGGTTAGCTTCAATAATATATACAATTTCATCTTTTATTGCAAACTGTATGTTTAATAAACCAACTGTGTTTAAAGCAAGAGCAATTGTTTTGGTATGTTCTTCAATTTGTTTAAGAACTTTTTCGCTTAAATCAAAAGGAGGTAATACTGCATAACTATCTCCACTGTGTATTCCTGCAGGTTCTATATGCTCCATTATCCCAATTATATGAACATCTTTTCCGTCGCAAATACTATCGCTTTCAGCCTCTATAGCACCTTCTAAAAAATGATCTAGTAAAACTTTATTATCAGGTAAGTCATTTAATAATTTAACAACATGTTGTTCAAGTTCTTGTTCGTTAATAACAATTTTCATGCTTTGTCCGCCTAATACATAACTTGGTCTAACTAAAAGAGGAAAGCCTAATTCTTTAGCAAGATTTAAAGCTTCATCGGCATCTTGTATTACACCAAATTTAGGATATGGAATATTATTTGCTTTTAATAAATTTGAAAAACTTCCTCTATCTTCTGCTAAATCTAACGATTTAAAATCTGTACCAATAATTTTAATTCCGTATTTTTCTAATTTTTCTGCCAATTTTAATGCAGTTTGTCCACCTAGTTGTACAATTACTCCAACGGGTTGTTCTAATTTTATTATATCGTAAATATGCTCCCAAAAAACAGGCTCAAAATATAATTTATCTGCTGTACTAAAATCTGTACTAACGGTTTCGGGGTTACAGTTAATCATAATTGTTTCGTAGCCACATTCTTTAGCTGCCAAAACACCATGTACACAACTGTAATCAAATTCGATTCCTTGTCCAATTCTATTTGGGCCACTTCCAAGTATAACAACTTTTTTCTTACTGCTTTTTATACTTTCGTTTTCTGTTTCAAAAGTTGAATAATAATAAGGTGTTTTAGCTTCAAACTCAGCGGCACAAGTATCAACTAATTTATATGTGCGGTTAATGCCTAACTCTGTTCTTTTTTTATAAACTTCACTTTCTAGGCATCTTAATAAATGAGCAATTTGCCTATCTGCATAACCTTTTTGTTTTGCTTCAAGCAATAAATCTTTATTTATGTTAGTTAAATTTTGTTTACTTATTTCGTTTTCTAATGCAATTAACTGCTCAATTTGTTCTAAAAACCAACTATCAATTTTAGTTAGTTTTTGAATTGTTTTTATTGAAATACCAAGTTTCATGGCATCGTAAATCATAAACAATCTGTTCCAACTTGGTCTTTCTAGGGCTTGTAATAATTCAGCCTGATTAGTAATTTCTTTTCCGTCTGCACCTAAGCCATTTCGTTTAATTTCTAAACTTTGACAAGCTTTTTGTAGCGCTTCTTGAAAACATCTTCCAATACCCATAACTTCGCCAACAGATTTCATTTGAAAGCCTAACTCACGATTACAGCCTTTAAATTTATCAAAATTCCAACGAGGAATTTTCACAATAACATAATCTAACGTTGGTTCAAAATAGGCAGATGTTGATTTTGTGATTTGATTTATTAATTCATCTAATTGGTAACCAATAGCCAATTTACTTGCAATACGCGCAATAGGGTAACCTGTTGCTTTACTTGCCAGTGCAGATGAGCGAGATACTCTTGGATTTATTTCAATCGCTATTATTTCTTCTTTATCATCATTACTAACCGCAAATTGAACATTGCATCCACCAGCAAAATTTCCAATACTACGCATCATTTTTATAGCAAGTGTTCGCATTTTTTGATACGTACTGTCGCTTAATGTCATTGCGGGCGCAACAGTTATGCTATCTCCTGTATGAACACCCATAGGGTCAAAGTTTTCTATGCTACAAATAATTGCAACATTATCATTTTTATCTCTTAATAATTCTAACTCAAATTCTTTCCAACCCAAAACTGCTTTATCAATTAAAACTTCATGAATTGGCGAAGTTTGTAATCCTCTATTTAATAAAATATCAAAATTTTCTTTTTCATACACAACGCTTCCTCCACTTCCTCCTAGTGTAAATGAAGGCCTAATTACTAAAGGAAATCCAAATTCTTGTGCTATGCTTTTACCTTCTAAAAAACTTTTAGCAATTTTTGATGGTGCCATTCCAACACCAATTTCGTTCATTCTTGCTCTAAATAAATCTCTATCTTCTGTAACTTTAATGGCTTCAATATCTACTCCAATCATTCGCACATTGTATTTTTTCCAAATACCCATCTCATCACAACGCAAAGCTAAGTTTAATGCTGTTTGCCCTCCCATGGTTGGTAATACGGCATCAATTTTTCTTTCTTCAAGAATTTTTATAATTGATTTTACTTCAAGCGGTAATAAATAAACATTATCTGCAGTTACTTTATCTGTCATAATAGTAGCTGGATTTGAGTTTATTAAAGTAACTTCTATTCCTTCTTCTCTTAAGCTTTTTGCAGCTTGAGACCCACTATAATCAAATTCGCAAGCTTGGCCAATAATAATAGGACCAGATCCAATAATTAAAACAGATTTTATTGATGTATCTTTAGGCATAAAAACAAGTTGATTTTTTGAGGAGAAATTTGCCTTAAAAAATCGTGTAAAGTTAAGGCAGTTTAGCTTAAAAAAAATAAAAGATATTGACGTTTTTTAAAGTTTTTCACATTGGTAATAAATAAATGATGTGTATAACTCAATTTCTTATCTTTTTAAATTTACTTAATGCTTATTTAGAATTACACTAAATAAGCACTAAAACAACATAAATTAAGAGTTTACCAAAGTTTACACTTTGAAAATTACTAGAATAATAATAATTTAGGTGCTTGTAAATAAGAAATTAACTAACAAATAAACATTATGGCATTTGATATTGAAATGATTAAAAAGGTTTATGCAAATATGCCTGCTCGAATTGAAGCAGCGCGTAAAACCTTAGGAAAACCTTTAACTTTAGCAGAAAAAATATTATACTCTCATTTAGATGCGTCTTTTCAGGTTAAAGATTATGCTAGAGGAAAAGATTATGTAGATTTTAATCCTGATAGAGTTGCCATGCAAGATGCAACTGCGCAAATGGCATTATTGCAATTTATGCAAGCTGGTCGCCCAAAAGTAGCCGTTCCATCATCGGTACATTGTGATCATTTAATTCAAGCAAAAGTTGGTGCTAAAGATGATTTAAATAGAGCAAAAACAGAAAGCGAAGAAGTATTTAATTTTTTAGCTTCAGTATCTAATAAATATGGAATTGGTTTTTGGAAACCAGGCGCTGGCATCATTCATCAAATTGTTTTAGAAAATTACGCTTTCCCTGGTGGAATGATGATTGGTACAGATTCTCATACTGTAAATGCAGGTGGTTTAGGGATGATTGCAATAGGTGTTGGTGGAGCAGATGCTTGTGATGTTATGGCAGGTTTACCATGGGAACTTAAAATGCCAAAATTAATTGGTGTTAAATTAACTGGTAAACTAAATGGTTGGGCAAGCGCAAAAGATGTTATATTAAAAGTTGCAGGTATTTTAACTGTTAAAGGTGGTACAGATAAAATTATTGAATATTTTGGTGAAGGTGCAATTTCATTAAGTTGTACAGGCAAAGGCACCATTTGTAATATGGGAGCTGAAGTAGGCGCAACTACTTCTACTTTTGGATATGATGATTCTATGAGTCGTTATTTAAAAGCTACAGGCCGAGCTGATGTTGCTGCTTTAGCCGATGGAATTAAAGAACATTTAACGGGTGATGCAGAAGTGTATGCTAACCCAAGTAAATATTTTGACGAGATAATTGAAATTAATTTATCAGAATTAGAACCACACGTTAATGGACCTTTTACACCAGATTTAGCAACTCCAATTTCTAAATTAAAAGAAGAGGCTACTAAAAATGGTTGGCCTTTAAAAGTTGAAGTTGGTTTAATTGGATCTTGTACAAACTCTTCTTACGAAGATATTTCTCGCGCTGTTTCAATTGCAAAACAAGTAAAAGCAAAAGGATTAAAGTCTAAAGCTGGATTTATGATTAACCCAGGCTCTGAGCAAATACGTTATACTATTGAGCGCGATGGCTTTTTAAAAGTTTTTGATGAGTGTGGTGCAATTGTGTTTACTAATGCTTGTGGTCCTTGTATTGGTATGTGGGATAGGATGGGAGCAGAGAAGCAAGAAAAAAACACAATAGTGCATTCGTTTAATAGAAATTTTGCAAAGCGTGCAGATGGTAACCCAAATACTTATGCATTTGTTGCGTCTCCCGAAATAGTTTCGGCTTTAGCAATTGCAGGTGATTTAGGATTTAATCCAATAACAGATACATTAACAAACGAAAAAGGCGAACAAGTAAAATTAGATGCACCTAATGGCGATGAATTACCAACAAAAGGCTTTGCGGTTGAAGATGCAGGATACCAAGCTCCAGCTTTAGATGGTAGTAATGTAAAAGTTATGGTTGAGCCAACAAGCAAACGTTTACAATTATTAGACCCTTTTGCGGCATGGAATGGAGCAGATTTTAAAGGTTTAAAATTATTAATTAAAGCCAAAGGAAAGTGTACAACAGATCATATTTCTATGGCTGGCCCTTGGTTAAAATTCCGCGGACATTTAGATAATATTTCTAATAATATGTTAATTGGTGCAGTAAATGCATTTAATGATAAAACAGATAATATTAAAAATCAAATTACTGGTGCTTACGAAGGTGTTCCTGTAGTTCAGCGTCAATATAAAGCAAAAGGAATTGGAAGTATTGTAGTTGGAGATGAAAACTATGGCGAAGGAAGCTCGCGTGAGCACGCAGCAATGGAGCCTCGTCATTTAGGTGTTAAAGCTGTACTCGTAAAATCGTTTGCTCGTATTCACGAAACAAACCTTAAAAAACAAGGTATGTTAGGAATTACGTTTGCAAATCCTGCTGATTATAATAAAATACAAGAAGATGATGTTATTGATGTAATTGGTTTAACTACATTTGCCCCTGGTGTACAATTAACAGTTGCTTTAACACATGCAGATGGTAGTAAAGAAGAATTTAAAGTAAACCATAGTTACAATGCACAACAGATTGAGTGGTTTAAAGCAGGTGGCGCTTTAAATATAATTAGAGCAAGCGTTAAAGCATAATGTAATATAATTTAAAAAACTCCTTCATTAAAAATGAAGGAGTTTTTTGTTTCTATTAAGATGAATAAAAATTTTAAATATTTGATTGTTTTTATGTTATTATTTAGTTTAATAGCATCAACATGTAAAACACGCAAAGATTGTGGGGGTAGGCGAAAGCGAAAAATTAAAACTCAAATGGGTGGTTATATGTAATTTGTTTAAATAAATATTAATGTCTTAAAATGACCGAAATTCGTAAATCAAATTGACGATTTTCGGTCATTTTGTTTTTATTAATTTTACTAAATACGTAGTTAAAAAACCATGTAAACCACAAACAACGGTGGTTTTATTACTTTTGTAACTCACCTCTTGGTGTGGTGTAATTACAAAAATATTTAAACATTTTAAGTCATCAACAGATTCGTAAAAACCCCTTGATAATACTGGATTGTTACTGTTTTTTATTTCAATGCACGCAAGTACCTTTATGCCCTTTACTAAAACCAAATCCATTTCGCTTCCATCGTGCGTTCGGTAATAATAGGGTTTAATGTGGTATGGTAAAAGTTGGCATATTTGTTCAATTACGTACCCCTCCCAGGCGTTTCCAACATTAGGATTAAACAACAACTCTTTTACACTATAAATATCGCTTAAATAATGAAGTAAGCCACTATCTCTAATATAAATTTTAGGACTTTTAACCAACCTTTTTTTTGCATTATTACTATACGCCGGTAAAGATCTTACCATAAAAGCACCTTCTAAATAATCAATATACCTATTAACTGTATTTCTACTTATGTCAAGTCCTTTACCAAAAGATTCAGCATTCCAAATACTTCCATTAAAGTGAGCAAGCATTTTCCATAATTTAAACATTAAATCATTTGAAAAACTAACACCAAACAATGTGTTTAAATCACGTTCAATAAATGTTCTAAAAAATTGATTCATCCATTCGCTGCAACTTGCTTCGGTTTTGCTTAACCATGCATCAGGAAAACCACCTCTAAACCAATGTTTTTGAACATCTGACGGTTTTTTATAAATTTCTGTTAAATTAAACGGACTCACATCAACGTAAGCTATACGGCCAGCAAGCGTTTCGGAAACCCCTTTAATTAAATTAGGGTTTGCCGATCCTAATAATAAAAATCTTCCTTTTTTTCTGTTTTTATCTACTAACGATCTTAATAATTCAAAAAGCTCAGGAAGTCTTTGAACTTCATCAATAATAATAGTTTTGGCTTCTAAATTTGATAAAAAATATTCAGGGTCTATAAACTTACTTTTATCCGCTGGGCTTTCTAAATCAAAATAATAGATTAATTTATCTTTTTTAGATATAAGTTGCTTGGCAAGCGTAGTTTTACCGCACTGCCTAGGCCCAAGTATTGTAACTATTGGAAAATGTTTTAAATGATTAACTATTTCTTCTGCCTTATATCTTTTTATCACAAAACAAATATAATATTTATTACCGAAAAACAGAAATTAAATTGACGAATTTCGGTCATTTTATTTAAAAAAAATTATTTTATTTATTTTTATTTATGTTTTAAGCCTTTTAAAAACAGAGAATTAATAAAATTTAGCACTTATTTGTAACTTATTAACATAAATAGTGTTTTTTTTAATTTTTAATTAAATTTAAAAAAGTTTTTCTTTTATTTTTTACACTCAATTATATATAATTTAATTCATGTTCTTAATTTTTGACACAGAAACAACGGGTTTGCCACGTAACTACAATGCACCTTTATCAGACTTTGATAATTGGCCAAGAATGGTACAAATTGCATGGCAATTACATAACAAAGAAGGTAAATTATTAAATCACAATTCAATAATAATTAAACCAAATGGATATACAATTCCATTTAATGCAACACAAATACACGGTATATCTACAGAACGAGCTATACAAGAAGGTAGTGATTTAAAATTAGTTTTAGAACAGTTTGCTGAAATTGTTAATCAAACGCAATACTTATGTGGCCATAATATAGAGTTTGATATAAATATTATTGGTGCGGAGTTTTTACGATGTGGCTTGCCAAATTATTTTGAAAATCACCCAATTATAGATACTAAAAACGATGATACAACAAATTTTTGCGCTATACCGGGTGGTAAAGGAGGTAAATACAAGTGGCCAACCCTAACCGAACTTTACACTAAATTATTTAACTCTAATTTTGCTGAGGCGCACAATGCTGCGTTTGATGTTCAAGCAACATCTAAAGTTTTTTTTGAAATTGTTAAACAAGGCATTACAAAAGTTAAAGAACTGAATAAAGACGATTTAGCATTAATACACTATCAAGATGTTAACTTATCTGAACTTCTAAAACATGAACTTAATTTAAAAAATAGTAACACTAACAAACAAAAAGAAGAAAACAATAATGTTGTAAGCAAAGAGTCATTAAATGAGTTAACGTTAAAATTTTCACACTTACATAACCATACACAGTTTTCGGTTTTACAAAGCGTGAGTGATGTTGATGACTTGGTTAAAAAAGCCATTAGTTTTAATATGCCTGCACTGGCAATTACAGATCATGGCAATATGTATGGCGCATTTTTATTTTGGCAAAGTATAGATAAACAGAATAAAGAAATTAAAAAACATAATGATGCTTTTGATGCCGCAGAGCCTAAAGCAGTATCAATAGGTAAAAAAACTGAACTGAAATGCATTATTGGGTGTGAACTGTATGTTACAGAAAATCATATGGAGCGCGGTAAACAAAATAATGGTTTTAGCATTCCCTTTTTAGCAAAAAATAAAAATGGATATGAAAATTTATGTAAGCTTAGCTCTTTAGGCTTTACAGATGGTTTTTATTATGTGCCAAGAATTGATAAAACTCAACTATTAAATTTTAAAACTAATTTAATAGTTACAACTGGTGGTTTACAAGGCGAAATCCCTTCGTTAATTTTAAATGTTGGCGAAGCTCAAGCCGAAGAAGCATTTTTATGGTATAAAGAACAATTTGGCGAAGATTTTTACATTGAATTAAACAGACACTCATTACCTGAAGAAGACCATGTTAATTCTGTTTTATTAAAGTTTGCTAAAAAGTATAACGTAAAATATTTTGCAGCTAACAATAATTATTATATAGATAAAAAAAGCAGCGTTGCGCATGATGTATTGCTTTGTGTTAAAGATGGAGTACAAAAAGATGTGCCAATTGGTAAAGGTAGAGGTTTTAGGTTTGGTATGCCTAACAATGAATTTTACTTTAAATCTAATTTAGAAATGTGCGAATTGTTTAAAGATTTGCCCGAAGCAATTGAATGTACAAATGAAATAGTTTTAAAAATAGAAAATTATAAATTAGGAAGAGATGTTCTTTTGCCTAAGTTTCAAATACCAAAAGAGTTTGAAGATGAAAGAGATAACGATCCTAACGATGAAGGCAAAGGTAAACGTGGCGAAAATGCTTATCTAAAATATTTAACTTTTGAAGGCGCTAAAAAAAGATATCCAAATTTAACTTCTGATATAAAAGAACGATTAGATTTTGAGTTAGTAACAATGGCTCGCATGGGTTTTCCGGGTTACTTTTTAATTGTGAGTGATTTTACAACTAAAGCTCGCGAATTAGGTGTTAGTGTAGGCCCTGGACGTGGCTCGGCTGCGGGTAGCGCTGTTGCATATTGCTTGGGTATAACAAATGTTGATCCAATTAAATATGACTTACTCTTTGAAAGATTTTTAAATCCAGATAGGATTAGTATGCCCGATATTGATATTGATTTTGACGATGAGGGTAGAGACAAAGTTATTGATTATGTGATTAATAAATATGGTAGTGATAAAGTTGCTCAAATAATTACTTATGGCACAATGGGCGGTAAATCTGCTATTAGAGATAGTGCTCGTGTATTAAATTTACCGTTACCAGATGCAGATAAATTAGCCAAATCATTCCCCGATAGTTTAGAAGCTGATTTAAAATCTTTATTAAATCCAAAAGGAATCAGCGAAAAATATTTAGAAAAAATAAAAGATAGAAGAGAAATTGTTGAACAATCAAACAACTTTAGAAAATTATCTGAAGAAAAAACTCCTGAAGCTGAAGTATTAAAACAAGCCTACGAACTTGAAGGTTGTGTTAGAAATACTGGTGTTCACGCATGTGGTGTAATTATAACACCAGATGAACTTACTAAATTTGTACCTGTTACAAAACCTAAAGAAGGCAGTATGTTATTAACCCAGTTTGATAACTCTGTTGCCGAAAGTGCAGGACTTCTAAAAATGGATTTTTTAGGATTAAGAACTTTAACCATAATTAAAGATGCCTTAAAAATGATCAAAGAAAATCACAATATTGATATAGATATTGATGAGATAGATTTAAATGACCCCAAAGCTTTAGAACTTTTTCAACGCGGAGAAACAAATGGGATTTTTCAATTTGAAAGTCCGGGTATGCAAAAACATTTAAAAGACTTAAAACCCGATAATTTTACAGATTTAATTGCGATGAATGCCTTATATAGACCAGGCCCTATCGCTTATATTCCAAATTACATTAATCGTAAACATGGTAAAGAACCAATTGTTTATGATTTAAATGGAATGGACGAATTTTTACAAGAAACATACGGAATTACTGTTTATCAAGAACAAGTAATGCGGTTATCTCAAAAGCTTGCCAATTTTACTAAAGGTGATGCAGATACTTTGCGTAAAGCAATGGGTAAAAAACAAAAAGATGTTTTGGATAAAATGAAAGGTAAGTATTTAGAAGGGTGTAAAACTAATGGCCACGATACTACAGTTGCCGAAAAGGTATGGAAAGATTGGGAAGCTTTTGCTAGTTATGCATTTAATAAATCACACAGTACTTGTTATGCTTATTTAGCACAACAAACAGCATATTTAAAAGCACATTATCCAAATGAGTTTATGGCTAGTGTACTCAACCATTGTGGCAACATCGAAAAAATTACATTTTTTATGGAAGAATGTAAGCGAATGGGAATAAAAGTATTAGGGCCTGATGTTAACGAAGGACAAGGTAAATTTAGTGTGAGTATAGATGGGAACATTAGATTTGGAATGGCAAGTATTAAAGGAGTAGGGGAAAACACTATTCAAAATATTGTAGATGAAAGAAAAGCAAATGGTAAATATGTTTCAGTATTTGATTTAGCAAAACGTTTAGATTCAAAAAGTATAAACAAAAAATCTATCGAAGGTTTAGCACTTGCTGGTGGATTTGATAGTTTTGAAGGAGTGCACAGAGCAATGTTTTTTGAAAAACAATTAGACGGAACAACCTTAACAGATAAATTAATTAAATACAGTAACCAAACCAGTTTAGGTAACGAAACTAATCAAGCTAGTTTATTTGGTGGCGAAGAAGAAGTGCAAATTAGCGACCCAAAACTACCAACAAACATTGAACCGTGGAGCGCATTAGATCAATTATCTAGAGAAAAAGATGTAGTTGGTTTTTTTATTAGCGGCCATCCGCTTGATCCTTATAAACTTGTAATTGAACATAGATGTAATTCTAATTGTGGTCAATTAAAAGCAGGTTTAGAACCTTTTAAAAATAAAGAAATTACATTTGCTGGCATAATTACAGGGTTTGAAAATAGAACAAGCAAAACTGGCAAAGCTTTTGGAAAACTAATAATCGAAGATTACAATGGAAGTATAGAATTGATGCTTTTTGGAAAAGATTTTTTAGATTATAATAAGTTTATGAGTGTTGGCTTATTTGTTTTTGTTAAAGCAAAAATTCAAGATAGATATAACCAACCCGGAAGCTTAGAAATTAAAATAAATAAAATAGAATTATTAGACGAGGTTAAAAAATCTGCATTTAACAGTATAAAACTATCTTTAAATGTTGATGATGTAAACAATCAATTAATAAATCAATTAGTTTCAATATTTAACACAAATAATTCCGGTAAAAGCAATGTAGAATTTATTGTTGAAGATGCTAATAAAAACCAAAGTGTAAAATTATTTTCTAAAAAATATAAAACTAATGTTAGCGATGAGTTGCTTGTTGAACTTAATAAAATAACACAATTAAAATATGAGTTAAAATAAATATGAAACTTTTAATTTGTAATTTATTAAGACTATGTTTTAAATTTAAGTTTTTACAAAAACACTTTTTTGGTGTTTATAAAAAAATTATTATTCCTTATAAACTAACATTAAATGTAGAAACTACTGTTCTTATCAATAATATAAAATTTAATTTAAACCTACATGATTGGGTTCAAACAAATATATTTTTTTTAGGTGGATACGAAAAAATTGAATTAAAATATTTAATTGAAAATTTAGAAGATAATTCTTTAATTATTGACGTTGGAGCAAACATAGGTTGGTACTCAACAAATTTAGCCGTAAAATTAAATAAAGGACAAGTGTATAGTTTTGAACCTTTTTCTCAAAATTATAATAAACTAATTTCCCATATTAAATTAAATAAATTAAATAATGTAAAGCCTTTTAAAATTGCACTTGGTCAAAAGAAAGATATTTTAAATATAAATTACAATACAAATGATGATAATTTAGGTATGGCATCAATTAAACTTAAAGATTTTAATGTTTCTGAAAGTGTTGATGTTGTTGCTTTAGATGAATTTTTAAAATTTGAAGAATTAAATAATTTAAAGTTTATAAAAATTGATATTGAAGGATTTGAATATGAGGCATTATTAGGAATGCAAAAAACATTATCAAAATTTAAACCAATGCTTTTAATTGAACAAGATAAAAATGTTTTAGGTGATAAATCAAATGATGTTATAAATAAAATTGATGCTTTTTTAAATGAATTAGGTTATTTAAAATACGTAATAACTAATAATTTAAAGCTAGAAAAAGTAAACGCATTTATAAACTACAATACAACAAATTTTATTTTTAAACACTGCTAAAAAATAATAAAGTGTTTGATTATGACTAATGTTTATTAACTTTGAAACAAAATTAAAAATTACATTTAAAAAATATTAAGATTAATTTAAATGAAACGAATTAAAATAAAAGAATTATTAAAATCAAATCAAACTGACGTTTCAGTTTTAGTTAAAGGTTGGGTAAAAACATTTAGGAGCAATCAATTTATTGCATTAAATGATGGTAGCTGCAATAGTAACATACAAGTAGTTGTTGATTTTAATAATACTTCTGATGAAATATTAAAAAGAATTACAACAGGTGCTGCAATTAGCGTTGAGGGGCAATTAATTGCTTCTTTAGGTAAAGGACAAAGTGTAGAAATTAAAGCAAGTAAAATAGAAATTTTAGGAGATAGCGATCCCGAAAAATTCCCATTACAACCAAAAAAACACAGCCTTGAATTTTTAAGAGAAATTGCTCATTTGCGATTTAGAACAAATACTTTTGGCGCTATTTTTAGAGTCCGCAACAGTTTAGCATTTGCAGTTCATAAATTTTTTCAAGAAAAAGGATTTGTTTATGTGCATACACCAATCATTACAAGTAGTGATGCCGAAGGAGCAGGTGAAATGTTTAGAGTTACAACATTAGATTTAAAAAATTTACCTAAAGATGATAAAGGCCAAATAGATTTTCAACAAGATTTTTTTGGAAAAAGCACAAACTTAACAGTAAGTGGGCAATTAGAAGGTGAATTAGCGGCAATGGCTTTTAGCGATATTTATACTTTTGGCCCAACTTTTAGAGCTGAAAATAGTAACACTGCAAGGCATTTGGCTGAATTTTGGATGATAGAACCAGAAATGGCTTTTTATGATTTAAATGATAACATGGATTTGGCCGAAGAGTTATTGAAGTTTGTTATAAAATATGCATGGGAAAACAATTACGAAGATTTAGAGTTTTTAAATAATAGATTATTAGAAGAAGAAAAACAAAAACCACAGCAAGATAGAAGTGAACTAAATTTATTAGATAAACTAAAATTTTGTTTAGAAAATAACTTTGAAAGAGTTACTTATACACAGGCCATTGAAATTTTAAAAGAAAGTAACCATAATAAAAAGAAAAAATTTCAATATTTAGTAAATGATTGGGGGGTAGATTTACAAAGCGAACACGAACGATATTTAGTTGAAAAACATTTTAAAAAGCCAGTAATATTAACCGATTATCCAAAAAACATAAAAGCATTTTATATGCGTCAAAATGATGATGGAAAAACTGTTAGAGCAATGGATATTTTGTTTCCGGGCATTGGTGAAATAGTTGGAGGAAGCCAACGCGAAGAACGACTTGAAAAATTAACTAATCGAATGAATGAAATGAACATACCAACGCATGAGTTAGATTGGTATTTGGATACAAGGCGATTTGGAGCGTGTGAACATGCGGGTTTTGGCTTAGGTTTTGAAAGATTAGTTTTATTTGTAACAGGAATGACAAATATTAGAGATGTAATACCATTTCCTCGTACACCAAAAAATTGCGAATTTTAGGATTAATAGTGTTTTAAAATAAAAAATCCTGAAATAGCATTTCAGGATTTTTTTTGTGACCTCGAAGGGATTCAAACCCCTAACCTCTTGATCCGTAGTCAAGTGCTCTATTCAGTTGAGCTACGAAGCCATTTTTTTGGAGCACAAATATACGAATAAAACAATAATAAAAAAAATAATTTAGGATCATTGTATCTTGTTGATTTATAGAGTTTTTATAGTTTAATACCTACAACACAAACATCATCAATTTGTTCTAAATTACCTTTCCATTGATTAAATTCATTACTCAGCAATTCTTTTTGTTCTAAAATTGAATTTTGATGAATTTTAAATAAATAATCTCGTAAATTTTTATGCTTTAATTTTTTACCTTTTTCTCCCCCAAATTGATCGGCATAACCATCTGTAAAAAGGTATAAAATATCACCACTATTATATTTTATAGTGTTATAATTAAACTTTAAAGTGTCTTTTGGCGATTTTCCTACAGGCATTCTATCCGCCTCTAATTCATTAATGGTATTGTTTGAGATGTAAATTAAAGGATTGTTTGCGCAGGAATAAGTAAATTCCATTTTTGTAAAATCAATGCAAACTAAACTGCAATCCATACCATCTTTTCCGCCTTCTTCACTACCATCTTCGGCTAAACCTTGTATTAATTTTGTTCGTACATAATCTAAAATTTCTGATGGATTTTCTATTAATTTTTCATTTATTGCTTCATTTAAAAAATTAATATTTAACAAACTCATAAAAGCGCCTGGTATTCCATGCCCTGTACTATCGGCTACAATGAAGTAAAATTTATTATTTATTTCAGATGCCCAATAAAAATCGCCACTTACTAATTCTTTAGGGTTAAAATAAATAAAATAATTTTTAAGATTTTTATTTAATAACGTTTTACTTGCTAACAAGGCATTTTGAATCCGTTGGGCATATTTAATTGAATCTATAGTTTCTTTTTGTTTTTCTTCAATAATATGTTTTTGAGTTTCAATTTCTTTAGAGCGTATAACTAATTCAGCTGTTCTTTCATTTACTATGTTTTCTAATTGTTGTTGTTTTTTTAATAAATCTTTTTCTCGTTTTTTAATTAATACAATTAATATAAAAACAATTCCTATTACACAAAGCAAAATAAACCACCAAGTTTTCCAAAAAGGTTTTAATATAATTATATCAAGTATAAATTCATTTGCATAAACACCAAATGTGTTTTTATAAAAAACTTTTAATTTATAATTACCCGCAGGTACGTTTTGTAAATCAATTTCGTTTGATTTTAACTCTTTAATTTTACTGTCTAAACCAATAAGCTGGTAACTAAATGAGCCTAATGATGGACGATAAATTTCATCAGTAATAAATTTAAATTGAATGTTGTTTTGATAATGTTTAAACTCAAGTATTGAATCTTGAATATTAAATAATGAATCATTTACTGTTAATTCATAAATTGAAATTATTGGTTTATTTTCTGGTAATTTAAATGTTGCTGTATTAAAAAAGGTTAAACCTTTTTTGTTAGGTAAAAATATATAATCCTCATCAAAGGCAGTTATTGGATGATTGTTAGATTTAAAAAAGAATAAGTTTGTTGAAGTTATTTTTTTATTTATTACACTGTATTTTTTTTCTTTAACATTGTAACGTATAATTTCTTTTGGCCCAGTAAACCATATTATTCCAAACCTATCTTCAAAAACATTAAAAACATTATATTTTTCAAGACCCATAATTTTTGAATGGTCGGTAAAAGTTTCTTTTTCTATATCAAATTCAAATAAGTTTTTTTCGGTTCCTATCAAAATAGTATTTCTTTTTGTATAAAATGTGCTGTTTATCATTCTTGCATTAAACTCTACATCAAAACCTTTTTGTCTGTATGTTCTTATCTTTTTTGTTTTCTCATTAAAAATCATAAAGCCACCATTAGCTAAATAAAAAAACAAGTTATTATTTTTAAGTTTTAGTCCGTTTGATGGTAAAGGAATTTTACCTTCAGGAAAATTAAAAACAGTATCAAATTTTTGAGTTGTGTAATTAAATTTTAATAAGTTAGAAAAACTTTGCGAAAACACATAACTTCCATCTATGCTATCGTTTTTAAAATTTACACTAAAAATTTGGTGTGTTGATTCAATATCATTAAGTTGTTTTGTGCTTTCATTGTAAATAGTAAACTGAGAATTATATGGCGATCTTTTAGTTGTGCGGCCAAATTCAATAGTATTGTTTTTAGCAAATTTAAATAGTAAAACATTTTTATCGTCGTTTTTATTTCCAAAACTAATGTTTGGTAAAATTGAGTCTTTTCTGTAATCATAAACCGAAATACCTTTTAAACTTGAAAAATAAACCAAATGATTAGACTTTGCTATAATTTGTGACACAGGTATAACTTGATCAGATGCATTATAATAATCTACATTAAAATTTTCCCATTTTTTTACTTTTATTTGGTGCGTGTAAGGTGCGCAAACACTAATTCCATACGATCTGTTAAAAACCCAAACATTATTTGCATTGTCTTTAGTAAAGCCTAGTATATCATTATCGCCAACACATGTTAAACAGCTACCTGGTTGATTGTGGTAATATGATTTTAAATTTTTACGATTAACAACTATAATTCCATTAGTTGTAGAGCTATACCATAAATTACTGTCGTTACTTAAAATAAAATTCATGGTATTATCTAAATTAAGTTCAACTTCTGGATTAAACTTTCTTGGAGAAATACGTTGTGAAGTTTTGTTTTTTAAATCTATAACCGAAATCCCACTGTACCCTCCAATCCATATTTTTTGATTTTCTTTATCGTAATAACTGTTATGAGTAATTGTAAGATACCTTTCAAATAAATCATAAGCAGCATTGCTCAAATTTTTTGAGTATTCTTTTAACGGAAATTCTATTAATGTGTTTTTATTAATATCTAAAACACAAGGAACAGCTCTTGGTTTTTCTTGAAAAAAAGTTATTAAATACTTTCCTTTCTCAAGTTCTAATATGCTTCTAACGGTTGTACAAATTATTTTGCCACCATTTGCAAATTTAGTGTTAACATCGTAGCATTTAAAATCATCGGTTTGTTTATTATATAATAATAATCCTCCATTCCATGTGGGTAACCATAATCTGTTTTCACTGTCCTCGTAAAAGTTAGAGGGGATTAAATCAGTTGTTATTGTGTTTTTATGTTTTCCAAAAGAACCATAATGTGTATAAATTTTAGTTTTATGATTATACCTTGTAAAGCTACCCGTATCTTCATATGAAATCCATAAATTTCCATCTAAGTCTTCGTATAGGTCATGAATATTTTTACTTAAAGGCTTATTTGCAGAATCTTTTGGATTATTAATATTTTTGTAATAGTAACCGTTATAGCTTCCTAGTCCAACATTTGTTACTAGCCATAAAAAATTATATTTTTTACTATAACAACCTTTTTTTATTGATTTTACACCTATCGCGTCAGCTTCAATATTTTTAAAGGATAGTTCATATGAGTCTTGTGCAAAAGAAATTTTCACAAAAAGAAAAATTAATATGATTATCCTCATGTTTATCATAATTATTAAATATAACAAAAAGTTTAAATACAGTATAAAACTGGGTGTTTTTTTACATATTTTATTAGTTTTGTAAAAAAATAAAAATGCAAAATTTAATTGAAGAGATTTGGAATAACCGTGAATTATTAAAAGATAACGCAAACGTAAAAGCAATACATACTATAATTGAACAATTAGATAAAGGACAAATAAGAGTTGCTGAACCTAAAAATGATGGTACATGGCAAGTTAACGAATGGATAAAAAAAGCAGTTATACTTTATTTTCCTACAATGCCAATGAAAATAATGCAAGAAGGCCCAGAACAGTATTACGATAAAATACCTTTAAAAACAGGAATGGAAACTGCAGGAATAAGAACTGTACCTGGTTCAGTTGTGCGTTATGGTAGTTTTGTAAATAAAGGTGTAATTTGTATGCCTGGTTTTATAAATATTGGTGCTTATGTAGATAGTGGCAGCATGGTAGATGCTTGGGCAACAGTAGGTAGTTGTGCGCAAATTGGTAAAAATGTACACTTAAGTGGAGGAGTTGGTATTGGAGGAGTACTAGAGCCAGTGCAAGCTGCACCTGTAATTATTGAAGATGATGCTTTTATTGGAAGTAGATGTATTGTTGTTGAAGGCGTAAGAGTGGGTAAAGAGGCTGTTTTAGGAGCAAATGTAGTTTTAACGCAAAGCACTAAAATTATTGATGTTACTGGTAACAAACCAATTGAAACTAAAGGTTTTGTTCCTGAAAGAAGTGTTGTAATTCCTGGTAGTTACACAAAAAAATTTCCAGCGGGAGATTTTCAAGTGCCTTGTGCTTTAATTATTGGTAAGCGTAGGCCTAGTACAGATTTAAAAACAAGTTTAAACGATGCTTTAAGAGAACACTCCGTTTCTGTTTAATTAAATTTAGTTTTGATTATCTAAGTTATTTAAATTGCTTTTCTTTTTACTGTATAAAAAGTAAACAACTACTCCTAAAGTGCCCCAAACAAGGAAAAATTTCCAAGTTTCAAGTCTTACTTGTGTCATTAAAAACACATTAAAGCCAACACCTAAACTTCCAACTAAATAAACAGCTGGAGTTTTATAAGGTCTTTCTAATTCAGGTTTTTTGTATCTTAATATCATAACTGCTACACATACCATTGCAAAAGCTAATAAAGTTCCCATGCTACACATTTCGCTTACTTTATCTATTGGAGTAAATGCAGCAACTAACGAAATTATACATCCTACTAATATTGTACTTTTGTGTGGTGTTTTAAAATTTGGGTGTAATGTTTTAAAAAATTTTGGTAATAAACCATCTTTTGACATACCTAAAAATATACGTGTTTGCCCTAACATCATAACTAACATTACAGAAGTTAAACCTGCTGTTGCAGCTATTGTTATAATTAATACTGCCCAATTTAAACCAATACCAGAAAAGGCTGAGGCCACCGGAGCTGCTTTATCTAACTCAGTATATTTTACCATACCAGTTAGTACTAATGATACCAAAATATACAATAAGGTACAAATAATTAACGATGCAACAATTGCAAAAGGCACATCTTTTTTAGGGTTAATAGCTTCTCCTGCTTGAGTAGAAACGGCATCAAATCCTATATACGCAAAAAACACTATAGTTGCAGCGGTTAATACACCTCCAAATCCAAAATTCATTTTACCAGTTTCTTTACCAGCCTCATCTAAAGCAGGAACTGCTTCTGGGATAAAAGGAGTCCAGTTTTCGGTATTGATATAAAATGCTCCAACAATTATTACAAATAAAACAACAGCAATTTTTATTATCACAATAATATTATTTGTTTTTGCGGCTTCTTTAATTCCTTTTACTAAAATAGCCGTTACAATCCAAGTAATAATAAATGCTGGTAAGTTAAAAGCAAAAGATGGTGCTGCAAGTCCTAATTCTTTACATTTTTCAGTTGCTGTAGCTAAATCGTTACATAACCAAATTGGAAAATCTATATGGAAGATATGTAATAATTTTACAAAATAACCACTCCATGCAACTGCAACAGTTGTGGCTCCCATCATATATTCTAAAATTAAATTCCAGCCAATAAACCAAGCAAATAACTCACCAACTGTTCCATAGGCATAAGCATAAGCACTTCCTTCTACTGGTAAAACTGAAGCAAATTCTGCATAACATAATGAGGCAAACAAACAGCCAATTCCTGCAATTACGAATGAAAGAGCTAAGGCAGGGCCCGCATAGTCATGTGCTGCAATCCCTGTTAATGTAAAAATCCCCCCTCCAATTATAGCGCCTATTCCTAATGAGGTTAATCCCCATTTTGTTAACACACGTTTTAAATCACTTTTTTTCATATCAGCCTCAAATGCTGATACTGGTTTTAATCTCCAAATAGACATATACTTTAATTAATAACTCAAATTAAATAAATTAAGTTTAATAATACAAAATTAAAATTTAGGTAGAAATTAAATTTTATTTTGTATTTGCTTGTTTCCAAGTTGAGGCTTGTTTTCTTGAAAAACGAATGCCTAACATAATTTCATGTGTTCCGGTTGTGTATTTTTTAATATTGGTTGTAGTAAAATCATAAGAATAACCAATCATTAAATAATTTTTGTAAAAATAACCTATTAATGCTGTAAATGCATCATTGTGTCTATATGCGCCACCTAACCAAATTTGTTCTTGATAAATTACTCTTGCGCCAACATCTATTTTTGGAGGGGCAGGGCTTGCGTATTTTACTAAAAACGAGGGTTCAATCTTAAAATCATCACTTAATTCAAATTTATAAGCACCATTTAACATAAAATGATTTACTAATTTACTTGTACTTGAGCTGTTTGGATATAAGCCAATTGGAGCTTGATATATTTGAGGTACTGAGAATCCAAAATAAAAAACATCTTTTTTATGAAAATATAATCCAGTTCCAAAATCAGGTACATATGTTGTTTGGTATGAAACTAATAAATTTTCATCACCCGAATCATGCAACTTAAGTTTATGCCCATCTATTCCCCATTGCATTACTCCAGCGCTTAAACCCATAGATAAAAACATATCTTTTTTTAATTTTAAATGGTAGGCATAACTTGCGCTTATTCCTGTTCTACGTGTTGGTCCAACAATATCTGTATATAAATTCATGCCTAAACCCATGTTTTTATCTTTAATAGGTCCGTGCAAAGTTAACATGTAAGTTCTAGGCGCATCAGTAATGCCTGTCCATTGGTAACGATTATTAGATCTTACATCTGCAAATTCATCTTTGCCAGCAACAGCTGGGTTTATAGCCATTTCGTTTAGCATATACTGTGTATATTGAGGCAACTGCTGTGCTTTTAACAGAGTTTGAAATGTTATAAATAGAAATAATAGAATTATTTTTTTCATATTATCTAAAAATAGTTAATGGTCCTGTATATGGTTTTGTATATGCAGGATGATTTAAATTAATAACGTAATAATAAGTTCCAACTGGTAAGTCTTTTCCTTTGTATCTTCCATCAAATTTAGTTGCGTAACCTCTGCTAAAAAATAATTGTTCGCCCCAACGATTATAAATTTCAACGGTACAGTCTTCAAATTGTGAAATATTATCTATAATCCAAAAATCATTTTTCCCATCGTTATTTGGGCTAAAGCCATTAGGTATGTCAATTTCTGGATATATATCAACACCAACTGTAGTTGATGATACACAACCATTTGCATCTTGCACTGTTACTGTGTAAATTGTGTTTACAGTATTAGACGCAGTAGGATTTGGAATCCCAGCATCATTTAAGGTAAATGGAGGTAACCAAGAGTAAGTTAAAGCACTTGGTGAAGTTGGATTTCCTCCTATTGTAATTGTTGAAAATACAGGTATGGTATATGAAGGTCCTGCATCTACAATTGGTAAAGGTAATGCGGTTACTATTACAGTTTTAGTATCTATACATGTTGTAACAGTAGATACAATTTGCAGAACATAAGTACTTGTATTTGTTACAAAAGGTAAAGTAAATAAAGAATTTGTTGAAACTGGCGTTAATAAATCAGGTAATAAATACCAATTAAATGTATTTGCACCAATAGAGTTTGTGCCTGATAAAATAACAGAGTTACCAATACATGCGCTTGGTGTATTTGTTATTGCTACTAATGTTGTAGTAGGAATAATTTGTAAAGTGTTAGTAGTTACACAACTGTTATTGTCAATAGCTGTTACAGTGTAATTACCTGTAGGCATATTTGTAACTGTTGTAGAGTTTGATGTAAATGTGCCTGGCCCAACCCAGTTAATATTATATGTTGGTGTACCTCCAGCAATTGTTACAGTTGCACTTCCATCGTTACTGTTGCTACAAGTACTGTTGCTAAATGTATTTGTTACAGTTAAACTAGTTGGGTTTACTAAAGTTACAGTTTCTGTTTTAATACACCCTTTATTATCTGTTACAGTTGCTATATAAGTTCCACTACATAATGCTGTTTGAGGATTGTTGCTGCTTGTAGGAACAGTATTCCAACTAAAAGTGTAAGGTAATGTGCCTCCAAAAGGAATTAGAGTAACTGCTCCATTGCAATCGTTATTACATTTTATTGGATTAATATCTGATATACTTAAATTTAAAGCAGGATTATCTGTAATTGTAAACGATTTAATTGTAGCGCAACCTCCTGCCGAAACGGTAACACTTATTATACCATCACATAATCCTGTTACAGTTTGAGATGTTGAACCATTACTCCAATTATAAGTAACAGGAGAACTTGTACTCGTACCTACAACAACTAATGAGCCTGTACATGTATTAAAACAATTAATATTACTTTGTGTGAAACTTACTACAGGACCAGTTGGATTAGATAAATTAAATAAATTTGTTGTAGAACATCCATTATTGTCTTGTGTTACTAGTGTATATCCCCCAATACCTAAACCAGTTAAGCTACTAGTGTTTGCACCACCTGGTTGCCATGTAAAGGTATAAGGTCCAACGCCGCCATTAACATTTACATTAATGCTTCCATTTGCTGATGAACAAGTTGGATTTGTAACATTTGATGTTAAAGATAATGTTGTTGCTGCATTTACAGTTGTGCTTGCGGTTCTTATACAGCCTTGCGCATCTGTCATTTGAACAAAATAGTTTCCTGCGCATAAACCTGTTACTATGCTATTTGTTGATGAAGGACTTGTCCAGCTAAATGTTATTGGCGCAGTACCACCAATTGGTGTTATGGTGCTTGACCCATTACAGTTACCAGCACATTGTTCATTTTGTGTATTAAATGTGTGTCCTGTTATTCCATTTGAGTTACTTATTAATACATTTTGTAAACTCGTACAACCATTGCCGTCTGTTATATTTACTTGATAAATTCCTGCACATAAACTTGTTGTAGTATTTGTATTACTTCCATTAGTCCAAGTAAACGTGTATGGAGAAACTCCTCCACCAGCAACAACTGTAGATGAACCATTACATAAGCCACATGATGGTTGAATAGCTGATGTTGTAGCAGTTAAAGCACTAGGTGAGTTTATATTGGTAGTAAATGTATCTGAACAGCCTTGGTTATCATTAACAACAACTGTATATGTTCCGTTGCATAAACTATTTATAAAACCTGAAGTTTGACCTGTGTTCCAATTAATTGTATATGGAGGAAGACCACCAGAAAAACCATTTGCATTTGCCATTCCATTACAACTTCCAAAACATAAATTATTTGTTGCAGTAACTAAAGCAGAAATACTAGTTGTTGCAGGGAATGAAATAGTTTGTGTCACTAAACAATTATTTGCATCTCCAATTTGAACACTATAATTTCCTACACATAAACTACTTAAAGAAGCTGTGTTAGGCGCAGTTGGATTCCAGGTGTAATTATATGGACCGTTTCCACCTGTTGTTGTTAATGTTATTGCACCGTCACATAAACCATTACATGTTGGAAGCGTAAAGCTTGGCGTAGCATTTATTGGCGCTGGTTGAGTAATGGTTGTACCTGCAAATAATATACAACCGTTTGCATCAGAAATTTGAGCTGTATAATTACCCGCAGTTAACCCATTAATTGGGTTTATTGTACTTGGTGCAGGTGGGCTTACCCATGATATGGTGTAACCAGGTGTACCACCTGTAATCGTTGTAACTGAAGCAGCACCTGTAGATGCACCATTACATATAATATTAGTAACTGTTATAGCAGCAGAACTTGGTCCGTTTGAGCTAGATACAGGAATTGATACAGTATTTGTACAATTATTAGCATCGTTTACTACAACTGTATACACACCTGCGGTTAAGCCAGTAATAACAGAGCTTGTGCTTACAACCGGAGGTAACCAAGTGTAAGTATAACTAGGTGTTCCTCCACTTGCCAAAACTGTAATTGATCCACTAGGTGGTGAACAAGCCGAAGGACCAACAGATGAATTTACATTTAATACTGGTGGATTGGTTAATGTATAGGTTTGACTATCTAAACATCCATTTGCATCTTTTATATGAACTGTATAATTGCCCGCACATTGAGTGTTTAATGTGTTGTTTGTTCCTGTTGTATTACTAGGTAACCAAGTGTAGGTTACAACTCCAATTGCATTTGTTGGCGTGCTTATTGCAATTCCATTACAATTACTATTACAAGCTGGGTTTGTAAATGTTACATTGGCTAAAATTGCAGGCGGATTAGTTAATATAGTTGCTGAATTTGCAACACAGCCTGCAGCATCTGTTGCTATTAAAGTATAGTTGTTTGCGCATAAACCCGTTGGGTTTTGACCGCTTCCAGCAGGATTCCAAACATAATTAACGGCACCTTGAGCTCCAACAGTTGTAGTGGTTATACTACCATTACATGATGAATTACATAAAGGATTTGTTGCAATTAAATTAACTGAAAATACTGGAGGAGCTGTTATTGTAAAACTATTACTACTCGTACATCCATTAGCATCAGTAACTGTTGCTATTACATTGCCAGCGCAAATATTATTTATTACACTTGTAGTAGCAGCACTTGTACTCCAGCTAAAACTATAAGTTGGTGTTCCTCCACTTGCGTTTAATGTGGCTGTTCCGTTACATGAATTTGAACATGTTGCATTTAAAAAGTTAACTGTGCTTGTAAGTGCAGTTGGTTGTGTTATTTGAGAGGTTAATGTTAAGGAACATAAATTTGCATCTGTAATAGTTAGGGTATAAATATTAGCACATAAATTAACTATTGTTGGTGTTATTGCTCCTCCAAATCCTCCTACTGGTGTCCATGTGAAATTTAATGGTGCAGTTCCACCATTACTTAATGTTGTAATTGAACCATTACATACACTGTTACATAACAAATTATGAGGCGTAACAGTAGCTTCAATTGGAGGAGGTTGGGTAATTACAAAAGTTCTTGTAACTACACAACTTGCAGCATCTGTAATATTTACACTATAATTGCCTACACATAAATTTGTAATTGTTTGTGTGCCTTGGCCAGTAATTGGAGGTGCAATTGGTAGCCACGCAAAAGTGTATGATGGAGTTCCACCGGTTGTATTTAATGTTATTGAACCATTACATATACTGTTACAAGATAAATTTGATAAAGTTGAATTTACGTTTAATGAAGGTGATTGAACAATACCAATTGTTTGATTTACTACACAGCCATTTCCATCAGTAACACCAATGTTGTAAGTGCCAGATGTCATACTTGATGCTGTACTTGTGTTTCCTAAGTTAACAAATGAAACCGCAGGAGTCCAAGTAAACGTAAACCCAGGCGTGCCATTTGCAGTAACAGTTGCACCACCGTTAGAGTTACCAAAGCAGCTAATAGATGCTGTGTTAATTGTTAGGGTTGGCCCTGTGGGTGAACTTATATTTGCTGTTAATGTGTTTAAACAACCTAAAGCATCAGAAACTATTACTGAATATAAACCCGCACTTAAATTTGAATAGCAACTTGTATTTATGCCTATTCCACCTGCGGGAGCCCATGTAAATGAATATGCAGGACCATTTCCTCCAGATGGTGTAACACATATACTACCGTTATTTACAATACAAGCACTAGGATTAGTTGTATTAATTGTACCAGTTAAAGCAGGTGGTTGACTAATGTTAATTGTTGCACTTTGTGTACACCCATTAGCATCTTTTACAATAACAGTATAATTTCCTGCACATTGTCCGGTTATTGAGCTAGTGTTTTGTCCTCCTGGTAACCAGGTGAATGTTAAAGCTCCAGTTCCTCCAGAAGCATTAGAGTTTATAATTCCGTTACATTGACTAAAACATGTAACATTTGTTTTTGTTGGAGCAATTACTATAGCCGGAGGATTTGCAAAATTAACAGTTGCTGTGTTTGAACAACCTAATGCGTCTGAAACATTAACCGTATAAGTTCCGAAACATAAATTTGTAGCTGTTTGTGTTGTTTGCGTAGGTGCTGTTACATTCCATGTGTAAGTGTAAGGTAAAGTGCCTCCAACTGCATTTGCTTGAGCCGATGCTGTACATGCCCCAAAACAAGGAATTGTAGTGCCACTAGCCACTACAATAACATTAATAACTTGCGAAACGGAGTATGTTAATGTTGTTGTACAACTATTAACATCTGTAACTGTAATGGTATAATTACCTGGACATAAATTGTTAGCTGTAGAAACTGTAGAAACTGTTGCGCTTAATGAGTTTGTCCAAACAAAAGAATAGGGAGGTGTTCCATTAGATGCTGTTACTGTACCAGCACCTGTACATGCATTACAACTATTTTGAGTACCTGTAATTGCTGCACTTAAAGCTATAGGTTGTGTAATGTTAAAATTTTGATTTTGAACACATCCATTTGCGTCCGTTACATTTACTATAAAAGGCCCAGAGCATAAGCCAGAAGCAATACCTGTAGTATTTGTAATTACAGGAGCAGAATTAAATGAATATGTAAAACTAGGTGCACCACCAACTACAGTTACACTTGCACCACCATTACAACTTCCTGCACAAGTAACAGAAGAAGTTGTTACGTTTATTGTCATTGGAGAAGGTGCTAAAACAGAAGCAGTAAATGTATCAGAACAACCGTTTGCATCGTTTACTGTTAATGTATATCCATTTGCACATAATCCAACGTTTGGATTACCAGTAAAACCATTTGACCAATTTAAAGTATAACCAGGTACTCCACCCGAAACATTTGCATTTAAAATTCCGTTACACCCCGAAAAACATAAAGGACTTGTAGAATTTATTGTAGTGGTTAATGCAGGTGGTTGATTAATAGTAACAACAGAGTTGCTTGAACAACCATTAGCATCTAAAATTTGAAATGTGTATGTACCAGCACATGCACCAACAATTATACCGCCAGGGATAACACTTGTTGATGTTGCCCAGCTTAACGTGTACCCAGGTGTTCCTCCAACAGCACTACCTGAAAGAGAACCGTTACACGCATTAAAACAAGTAACTGAATTTGTTGTAACATTGCTGGTTAATAAATTTGGTTCTGCCAGGTTTATAGTTTGCGATTGTACGCAACTCGAAGCATCTTTAATAAGTAAAGTGTAATTTCCTGCACAAAGTGAATTGTAAGGTGGAGAAGCTACAATTGTGCTTGAAGTTGAAATTAATGTTGGAGTAGCCATTGGAAGCACCCCTCCCGAAGTTGTAAAATTAATTACTCCGTTACAAACCCCATTACACGATAAACTTGTAGTACTAACATTAATTGTAATAGATGATGGTTGTGCTATTGTAAATACTGTACTAATTGGACAAGCTGATGCATCTGTTACTGATACAGTGTAATTACCAGCGCACATTGAGCTGGTTAAAGTGCCAGATCCGCTTGGAGACCAAATTGGTGTGTATGGCGCCCCATTACCCCCAGTTACTACAACTGTTGCCGCACCACTACATGAACCAAAACATTGTATGCTTTGCGTTTGAGCAGTAATAGTTAGCGCAGGAGGTTGTGTAATTGTTACTAAACTTTGAGTTAAACAATTATTTAAATCTTTAACAAAAATAGTATAAACTCCCGCACACAATGCATTTACACTTTGCGAGTTTGAAATAGTTGCGCTACTTGGAGCAACCCATGTAAATGTAAAAGCTCCTGCACCACCAGATGCGGTTACACTTGCTGCCCCATTACATTGCGCATTACAAGTAACATTTGTTTGTGTGATAGAAATTGTAACAGATGGAGATTGAGTTATAGTAAGTGTTTGCGGCAATAAACAATTATTCGCATCACTTATAGTAACCGTTTTAGGACCTGCACATAAAGTAGAATTTATAGAACTTCCAGCCCCACCAGCACTCCAAGTAAATGTGTATGGGCTTGTACCCCCTGAAGCAGTTACTGACGCTATACCTGTACAATTACCAAAACAAGCAACATTTGTTTGAGTTACACTTGCAGATAAAGGTGGAGGTTGCGTTATTGTAAAAGAAGGATTTATAAAACAGCCTTTTGAATCAGTTATTGTAGATGTTACAACGCCTTGACATAACCCTGTTAAAGTCATACTACCTCCAGAACTTAATGTGTTTGTTGTTGGCACTGAACTGTTAATTGTATAATTTGGTGTGCCACCAGTAGGATTTATTACAATTGAACCATTACAAACTGCATTACAACTTAAGCTTGATGTTGTTGATGTTAATGATAAAGTTGGAGGTTGGTTAAGATTTATAGTGAAATTTCTTAAACATCCTTTTGTATCAATTACGCTAAAAGAGTTAGTGCCACCACATAACATAGAATAAGTTGTGTTACCCGAAGGTACTGGAATTACAGAACCTCCATTTACCGTTACAGTGTATGGGCCAACGCTACCACTTAAGTTAGATACAATTGAACCATTACAGTTTCCATTACATAATGGTTGTGTAAAAAATATTGGTACAAAATTAATAGCAGATTGACCTGGAATATTTACTGCGTTAGAAATAGTTAATAAATTCCCTAAATTATCAAATACTAAAACACTGTAAAAGTCAGCACAGGCGCATAAATTTGTAATTGTAAAAGTACCTGTGCCAACATTATTTAAAGTAGGCGTAGCACAAGATGGATTACTCCAAATTAGCGAAAATGGTGCGCCAACACACGTTGGGTCTATCCCTAAAATTAATTGACCATCGCAAATACCCGAACATGAAATACCAACAGAGCTTAAAGTAGCTCCACAAACAGCAAAAGCAGAATTTAAAGTTTTGTAATTGTTTCCAAAATTTACACCATTTGCAATTTTATAATGAGTCGCATCTAATGGAGCTTTTACATACAAACCATCAGAGTTAAATGTAGTGTTGTTACCAATTTCAAAATTATTTTTAACATCAATAATTGAAGTGTTATTTTTGATTGAAACTAAACCCTTATTGCTAATAAAATTTCCTGTATTAATTCTTGCATTATTTAGTGTATAACTACCAGATTCTAGTATTACATTTTTATCATCAGATGTATTTATGCTTTTGATATTCCAATTTCCTCCTTTAAATATAACATCACCTTGGTAAATTTGATTTAAAAAATTAACTTTTGCTTGTTGGCCTTCGTTATTAAAAATGAATTTGCCAGAACCTGTTAATTTAATATTGGGATTTAACTCAAAATCACCCCAAATACTTGTTTCAGAAAAATTAGAAAAAACAAAATGATATTGTGATAAACTTGTTGAAGCTACTAAGCTTTTAAAATTGCTTGCCCCAACAAAATTAATTACAAAAGTTCCATTGTTTAAGTCAGAATCAAAGTAAATTGAAGTGTTTTTATTAGGAATAGTGCCAGAGGCTTTACCGTTTTTAACAAAACTCCAATGGTTGGGGTCATTAAAACTTCCCGATCCACCAATCCAATGTAAATCTTGAGCAAAGCTAGAAATATTTATAGCTGTAAATAAAAGTATTATTAAGAGCCTAGTTTTAGTAACCAATCGCATAAAATTTTAACGTATTTTTACAATTTAAAAATTATAAGGTTAAATATACTAAAATTTATGTTAACTCATTAAAATTAATGTATTTATTTGTTTTCTTTAGACGAAATTTTACTTATGAGCCAAATTAAAAACCCATGGAAAATAAATTCATCAAAAACGGTTTACGAAACCCCTTGGATAGAAGTTAGTCACCATGAAGTAATTAATCCTGCTAATAAGCCAGGGATTTATGGAACTGTTCAGTTTAAAAATTTAGCCATTGGAATTATACCTTTAGATGAAAATTATAATACTTGGATTGTTGGACAATGGCGTTTCCCATTAAAACAATACAGTTGGGAAATTATTGAGGGTGGAGGCCCATTAAACATTGCTCCAATAGAATCGGCCAAACGCGAATTAAAAGAAGAGGCAGGTATTGTAGCTGAAAAATATACACTTTTATGCAATATGCATACAAGCAATTCGGCCACAAACGAATATTGCCATATTTTTTTAGCTCAAAATTTAAAGTTCGAAGAATCTGAACCTGAAGAAAGTGAAGATTTAATAATTAAAAAAATTCCATTCGAAAAAGCCTATCAAATGGTATTAAATGGAGAAATTACCGATTCATTAAGTATGGTAGGAATATTAAAAACAAAAATTTTAATAAACGAAGGAAAAATTTAAGTTATTTAATATCATTATTAATTAAATTTGTAACACTATGATAAAACTAGTTGATAATTTCCCAAATCAATTAAAACATGCCATTAGTATTGCTAATGCTGCAATTTTAAACGAGCCTAATATTCCAATTCAAAATATTGTAATTACTGGCTTAGGTGGCTCTGGCATTGGAGGGACCATAATTGCAGAAACATTATTAGATAAATTAATGGTTCCAGTTGTAGTTAATAAAGATTATTTTTTACCAGCTTTTGTAAATGAAAATACTTTATTAATTGTTTCTAGTTATTCTGGCAATACCGAAGAAACAGTTGAGGCAATGCAACAAGCCATTACAAAAAAAGCACAAATTGTTTGTATTACAAGCGGTGGTAAAATTTTAGAATTAGCAAAACAAAACTTAATAGAGTTTATCGAAATTCCAGGTGGGCAACCGCCAAGGTCTTGTATTGGTTATTCTTTAGTTCAATTAATTAAAGTTTTAGTTTTTAAAAAACTAGCCCCAATCTCATTATTAAATGATGTAGAAACAGCAATGAATTTATTAATTAAAGAAAATAATTTAATAATAAATGAAGCAAAACAAATTGCTAATTCATTAGCCGGCAAACTTACAGTAATTTATAGTTTAGGCGGTAGCGAAGGCGTTGCGGTGAGGTTTAGACAGCAAGTTAATGAAAATGGTAAACAGTTATGTTGGCATCATGTTTTTCCTGAAATGAATCATAATGAATTAGTTGGTTGGACAGAAAAAAATGACAATTTAGTTGTGTTAACTTTTCATACTTCATTTGATTTTAATAGAACAAAAAAACGTTACGAGGTTTGTAAACCTATTTTTGAAAAATACAGCAATAAAGTAATTGATGTTACAGCAAAAGGCGAAACTAAATTACAACAGTTTTTATATTTAATTAATATAGGAGATTATATTAGTTGTTTTATTGCTGAAATTAAAAAAGTTGATGCCGTTGAGGTTAATGTTATAAACCATTTAAAAAACGAACTAAGCAAATTTTAGTTGAATAAAAACACACAAGTTATAGTTAAAGATTTAGGTTTGATGGATTACAAAACTTGTTGGGATTACCAAGAAGTTTTGTTTAATGAAATTGTTACTCAAAAAACAAATAACAGAAACTTAATTGAAGCTGAACAACAACCTACAAAAAATTATTTATTGTTGGTTGAGCATCCGCATGTTTATACATTAGGAAAAAGTGGTAATGAAAATAATTTGTTAGTTAATGAATTACAGTTAAAAGAAAAAGAAGCAACCTATTATAAAATTAATAGAGGAGGCGATATAACTTATCATGGGCCTGGACAATTAGTTGTTTATCCAATTTTAGATTTAGATAATTTTTTTACTGATATTCATAAATATTTACGATTACTAGAAGAGACAGTTATTTTAACATTAAATGAATACAATATTTTAGCTGAACGAAGTGAGGGAGAAACAGGAGTGTGGATAGAGCCTAATGTAAATAATAAAGCTCGAAAAATTTGTGCAATGGGTGTAAAATGCAGTAGGTGGGTAACTATGCATGGTTTAGCATTAAATGTAAACGCAAACTTATCTTATTTTAATAACATTGTACCTTGTGGTATAGTAAACAAATCTGTAACAAGTATTCATAGCGAACTTGGTAAAGAACAAAATATAGCAGAGGTAAAAAATAAAATAAAAAAACATTTCGCTAATTTATTTAAAGCCACTTTAGTTAATTAACAACAATTAACGGAATTTAAACGTATTTAGAAATAAAATTATTTGGTTGGTACTTTGTACTTTAAAGCGTTAAGTTACTTTTGTAGGCTTGATTTTATTCCGATATGAAAAAAATAATATTAACGTTTTTCCTACTATGTTTTCAAACTGTATTTTTTGCTCAAAGTAAAGATGCAATGATGAAAGCCATGAAAGATTTAAAAGGGCGCGTTTATGGTAAAGTTTTAGATGCTAAAACTAAACAACCTGTTGAATACGCGTCTGTTGTTGTGCTGTGGTATAATAAAGATAGTTTAATAAATGGAGTTTTAACCAACGAAAAAGGATTTTTTAATATAGAAAATTTACCACCAATGGGAGGTTTTAGATTAAGAATAACTCAAATTGGATTTAAAACATATAACTCAAAATTTTTCATTCAGGTTCCAAATAAATTAGAAGTTGATTTAGGAGATATTAAAGTTGAATCTGATGAAAAATTATTAAATGAAGTTGAGGTTACAACTCAAAAAAGTACAGTAAGCATGTCAATCGATAAACGTGTTTATAATGTAGATAAAGATTTATCCGTTAAAGGAGGAACTGGTGTTGATGTAATGAAAAATGTACCAGGCGTAACGGTTGATGCTGATGGAAATGCACAATTAAGAAATCAAAGCCCTACAATTTTTGTAGATGGTCGCCCTTCTAATTTAACTTTACAACAAATCCCTGCAGATCAAATTGAAAGAGTTGAAATTATAACCAACCCATCGGTAAAGTTTGATGCAAGCGCAACAGGAGGAATTTTAAATATAATAATGAAAAAAAATTTAAAACCTGGTTATAATGGAATGGTTATGGCATACGCAGGTACAGGAGATAGATATGGCGGAATGGCAAATATAAATGTTAAAGAAGGTAAGTGGAATGTAAGTGCAATGTTTTCGCATAATCAAGCTATGAACCGTACAAAGGGATTTACAAATAGAACGCAGTTTGATACTTTAAAAAACAAAACAGTTACTGGTTATTTTAATCAAACGAATAATACAAACTTTCAAAACACTTTTGATTTTGCTCGCCTAGGGATAGATTATAATTTAAATGTTAGAAATACACTTTCTTTAAACGGAATGTTAGTTGCCGGAAACATTAAATCAAGCGACGATCAAAACTTTGAAATTTTAGACAAAGACAAAAATTCATTATTAAACGCAAGTAGAGTTAATGAACAAAATGCAAAGTTTTATAATTATAATGCTCAACTACAATACAAAAAATCGTACCCAAAAGTTGGTAAAGAGTTAACTTCAGACATTAGCTATAATCACACCACTTCAAATAATGGTTATTTGTTTTCAACTTATTTTCCTAGTTTCCCTGTTTCTCTTCAAAACAATAAAGGAAATAATTTTGCAAACCAAGGTGTTTTTCAGTTAGATTTTGTTAACCCTTTAACTGAAACAAAAAAGTTTGAAGTAGGAGTTAAAGCATTTTACAAACAAACAACACAGGCTAACACAACATCTAATTTTAGCAACACAAAAAATGAATATGTAAAAGATAGCGCCATGAGCAATGTATATGTTATAGATGATATGATAAATGCAGCTTATGTAAATTACAATAGTGTTGTATTTTGGGGTATAGCTTATCAAGCGGGTTTAAGGTTTGAACAATCGTATTATTTAGGAAATATAACTGATAAAAAAGTTCAATTTTCATACAATTATCCATCAACAAGTAACGATATTTTAAAATCAATTTTCCCTGGAATTTATTTTTCTAAAAAATTAGCCAAACAACAAGAATGGCAATTAAATTTTAGCAGAAAAATTCAACGCCCTAATTTCTTTCAATTAATGCCTGTGGTAATGTTTGCAGACGCTCAAAATTACAGAATAGGTAATCCAAAATTAAAACCAGAGTTTAAAAATATTGCAGAATTAAATTACAATAAAATTTTTGAAAAAGGTAATTACTTAGGAAGTGGATATTTTAGATATGAAGAACAACCAATAACAGATGTAGCTTACCCAGACCCTAATAACCCTAATGTATTAGTTAATACTACGGTTAATGGTTCAAATAGTATTAGATACGGAATGGAGCATACAATTAAATACACATTCTTTAAAAATTTAGATGTAATGTTAAACGCAAATGCATATTATATTTATTTAAAAGGATTAGTTGTACCTACTGAACCCGAAGTTACCGCAACAGGTTATGCATACAATGTAAAATCTACAATTAGTTATAAATTTCCTAAAAGCATTACACTTCAAGTTAATGGTAGTTACGAATCGCCACGTATTTTATTATTAGGTTACTCTCAACCGGTTTATGGGTTTGATGTAAGTGTAAATAAAATGATAGGAACCAAATGGATTTTAAACGCAACCGTAAGTGATGTAATGAATACAAGACGTATGGGAACTTATTACGAAACGCCTTATTACACACAAGAATTAAGTAGAAGAAGAGAAAGTAGATATTTTAGGTTTACTGTAACGTATTTATTTGGTAAAATGGATGCAAGTATTTTTAAACGTGGTAAACAAATGAAGGGTATGGGCGACCAAAACCAAGGCAACCAAGATGGATTAGATTTTGGTAAATAAAATTTAATTAGATTGTTTTTTAAATAAACAAAAATTAAAGTTTTGTGTAGTATTAAAAGGCGTTTGATGATTTACATTTAAATTTTCAATTACTTCAAAATTATCATTAAACGTATTTTTTAATTCAATTTGAGAATATTGTTTAATATCAATTCCACTACATTTTTTAGGACCATTTTCAGAAAACGTTCCAATTAAAGCAAAACCATTTAAATTTATAGATTGATTTAAAATTGTGATGTATTTATCTATGTCGCTTTGATTAGTTAAAAAATGAAAAGCGGCTCTATCATGCCAAAAATCGTAGTGTTGAGTTGGTTTAAAATTTAAAATGTCGCAAACAATCCAATTAACTAATTTTGCTTTTTCATCTAATCTTTTCTTTGCTCGTTCTATTGCAGTTTCAGAAATATCTAAAACAGAAATGTTAGTAAAACCTAAAGTAAGTAAATGATCAACTAAAAAACTATCACCACCACCAACATCAATTATGTTTGATGATGAGCTTAAATTGTTATCAGTAATAAATTTTAAAGAAGTATTTGGAGTAGGTTGGTACCAACTCACTTCAGATAATTGTTTTGTTTTATAAATATTTTCCCAATGGTTATGTTTATTAAAATTATCCATAGGTTTGCTTTTATTATTTTGCGTAACCTGTTGCTCTAACTTCGCGAATAACGGTAACTTTAACTTGACCAGGGTAAGTCATTTCTGTTTGTATGCGTTGGCTTATTTCAAATGCTAATTGTTCTGCTCTTCCATCATTAACTTTATCGCTGCTCACAATTACGCGTAACTCTCTACCTGCTTGTATTGCATACGTTTTTTCAACACCATCGTAACTTTGCGCTAAAGCTTCTAAATCTTTTAAGCGTTTCATGTATTGTTCTGCAATTTCTCTTCTAGCTCCAGGTCTTGCGCCACTAATTGCATCACAAACTTGAATAATAGGAGAGTATAAACTTGTCATCTCAATTTCATCGTGGTGCGCTCCAATTGCATTACAAACTTCAGGTTTTTCTTTAAATTTTTCGGCTAACTTCATACCTAATAAAGCATGTGGTAATTCAGGTTCTTCATCAGGTACTTTTCCAATATCATGTAATAATCCAGCACGTTTTGCAACTTTAGGGTTTAAGCCCATTTCGCTTGCCATAATTGCACATAAGTTTGCAACTTCTCTACTGTGTTGTAATAAATTTTGACCGTAAGATGAGCGGTATTTCATTCTTCCTACCATTCTTATTAATTCGGGGTGCAAACCATGAATGCCTAAATCAATACACGTGCGTTTACCGGTTTCAATAATTTCTTCCTCAAGCATTTTTTTTGTTTTTTCAACAACTTCTTCAATTCTTGCGGGGTGAATTCGTCCATCTGTAACTAATTGATGTAAGGCTAATCGGCAAATTTCTCTTCTAATTGAATCAAAACAACTTAAAGTAATTGCATCTGGTGTATCATCAACAATAATTTCAACACCAGTGGCAGCTTCTAAAGCGCGTATATTTCTTCCTTCTCTTCCAATAATTCTACCTTTAGTTTCATCTCCTTCAATATGAAAAACAGAAATACTGTTTTCTATTGCAGCTTCGGTTGCAACACGTTGTATAGTTTGAATAACAATTTTTTTAGCTTCTTTATTGGCAGTAAGCTTTGCTTCGTCCATTATATCTTTTACATAGGCCATTGCCTGAGTTTTGGCTTCACCTTTAATGCTTTCTACCAGTTGTGTTTTAGCATCTTCGGCTTTCATACCGCTAATTTTTTCAAGCATTTCAACTTGTTTACGATGCGATTTTTCAATATCCTCGGTACGATGTTTGTAAACCTCAATTTGCTGATTTGCTTGATTTTTTAATTCTTCAGCTTCTTTATTTTTTCTGTTAAGGTCTTCTAATTTTTTATTTAGTTCGCCCTCTTTTTGTTTAATTTTATTTTCGTGTTGCGCAATGTGAGTATTTTTTTCTTGAACTGTTTTTTCGTGCTCAGATTTTAGTTGTAAAAATTTTTCTTTAGCTTGTAATATTTTTTCTTGTTTAGTGGCTTCTGCTTTTACCTCAACCTCTTTTAACATGTTTTCTTTTTCTTTGGTTGCTGATGCATTTAACTTACTACCCGCAATAAAAAAGCCCGCAATAACTCCTAAAATTAAGGCTGCAGCTATTAGTACTATTGTTATTATTTCCATTTTCTTTTCTTTTTTTAAAATTAAAAACGCACAAAACTAAATGCGTTATTGCTTTTAATTTTGTGCGTTTCATGTAAAAAATAAATTTATTTTTTACTCATTGTTTATGTTTGAAATGTTATTGTTGTGTTGAGCTAACATAACTTTAACATCATCAAGTACTTGTTTTAAATTGCTTAATTCGTTTTCGGCTGTGGTTGCTTGTTTGTAAAGTTGTGCTACCAACTGAAGCATTACCATAGCTAAAACGTCTTTTTTATCTTTAATCGCATAAGCTTTTTCAAACTCAGCAATTTTTGTATTTATTAAATTTATCGCCTCTTCAATATTAGCTTGGTCAACCATATTTACTTTAACAGGAAAAGTACTTCCTGCAATTTCAACCTTTATGTTAACTTCGCTCATAGCCTAAAGCGATTAAATTAAGCACTTAATAAAGCAATACACTTATCAATTTCACGCACCAAATCGTTTATTTGTTGTTTCATTTGACCACTTTCACCAGTCATTTGAGAACTATTTGCTAAGATAATGTTTTTTCTGTGATTATTCAAATCTTTTACATTAATACTCTCACTATCAATCTGTTGCGATATTTCACTAACCACATCATTCATTTTTAGCAATTGGTTTGCCATTTGTTCTTTTTCACTTAATAAATTTAAGCGTTCATCACTTAACAAATCTATTTGTTTAAATAATTTGTCTATATAAGCTTCTTGTTGTTCTAGTTTATTATTTAAGTCAGTTTCGTTGGTTGAAGAAATAGGATTGCTTAATTGTACTTCGTAATTATTAATTTTAGAATTTAATTCTGAAATACTTTCATTTAACGTTCCTATAGTTAATTGCATATTTGCAATATCAGACAATAAATTGTTTTTTTCTAAACTTAAATTTTCAAAATTATTTTGTAGGGCATTAAAACCTTCGCTAGCAACTTCAGAATTTTGTAAGTTTAATTTTAAATTTTCGATTTCTGATTTTAATAAATCGTTTTCGGCAGTTAATGCAGCATTTGTTCCTGTTAGGTTAGTTAATTCAAAATTTTTAGTATTTAATGTTTCTTTTAAATCTTCTACTTTTCCTACAGTTTTTGAATTTAAATCGTCAAACTCTGCTTTTAAAATTTCTAGTTCATTGCTTTTAGATTCGAGGTTTAATTGAACACTTTCAATCTCTGAAATTAAATTCGAATTTTCTGCCAATAATTTTTCAAATTCTAAATTATTGGTTAAGTTGTTTTGGTTATGTACAGTTTCAAAATCAATTTTTTGAGTATCCAGTTTGTTATTTAATCCTTCAACAGTGCTTTGTAAGTTTACTATTTCGTTTTGTAAAAAAGTATTTGCTGTTGTTAAATTATCAACTTCAGTAGTTAACGAATTAATGGTTATTTCATTATTGTAAGTTACTTCAGTAAGTTCGTTTTGTTTTAAAATCGTGTTTTCTAATTCAGTATTTAGTTGTGAATTTGTATTATTTAGTAATGAATTTGATTCTAATGCACTTTCTAATTTGTTTTCTGTTTCGGCTAAAATGTTTGTATTCTCTTCAAACAATTTACTTACATTTTGAATATCGTTATTTAAATTTTCTATTTGTATGTTTAAAGCATTTACTTGCTCTGATGATGAAAGAGATGAAGTGTGCTTAAAGCTTTCAAACTCTTGTGTAACACTTAAATGATTTTGTTTTTCATTTTCAAATTGAATAATTAAGTTGGCATTACTTTCTCTTAAATCTGTAATTGTTGCAGAGTTATTATCAATTGTAATGCTTAAATTTTTAACATCTTCTCTTAACTCATCTGTTTGCAACATTAATTTATTTATTTCATCATTAAGCTTAGAGTTTTGCTCATTACTATGAATTAATGTGTTGCTTAATTTTAATTCATATTCGTTAATTGTATTATTTAAATTTAATTGGTTGCTTGTTGTTAACTCTTCAATAGTTGAACTGTGTTGAAGTTTTAATTCAGAAATTTGTTGTTCAAAGGATTGATGAATATTATTTGTTGTTTCTGAATTGTTGTTTTGAAGATTTGAAAGTTGAGTTTCGTATTTTTCAATTAAAGTTTGCTCGGCTTCCAAATTAGATTTTTTTAATAAATCTATTTCGGTTTGAAAGTTTGAAGTTAAAATATGGCGTTGCTCTTCATTTTCTAATTTTAATGCTATAATTTGGTTGTTTAAATTATATTCAGTCGATTCTAACTTTTGAGAAAACTCTTCTTCTAATTTTGAAATTGTAACTTTATGCGAATGAATTAGGGTGTTTAATTCATCTGCATTTGTTGTTTGAATTTGATTTAAAGTTTGAGCGTGTTCGTTCTTTAAAAAAGTAAGTTCAGTTTCGTAATTATTTTTAATAGATGTTATTTCGTCTGTATGTTTTAAAGTAATAGCTTGTTCTTTATCAGCAAACGATTCGTTTATTAAATTTAATTCGTTTTCAAATTCTTGTTTAATTCCACTTTCTTTGTAATGCGAGTTTGATTTTAATTCGTTTATTTGATTTTGAAATTGATTTGTAACTGTTTCTAAATTTGTTTCGGCAGCAATTTTAACCTCATTAAGTTGCTGTTCGTATTGTTCAGATATTGTAGAAAGTTCACCTCTTAATTGCTCAATTTCGTTTAAGCGATTATCTATTTCGTCTTGCTTTTGTTGTAATTGCTCCTTTATATTTCCTCTTAACTCTTTAAACGCTGTAAGTTCTGCTTTGTAATTGGTGTTATCTCGCTCCATTACTGCAAGTTTGGTATTTAAAACATCAATAGTAACTTGCAAGCGTTTGCAATCTTCTTCACGCATAATTAGCTGGTTACGGTATTCGCCTAAAGAGCGTTTTAGTTCGATGAATTCTTTTCTTAACTGAATATCACTGTCTAATACCTGTTGTAATTCGGCTTTTATTTCTTGTCCGTTCATAAGTTGAGGTTTGGTTTTTATAAAAATACAGAACTTAGTTGCGTGTAAAACAGTAGGTTAACACAATAACCAAACAATGCTTTGTTAATTGCGTTAATAGATATTAAACCTCTGTTGTTAATTACTTTAAGTTAACTTTCCTAGATATTAAAGGGTTTTAAAGCTTTTAGGTGTAAATAAAAACACTTAAAATAAATTAGTGAAGCCTAAAATAACCAAATAATTACCAAATGTTTAACCAAATAATAAACTTCTAAAAACGCAACATTTTTAAAAAATAGTCGTATAAAAGTGTAATTCTGTTAATCAAATGTGGTTTTTTATCGTTTTTATCAAAAAAATAGCTATTTTTTTACTACCTTTGTTACTTAACTCAATTTTAACCATTATACACTTAAATCATGAGACAGCTTAAAATTACCAAATCAATCACAAATCGCGAAAGTGCATCATTAGATAAATATTTACAAGAGATTGGTAGAGAAGAATTAATTACAGCAGAAGAAGAGGTAGTTTTAGCAAAAAAAATTAAAGATGGCGATCAAAACGCTTTAGAAAAATTAACGCGTGCAAATTTACGTTTCGTTGTGTCGGTTGCTAAACAATACCAAAATCAAGGTTTAAGTTTACCCGATTTAATTAACGAAGGTAATTTAGGTTTAATTAAAGCAGCCCGCCGTTTTGATGAAACACGTGGTTTTAAATTTATTTCGTATGCCGTTTGGTGGATTCGCCAATCTATTTTGCAAGCTTTAGCTGAGCAAAGCCGTATTGTGCGTTTACCTTTAAACCAAGTAGGTTCGTTAAATAAAATTAATAAAGCTTATAGCAAATTAGAACAAGAGTTTGAACGTGAGCCAAGTGCTGAAGAATTAGCAGACATTTTAGATTTACCAATTGATAAAGTTAGCGATACAATGAAAGTTAGTGGCCGCCATGTTAGTATGGATGCTCCATTTGCTAATGGCGAAGAAAGTAGCTTGTTAGATGTATTGGTAAATTTTGATTCGCCTAAGGCTGATACTGGTTTAATGAACGAAAGTTTAAGTAAAGAAATTGATAGAGCATTAAGCACATTAACAGATAGAGAACGTGATGTTGTGAAATTATTTTTTGGAATTGGTTTAAACCACGGTTTAACTTTAGAAGAAATTGGAGATAAATTTGAGTTAACCCGCGAACGTGTTCGTCAAATTAAAGAAAAAGCAATTCGCCGTTTACGCCATAGTAGCCGTAGCAAATTATTACAACAATATTTAGGATAATTAAACTTTTAATCCTTTATCCTTTAAAACCTGCTATAAAAAAGCAGGTTTTTTTTATTGCTTTAAATTCTCTGGTCTATTAATCCAAATTGCCATAAATTGGCCTGTTGACATTTTTCTTGCCGAATTTTTAGCCCTTTGTGCATTATCTCCGCTAAAATTTTCATCAATGGTTTCAAACCAAAGTTGCAGCCATTTTCCAAAATGTACTTGCGAAATAGTATGGTTTATTTTTTTATCAACATTAACATGAGCTTGGGTTGGGTTACCTTTAAATTTAGGTGTTCCAAATAAATTTGTTTCCCAAAAATCAGCTAAATTTTGTAAATGAGCAGGCCAATTGTTTTCGGGTATTTGATTATTAAATATTGGCCCTAATAATTCATCTGTTCTAATTTTTGAATAAAATGTGTTAACTAAATGCTCTACATCTTTTCTATAAACAATTTCTGGTTTCATAATACAATTTTACAAACACAAAAGTATATAGTTTTAAAAATTAAATTGAGATTTTTATCACTCAATAATTAATTTTTGAGTTGTTTTTTGATTGTTTACATCTAAACTAACAAAATACAAACCAGAACGAATATCGTTTAAATTTAAATTAATTTTATTTTCTCCGGCATAACTATCAACTATAATTGATTTTATTATTTTACCACTTACATCTGTTACATTAATTTGAGTAAAAGTGTTTGTTAACGAATAAAAATTTAACTGAGTGTTACCATTACTTGGATTTGGAATCATATTAAGATTTAAATAATTAGTAGTACTATTTTCTTTTAAAGAATTAATGGTACAAGGGTTAGGAACTACACACGAATAAATTGGGTTTGGATTGCTATTTATAATTGTGGCTGCATTAAAATAATGTGTTATTGATTTAGATAAATCAACACAATCGCCATAACCATCTAAACTTTGGTTATTGCTTACTGTAAACGGAATGGATAAAGTGTAGTTTGAAGATAAATTTCCAAAAACAGAATTTGTTTTAGGTGATGAGCAATGAAAGTATGCATAGTTTTTGACTTTTGTATTTAAGCCAATACTTCCGGTTGGCGCAGTTATATTATACTCTGCACTTAAAGTGTTAGCGTTAACATTTAAAAATCGTAATTTAATATTTGGAAAGGTATTCCACTTCTTGTTGCCATTCGTAATTAAAGTGTCCGATTCTGCCCACGAGTAATAAATTAAACTTCCATCAACTGTTCGCCCAGCCTGTATCCTCGAGCTTGATACTGTTTTTTTACCAGCGCTGTTTGCCAACCAAGGGTTTTCGTCATATCCATGTCCTGCATCTTGCTCTTCAATTGTTGCGCGGGGCGCTTCGGTAGATAATGAATCTATTTTTGTAAACGACCAATTGCTTCCATTAGTTTTAAAATCATAAACGTATGGGCGTTTACCTGGTGTATGAGGCCAATAATAATAATCAGAAAAGTTGTAAAAATGATTTTTTACAGTTATTGAATCAGAAATAATATATGCATGTGGTAAAATTGTAGTAATTAAATGTAATTCATCATTTTTATCAACTACGGCGTCTTGCCCCTCGCCAGCGTAAAACCAAGGAACTGCAACATTTGTATTTGTTTTTAATGTTGCAGGTAAATCATTTATAATTGTACTAAATGTTGGTAAGCTAAAATCTATATCTAAAATTTGCGCCCAACTTGCACCACTATTAATTGTTTTCCATACTTTTGGTTGTAAACCTTGGTTAACTGAAACTGTAGTTGTTTTATTTTGTCCAATTGCAATAGCATAACCAACTGTACCAGTTTCGTTCCATGCCATTAAATAATTTTCTATATGAGATTTATTTGTTGTACTTCTTTTAAAATCAGGATATAATTCTGTTCCTACCCAATTAAAAGTACCTACCGAAAAGCTACCTGTTGTAATATAAATAGATGTATCGCCAGGGTTTGTTTGTAAGCTCCCTGTAAAAGATGTTCCTACTTTACCTATAGACCGTAGCTTACCATCATCTGTTATACTAAAATTATTGTAATTTAAATTATGTCCTAATAAACTTGCTGTTGCAGGGTTACCAAACCATTGTTGCGCATTTGGAGATGTATTTGGAGTGTTATTATAATTTACTAAACCTAATTGTTTGCTCGAAAACCAATTGCCTGTATAATTATTAGCGCTATTTTTAGTTGGCCCGCAACCAACTATGTAAGAGTTGTTAATGTTAGTATTGCCTGGCGGGTTATAAATACCTCCTTGTACAGCATAAGGTAAATTATTAGCACTCGAAGCAATTGCTGAACTATCAAAAGTGGGGCTGCAAATAAAGTTATTTGCAATTGGGTTCCAGTTATAACCAATAAAGGCTACTATTACGCCATTGTTATCTTCGGGTGTATTTGTAATTGAATAAGTACAAGCTTTACGTTGCAAAAACGAAACAACATCAAGATTTTCATCGTAACTTAAAACTTTTGTGTTTGAATTTAAAAGTCCATCAACATTCATTGAGTTGGAAAACGCTTTCCAAGTATGTATTGTAAAACTTGAATTTTGTTTTAAATTAGAGTTTAAAAAATTGTTTTGTGTTTTAATTTTAAAACAACAACTAAAAAGCAAAACCATAAAAAGTAAATGTGTTTTCATAATTAAATTTTTAAAGTATTAATTAAATAACAAAAGGTTTTTGCTTAAAGTAAATTTAACCATTTAAATTGAAATAAAAAAGCCAAGCAAATTTTTGCTTGGCTTTTTTATTAAAGTAATTTAAATTAATTATTCAACAATTAATTTAGCTGTAGTTTTTTGATTGTTTGCATTTAAGCTTACAAAATAAATACCAGCTTTTAAATCGTTAACATTAATATTAACAGTATTTTGACCTAAGTTAGCATTAGTAACAATAGATTTTACAATTTTACCTGTTACATCTGTAACACTTACTAATACTTTAGCATCTGTATTCATATCAAACACTAAATTAGTATTGTTAGATGTAGGATTTGGTATAACTTGCATGTTAGTTACAGTTTTGCTTTTTTCATTTAAACCAACAGGGTTTACATAAATAATACCAGCATCTGTAACAGTTACTGCATTAAAAAAGTGAGTAACTGCAGATGGTGTAACACAGTCTCCATTGCCATTTAACGACTGGTTGTTAGATACTGACATAGGAATTGCCATTGTATATGAACCAGCAGCTGAACCAGTAGTTATTGCTGTAGATTTTGGAGAAGCATAATGATAATAAGCATAGTTTTTAATTTTAGAATTTAATCCTAATGTACCTGTTGGAGCAGTAGCATTCCATTTTGGGCTTAAAGATCCAGTAGCAACATCTAACACACGAACTTTAATGTTAGGAAATGTATTCCATTTTTTATTACCACTTGTAACCAAAGTATCAGACTCTGCCCAAGAATAGTATATATGACTACCGTTTGGCGTACGACCTAATTGAATACGAGAACTTGAAACAGGTTTTTGACCAGTTCCATCAGCTGCCCAAGGGTTTTCATCCCAACCATGACCGCTTGAGCCTTGACTAGCAGATGTAGGGCGTGGAGCTTCAGATGATAATGAATCAATTTTAGTAACATTCCAACCTGTACCAGTTGTAGTAAAATCGTAAATATAAGGGCGGTAACCAGGTTTGTGAGGCCAATAGTATGAATCTCCACCATTTGTAAAGCTCCAAATATAATACGTAGAATCTTTATGTGTACTTGAATGCCCCACAATAGTAGTTACAAAATGTAAACGGTCATCTTTATCTACAATTGCATCTTGCCCCTCGCCACTACGGAACCAAGGACAAACTTCGTTTGTATTAGACGCTAATGCAGCAGGTAATTCATTTGGAATCATTGTTAAAGTTGGAGCAGTAAAATCCATATCAGGAATTGCAGCCCAGCTTGCGCCACTGTTTGTTGTTTTCCAAACTTTTGGTTGAATACCTTGATTTACAGTAACCGTAGTTGTTTTATTTTGACCAGTAACAATTGCATAGCCAACAGTTCCAGCTTCGTTCCAAGCCATTAAAACATCGCTTAAGTTTGCAGTCCCATCAGTTGCTTTTTTAAAGTCAGGATACAATTCTGTTCCTGTCCATGTAAATGAACCTGCAGCAAAGTTACCTGTTGTAATGTATAATGATGTATCTGCAGGTGCTGCTTGTGAAGAACCAGGATTATCAGTGCCAACAGTACCAACTGATCTTACTTTACCATCATCAGTTACACAAAAGTTATAACGGTTAAAATTCACTCCTTTTAATGAGCCTGTAGGTGGATTGCCATACCATTGTTGGTTTGGAGCAGTACCAGTATTATTATTATAATTAGCACTACCTAATTGTTTACTAGCATACCAGTTACCTGTCCAGCCAGAACCAGCAGTTGTAGGACCACAAGCTACTATATATGCATTATTAATGTTAGTGTTTCCTGGAGGGTTATAAATACCAGAGTTTGGGTATCTAGGGAAGTTTGTTGCTCCTGATGCAAAAGCAGTACTATCAAACTGAGGTGTAAAGGTTCCATTTGCAGCAATTGGGTTCCATTTGCTAATAATACGGGCAATTACAACGCCTGAGTTATCTTCTCCTGATGCAGTAATAGAATAAGTACAATATTTACGATGCACAAATGTAACTACATCTAAATCTTCATTGTAATTTATTATTCTAGAATTAGAGACTAAAACGCCTGCACTATTAATAGAATTTGCAAAAGGTATCCAAGTTACAGGATTTGTACCAGTTGGAGTTGATTTTAATAATTCTGGAGTTTGGTTTTGCAAAGGACCATGTGTGTTTACAGGTTCTTCAGCATTATACGACATTTCATTAACCCTAGGTGCTTTTGTAGGAGCACCGCTTGGTTTTGTTTTTTGGTGTTGTGCATTAGCCGCCATTGCAGTAACTAATGCTGTACCAAGTAGTAGTTGTTTTTTCATTTTACTTGTTTGTTTTAGTTAATATTATATTAATTATAATAGTTTTTATAAAGTTATAACAATCTATTGCTAGATATCGTAAAGTTAGTTTATTTTTTTTATAAAAAAAAACGTTTTGCATAAAAAAAGCTACCTAAATTAAATTAGGTAGCTCTTTTAACAATTGTCTAGCAATTATTTTCCTTTGTTAACTGAACCAGCTAAATCTGAACCAGCTTTAAATTTTACTACTTTTTTAGCAGCAATTTTAATTTCTTTACCAGTTTGTGGGTTACGACCAGTTCTAGCAGCACGTTTAGCTACTGAGAAAGAACCAAAACCTACTAAACCAATACGGTCACCTTTTTTTAAGGCTTTGTGGATTGATTCAATTGTTGCGTCTAAAGCACGACCAGCGTCAGCTTTTGTTAACTTAGCACCTGATGCGATAGCATCGATTAATTCTGCTTTGTTCATTTTTTTGTTTTTTAAGGGTTAAACTTTTGTTAATTGTATTACAAATGTAGCATTGAATCCTTATTTGTCAAGTGTTTTAGCAATTATTTTGCTTATTTTGTTGATAAATAGGCATTTTGTTAATAAAAAATGCCTGAAATGCCCTAAAAACAACTGTTTTTTTGTGAATAACTGCCATTAATGTTAATAATAAGGTACTCTAACGCTAAAATAAGCTACAAAGTACACTATTGGCAAAAAGCAGTATTGTTTATTTTATAACCTTTTAAAAAATCTTCAATCAACATTCTTTTTTTGCCTTCTAACTGTAACTCGTAAACCGTTAGTAAGTTTGTTTTACATTTAATTTTTAAATAAGTTTTATTATCGCTAATAATTGCCCCTGCTTTAACATCGTTATTACAAAATTCTATTTTTGTATTAAAAAGTTTCAATGTTTGAATTTTATCTTCGTTATGTATTGTTGTAAATGCTGTAGGGTAGGGGCTTAAACCTCTAATTAAATTATTTACTTTTTCTGCATCTAAATCAAAATTTATTTTGCAATCTTGTTTAAAAATTTTTGGTGCATGGCTTGCTTCTAAATTGTTTTGAGAAATGAAAGGTAATTCTGAATTATTTTTTTCGCACAATTCAATTTTTTTTATTGTTTCAATTATTAAAATTTTTCCTTCATGCATTAAGTTGTCGTGTAAATTCCCTGCATTATCATTTTCTTTTATTTCAACTTCTTTTTGAAACAATATATTTCCTGTATCAATTTCGTGTTTTAATTTAAATGTAGTTACACCAGATTTTTTATCTCCATTAATTATTGCCCAATTAATTGGAGCAGCTCCTCTATATTTTGGTAATAACGATGCGTGCAAATTATATGTGCCATGTTTTGGCATATTCCAAACACTTTCTGGCAACATTCTAAAAGCAACTACAATTTGTAAATCGGCATTTAATTTTTTTAATTCTTGAATAAATTCTTCTGATTTTAAATTAAGAGGTTGTAATACATTTAAATTATGTTTTACTGCAAATTGTTTAACCGCACTTTGTTGAAGTGTTTGCCCGCGCCCAGCCGGTTTATCAGGTGCAGTAACAACTGCTACAACGTTATAATTCTGTTTTAATATTTCTTCCAAACTTGCTACAGCAAAATCTGGTGTGCCCATAAAAATTATTCTCATTATTTGCTTTTAAATGTTTGGTTAAAAATTTAGTAGTGCAAATTTAATCTATATTAAAGCAAAAAAAAAGAGGCAGTTCTTAAACTGCCTCTTTTAAATTATAAATGATTATTTGTTATTCTAAAACTATTTTTCTTGTTACTTTATCAACTTTATTAGATATTGTGATAAAATAAACTCCTTTTGCTTTACCTGTTAAATTAAGGTTAGCAGAGTTACCGTTAGTTATTTTTTCATTAACAATAATCGAACCTAAAACATCAACAACAACTAAATTATAATCGCCATTTGTTGGTAAACTAATATTTAAATTACCAGTAGTAGGGTTTGGTGAAATATCAGTTAAATTAGCAAATTTTGCTTCGTTAATACCAACACAATTTTGTACATCAATAGTTTGTGTTGTAATTGATACACCAGATGCATTACCAGCTCTTAATGTAACTGTGTAAACAGAAATACCACTTACATTAATTGTAGGGTTTGCAGCTACAGCATTTGGTAAAAACACAACGCTTCCTGTAGGTGCAGTTGACCAAGTGTATGAAATTGGACCTGGGCCAGATGTTGTGTTATTTGGTACAATTGCAGCAGTTGAACAAACAGTTGCAGGTATTGTAAATGAAGCAGCAGCTGTACAAGTGTTTACTGTAATTGTTTTATTAACAACAACAGAACCAGCAATACTAGAAGCTAACATGCTTACAGTATATGTACCACCAGTACTAAAAGTAATTGCCGGACTAGTAGCATTAGCATTAGGGCTAATTGTTACACCAGCCGCAGGAATTGTTGACCAAGTATAAGTTGGTGTTGGAGAACCAGTAGTTGTGTTTGTAAAGTTTAATGCTACTTTATTACATAATGTACCTGTTGGAACTGAAAAATCTGCAGTTGGTGTAGTACAAGAAGTAACGTTTACTGTAGCACTTGAAGATGAAAGAGTACCATTTGATGCAGTTAAAGTTAATACATAATTTCCTGGCGCAGTAAATGTAACAACTGGATTAGCAGCACTTGTTGATGAAATCATTGCCGCTGGAGAGCTAGACCATGTATAAGAAACAGTTGCGTTACCTAAAGACATATTAACTGGCGCAATAGTAGCAGATGGGCCACTAAAACATGCTCCACTTGGTGCGTTAAAAATAGAAGTAGCACCATTAAATTTATAAATACCACCAGTTGGTGCACTTTGCGATGCTTGGAAAGTTGCTGCCCAACCAGAAGTTGCATCAGCAAAATCAATAGCTAAATAAGCAATACCTGTACCTCCCCAATTTGTCCAAGTTAAGCCACCATCTTTTGAATATGATATAAAGCCAGACGCAGATGTTGATGTGTTAGCTGCACTAACAAAAACTCCAGTTCCTGGTACACCAGCAACGTCGTTTAGTCCCATATTAGGGTCTAATGTAGCAACTTTTGTCCAAGATGCACCACCATTTGATGTAATGTATTGTTCAGGTACAGAAGGGGTTACCGAAGAGTTGTATGCAATGCAAATACCACTGTTAGCATTTGAAAAAGCAATATCAACAACTTGAATACTAGCAGAAGGTGTACCTGGTAAAACAGCTACACTCCAAGTTACACCAGCATCTGTTGAACGAAATACACGTCCTGCATTAGTTCCAAACCATAAGTTGGTTGTGCCTTGTTTTTCATATAAGTTAACTAATCCATACTCGCTACCAGAAGATGGGTTTGGAATATTTGCACCTGGTACTAAACTCCAAGTTGTTCCACCATCTGTAGTTCTCCAAATTTCAAATTCGTTACCAACACCAGAGTTTGGATCACCTTGTGTAATTCCAATTGAAGGCGTAAGAAAAGCAACTACGTTACAAAATGATGCCGAATTAGTATACATACCTGTTGCAGTCATATTTGTCCAAGTTGCACCACCATTTGTAGTTTTGTGGATTGCCCCCATATTACCAGTAGCTTTTTTATATGCACCAACCCATGCTGTATTAGCATCAATTGCATCTAAATTTGAAATTGCATAAGTATTTGTATCTCCTAAAGAAGGATTAACTGTACTTGAATAAATTGGGCCTGTATTAAATGTTGCCCCACCGTTAATTGTTCTTGAAAAATGAACATAGTTTTGTCCAACTGCGGCTCCACTATAGCCTACAGACCAAACTACGTTTGAGTTTACAACATCTAAAAATTTACTTGACATACTTGCAGCCAATGTGTAATTTGTGTTTTGCAAAGTTGCCCAAGCAGGACTTGGGATTTGCGCGTTAGCATTAATAATTGCTCCCGCAGTTAAAATTGTGAGTAGTGTTTTTTTCATGATAATTTATTAATAAAGTACTAAAATAAACATTTTTTTATATAAATAATGACTTTTTTTAGGTTTTAACAAGCTAATTATCAATTATCTTTGCATAAAATTATGAAAATTGAAACTGATATAGTAATAATTGGCGCTGGTCCTGTTGGGTTATTTGCCATTTTTGAGGCAGGTTTATTAAAATTGCGTTGCCATTTAATTGATTATTTACCGCAAGTTGGCGGCCAATTATCTGAAATTTATCCTAAAAAACCGATTTACGACATTCCTGGTTATCCAAGTGTTTTGGCGCAAGAATTAATTGATAATTTAATGAAACAAGCCGAACCTTTTAAACCTACATTTACTTTAGGAGAAAGAGTTGAAAAACTAGAAAAAATTGACGAACGTAATTTTATTATTGAAACCAATATGGGTACACAAGTTAATGCAAAAGTGGTTGTTATTGCTGGAGGATTAGGTTGTTTTGAACCAAGAAAGCCAGAAGTACAAGGTTTATCTAATTTTGAAAATGGTAAAGGAATTAACTATATGATTTTAGACCCTGAAAAATATAGAGGAAGCAAAATGGTAATTGCTGGCGGGGGTGATAGCGCATTAGATTGGACAATTTTTTTAGCAGATATTTGCAGCGAACTAACTTTGGTACATAGAAGCGAAAGTTTTAGAGGCGCGCCAGATAGTGTAAATAAAGTGATGAAACTTGCTGAAACAAAAAAAATTAATTTACTTTTAAATAGTGCAATAGAGAGCGTTAGCGGAAATGAAAATTTAGAAACAGTTACAATTAAAAACATAAAATCGAACGAAGTTGTAACAGTAAATACAGATCATTTAATACCTCTTTTTGGATTAAGCCCTAAGTTAGGACCAATAGAAAATTGGGGGCTAAATTTAGATAAAAATGCTATTGAAGTTAATACTGATGATTACAGTACAAACATAGAAGGGATTTATGCAATTGGAGATATAAACACTTACACAAATAAATTAAAATTAATTTTGTGTGGTTTTCATGAAGCTGCATTAATGAGCCATAGTGCATACAAGTATATGAATCCAGGAATTAAATACACTATGAAATATACAACTGTTCAAGGTGTAAATTCATTTTAGTTATTTCTTTTTTTCTTTAATAATACCGTACTTTGGTTCTTTCCATTCTATTAAATCTCTAATAACAACAGAGGCACACGTTAAACCAAAGGCTGCGGGTAAATAAGAAATTGTGCCATAAGCTGAGCGTTTATAATTACTTCCATCAGTCCGCATTATTGAGTGCTTAGCCGCAGGCTCATCGCTAAACACGCATTTAATGCCTTTAAAAATATTCATATATCTTAAACGCTTTCTAACATAATAAGCCATTGGGCATATTTTTGTTTTAGATAAATCGGCTACTTTAATTCGTGTAGGGTCCATTTTTCCTCCAGCACCCATGCTACTTATAATGCGTTGGTTATTGTAATAAGCGGTTTGAATTAAATACAATTTTGGAGAAATACTATCTATAGCATCTATTATATAAGAAAATTTTGATTTTAATAAAAGTTGCATTTCTTCTGGATTTTTAAATGAATCAATCACATCTAAATTAATTTCGGGGTTAATTAATTTAATGCGCTCGGCCATTAGGTGTGCTTTTTTTAAACCATGAGTATTAATTAATGCTGGTAATTGTCTGTTTCTATTAGTTGGATCAACTGTATCACCATCAATTATTGTCATTTTTCCTACACCACTTCTTGCAATAGCTTCGGCAGCGTAAGAACCTACACCTCCTAAACCAACAATCAAAACATGAGCATTATTTAATTTCTCTAACCCTTTTTGGCCAACCAGTAAGGTTGTTCTTTCCATCCATTTAGTATCCATTTACTGAAAAAATAAAAAGGCTATTTCTATTTGAAACAGCCTTTAAAAATTATTATAAAAATTAATTAATAAGTAGAGAAGCCTTGTTTATCACTTACTTTATGTTCAATTAATAAACCAACACAAGCTCCATCACTAGCTTTGTGTTTATCTTTTTCTGTAGCGCCTTGCGGAACAACAACTTCAATTATTAATTGGCGTGTGCCAACACTTTGAAATTCGAACATTTGTGTGTCTTCTGCAGTGGCATTATCAAATAATAATTCGTTAGTTCTTGAATCGTAAATTTTATAATTTACTTTATCGCCTAACACAGTTTCGCAACATACAGAAATACGATAATCCATATTTTTATAAATTACACAACGCAATTTGCTTACCATACCTTGGTTAAACAAACCACTTTTACTTTGCGCATTATATTGCCATTTTTCGTTTTTGTTTTTTTCTAAAACACAATATTTTTTATGAAAACCACTACAAACCCCTGCTTGACTATAAACAGAAGAACTGATTAAAATGGCAACTAATAGACTTAATATTTTTTTCATTTGTATATTTTTTTAATTTTTATAAACAGAATTTTAATAAATTATTTAATTTGAGCGTAACCGTTTCTTATCGATTTTATTTTCTCTTTAATGATATTGTAATTTTCTTCTGTTATATTTAATTGTTTTCCGCCAGCTAATACTTTTGTTTTTCCATCACCTTGTTTGGCAGCTTCTACATCTTTTTCGGCAATTTTATTAAATTCAGCTAAAAGTGATTCGAAATCTGCTTTAATAGATGCAACATTTTGGTCTGCTTCATGTTTTTTGAAAAATTCAATTATATTTTCAAGGGTGTATTTTTGATCTGCCAATCTTTCAATAATTGGGCTGTTAGCTTTATATTGCGCTAATTGAGTAGCAATGTAAATACTTTCAATCCAACCACCAGCAACAACGCAAGCTAAAGTTGGTCCTTGTTTGCTTCCTTCTAATGTTTCAAATGATGAAAAATAAATATCATCAGTTATTAATGCTAACGAATCTGGTTTTCCTAAATTATCTTGTAATCGTTTTAATATCTCAGGTTTAATTGCAGTAGAAACTCCAATTTGATCGCCCAAAGTTTTAACTACAGGAAAATATTTTAATGCATCGGCACCAATTTCAAAAATACTGCAATAACTTAAATCACAGCTGTAAATACCAAAATTTAAAGCTTTAGATTTTGCATCAGTATAATTTTTAGCATTAGATGCAGGGTTTAACATTTTCGTGTCTTTACTGTTGTTACCAATCATTTTAATGAAGGTAAGCATTTCGCCTGGCGAAGGAACTTGGAAAAAAGTTTCAGAAATTGGAGAAACTTGCATGTCTTCAACTTTTGTAGAGTCAACGATATCGGTTTCGTCAGTTTTTTCTGAATCACCTCCACAACTAGTAACAGCAAATAATGTTGCTGCTGATAAGAAAAATACTATAGATTTTTTCATTTTGTTTTTTAATTTATTAGCCTTTAATTAATTTATTTACTAAAGCAGCAGCTTCATGAAACTCAATAGCAGAGTATACTTTTAAGCCACTGTCATCAATTAGTTTTTTTGCAATATCTGCGTTTGTTCCTTGTAACCTTACAATTATAGGAACATTAATATTGCCCATGTTTTTATAAGCATCAACAACACCTTGCGCAACTCTATCGCATCTAACAATACCCCCAAAAATATTTACCAAAATTGCTTTTACGTTTTTATCTTTTAAAATAATACGGAAGGCTTTTTCAACACGTTCCGCATTAGCAGTTCCACCAACATCTAAAAAGTTAGCTGGTTCGCCTCCACTTAATTTTATTATATCCATTGTAGCCATTGCTAAACCTGCACCATTAACCATGCAGCCTACGTTTCCGTCAAGTTGAACATAATTTAATTCGGCTTCACGCGCTTCAACATCAATAGGGTTTTCTTCAGTAATATCTCTCATTGCCTCGTATTGAGGATGACGATATAATCCATTCCCATCAAAAGTTACTTTACTATCAACAGCAATTATTTTATCATCGCTAGTTTTTAAAACAGGATTAATTTCAAATAAACTTGCATCAATACTTTCGTAGGCTTTATAAAGAGCTGTGACAAACTTTGTCATTTCTTTGAAAGCGTTTCCGCTTAAGCCTAAATTAAAAGCAATTTTTCTTGCTTGAAATCCTTGTAAACCAACACGTGGGTCAATTTCTTCTTTCCAAATTTTTTCAGGAGTTGTTTCTGCAACATGTTCAATATCCATGCCACCTTCTGTACTATATACAAATGTATTTCTACCTTTTGCTCTATCAAGTAAAACACTCATGTAAAATTCTTTTGTTGGATTTGCACCAGGGTAATAAACGTCTTGTGCAATTAAAACTTTATGAACTTTTTTACCGGCAGCACTAGTTTGAGGAGTTATTAAGTTCATTCCAATAATTTGACTTGCTTTTTCTTTTACTTCGTCTAAATTTTTGGCTAATTTAACGCCGCCACCTTTACCACGACCACCAGCGTGTATTTGAGCCTTAACTACAACCCAATCGCTATTGTAATCTGTTTTTAATTTTTTTGCTGCTTCAACAGCTTGCTCGGCAGTTTCAGCAACAATACCTTCTTGTATTGCTACACCAAAACTTTTTAAAATACTTTTACCTTGGTACTCGTGTATGTTCATATATAAATTTTATTTAATAACAAATTAATAGCTTCAAATTTAGTATTTTATTTTAAATAAATGTATTTAAATAAAAAAACCCCAATATTTTTTATTGGGGCTTAAATCGCTATATACTTAAAGCTATCGCATTAAGGATACAGAACCTTTTTTCTCATAAGTAGCACCATCTTTACCTTCTGCTTTAATTATATAGAAATATGTTCCTGCTGCACATTCCATTCCGGCAAAGTTTTTACCATCCCAAGCAATATTTCCTGTATTTGAATTAACATCATACACTTTATTTCCCCATCTATCAAAAATAACAGCTTCAATTTTGGATAAATTACTAGCTTTAACAAAGAAAATGTCGTTAGAATTATCTCCATTTGGTGTAAAAATATTTGGTATTTCTAATTTAGAAGGAATATCTACTTTTATTATTTTAAAAGTACTATCAATACATTCGCCTTTTGAACTAATTAATAAAACAGTATAGGTGCCTGGGTTTACATATGTTGCACCTGTTGAAATTGAGTTTGAAATTGAAGCAGAATACGTTCCATTTCCAAAACTCCAATTAGAAATAACATTTGAGCTTGCGTTTAATGTACCTGCTGATGCACTTGTGTTATTGAAATAAACAGTTAATGGTGCAAACCCAGATTCTGCTGAAGCATTCATGCTTGCATTTATAAATCCAGGTAATACATTTAAAGTTGCAAATTCATAACAACCTGTTACGTTATTTGTAACAACATATTCATATGTTCCAGCTTTGTCTACTACTACAGTAGGGCTAATTACACCAGGAGAACATGTTCCTCCAACTGGAGGTGTGATAAAACTTAATGGTGAAAAAGATGTCCCTGCTGGATAATTTTTATAAAGAACAGACCATGCAGATAACGAATTACTTAAAACCACACGAATTGGAACACCAACAACAGATGCGCTAACAGCACAATCTAATGTGTAATTTTGTGATGGTGCAATAACTGGTTTTGTATAATCGCCGTTTATTGTTACTACTGAAGTTGAAATACAACCATTAAAATTGCCTTGTGTAATTAAAGTTGATGTGTTTGGAACTACAATATCCGGTACTATAACAGAAACAACACCTGGCCCACCTAAAGTATATAAAGTAGATGTGCCAACAGGAACAACAAATGTATTTGTGGCAGAAATTACATTTGCAGTACTAGTACCAACATAAACTAAACTTACATTAATTCCAACTGTATTTGTTTTACAAGAAAAGAAATTAGGCGTACTTAAATTTGTTACCATTCTTGGTAATAAAAAATTTTGATCAATACCAACAGTTTGAGTACTTCTACAAGAGTTTACAGTATTTGTTACAACAACCGTGTAAACACCATACGCGCCAGCACAATTTGTACAAGTACTTGGTCCAAAACCAGTTGCTCCAATGTTTATAGATGAGCCTGTAGTAGTATTTGGTGGCGGCACAGGGTAATTCCACACAACGTTTGTGTTTATGGTTGTGCTGCTTCCAACAGCCATAAATGAAGGTGTATGGCACATTAATGTATTTGTTGGCATAGTATATTGAACATGTGGCTGAACTGTATTTGCAATAACATATACAGGTAATGAAGTTTGACAACCACTAACAACATCTCTTAAAACTAAATTCCATTGGCCTGTTATGCTTGTAGTTAAACAAGATGCGCCAGGGCTACCGCTAAATGAACCACTTGGAATTGAGGTTGTCATTGTTGAGCCTGGGTAAAAACAAAAATCTACTGAGCCATTTGCAGAATTTGGAGAACCAAAACATAAAGTAGTTGTATGACTTGGAGCACAACCAACAGTGAAATTTGTATTGCTAGTTGGTATAAAAGTAGGGAATGTTGTGGTTGTTACAACGGTAACAGTTTTAGATTGAGTACAGCCATTAACAGTATTAGAAAAAGTTGCTACGTGAGTTCCTGGTCCTAATGCTTGAATTGAAATTGTGTTAATATAAACTGGTCCAGGTATAATACCAACAGTTGTGGTAGTAAACCATTGAATTTGCATATTTGACGTTGGTGTAATTACAGATGCTGTAAATGTAGGTGCATTTGAACTACAATTTATTGTTACAGAAGTTGGACTAACAGTACCTGTTGGTGCAGTTGTATTCATTGCAATTGCTAATGTTTGAGTTGCAGTGCAAGTATTTGAAGGGTGAGTAACTACAACGGTATAAGAGCCTACAGTACTAGTACAAACACTTTGGGCATTAGATGTAAACGTAGCAGCAGAATTTGTCCAAAAATAAGAACAATTTGCTGGAGTAGTTTGGGCTGTCATACAAACACTTGGAGAAGCACATGTGATTGAAAATGAACCTGTGGTGTTTAATACGGTTAAAGTAGGGGCAGTCATATCAATCATTGTTATACTAGTTGTGGCTGTACACCCTCCTTGTGCAGTTATAGTTGCGTTGTATGTGCCTGATGGTACATTTGCCGCAGTGTATTGTGTATTAGATATAATACCTGCAGGTGTAGGGCTCCAGGATATTGTATATGTAGGGACTGGAGTAGGTGGTAAAAAATTTAAATTAAGGTTAAATGCATTATTTGGGTTTGTACAGGTTGCTTGCGTTAGTGAGGGTGCTACTGTTGGTTTAGGATAAACTGTAACTATTGCAGTTGCTGTTTGGGTAATAGTAGAGCCTGAAGTGTTTTGACCAGTAACTGATACAACGTAAGTTGTTGTAACAGCAGGTGAAACTGTAAATGATGGATTAGTACTTGTTCCACTGCCTGGGTTAATAGAATAAACAGGGCTAGTTAAGTTACTACTATTACTTGCCGTAATTACAGCGGTTGAACCCGCGCATATTGTACTGCTTGAGGCCAAAATACTACAGTTTGTAGAGCCTGTGCCTCCAATTTGATTAAAAATGATGTTTTGTGCAATATTTGCGTAGTTTGTTATTAAAACCATATAAAAAGAACCTGTAGGGGCTGAAACAATGTTGCACGTTTCGGTTGGACTACTAGAATAACTACAATCTACAATATTACCTGCAGTTAAATTAGCACAAGCTGCTGAAAGGTTAGGGAAAGGCCCCCAACAAATAAAATCAACATCAGCCCCACCTGAACCTGCAATATATAAATCTAAATTGCCTGGCGAACTTATTTGTAAATAATACCAAGCTGGGTTTGGCTGAGAGCCTAAACAGCCATATGCAGGGCCAACTGGTGCAGGAGGACCATTAACGGTTGCAGGAAAAGTAACACCTGATGTTCCACCAGCACAAAAAGGTGCAGCACTTGCGCAACTAGTTTGAGCTTGAATAGATAAGCCTATAAGAATGAACAGAATGATTAAAAAATTTTTCATGAATTTATATTTTAACTTTAATTTACAAATATTGTGCCTAAAACAACAAAAGAGAACTTATTAGTCCTCTTTATTTGTTAGTTAAGCTAAAACTTGTCTTGATATTACAATTCGTTGAACTTCGCTTGTGCCTTCATAAATTTGAGTAATTTTTGCATCTCTCATTAAACGTTCAACGTGGTATTCTTTTACATACCCATAACCGCCATGAACTTGAACTGCTTCGGTTGTAACCCACATAGCAGTTTCACTTGCAAAAACTTTAGCCATTGCACTTTCTTTATCCATTGGTAAATGGTTGTCTTTTAACCAAGCACTTCTGTATATTAATAATCTTGCGGCTTCAATTTTAGTTGCCATATCTGCTAACTTAAATTGAATGGCTTGGTGCTTACTAATTTCTTTACCAAACGCTTTTCTTTCTTTGCTGTATTGTAATGCTAATTCGTATGCGCCACTTGCAATTCCTAAAGCTTGAGATGCAATCCCAATTCTTCCTCCACTTAAAGTTTTCATTGCAAATTTAAATCCAAATCCTTCTTCTCCAATTCGATTAGCTTTAGGTACTTTTACGTCATTAAACATTAAGCTATGAGTGTCGCTTGCTCTAATTCCCATTTTATTTTCTTTAGGGCCAACTTCAAAACCAGGCATTCCTTTTTCAACTATTAAGCAATTAATACCTTTATGTCCTGCTTCAATATTTGTTTGTGCAATAACTAGATAAATACTTGCACTATTACCGTTTGTAATCCAATTTTTTGTTCCATTTAAAAGATAATGGTCTCCTTTATCAATAGCAGTTGTTTTTTGAGAAGTTGCGTCACTTCCTGCTTCAGGTTCACTTAAACAAAATGCTCCAATTTTTTCTCCTTTAGCTAAAGGAACTAAGTATTTTTGTTTTTGTTCTTCAGTTCCAAACATTTCTAAACCCCAACATACTAAACTATTGTTAACGCTCATTATTACAGAGCAGCTAGCATCTACTTTACTAATTTCTTCCATTGCAAGCACGTATGAAATAGCATCCATACCGCCTCCGCCATATTTTGGATCAACCATCATTCCTAAAAAACCTAACTCTGCCATTTTTTTTACTTGCTCAGTTGGAAATTTTTGATGTTCATCGCGTTCAATTACTCCTGGTTTTAATTCATTTTGAGCAAAATCTCTTGCTGCTTTTTGAATCATTAAATGTTCTTCTGTTAGATCAAATTGCATAATGGTAAATTTATAATGTTTATTAGTGTTGCAAATATAACTTTGTAAGAGCAAGATTGCAATTAAAATTATAATTATTTTCGAAACTAAATTATGACTAAAATCAAGATTGAAAAAATTACACATGGCATTGGTGTAATGAGTGGCACATCGCTAGATGGACTTGATATTGCTTATTGCAAATTTAGCACTAAAAATGGCAAGATTAAACATGAAATTATTTGTGCTGAAACCATTAAATACCAAAAGAAAATTGAGTTTTCTCTTAAAAACGCTAACCTTTTAATTGGGAGAGATTATTTTGAATTAAATGCAATGTATGGTGCTTTTATAGCTGATTTATGTAACAAATTTATTAAGAAACATAAATTAACACCTCAGTTTATAGCAAGCCATGGACACACAATTTTTCATGAACCTAAAAATGGCTTTAGTACCCAACTAGGTTGTGGTGCAACAATAGCAGCTAACACAAATTTAACTACTGTTTGCGATTTTAGAAGTTTAGATGTTGCTTTAAACGGACAAGGGGCTCCGCTAGTACCAATAGGAGATGATTTATTGTTTAAAAATTATGATGCCTGTTTAAATTTAGGTGGTATTGCAAACATTTCATATAGTCAAAAACAAAAAAGAATTGCATTTGATATTTGTTTAGTAAATATTGTTTTAAACGATTTATCAAATAAATTAGGATTAGATTACGATAAAGATGGTTTAACTGCTAGAAATAACGCTTTAAATTTTGAACTATTAGATAAGCTTGAACAATTAAAATTTTACAAAATTAAAGGAGCAAAAAGTTTAGGAAGAGAGTTTTATGATAATGAAGTAAAAAAAATATTTACCAAATATAAAATAGAAGATGTAATAACTACATATACTCACCATGCCGCAACTCAGATTGCTGCAATTTTAAACAAAAATAAATTAAGTAATGTTTTGTGTACAGGAGGTGGAACGTTTAATAAATTTTTAATAGAATTAATTCAATCCAAAACAAATTGTAAGTTAATAATACCAAACAATTTTATAATTAATTTTAAAGAAGCGTTAATTTTTGCTTTTTTAGGGTATTTAAGACTAAACAATAAAGATAACAGTTTGGCAAGTGTTACAGGAGCAATTCGTAATAGTTGTGGTGGCGCAGTTTATACTGGTAAAATTTAAACTAGCACTATTTGAAAGAGTATATTAAAAACGAATTCCGATAATACACACATCATCTACTTGTTCCAAATTTCCTTTCCAGTTTTCAAAAGAAGTTTTAAGAATGTCTTTTTGTGTTGTTAGAGACGAATTTATGTTTTTTAATAAAATTTCATTTAGTTGTTTGTATTTAAATTTTTTTCCTTTTGGCCCACCAAATTGATCAGCAAAACCATCTGTATAAATATAAAGAGTGTCGTTTGGTTTTATTTGGAGTAAATTGTGTTTAAAAGATTCTGATTTAATCCCAATACCAACAGGCATTCTATCCGATGTTAATTCAGTTAATTTATTATCTCTAATTAAAATTAATTTATTGTTTGCAGCTGCATAAGAAATTTCATTGGTTCTTTTATTTAAACATAAAAGTACCCCATCAAAACCATCTTTTTGACCGTCTTTAGATAGTGAAGAGATTAACTTTTCTCTAACATAATTAAATACTAAATTAGGTTGAATAATATTTTTTTCATTAATTGCTTCGGATAAATATCCAATGTTTAATAAGCTCATAAATGCACCAGGAACACCGTGCCCTGTGCTGTCACAAACAGCCAAGTAAAATAAATTATCTTTTAAAGTAGCCCAATAAAAATCGCCACTAACAATATCTTTAGGGTTATAATAAATAAAATTATTTTTTATATTATCATTTAAAAAATTTTGATTTGCAAGAAGAGTGTTTTGTATCTTTTTGGCATAAGATATAGAGTCTAAAATTTCTTTTTGTTTTTGTTCAACTAATATTTTTTGTTCGGTAATAATTTTATTTGTTTTGTTTTTTTGGATGTATCCTCTAATAACAAAAAAAAGTAATACAATAAATATTCCTAAGAAAACAATTGCAATACTTGCATTTTTCTTTTGAGAAATTATTTCGTTTTCTTTTTCATTAACTTCTGTACTGTGTTTAATAGAGTCTTGTAATTGTTTTTTGTTAAAAATGTAATTAAGTTGCATTTCGGTAATTTCTCTTAGTTTATCAGAGTTTATTAAACTATCATTTAATTGGTTACCAAGTTTATAGTAAGTTAACGCGTTTCTTAAATTTCCATCTTCTTCAAAAGCATTTGATAAATAAAAAGAAATATCTCTTTCTGAGCTTTTTGAATTTATTTGTTTAGAATAATTTAAAGCTTGTGTTAAAATTTTTATAGCATCTTTAAATTTGTTTTGGTTAATTAATGATTTACCTATATAACCCATGTTAATTGCAAGGCTATGAGTATCTTTTCTTGATTCCCAAATTTTATATGCTTTTTCGTAATAAAATAAAGCAGAATCGTAACGTTTTAGGTTTTCATAAATTAATCCAATGTTTTCGGAGTTAGAAGCAACACCATAACCGTTATTAACTTTTAAATTTAATGTTTTTGCTTTATGAAATAATTCAAGAGCCTGTTCGTTTTTTTCTTGCTCTAAATAAATTAAACCTAAGTTGTTATTAATTGACGCTTGTCCGCCTATATTATTTTTTTTTAGATAAATAACCATTGCTTTGTTGTAAAACTCAAAAGCTTTATCAAACTGTTTTTGAATTGTATTTAATATGGCAATATTATTGTAGCATGATGCTTTTTTAATTTCAAAATTGTTTGCATCAGCAATAGTTAATGCTTTTAAACTATTATCACTGGATTTATCATAAATACCTTTTTCTCTATAGATTGTTCCTAATTCAGAATAAAATGAACAAATGTATTTTTGTAGATTAAGTTTTTTAGAATTATTTAAACCTATTGAGAAATATTTTAGGCTTGAATCTAATTTACCTTCATAATAATATAAATTCCCTATTTTGTAAATAGAATTTAAATAATTAGTATCAATTTTTTGCGTGTTGATATAATTTTTAAGAGAATCTATTTTTTGCGCAAATAAATTTTGTGAGAATAAAAAAAGTATAATTATTAGAGCAATGTTTTTCATTTAACCGTATAGAAAATTACTAAAAACAAACTATACAAATTTAAAAATTTGACAGAATGCTTTAATTATTAGATGAATATTGGTATTGTTAAATAGTTAGCCTAGTTTAAGTAAAAAACAATTAAAAAATTACTTTCCTATACAAAATTTTGTAAAGATGGATTTTAACAGGTCTTCTGCATGCACATCACCAGTAATGCTACCTAATTCTTGTAAGGCATATCTAATGTCTAATGCAAGTATATCGCCAACTATTTGCTTTTCTAAGCCTTCATTAACTTTTTGCAAAGCAATATAAGCTTTGCTTAATGAGTTTGCGTGTCGCGCATTTGTAACTATTGTATCTGTAGTGTCAACTGTTCTGGTATCGAACAACGAAACTAATTTATTTTTTAATACATCTATATTCTTGTGTTCTTTAGCCGAAATAAAAATCATATCCTTAAACTCAAAAAATTCTTTTTTAAGAGTTTCTTCTCCTTCAACATCTGTTTTGTTTGCTACAACAACTAATTGCGAGCTGCCAATATGGTCTTTTAACAATTCTAATTCAAGTTTCAAATCGCCACTACTTAGTTCATGTCCGTCAAACAAATAAATGACAATTGCCGATTTTTTTATTGCATCAAACGCTTTGTTAACACCTATTTGTTCTATAACATCTGTTGTTGTTCTTATTCCGGCAGTATCAATAAATCTAAACAAAACGCCATCTATTGTAATTTCATCTTCAATAATATCTCTTGTAGTCCCAGGTATTTCACTAACAATAGCACGGTCATCTTCTAATAATATATTTAATAAGGTTGATTTGCCTGCGTTTGGTTTACCCACAATAGCAACAGGTATTCCGTTTTTAATTACATTTCCAACTTCAAAACTATTAATTAATTTATGTATAATTGATATAATAGTATTAATCAATTTTTTTAAATCATCTCTATTTGCAAACTCAACATCTTCTTCACTAAAATCTAATTCTAATTCTATTAATGATGCAAAATTTATTAAGTTATCTCTAAGTAATTTTATTTTACTACTAAAGCCACCACGCATTTGTTGCATTGCTACTTGATGGCTAACTGCGCTATTACTTGCTATTAAATCTGCTACGGCTTCTGCCTGGCTTAAATCTAATTTGCCATTTAAAAATGCTCGCATGGTAAACTCGCCTGGGTTAGCCATTCTTGCTCCATCATTTAAAAACAACTGTATTAATTTTTGAATAATAAATGGCGAACCATGGCAAGATATTTCTACAATATTATTTCCTGTATATGTGTTAGGGGCTTTAAAAACACTAACTAAAACTTCATCAATTATAACATTGTTATGTATGTATAAACCAAATACAGTTGTGTGGGTTTTTATTTTATGTAAAGATTTTAATTGATTGTTTTTTTTACTATAAAAATGTTTTTCAGCAATAGAAATTGCATTATTACCACAAAGCCTTATTACTGCAATGGCTGAAGTGCCATGCGCAGTAGCTAAAGCTACAATTGTATCGTTTGTGTTTAAAGTCATTTTTAAATTAGCATTTTTCAATAATTGCTGCGTAGCCTTGGCCAACACCTATACACATTGTAACCAATGCAAATTTTTTATTATGAATATGTAAATCAATTGCTGCAGAATTTAAAATTCTTGTACCGCTCATACCTAATGGATGTCCAAGAGAAATTGCTCCTCCATTTACATTAATGCGTTCATCATTGTCTGCTAAACCCCAAGAACGAGTGCAGCCTAATGCCTGTGATGCAAATGCTTCATTTAATTCTATTAATCCAATATCATTAAAAGATAAACCGGCACGTTTTAAAGCTTTATTAGCAGCTTCTACAGGTCCTAGGCCCATTATGCGAGGTTCAATACCACTAACACCCATGCTTACTATACGAGCAAGTGGTTTTAAATTATATTTTTTAATGGCCTCTTCACTTGCTAATAATATTGCTGCTGCACCATCATTTAATCCACTTGCATTACCTGCGGTTACAGTTCCGTCTTTTTTAAACGAAGGTTTTAAATTAGCCAAGCCTTCAATGGTTGTGTTTGGTTTAGCAAATTCATCAGTTTTAAAAACAATAGAGTTTCCTTTTCGTTGAGGTATTTCAATTGAAATAATTTCTTTTTCAAATCTACCATTTGCTATTGCTTTAGCTGTTTTTTGTTGACTCCAAAAAGCAAATTTATCTTGGTCTTCTTTATTTATTTTTAATTGACTAGCTACATTTTCAGCAGTTTCTCCCATTGAATCTACTCCATAGTGTTCTTTTAACTTTGGATTAATAAAACGCCAGCCAAAACTTGAATCATAAAGTTGTTGATCGCGGCCAAATGCACTGCTTGCTTTACTCATAACTAATGGGCCACGCGTCATATTTTCAACTCCGCCAGCAACCATTAAATTTTCATCTCCAACTTGAATAGCTCTTGCCGCATCAACTGCAGCGCTTAAGCCACTGGCGCATAATCTGTTAACTGTTTGGGCAGGAACTACAGATGGATAGCCAGCAAGTAAGCTTGCCATACGGGCTACATTACGGTTGTCTTCACCTGCTTGATTAGCGCATCCTAAAATAACATCGCCAATTTCTTCAAAATTAATTTGAGAATTTTTTTCTTTTAATGATTTTAAAACGTGTGCTGCTAAATCGTCAGTTCTAATAGTAGAAAGCGTGCCTCCAAAATTCCCAATTGCAGTTCTTACACCGTTTATTATATATGCTTGTTTCATGATAAAAAAATTACTTTTTAAATTTACGAATTATACACTTACAAATTAATTTCAAATTAGTATTAAAAGGGATAGGATTTAATTTACTAATTTTTGAATTACCAAATAGTTGATATGCTTTTAAGCCTAAATTTGTATTACCACAACTATCTAACCAAAATTTTAATATTACGGTATTAAATTCGATTTTAGAAATTGCATTTAATTTATTGTTTTGATTTATTAAATTTTGCAACCAATTTTCAATTAGAATTAATGTGTTTTTATTTGTAATAAAATTATTATTCCCAATTAAATTATGAATTTCAAGTTGTTCATTAGTAAATTTGAAGCCCAAAGCAGTTAAATAATTTTGTCTTATTTGAGAACTTTTTTGTAGCTGAATTGTGTTGTTTTGCGCACTTATTTGCTGATTGTGACTTCGATAAATAATTAATTTTTGTTCACAAAACCCAAACTCGTACTTTGTAGCTAACCTTGTCCATAACTCATAATCTTCAACATGTTTAAAATTTTCGTCATATAAAGAATCTGAACTTTTTTTAAACATAACTAATGGGTGCATAAAACAAGTAGAGAATAATAAAATTGTTTTTAATTGACCATTTGAAAAGTTATGATTAAAACTAATTGTTTTATTTTTAGAAATAATGCTGTAATTACCTCCAATTATATTACAATTAGGGTTGTTTTGGAAGTATTGATATTGATTAAATAATCTATCAGGAAAAGCTATATCATCAGCATCCATTCTGGCTATTAATGGAGCTTTAGCAAGAGAAACACCTTTGTTTAATGATGTGATAAGACCTAAATTAATTTCGTTATTTATTAGGGTAATTCTCGAATCTGTGTAGTTTTGAATTATACTTAATGTATTGTCATTACTACCATCATTAATAATTATAAATTCAAAATCAGTAAACGTTTGATTAAGGATACTTTCAATGGCTTGCTTTAAAAAAGCTTCACCATTAAAAACAGACATAACTATAGATATTTTTGGATTATGACTCAATGTATTTTTTTAAATTACTAATAATTTCTGAATCTTTTTCTGAATCAAATTTTCGAGCAAATATTTTGTTTTTTGAAGAAATTAATTTATCAAAATAATTATTTGTTAAAACTTTAGGATATTCAGGTCCAGTTATCCAATCAGTAAATCTTAAATCTTCCGAAATAACATTTTCTGCAAAAGGGGAGTTTAGTACTATTGATTGAATAAATATTTCGTCAGCTGTTAAGCTATGTTTAAATGATTTTAAATATTTAGGATTTTGTTCAATGTAATTTTTTATATAAAGCAAACAATTATAAGATAAATTAAACCAATTTGTGCCACCATATTGTGTAAAGTATGGTTTCCTTTTTAGATTTAAAAAAGTTTGAAACATTGCCATTAATCTATTAATTAAATTAACAAGTTTTTTAAACTTAACGGATTCAAAATAAACAATACCTAAGCGATTTATCCCACCTTTTTCCCATTGCGAGTTTGGTAATTTAAAATTAACTAAAAATTCTTTGTTGTTATTTTGATTTAAAAAATTAAGTATTTCAGTTGTTTTTTTAATAGGAAAATCTTGACCGCTAATTAACATAAAATAATTTTCGGATTTATTTTTTACAGCTTCTTTAATTAAGGCATATGTTGCTTTAATTTGTGAACAGGCTCCCCAAGAAACCTTATATTTTTCTTCAATAAATAAAACTTTGTTGTTTTCAGAAAAATATTTTATTAAATCAGAAAATTGATTTAAATTTTTCAAATCAATATGGATGTAAATTTTACTTTCATTAAAAGTTAAAAGTGTTGTAATTAAATCTTTTAATTGATTTGGATTTTTATGTGCTAATATTAAAAAACCAATTTTCATATTAAAACGTAATCCAATTATCAGGTAAAATCCCTAATTTTTCACTTTCAACACCGTTAAACCAGTTTTTAGGTGCTATAATAATTTTATTATTATTTTGGTTTAACCAAGCTCCCCACCAACTAAAACTGCTATTTGCAATAATGTTATGTTCGCATTTACTCATTAAATATAAATCTTGTGCTGCGCTGGTAGTTTTTAAATAAATACAATTTTTAAAATTTAAATTTTGTTTACACCATTCAACATCATCAGAAAAAATAAATAAATTTAAATTGGAGTTTAATTTATTTACTAAATAATTTACAGCATTTGTATAATATTCAATGCTACACAGGCCATGAAACTGATTGGCAGAGCTAAGGCTTACATAATCTCCACGCCTTACATGAAGAGAAACACTATTTGGTAAAAGTTGTTTTTCAAATTCATTGCAACTCTCAATTATTTTTTGATTGAATGTAAAAGAATTTACTACTTCAATTTTAGAGTTTATAAAATATTTTTGATTTTGCCAAAAGCCGTTTAAATAGGTGTTTTTTGTTAATGTGTAAAAATTTGAATTAAAAGTTTGGCCAATTTCATTTACAACTTGATATTTATTTTTAATTCCAAAATATCTATACAGTAACTTTGATAAATGACTCTCGTGAAATAAATTAATTTCTGTTTCGGTTGCAATATTAATTGGTAAGTTAAAAATTGAAAGTTCTAATTGTCTTTGAGTATAGGCTCCATTTGGATTTTTGTTTAAATGATTAACATCTATTTTTAAAGGCACATTCCATTTTTTTGCTAATTCTAAACCAGCAGCATATTGAAACATTTGATTTCCTAATCCACCTATTAATTTTGTAATAATCATTTATCAATTAAGTTCTTGTAAAGTTTTTCGTACTCAAGTGTTATTTTTTCCCAACTGTATTTTTCTTTCCAAATATTGTGCGACTCCTCTGCCATTGCTTTTCTTTCATTTTCATTATCATAAAAATCATTTAACATTTTTATTGCTTCATTAATTTTTACATGCGAAAATCCATTTGAATCTTTATAAGTTGGTAAAATTTTACCACCTTTTGTCCATTTTGCTATTTCATTTGAGTTACCTACATCTGTGGCTAAAAATGGCAATTTTGCGGCGGCACTTTCAAATAAAACTATTGGCGAACATTCAATATTTGATGGAAAAATAAAAATATTAGCTTGCTTATAGGCTGCAACAGTAAATTCACGAGAAAAGTGTTTGAAAAATATTTTTTTAGAGAAACTAAATTTTATGAGATACCAATTTATAAAACGTTTAATGTATTTAGGCATTGATTTAAAAAACTGCTCGTAGTTGTTTCCAACCATTATTAATGCTGCGTTTTTTAATTTACTTTTTCTAAAAATTTCAATTAATTCCTCATGTCCTTTCCAACCTGTATAGCTTCCTACATGTAATAACAAAAATGTGTCTTGTTTTAAGTTTAATTCTTTTCTTACATTAATTTGTTCTTCTTTTAAAAACTCATCTTCGGCAGCGCCGTTAGGAATAATCATTAAATTTTTTACGCCATTTTCTCTTGCAAAATTAATATCTCTGTAATCATCACTTAAATATACGTTCATATCATAGCCATGAATATAAGTTTTCATGTCTTCAAAATATTGTTTAAACTCTGGCCAGTATAAACCTGAATATCCAGTTGGTACTGATACTTTTTTAGCTTTAATTTGATTTAAAATCGGCAATGCTAAATTTGTAGCCCACTGCTGCGCTGCAAAAAAAGTTATCACATCAGCATTTGTATTTATTAAATAACTTTCATATCTTTTTTCTTCAGCTGTGTTCGAAGCAAAAGGATTACCCTCTATTTTAAACGCTTCAATATATACGTTGTTTAGTTGCGTGAAATTTCTATCGTTATGAAATCTTGTACAAACAATAACTTCATGACCTAATTTAGCCATGCGTTCAGATAATTGTTTTACAACTTCTTGCATTCCACCAACATTAGGATAATAAGATTCTACACAATGTATTATTTTCATTTGTTTTAGCTATATATGGTAGATTTGTAATTGAAAAGTTTATGTTTAATTTTTAGGAACAATAAATTTAAAAAATTAATATTTTCTTTTTTTCTTAGCATCATATTATATCTGCTTTGAAATACTTTTTTATATAATTTATATCTTTTATCCAGTTCATTTTTTGAATTGGGAAATTCATTTATTAAAATTTCATTTATGTTGCTTAATGTATTTATAATTAATGGAAAATTAAAGTTATCGTTTTTTGAGTATTGATGATGATATAGTTTTGATAATTCAATTATTTCATTGTTTTTGCTTTTTAATAAAGTTTGAATATTAAGTAAGGTTTGATTATAAAGAGGTTTAGCAGAATAATAATTGTTAATTTTAGAAAGTCCTTTATCGTGATGCCTGTAATTTATTAAGTGTTCAGGCAAATTAGCTACTTTTCCAACAAATGAAAAACTAGACCATAAGTTATGATCCTCATAATAATCTCTACTTAATTGATAACAACCTATTTCTAAAACTTTTGATTTTAAAAATATAACTGATGAGTGAACAAATGGATTATCAAATAACAAATCAAATTTTAAAATTGCAGGTAATGTAGGATGATTATGATAACCATAATTTGGTTCTTTATTGCTAAATATTTTAGCGCAAGTACCTAAAAGATGTACATCAGGATTTTTTTCCAAAAAAGAAATTTGTTTTTCAAATCTTGTGGGTAATGATATATCATCATTATCTTGTCTTGCTATATATTTACCCACACTTAATGAAATACCCTTATTTAATGTTGCGGCTAACCCAATATTATTATGTTTGTGATATTTTATTCTTTTATCTGTAAAAGATAAACAAATTTCTTCTGATTTATCAGTAGAGCCATCGTTTAATAAAAGTAATTCGAAATTGGTAAAGGTTTGATTTAAAATACTGTCAATAGATTCTTTTAAGTATAATTCTGCATTATAAATTGGGAGTAAAACGCTTATTAATGGAATGTTACTCATTATAAATTAAATTTACTTTTAAGTTTACGAATAAATTCTTCATAAGCTGTAGGTACACCACGTTGTTTTATTTTTTTATATAATATTTTTAAATTAAGTTGATTTTCTTTACTTAAAGAGATTTTGTTTAAAGTAAACCAGTTTTTAAAATCATAAAATATTGTATTTAATGTATCCCAACCATCACTTTTAACTTCTGATCTTATAGAAATATTTTCTGCATCTGTATAATTTACTAAATTTTCATTTAAGTAAAGGATTTCACTTTTAGTACTTAGTCTAACCCACAAGGCATAATCTTCAATAGCTTTAAATGTTATGTCTTCAGGAAATAATGAGGTTGATAATAGTAAATTTTTATTTACAATTACACTACTACAAATAACTTCGTTTTGTTTCATTAAATCACTTAACGAAATTAAGTTTTTATTGAAGTTTGAAAATTCTCCAACACTAACATTGTTTTTAATTTTTAAAGCATTAGTACAACAAATTAAATAAGATGATTGTTGAAGAGCTTTAACTTGTTTTTCAATTTTTGTAGCTTGCCATGTATCATCATTATCTAAAAAAGCAATCCAATTACCTTTACTGTTATTTATGCCTATATTTCTTGGTATTGCAGGCCTACCGTTTTTGCCGCAATCTATCCATTTTATTTTTTCATTATTAAGTTCTAAAACTTTTTCTTTAGAATTATCTGTGGAGCCATCATCACAAATTAATATTTCTAATACAGGATATGTTTGGTTTAATGTGCTGTTAATTGCATTAACTAAAAGTTCAGCACGATTATAATTAGGTATTACAACAGATATATCAAATTTAGTTTGCAAATGTTTTATTTAATTGTGTTTCAAAATTTTTAAACCAAACATCTAACATTCTTTTCTCTGTATCGCTATCATCAACCATATAATCAGCTAAATATTCTTTGGCAGCGTTTTTAGCATCTGTAATAGACAAATTTTTTATTTTTTTACCTATAACTTCAATGTTATATGTGTTTTTATAATCATTAGGTATAACCTGTGTAATTTCAAATCCAAATGCAGTAAATATTTTTTCTAATCTTTTTTTTGAGTATCCTTCGTAATGTACAGCCCAAGCTGCTTCTTGCGAGCCAAAAATATGCCTTAATCCAACTCCTTCGTGTTTTGTTCCAAACATAGAAAAATTTTTCTTAAATGTAGTTTCAAAATCAGGCACTTCTATTCTTAAAATACCCCCCATTATTAACCAAGAGTTCCAACTTGCCATAAAAGCGCAAGCACTCATTCTTTCAAAATGTTCAAAAACGTGGTGTAAACGGATTTCATTTATTGTTTGTGGTTTATATTTTAATTCATATAAATTATGATATTCGTCTGCAACACTTGTTTGTTGAATGGTATGCTCTGACGAAGGATAATCTATATTTACATATCCTTCCATGTATTTTTGTCCGCAACCTAAATGTAGTTTCATGTTTTTATTTCGTTTAATTAATTTTATTTAAAGTTACTTGCATTGGATTTAGTATTAAACCGCTTTGCGTATTTACAATTCTATTATTTGTTGCTGTATCACCAGCATCAGAAATTACTATAGAGACAGTAGAATCGTTATAATGAAAAGTTATTTCGTTATTTGATAAGCCAATTACTAATTTATATGTTCCTGTTGTTAACATTAAATCATTGTTAGTAAAAATAATTTCATATTCACCTGGGTTAATAATTTGAGGAATGCTCCATGATGTTCTAACTGGTAAATCTAATGCAGAAACAATTCCCATTCCACCTATAAAATGTTCTAATTTTTTTAAAATTGTAAAGCAAATTCTAACACGCCAATTAGAGCCAACAGGGATTTCAACTAATGGTTTACCATATTCATCTTCAATAAATACATTATGAGCAAAGCCATTAGATTCGTTATCTGGTTTTTGCAATTTATAATTGCTCTGTGCTTGTTCGCCAGATTGTAAATAGAGATTTACAATATTTTCAATAGAGTTGTACTCAATTAATTTTCCTTTACTTAAGTAAATTCCTTTATTGCATAATTTTTGAACTGCTTGCATGCTATGGCTAACAAACAATATAGTTTTATCTCCTTCTTTACTTATATCATTCATTTTACCTAAACATTTTTTTTGAAATGCGGCATCTCCAACTGCAAGAACTTCATCAACAATTAAAATTTCAGGATTTAGATGCGCTGCAACAGCAAACGCTAATCGAACATACATTCCACTACTGTATCGTTTTACCGGAGTATCTAAAAATTGTTCAACTTCACTAAAGGCAACAATTTCATCAAATTGTTTTTCTATTTCATTTTTGCTCATCCCTAAAATAGAGCCATTTAAAAAAATATTTTCACGCCCACTCAAATCACCATGAAAGCCAGTACCTACTTCTAATAAACTGGCCATTCTACCATAATATTCAATTTTTCCTGTAGTTGGTTTTACAATTCTGCTTAAAATTTTTAATAAAGTTGATTTACCTGCGCCATTTCTACCAATAATACCAACTCTATCACCTTTTTTAATTTCAAAGTTTATATCTTGTAATGCCCAAAAATCTTCAATTGTTTTTTTATTTGATGAGTTTATTATTTTTTTTGCACCTTTAAAAATAGAACGTACTAAAGATTCTTCTGCATCTTTATTTTGATGATTAATTAAATATTTTTTACCGATGTTTTGTACTTTAATTGCTGTGTTTTGCATAGTTTAAATATAATCGGCAAATGATTTTTCGAATTTTAAAAAGTATCTTATAGAAAGAATACTAAGAACAATAATTGTAGCTGCGTTTATTAATAAAAAAGTTGTGTTTGGGCCATCGTAAACACCAAATAAACTATATTTAAATAAATTTATAATTCCAACAAATGGATTTAAAAAATAAATTGTTTTAAAAATATCTGGAATATTTAAACTTAAAAATTTTGAGGTTGGAATAAAAACAGGAATTGCATAAAATGCAATTTGTAATATAAAAGGCAAAAGAAATTTTACATCTCTAAATTTAACTGATGCTGTAGCAAAAAACAACCCAATAGAAATTGAAAAAAATAGTGCATACAAAATAATAAAAGGTACTAAAATAATTTGCCAAGGTGGCGAACCTAAAAGGATAAATGTTGGAATTAAAAAAATTACAAATGCTATTATAAAATCTACTAAACTTATTGTAACGCTTGAAATTGGTAAAATTATTTTTGGGAAATATACTTTAGTTAAAATGTTTGAATTTGATACTAAAGAATTGCTTACATCTGTAATTACTGTTGAAATAAGTTGCCAAAAAATTACTACCGATGAAACCGTAATAAAATTTTGAGTAATAGAAGTTTCTTTATTAATAAGTAAACTTAATGCTCCAAAAATAATAATGTTAACTAATGGTCTAATTACACTCCAACTAAAGCCAAGCCAAGTTTGTTTGTAACGAACTTTTAAATCTCTAAGGCTTAAATGTTTAATTAGGCTTTTGTATGCAATTATCTCATTTAGCCTTAAAAAACTCTTATCCTCACTGGTTATTACAGTTTTCATTTAAAGAGTATAAAGATAGCATTAATAATCAAATTATTATGTTTAAAAAATGCATTAAATTTGTTGTTTTTTATATGCAAAACGTACTACAAATTTTAAATATTTCTATAAGCAAAGCTCTAAGTGCCTTATATGAAATTCAAAATATTGAACTTAGTTTTCAAAAAACAAAACCCGATTTTGAAGGAGATATAACCTTAGTTACTTTTAATTTAACAAAACTAACTAAAGTAAGCCCAGATGCAACTGCAACAGCCATTGGTGAATATTTAAAAACACACGAGACTTTAATAGAAAAATATAATGTTGTTAAAGGTTTTTTAAACATTAGTTTTAAAAACGAGTTTTGGTTAAACTATTTTTGTTCTGTTAAGGATAACTTAAATATAGGGTTTAAAACAACTAATAGTTCGGGTAAAACTATAATGTTAGAATACTCATCGCCAAACACCAATAAACCATTGCATTTAGGGCATGTAAGAAATAACTTATTAGGTTATTCTGTTGCTAAAATATTAAGTGCAAACGGACATAAAGTTGTAAAAGCTAATTTGGTTAATGATAGAGGGATTCATATTTGCAAAAGTATGTTGGCCTGGAAATTAAATGGAAATGGAGAAACGCCACAATCTTCAGGAATTAAAGGAGATCATTTAGTAGGGAAATATTACGTGGAGTTTGATAAACTTTATAAAAGTGAAATCATAAAGTTAGTTAATGAAGGTAAAACTAAAGAAGAAGCTGAAAAATTAGCTCCAATTATACTCGAAGCTCAACAAATGTTACTTAAATGGGAAAAAGGCGATGCGGAAGTTATTGAACTTTGGAAAACAATGAATGGTTGGGTTTACGATGGCTTTAAACAAACTTATGCAAATTTAGGAGTTGAATTTGATAAAATGTACTACGAAAGCAATACTTATTTATTAGGGAAAGAAATTGTTGCAGATGGTTTAAATAAAAAAGTATTTTATAAAAAAGAAAATGGAAGCGTTGCTATTGATTTAAGTAATGAAGGTTTAGATGAAAAAATTGTATTAAGAAGCGATGGCACAAGTGTTTATATTACACAAGATATTGGTACTGCAATTGAGCGTTTTAAAGAGTTTCCTGAATTAAATCAGTTAATTTATACAGTTGGTAACGAACAAGATTATCACTTTAAAGTATTATTTAAAATATTAGATAAACTTGGTTATGCTTGGGCTAAAGAATGTTACCATTTAAGTTACGGTATGGTTGAATTGCCTGAAGGTAAAATGAAAAGTAGAGAAGGAACAGTTGTAGATGCTGATGATTTATTGACAGAAATGTATAATACTGCAGCTAAAACTACAGCAGAATTAGGTAAAGTTGATGATTTTTCGGAAGGGGAGTTAAATGAATTATACAAAACAATTAGTTTAGGGGCATTAAAATATTTTATTTTAAAAGTAGATCCTAAAAAGAAAATGTTGTTTAACCCTGCCGAAAGTATCGATTTTAATGGTAACACAGGCCCGTTTATACAATATACTCATGCGCGAATTAAATCTGTTATACGAAAAGTTGAAAATTTTAAAGAGTTTGATAAATCAAAAATTGAAATTAATTTAATAGAAAAAGAAATTATTAAAACAATATATGATTTTGAGTCTGTAGTTACAGAAGCTGGAAATTTATACAACCCCGCAATAATTTCTAACTATGTTTATGAGTTAACTAAACTATATAATCGTTTTTATCACGAGCACAATATTATTAGAGAAGAAAATGAAACAGTTAAAAACTACAGATTAGCTTTAAGTAAAACTTGTGCAACTGTTATTGCAAATGCCATGAACTTGTTAGGTATAAATGTACCTGAAAGAATGTAATACTTTACAGACCTTTAAAACGCATATAATCTTGTAAAATTATAGTTGCGCTCATCATATCTACTAATTCTTTATTTTGACGGTCTTTCTTTTTTAAACCGCCCAGTAACATTGTTTGTTGGGCAATTTTACTTGTAAAGCGCTCATCAAAACGTTCTATTAAAATTTGAGGAAATTTTTTTTGTAAGTGCTTAACAAAAGGTTCTATAAATCTTGCGCTATCGCTTTGTTCATTATTAAGTTGTTTAGGTTCTCCTACAACAATTAATTCTACTTTTTCGTCAACACAGTATTTTTCTAAGAATGCAATTAAATCTTTACTGTGAATTGTAGTTAAGCCTGTTGCTAATATTTTTAATGGGTCTGTTACGGCTAAGCCAACTCTTTTTGAGCCATAGTCTATTGCAAGTATTCTCCCCATTTATTCTGTTTTATTTGCAGCTAAATAGGATAAAATATATAAAGTTAATTTACTTTTTTCGTCTTCTGTTAATTCAGCTTTAGGACTCATATCATCAATTTCGTGTCTCCATTTTTTTTCATTAAAATCGGTAATGGTAAAATTTTGATGGCATGTATTACATTTTGTATAATAAATTTTATGCCCTGCTTGTAATTCGGCTAAGGTAATGTTACTGTTAATTTTTTTGTAACCATTAAGTTCTTTTTCTGTAGGCACTTGTTTATCTAAAGCAGTTGTTGCTTTTTTTGAACTTTTACAATTAACTAAGAGTAAAGTTAAGCATCCGGTAATTGTTAAAAATAAAAATGATTTTTTCATAAGTTAAAATTAATCAAAAATCTTCAATGTCGTTTCTTTTAACTATATCAGCATTGTTGTCATCTACTTTATTCCAATTTTTCGATTCCATCGTTTTTACATTTTGGCCTTCATTATTTAAAAAAGAATCGTTTTGTTGTAAGGTTGTATTTGTATTATGTGAGTATATAACATCGCTTCCTTCGGTATAATCTAAATCTGCAAACTTAGCAAATTGCCCCAAGAACCTTAGTTTAACTGTATCTAATGCACCATGTCTGTTTTTCGCAATAATTAATTCGCCTCTTCCTTTAGTTGGTTGTTGCTCTTCATCTACTTCTAATCCATAATATTCTGGACGATAAATAAACATAACCATATCCGCATCTTGCTCAATTGCGCCCGATTCACGTAAATCACTTAATTGCGGACGTTTACTTCCACCAGGTCTGTTTTCTACCTGGCGGCTTAATTGAGATAAAGCAATTATTGGAATTTCAAGTTCTTTAGCTAAACTTTTTAACCCTCTAGATATTGTACTAATTTCTTGTTCACGATTTCCTTTTCCATCTGGCCCACCACTCATTAATTGAAGGTAATCAATAATAATCATTTCTACCTTTTGGTTTTCTTTTAATCTTCGAGCTTTAGCTCTTAATTCAAAAATAGATAAAGCAGGAGTATCGTCAATATACAATGGAGCAACAGCAAGGTTTTTTATACGTTCGTTTAATTGAACAAATTCATGATTTTCTAAATTACCTTTTAAAATTTTATCTTGTGCAATTTCTGTTTCGCTACTTATTAAACGCTTTACTAATTGTAAGCTACTCATCTCTAAACTAAAAATAGCAACAGGTTTTTTAAATTGCACTGCAGCATTTTTTGCCATACTAACAACAAAAGCTGTTTTACCCATACCAGGGCGAGCAGCTAAAATTAATAAATCAGATTTTTGCCAACCACCAGTAATTCTATCTAAGGCGGTAAAGCCACTTGGCACACCACTTAAGCCATCGGCTTGGTTAGATGCAGTTTCAATTTCTTCAATAGCTTTACTAATAAGAGTGCTCATTTTGTCGTGTTGTTTACGAACATTAGAGTCTAATATTTCAAAAATATTTTTTGTTGTTTCATCTAATAAACCAAAAACATCTGTACTGTCTTCATATGCAGTTTTTATAGTGTCGGTGCTTATTCTAATTAATTCGCGTTGTAAAAATTTTTGAGCTACAATACGGGCATGAAATTCTATATTAGCAGATGACGCAATTCTATTGGTTAACGATGATATATAATATGCTCCACCAACATAATCTAACTCACCACTTCGTTTTAATTCTTGAGTAACCGTTAAAATATCAACTGGTTCAGATCTGTTAAATAGCGATACAATTGCTGCATAAATTCTACCGTTTTGTTCTTTATAAAATGCTTTATCCGATAAAATATCTATAACGTTACTAAGTGCTTCTCTTTCAAGCAACATAGCTCCTAAAACTGCCTCTTCTAAATCAACAGCTTGCGGTGGTAGTTTACCCATTTCGCTTAATGCAATTGGTTGTTGATTGCGTAATATACTTTTGCGTGTTTTATTTGAGTTATCGTTATTCATAGTGGGAGGGCAAAAATGCGATATTTTTAGCTCATAATAAATTTACAAAATTTAAAGCATGTTTAAAAATGTGTTTAAAACTAAATACGCTTTTGTTTATAGTTGTTTACCAGCATTTTACACTTTTATATTTGTTAATAATTAGAAATTTTAATTTATAAACATAAATTTTGTGTAGTATTTGTTAATTATTAAATTGCTTAATTATACTTTTAATTAAGAATTATTTATTAAACTCTTTGCATCTTTGCACATTATTTCTTATGAAAATACTATTAGCAGATAAAAATCATGAAATATTAGAAGAGATTTTAGTTGAGAACAAATTTGAGATTGATAAATTTTGGAATTTAAGTGCTGATGAGTTAATTAATATTTTACCTAATTACGATGGTATAGTGATTAGAAGTAAATTTAAATTAACTAAAGAAATTTTAAGTGTTTGCCCAAAATTAAAAGTAATTGGCAGAGTAGGAGCAGGAATGGAAAACATTGATGTTGAATTTGCAAAAAGTAAAAACATTTTATGTTTAAGTGCGCCACAAGGAAATAGAAATGCTGTTGGCGAACATGCTCTTGGTATGCTTTTAATGTTAATGAATAATTTAAAAAAAGCTGATGCAGAAGTAAGAGATGGAATTTGGTTACGTGCTGAAAATAGAGGTTTTGAACTAGAAGGTAAAACTGTTGCTATAATTGGTTATGGCCAAATGGGAACAAGTTTTGCTGAAAAATTAGGTGGCTTTAACTGTAATATAATTGCATGCGATAAATACAAACAAAATTTTGGTACTGATAAAGTTAAAGAAGTAACTATAGAAACAATATATAATGAGGCTGATATTGTTAGTTTACATTTACCTTTAACTGAAGAAACAAATTATTATGCTGATGTTTCATTTTTTAATGCATTTAAAAAGCCAATTTATTTTATAAATACAGCCAGAGGAAAATGCTTAAATACAAAAGCATTAGTAAATGCTTTAATAGAAAATAAGGTATTAGGTGCATGTTTAGATGTGTTAGAATACGAAAGTATTTCGTTTGAAAAAATAAATTTTGAAACATTACCTGATGATTTTAAATATCTACTTAGTAGTAACAAAGTAATTTTAACGCCACATATAGCAGGTTGGACGCACGAGAGCAATTATAAAATGAGCAAAATAATAGCTGATGATATTGTAAAAATTTTTACAAATTTAAAATAACAAGTTTATAAGCCGGGTTCTGTTTCATTCAGTAAACTGAATATATCTATCATTTATCTTTTCAACCTACCCATTGCAAATCTTAAATACTTAAGAACAAGCGGGCCGCCTGTATTTTGCAACCTATTTGGTTTTTCAACACCCAAGGTTTACCACATTTAATTATTACTAATTAAATGAGTGAGCTCTTACCTCACTGTTTCATTATCACTATGCAAAGCATAGCTACTTAGTTTCTGTGGCACTTTCTGTTACATAACTTGTTGCATTATGTACCCATTTTTAACAAATGGTGGGTTGCCCTGTGTTGCCCGGACTTTCCTCTGCAAAATTAATTACAGCGATAGAACAACTTGCCTTGTAAAGGTAGTAAAAATTAAATACTTGATAATAATTAAATGGAATAATGAAATTATTAATTTATTTTAAAACATTGATTAAATTTTATAAAATACTATATTAAAGAAATTAATTTGCAATTAATCATTTATGTTTTGACTTTTCTTTATTATCCTCCAATAATTTTTTTGCTTTAATGCGTACTATTTTATTGTCAATACTAAAAATTAGTTCTTCGTCATTTTTTGCTTTTTCAATTAATAGTTTATGGTATGCTTTTAAAATGCCTTCATGTATTTTATCAAATAATATATCTGCTTTACTTTTCATTTGTAATAATATTAAATATATTAGTATTGTTTACAATTAGCTCATCGTTGTTAAATTTTTTTGCTATCTGTAATGGAAAATTATTCGAATTATCATAAATTGTCCAACTATCTACAATTGATGCGTAAATTAAATTTAGGTTTTTTAAACCATTTTTATAACGCCTTTTAATAATATCTAATGGCATGTTATGTCCTCCATTTAAAACACGTTGTTTTACTCGTTCAATAGCTAAATCAACAGTGTTTAACCAAAAAAATATTAAATGTACTTCATAACCTAATAATTTTACACGTTTAATTAATGCTGCATAAGTTTTACTTGCCAAGGTTGTTTCAATTGCAAAATCAACGCCTTTAGTTATTAATTCTTCTATTCTATTTAACATTATTTTTGCGGCTTCAATTGCAACTCCTTCAACATTAAAAGGCGATAAGCCCTTAGCAATATTATCGGCATTAATAAATTCAAAACAATTTAATACATCTGGCAATACAGTTAAACTGGCAGTGGTTTTACCTTCTCCATTGCAACCTGCTATTATGTATAAATTTGGCATTAATTATAAATTTAAGGTTCAAAATTTTTTTAACCTAAAACATTTTTTAAATCTTCTAATAAATCTTCAATATCTTCAACGCCAACACTTAATCGCAATAAATTATCTACCACACCTGCTTTTTCTCTTTCATCTTTAGGTATGCTTGCGTGTGTCATTGTAGCAGGGTGATTAATTAATGATTCTACACCGCCTAAACTTTCGGCTAAAGAAAAAACTTCAAATGATGATGCAACTTTAAAGGTTTGATCTAAATCTGCCCCTTTTAAAACAATTGATATCATTCCTCCAAAATCTTTCATTTGTTTTTTTGCAATTTCGTGGTTTGGATGATCTGTAAATCCTGGCCAATACACTTTTTCTATTTTAGGATGTGTTTTTAAAAACTCAGCAATTTTTTTGCCATTAAAGCAATGGCGTTCCATACGTAAATGCAAAGTTTTAATACCGCGCATTACTAAAAAACTATCCATTGGTCCGGGTGTTGCTCCACAACTGTTATGTATAAACGCTAATTGTTCGTATAGTTTTTCATCATTTAAAACTAATGCTCCCATAACAACATCGCTATGCCCGCCTAGGTATTTTGTTACACTATGCATAACAATGTTTGCACCTAAAGCTAAAGGGTTTTGTAAGTATGGCGATGCAAATGTATTATCAACCGCTAAAATTAAATTATGTTTTTTTGCAATTTTTCCGCACGCTTCAATGTCAATTATTTGCATTGTTGGGTTGGTTGGTGTTTCTGCCCAAATTAATTTTGTATTAGCATTTATATATTTTTCAATATTAGTTGCATCTGTCATATTTACAAAATGAAACTTAATGCCATAGTTTGCAAAAACTTTTGTAAACATTCTGTAACTTCCACCGTATAAATCATCACCAGTAATTACTTCATCTCCTGGGCGCATTAATTTAAGTACTGCATCCATTGCACCCATTCCGCTACTAAAACATAAGCAATGTGTTGCGTTTTCTAACGCTGCAATATTTTTTTGAAGAGCTTCGCGAGTTGGATTTTTTCCACGTGCGTAAGCATAACCTTTATGCTTACCTGGTGATTCTTGAACATAAGTACTAGTTTGAAAAATTGGAGTCATAATAGCTCCTGTGCTAGGATCTGGATCTGCACCTGCATGTATTGCTTTTGTGCCGAATTTGTAATTTTTATTATTCATAAAAAAAATATAATTTTTTACTTAGGTTTGTTCGATAGGTTTTTGTAATTATCTAAATAAAAGGTTTTGTAACCTTCGGTATTTTTAGTTTTGTAAAGTAAAGATAGGTTGTTTCCTAAAATCGGGAAAACATCAACCATTTCGCGTTTTGCATCGCCATTAAATAAATCTTTATCATTAAGCATATTTGTTGCAAAAACATTACAGTCTAATGCATTTGTAAACGATTTTAATAAAACTAATTGTTTGCCAGTTGTATAAATGTTACTTGTAATATTAAAACTTTTGTCAGCATAATATTTTGTGCAAAAAGCATCTAGGTTGCTTTTAAAGCTATTAGAAATTTTGGGATCATCGGGTAAAACAGCTACAATATAATGTTCTTTATCAAAATCAATTAAAAAAGTATCTTTTACACTTGTGTTTGATGAAGTTTTAGGAGCAAATAGTTCAGGATTTTTTTGACGCTTAATTGCTTGTAAAATATCGTTTGCATTTGGAGTAACATCGGCCTTAGGAAAACGTGCAACAAGTAACTTTAAAGAATTTTCCATTGTATCAATACTTTTAAGCTTGCCTTCGCAAATTGCTTTTATAAATTCAAACCTGGGTCTATAATCATTATTGCCAAATTTTAAAATTCCTTCTTGCGCTCCAGCATAAGCTTCGTCATATTTTTGTTTTCGGTAAGCTTTATATACAGGAATGTAAAAAGTTTCTGCTTCTGTTTTTTTATGATTTATTTTTTCAATGTTCTCTGGGTTTTTTAATAATAGAGCAAATTCGCTTTGAGGAAATTCGTTTAAAATTTTATTTTTATATGCTTCAGCATTATCGCTGTTTTTATCGCTTAAATGAGTTCGGTATAATAAGTAATAATTGTTAAGTAAATATTTGTTTGTAGGGAAACGAGTGTTTAACTCTTCATAAGTTGATATTGCTTTTTTGTTATTTTGTAACTCTTCTTTATAAATACCTCCCATTGTGTAGTATGCTTCTATAATTCTATTATTACTTTGTGCAAATAAACTATCTGAAGTAAATAAACCTTTTTTGTAAGTGTCTCTACTTTTTTTATTTAAATTTTTATTTTTTGCTGTTGCATTACTCGAATCGCTATTAAGTGGATCATCAACAGTTATACTCTTATTTGATCTCCTCCAGTTATCTTCATATTTTCTATTTCCCCATTTCTTTTGAAAATCGGCAACACCTAAAGCAACAGTATTTGGATTATAAAAATAAAATAAAGCGCCATTTGCTGCTAAACCATTGTTGTTTGCTGGATTGTTAGCGTTATTTGTTAACGCTCCAGCATTGCCAGTTTCTAAGGCTTTTTCAGCTAATTCTTTTTCTTTTTGTCTTTTTATTTCTTCTTGTTCTTCGTTTTCAATTATTTTATCTATTAAATTATTTAATTGATTTTCTGATAATTTAGATACTTTTTGCAAACTGTCTTCATTTTTAATTGTATTAATTTGAGCTACTAAATTTTCAAGCGTTTTTTTTCTTGCAACAATTAATTCATATTGTGGATGATCTTTAGGTAGAGTAACTACAGTACTGTCATAATATGCGCCAGCCAATTGATAATTTGTTTTTTCAAAATTTAATTCACCTATTTTTAAATACGATAATGCTTTTTGACTTGGATTAACAACACTGGTTTGAACAGATTTTTTATAATAAGTTAAAGCTAATTCTTTATTGTTTTCTTTCTCTTCAATTTCTCCAAGTGTATAATAAATAACATCGTAATAATCGGAGTTTTTAAACTCCTTAGCCATTTTTAATAAATCTTTTTTAGTTTTTTCGGAGTTGTTACGTTTAACATCCAACATACGAGCTAATTTTATTTTACTGTAAAAAACTAAATCGTATTGAGGGTGTAATTGAATTGTTTTTTCGTAATATTTTTTTGCTCGTTTTGTATCTTTATTTTTTTCAAGTAATTGAGCAACAATAAAAGCATATCTGGCTCTTTTACTTTTTTTAATTCCAGTAAGTAAATTTTTGTTTCTAACTGCCGCCATTAATTTTGTTGAAGCTTCTGTGTTTAATCCTTGTCGCATGTAATAATCTGCTTCAACTAAGGGCAATTCTCGTTTTACATCTTTAGGCAACTTTTTTTCATTTTTTAGTAAACTTAAAATAGGCTCAGAAACACTTACTGCGCCAATTTCATTATTTACTTTTGCAATCCAAAGCATTGCAGTGTATTTATCTTGGCTTTTTGTATAGGTTCTGGCAACATATTCAAAATTTTCTAAAGAAGTATAATATTCTTTTTTGTAGAATTGAGATATACCAATATTAATCCAATTGTTATCTATCCATTTTCCTGCACTAGGGATTTCATTTAACTTTTTATCTTTAATGGTATGCCTTTGAATGCAAAAAGAAGACTTTTTTATAGCTTTATCAAATTCAGGAAATGTACTTTTTGCTTTTTCTAAACTTGGATAAATAAAAATTGGCAGAATTTTTTCGAAATTATCTTTATTGTTTTTTTCTACTTTATAAATTCCTTCATTTATATTTTCGCAAGAGTAATAATATCCATTAAAACGAGCAGTAAGGTTATGATAATTACGGCTAACAAAGGTGTTTCGTTTTGTACTACATGAGTAAAAAACACTAATAATTAAAATGTAAACAAAAGCCTTAAATTTCATTAAACTATAAACGTAAAAATACGGATTTTATTGCATTTTTTAGCTTACTAACGAAATATCAAACTGAACTAAATTAACAAATTCTTGCACACGTTCGTTTACTTCATTTTCGGTTAATCCAATTAGCTTTTCAGTACCAAACTTTTGAACCGTAAAACTAGCCATTGCACTTCCAAAAATAATTGCACGTTTCATGTTTTCAAAACTTACATCGCCTGTTTTTGCTAAGTAACCAATAAAACCACCAGCAAAACTATCACCAGCACCAGTTGGGTCAAACACTTCTTCTAAAGGTAAAGCTGGAGCAAAGAACACTTCGTTTTTATTAAATAAAAGAGCGCCATGTTCGCCTTTTTTTATTACTAAAGTACTTGGCCCCATGGTTAATATTTTTTGTGCTGCTTTAACCAAGCTATATTCGCCAGATAGTTGGCGAGCTTCGCTATCATTAATAGTTAAAACATCTATAAGTTTAAGGTTTTCTTTTAAGTCGTTTAAAGCAATATCCATCCAAAAATTCATGGTATCTAATACAATTAATTTTGGACGTTTTTTTAACTGAGTTATAACACTTTTCTGTACTGCAGGCACTAAGTTCCCTAACATTAAAAAATCACATTCTTTCGAATTTTCGGGTACTATTGGGTTAAAGTTTTCTAATACATTTAATTGTGTATCTAATGTATCTCTACTATTTAAATCGTTGTGGTATTTTCCACTCCAAAAAAACGATTTTTCTCCTTTTTTTATCTGTAATCCATCTAATTTTACACCTTGCGATTTTAATTTGTTTAAAAAATCTTCAGGAAAATCGTCTCCAATTACCGAAACGAGTTGTATGTTTTTATAAAAATACGATGATGCTAAAGCAATGTAAGATGCTGCTCCACCTACAATTTTATCTGTTTTTCCAAATGGGGTTTCTATTGCGTCAAAGGCAACTGTACCAACTACTAATAAGCTCATTAAATAATTTTTAAAAATTTTGGTAAAGATATTGTTTATTTCGAAAAAACATATTAATTTTGCAACCCTAATCAGTAAATTCCTCCTTAGCTCAGCTGGTTAGAGCACGTGACTGTTAATCACGGGGTCCCTGGTTCGAGCCCAGGAGGGGGAGCAAAATAAAACCTACTTTAAACGAGTAGGTTTTTTTGTTTTGTAGAAATTAAGATTTATTAAGGAAATGCCCCATTAATTTTATATTATATTTATAAAAAATATTTATGACAAACGAAAACGAAAATAAAATAAGAAGAGCTTTTGCAACTAAAGATTGGAGCGAAGTAAAAGCGCAAAATAGTTGGCAAATATTTAAAATTATGGGTGAGTTTGTTGAAGGTTTTGAAAAAATGAGCAAAATAGGCCCTTGTGTTTCAATATTTGGAAGTGCTCGCACCAAACCCGATAATATTTATTACCAAATGGCCGAAGAAATAGCTTTTAAGTTGGTTAAAGAAGGCTATGGAATAATTTCAGGTGGTGGGCCGGGCATAATGGAAGCTGCAAATAAAGGAGCGCAAAGAGGAGGGGGAAAATCGGTTGGATTAAATATTGAATTGCCTTTTGAACAAAAACATAACGATTTTATAGATAAAGACAAATGTTTAAATTTTGACTACTTTTTTGTACGCAAAACAATATTCTTAAAATACTCGCAGGGGTTTATTGGTATGCCAGGTGGATTTGGAACAATAGATGAATTGTTTGAATCGCTTACACTTGTACAAACCCATAAAATTGCTCAGTTTCCTGTAGTTTTGGTAGGTAAATCATATTGGGAAGGTTTAATAGATTGGATAAAAAGTACTATGTTAGAAAAAGAAAAAAACATTAACCCTTCTGATTTAGATTTGTTTAAAATTGTTGATACAACAGACGAAGCGGTTAAACATATAGTAGATTTTTATAGTAAATATTTATTGAAACCAAACTTTTAAAATTGAGTTTAATTTTTAAAATAACAATTTACCCTTTTCTTTACTTAATATCTCTATTCCCTTTTTTTATTTTAAATGTAATTAGCTTTCATTTTTATGTTTTGGTATTTTATGTTTTAAGGTATCGCAAAAAAGTAGTTCTCGAAAATTTAAAAAATTCATTCCCAAATAAATCAACAAATGAGTTAAACCAAATTTCTAAAAAATTTTACAAACATTTTTGTGATTTAATAATTGAAAACATAAAGCTTTTAAGTATTTCTAATAAAAAATTTATGAAGTATTGCTATTTTACCCCACAAGCTTTACAATTGTTTAACCACTATCACAAACAGAACACTACAATTATTTTAGCTTTAGGGCATAATGGTAATTGGGAGTGGAGTTTAATCGCTCATCAGCTTAATTATAAATATAATATTGTTGGAATTTATCATCCATTATCCAATAAAAATATGGATGCTTTAATTTCAAAATTAAGAAATAGAGGTAAAGTTAATTTAGTTACTATGCAAAATTCGCTTCGTTTTTTAATTGGTTATAAACCACAAACAAAACCTGGGAGTATTGGGCTAATTGCAGACCAAACGCCACCTAAGGAAAGTAGTTTTTGGCTTACATTTTTAAATCAAGACACTCCATTTTTTGGCGGCCCTGAAAAAATGGCTAAAAAATTTAACTTACCTGTTTTATTTATTGCAATGCGTAAAGTAAAAAGAAATACTTATGAGTTAGATGCCAAACTGATTACAGATAGTCCAAAAGAAACCATAGAGGGCGAAATAACTAAAAGCTACGCAATGCAGCTACAAGAACTAATTATTGAACAGCCCGAATATTGGTTGTGGAGCCATAAACGATGGAAACACAAACGAAACCTAAACAATTAATTAATTATTTATATTTTTACAAAAAAAATTATTATGTATAAAGGAATGTTACACACCCACTATTTAGTTGTTACACTATTTTTATTAATTTATTTAATTAAAACAATATTATTATTAAGCAATAAAATAGAAACACTTAACTCATTTACTAAAAAAATTAAAATACCTGAAATGGTAATTAGTTTTTTGTTTTTAGCAACAGGTATTTTTTTAGCAACTCAATTACCTTTTGGAAGTAAATACGATTATTTGTTTTTTATTAAAGTTGCAATGGTATTAGTTTCTATTCCAATTGCAATTATAGGATTTAAAAAACAAAACAAACTTTTAGCTGCTTTAAGTTTATTACTTATTACAGGTAGTTTTGGTTTAGCCGAAGTTTATCATAAACGTAAAGGTGTATCTGCAAACGGAAATACAACTATTGCAAGTAATGATGGTAAAGCTTTATACGAAGCTAAATGTGGATTATGCCATGGCGGTGATGGAAAATTAGCTGCTGCAGGAGCTAAAGATTTAAGTGTTACTCAAAATTCTTTAGAAGAAATAAAAGCAACAATAATTAATGGTAAAAATACAATGCCCGCCGCAGATGTTACACCAGAAGAAGCAGATGCAATTGCCAATTATGTTGTTTCTACTATAAAGAGCAAATAAATTTAATGAAACCCGAACCGTTTTCAACTGCCATTCCTGTTCATACATGTGTTTTAATTGGAGTAATGAACAAAATGCAAGACGAAAGTTTGGCAAAAGAATATTTAGATGAACTAGCATTTTTATCGGAAACATACGGTTTAGAAACCAAAAAAGTATTTACTCAAAAACTTGAAAAGCCTGATAAAGCAACCTTTATTGGTAAAGGTAAATTAGAAGAAGTTAAAAATTATATTACAGAAAATAATATTAACGTTGTTATTTTTGACGATGAACTTTCGCCATCTCAACAGCGTAATTTAGAAAAAGTATTAGGTAAAAAAATATTAGATAGAACAACTTTAATTCTTGAAATATTTGAACAACGTGCACAAACAGCTCATGCTAAAACACAAGTCCAATTAGCGCAATATCAATATTTATTACCGCGTTTAACTGGTATGTGGACACACTTAGAGCGACAACGTGGAGGAACAGGTACTAGAGGTGGAGCCGGGGAAAAAGAAATAGAAACAGACAGAAGGATTGTACGCGATAAAATAAGTTTATTAAAAGAACGATTAAAAGAAATAGATAAACAAATGGCTACCCAACGAAAAAATAGGGGAGAGCTTGTTCGTGTTGCTTTAGTTGGATATACAAATGTTGGAAAAAGTACAATTATGAATATGCTCAGCAAAAGCCAAGTTTTTGCTGAAAACAAATTGTTTGCTACTTTAGATACAACAGTTAGAAAAGTAACAATTGATAATTTATTTTTTTTATTAAGCGATACGGTTGGTTTTATTAGAAAATTACCTACTCAATTAGTTGAAAGTTTTAAAAGTACTTTAGATGAGGTGCGTGAAGCTGATGTTTTAATACATGTTGTAGATATTTCTCATAAAAGTTTTGAAGATCATATAAATGTAGTAAAACAAACATTACAAGATATTGGAGCAGGAGATAAACCAACTTTATTAGTATTTAATAAAATTGACGCATTTACCTATGTTCCTAAAGATGAAGATGATTTAACCCCTATTTTAAAAGAAAATTTAAGTTTAGATGATATTAAAAATACTTGGATGAAAAGTTTAAATACAACCTGTATTTTTATTAGTGCTCAACAAAAAAATAATGTTGATGAGTTTAAATCCACTCTGTATAAAATGGTTAAAGAAATTCATATTAAAAGATACCCTTATCATAATTTGCTTTATTAATGATTAGTTTTGAATTAGCTACTTTTAGTGATTTAGAAAACATTGTTGCAACATACAATTCTACAATTGAAAGCAGAATGGTAACTGCAGATTTAGAACCTGTTTCTGTTGAAAGTAAAATTAGTTGGTTTAATTGGAATTCCAAACAAAAAGTGGACAAAAATTTATTAACATTAAGCTGCATTTTTTAAGTTATTATTAATTGATTTTTGATACTCTAATATAGTTAAAT
>Ga0209460_1000105_pt1 | contig 128482 bp, 158 predicted proteins | sample EBPBio132013_DNA_FD_185868 | JGI IMG/M metagenome (GOLD analysis project Ga0209460, IMG submission 185868) | Wastewater treatment Type I Accumulibacter community from EBPR Bioreactor in Madison, WI, USA - Reactor 2_5/13/2013_ DNA (SPAdes)... | ecosystem: Engineered > Bioreactor > EBPR >... | reverse complement strand
GATTGAACGCGTAGAACAGCGGCGCCTGGCCGGTGCCTTGGCTTCCCATCATGGCCGCTCCTTCGATTTAGTCGTGGCGAAAATCTAGGCGGTCAGTGGGAGTTTTTCAACACAATAAGCCGAAAGCGGACGTGTAATCAGGATGAGGCTGTGGCGCGGTGAGTGTCGGCTGAAGGCTGATTGCAGCCTCCCGATTTTTTCGAGTCAATGACAGCATCGAGAGAAACCGGTCACTGAAAAAAGCAGTCGCTAGATTGCCTGCGTGCGCTCACAGCATTTGTCGTGCCTAACACTGGGGCTACACCGGAAACCCAGCGTCCTTTGAAAATCTCGGCTCATCCCGGCGTACTCCCGATCGGATTGGCACATTCGATCAATGAGGCTTTTGCCAACTTTGGATGGAAGTCTGAGTCCTTGGAGGATCAGATTGCGACGGAAACGCCCGAATATGACCCAATATGGTGCGTTCTTGGCTGTGTTGAACCGAAATACAGGTTAATTCGTGCTTCAGTATTGGCATTGAATTTGCTTACTGGTTGATTAATTAATTCTCGGGATAACCCTAGATTGCAGCCCATGCATTGCAGTTTATAGTTCTTTTCTGAAATTAATTAAACGTTTAATTCATTTAATCCCAGTTCAGCTATGCCTCAAGGAGGGGCGGTCTGGGATTTTCCTAACCCTACTTGGAGAGCCACATGGAATACTGGAAAAAGCTACTTATCACCACGGGTCTGGCGTCGCTGTCATCGCTGGTTGCAGCGCAGCAGACCATCAAGATTGGCGTAATTGAGCCGCTTACGGGCTCGGTAGCCTACAACGGGCAAGCATCTTTGAACGGTGCAAAGCTGGCAGTTGAACGCAGGAACGCGGCGGGTGGGGTGCTTGGGCGCAAGATTGAGCTCGTCATTGAGGACGGGCAATGTCGTCCGGCCAACTCGGTCAATGCTGCGGAGAAGTTGATTCAGCGCGACAAGGTTGTGGCCGTACAGGGCGCGTTCTGCAGCTCGGCGACAGCGGCCGTCATGCCGCTCGCTGAAAAATACAAGACGCCTTTCATCACGGGCGTGTCTTCTAAAGCGGATCTGACGGAAAAAGGGCTTCAGTACTTCTTCCGGTCGGCAGAAACGGACCGCCTGATGTCCAAGACTTTCAGCAAGATACTGGCTGAAAAGCTGCAACTCAAGACGGTGGCTTACATCGGTGTGAACGATGACTGGGGTCGTGGCGGCGTAGAAGACTTCTCGAAAGACTTGGAGGCCCTGGGCGTCAAGACTGTGATGAAGGAGTATTTTGATCACGGCGCGACAGACTTCTACACCTTGCTCACCAAACTGCGTGCCAGCAAGGCCGATGGGGTGTTCGTCGCTGCAGAAACTCAGGATGGATCCATCCTTGTGAAGCAGTTCAAGGAAATTGGTCTGCAGACCAAGATTTTCGGAGTGGGGTCCTGGGCTACGGCAGACTTCATCGGTCTGACTGGGCCTGCGTCCGAAGGCATCTATGCAGCTGTGCCCTATGCATCGAGTCTGCCGGGTGAGCGCAACAAGGCATTCGTTGAGTTGTATGCGACGGCCTACAAAGAAAAGCCGGGAAAGTATGGCGCGGCTGGCTACAACTCCATGAACATTCTGCTCGACGCCATCGCGCGTGCTGGCAAGACAGACGCAGATGCCATTCGCGATGCATTGCGAAAGACAGATTACCTTGCACCAAATGGCCGCTACCGGTTCACGGACAAGGGAGAAGGCTACGGCTTTGATGTCGCACTGGTGCAAATCGTGAACAAAGAGCCGGTAGTCGTGACCCAAGCCCAGACGGACAAGCCCTAAAGCAAGGCAGACGTTGACTATGGAACTGCTGCCACAGTACCTCGCCAACGGTCTGGTGATCGGGTCGTTCTACGCGCTGTCAGCGCTGGGACTGACCCTGATCCTGGGGCTGATGCGCGTGGTGAACTTTGCCCACGGCGAGTTGTACATGCTCGGGGGTGTCATGGGCTGGTGGGCGACCACTCGTCTGGGCCTGGATTTTTTCTCGGGCCTGATGCTTGTCGCGATTGTCATGGGCGCCTTTGGATGGCTGATTGATCGGCTGCTGATCGAAAGAATCCGGGACCAGGGCGAAGAGCCCGGCATCCTGTTGACCATTGGGCTGTCCATCTTCTTGGCTAATACCGCCTTGCTGGCAGTAGGAACTGCACCATTGAAAGTCGAGGCACCGCTGTCGGCGGGGCCGCTGATTCTCGGGCCCGTGGTGTTGACCAAGTTGCGGGTTTTTGCCGTCCTGGCGTGTGCGGTGCTGATTGCCGGTGCCTGGCTGGTGATTCACAAGACGCGACTGGGTCGGGCAATGCGTGCAACATTCCAAGACCCGATGGCGGCTCAGCTGGTGGGTGTGCGAACAGCCAATGTCTACGCGGCAACATTCGCCATGGGCACTGTGATTGCATCGCTTGCGGGCATGTTACTGGGATCTATTTATTCCGCGCAGGTTGCAATTGGTGGGCTGGTCAGCATGAAGGCGTTCGTGGTCGTGATCCTGGGGGGCATGGGTTCGTTCGCAGGCGCCATCCTGGGGGGGGTGCTACTGGGCATCGTTGAAGCCCTGTGGGGCGGCTATGTTGCGACTGGCTGGGTGGACATCATCGGCTTTGCGCTTGTGATTCTCACGCTTCTATTCCGTCCCTATGGACTGTTTTCTAAGCGAGCGGAGCGCGCATGAACTTTGAAAAGAAAACACTGTTTCTCCTGATGGCCTTGGCCGCCATCTTCCCCTTACTGGTTCAGGATCAGTATGTCCTGCACATCACCATCATGGTGCTGTTCTATGCGATTCTGGCCAGCGGGTTGAACCTGGTCGTGGGTTACGTCGGTGAGTTTTCGTTGGGTCATACCGCGTTTCTGGGAACGGGGGCGTATGCGGCTGCCATTCTCTCTACCCAATACGGCTGGCCACTGTGGGCCACGATTCCAGCGGCAGGCCTGCTCGCTGCACTCATGGGATTCATCATCGGCGGACTCACACTGCGTCTGCAGGGGCCTTTTTTTGTGATCGTGACGCTCTCTTTTGCAGAGGTGTTGCGTCTGATCGCTGACAACTGGATCGGTCTGACCAACGGCCCCATGGGTATTGCCGGCATTCCGCAGCCTGAGTCGCTGGTCGATGCCAGTACGCTTGAATCCAAGCAGTTCTATTACGCGGTTGTCTGGCTCTTGCTGGCGCTCACGCTCTATCTGTCGTATCGCTTCGTCTATTCGAACGCAGGACGCGCAGCAGTAGCCGTTCGCGAGAACCGGTATGTGGCGCAATCAATTGGGATTCGACCTCTGAATTACACCTTGCTGGCCTTGGTGCTGGGAGCGCTACTGTCTGGCATGGCGGGCGGTTTCTATGCGCATTACATCTCTTTCGTTGGTCCGGAAGTCTTTCGATTCGCGTTCATGGTCAGCATGATCATCATGGTGCTGATAGGTGGCAAAGGAACATTGGTGGGGCCCTTGATCGGCGCGCTGCTCGTGACTTTCCTGGAGGAATACTTGCGGGAAGCCAAAGAACTGCGACTGTCTCTTTTTGGACTGGCAGTGATTGGTATTGTTTTGTTCCTTCCGCGCGGAATGATGGGCTTTGTGATGCAGCGACGCGAACGCATGGAGAGAAAAAAAACTGCATCTGCCATGGCCCTCAAGGCTAAATCTGGGAGACCTGCATGAGCACAAGCACGCTATCTATGCAACCGCGGGGCTTGGAGATCAGCGGACTGGGCAAATCCTTTGGCGGTATCCACGCTGTCAGGGACATCAGCTTCCAGGTCAATCCAGGCGAGATTGTGGGACTGATCGGTCCCAACGGCGCCGGCAAGACGACGTGCTTCAACCTCATCACCGGCTTCTATACGCCGAGTGCGGGGGAGGTGCGTTTCGGTGATGAGCTCGTCACGGGGAAAAAGCCTTTCCAGATGGCACAGCGCGGCATCGTGCGAAGTTTTCAGAAGACAAATATTCTGAAATCCCTGACCGTTTTCGAGAATGTGCTGACAGGTCACTACATGGAGGCCAAGCAATCGCTTTGGCGCACTTTTTTTCCTAATCAGGCTGTGAGGGACAAAGAGGTGAGTGTGCGAGAGAGTGCGCAGAAGATCGTTCACACGATGGGATTGGCGCACCGGATTGATACACCAGCGTCGGCACTGTCATGTGGAGAACTTCGTCTTCTCGAGGTTGCGTTGGCGTTGGCTGCCAAGCCTGAGATCCTGATGCTGGACGAGCCAGCGGCTGGACTCAACAGCCAGGAAGCGAAGACCTTCGGGGGGATTCTGAAGACACTGCGAGGCACCCTGGTACGTTCGATTCTGATCGTCGAGCACAACATGAGCCTGGTGATGGGCGTGTCGGATCGGGTGGTGGTAATGCACTTCGGTCAAAAACTGGCGGAAGGAAGTCCTGCCGAGATCCAGGCAAATTCACTGGTAATCGATGCCTATCTGGGCGGAGGTAAGAAGGAATGAGTGAAGCAGTGATGGCTTTGATGACAGCATCCGATTCCAACGAGGATGCGGAAGTGAAAAATGTGCATGGCCGGGCACTGCTTGAGTTGCGTGATGTCCATGTGAGCTATGGCAAGACAGCAGCCTTGCATGGTGTCAACCTGTCGGTTCGTCAAGGCGAAGTGGTCGCCTTCATCGGAGCAAACGGGGCGGGTAAAACGACGACGCTGCGCACCATCTCAGGTCTGCTGAAGCCCACGCGTGGAGAGATTCTGCTTCGTGGCAACAGCATTGCAGGCATGCCTGCCGACAAGATCGTGGCGCGCGGCATTGCTCAGTCGCCCGAAGAGCGCCATGTCTGGCCGACGATGACGGTTGATGAAAATTTGGCCATGGGTGCATATCTTTGCCGCTCTGCCGCTGACGTCGAAAAGCGCAAGGGGGTTGTCTATCACCGGTTTCCGCGCCTCAAAGAACGCTTTCGACAATTGGCTGGTACGTTGAGCGGTGGTGAGCAGCAGATGCTGGCTATTGGCCGTGCCTTGATGTCGGAGCCTGACTTGCTTTTGCTGGATGAGCCGAGTCTGGGCTTGAGTCCGCGCATGGCCGATGAGGTCTTCGAGTTTGTGCGCGAGATCAATGGCCACGGCGTGACAGTGGTGCTGGTTGAGCAAAACGTGCACAACGCGCTCAATGTGGCTACTCGCGCTTACGTGTTTGAGACGGGCCGTGTTGTCGCAGATCGCGACTCTGAAAGTCTGAAGCATGACCCGGAGCTGCTGAGTGCCTACCTAGGCGCCTAGGTCCTCCCTGGAGCAAGAATCGCGGGGCACTTCCCCGCGTTAATAATTAATTTAACAACTAATTAACTTGGAATCGATCACAGATCGAAAGACTGGAGAAAAGATGAAGAAAACCTTGCGAGTCGGCATTGTGGGCGCCGGTATTGGCGGTGTTGCCTTGGCGCGTGCCCTGCATCAAAAAGGCATTGAAGCCCATCTGTTTGAGCGAGCACCGGCTTTCGGAGAAATTGGCGCGGGGGTCCAGATGACGCCCAACGCCGCCAAGGTACTCAAGGCACTGGGCGTCAGTGAAGGACTGATGCGTATTGGATTTTTGCCCAATGCCATGGTGGGACGGAACTGGAACGATGCGCGTGAATTGTTCCGCACGCCATTGCGTGAGGTGTGTCCCCGGGCTTTTGGTGCGGATTTCTGGCACGTCCATCGGGCAGATCTGCATACCATTCTCTGCGAGGGGCTGCCGACCGAGCGTGTGAAGTTCAACGTGGTTTGCACCGGTGTGACGCAGCGTGAAGACTCTGCAATCGCACATTTCAACGATGGCAGCAGCTTTGAGGCTGATCTGATTGTCGGTGCTGACGGCATTCACTCCGTTGTTCGTGATGCGACATGGGGTAAATCTACCGCGCAGTTCACGGGGCATATGTGCTGGCGCGCCTTGGTGCCGGTTGAGCAGCATCCACTGCCTTTCGTGAGTCCGGATGCCTCCTTTTGGATGGGGCCCAAGGCGCACATCGTGACCTACTACGTCAAGGGCGGTGCAGCCGTCAACATTGTGGCGGTCAACGAGAGCGCAGATTGGGTCGCCGAATCATGGACCGAACCCAGCACGCGTGAAGAGCTTCTGTCAGCATATGAGGGCTGGCACGACAACATCATTCAGCTGTTCAAGAGAACAGACAAGCAACAGATCTTCAAATGGGGTCTGTTTGACCGCGATCCTATGGAACGCTGGACGAAGGGCCGAGTGACGCTGTTGGGCGATGCTGCGCACCCCATGCTGCCCTTTCTGTCACAAGGTGCGGCCATGGCGATCGAGGATGGGTACGTGCTCGCCGAGGCCCTGGCGCATTTTGGCCAAGACATCGAGGAGGCCATGAACGCCTACGAGGAAGAGCGTCGCCCGCGCACGGCACGCGTGCAACTGGAGGCTCGTGAGCGTGGCAGGACTTATCACCTGGCCAGTCCGGAAGAGCAGAAAAAACGCGATGAGGCTTTCCAGCAAGCCCAAGCCAAAAATCCCAACGCTGTTGGCATCAAGGCCGAGTGGGTCTACGAGTATGACGCGACGAAGTGCGTCGAGCGCTTTGGTGCATCTTCTGTTGAAGCTACTGCATAAAGGTATTCCTATGACAAGCAAGAAAAACTTCCGCATCGGCCAAATTGTCCCCAGCTCCAACACGACGATGGAGACGGAAATCCCCGCGATGCTTCGTCTGCGCGAGCAGGTTCGACCCGAACGTTTCACATTCCATTCGGCGCGCATGCGCATGAAGCACGTCGTCAAGGAGGAGTTGGCGGCGATGGACGCTGAATCGGACCGTTGCGCTCTAGAGCTCAGTGATGCCCGAGTGGACGTGCTCGGTTACGCCTGTCTGGTGGCCATCATGGCCATGGGGCACGGGTATCACTGCCAGTCACAGGCACGCCTGGGTGGCGTGACACAGGCTAATGGCGGCGAAGCACCTGTTGTGACCAGCGCGGGAGCTTTGGTGGACGCACTCAAAGTCATGGGAGCCAAGCGCATCGCGGTGGTCGCTCCCTACATGGTTCCTTTGACCAAGCTTGTGATCGACTACATCGAAAACGAGGGCTTTGAAGTCAGTGATTGGCGCGCACTGGAAATTCCGGACAACTTGGACGTCGGTCGCCATGATCCGGCTCGGCTGCCAGGTATCGTGGCCGGCATGAAGACTGATGATGTGGATGTGATTGTGTTGTCTGCTTGCGTGCAGATGCCGTCACTGCCAGCCATCGCTCAGGTCGAAGCTCAGACGGGCAAGCCCGTGCTGACGGCGGCGGTCGCCACGACCTATGCCATGTTGGGTGCCTTGGGTCTTGAGCAATTTGTCCCGGGAGCGGGTGCGCTACTTTCCGGTGATTACGTCAAGCGGAGCAAGGCATGAGCGCCAGCACGTTCAAGTATGGAGCCAACGTCCATGCCAACGGCATCCGTCAGCACTACTTGCGATACGGCGGTTCAGACGGTGCGCGCATAGACCAAGATGCCGTCGTACTGGTCCCGGGGATTACCAGTCCGGCAGTGACATGGGGCTTTGTGGCAGAACGACTGGGGCAACAGTTCGACACCTATGTGCTGGATGTCCGCGGAAGAGGTCTGAGCCAGTCCGAAGATGAGCTGGACTACAGCCTCGACGCGCAAGCCAGCGATCTGCTGGCCTTTACGGCGGCTTTGGGGCTGCCCCGTCACGCTTACCTGGGGCATTCCATGGGGGGGCGTATCGCCATCCGGGCTGCCTCACAACAGCCAGCCGGGCTGACCAAGGTGGTTGCCGTGGATCCGCCGGTATCGGGACCGGGACGTCGGCCCTATCCAGCGCAACTACCCTGGTATGTGGATTCGATTCGTCAAGCCCAACGGGGCATGACTGCAGAGCAAATGAAGGTCTTTTGTCCGACGTGGACGCTGGACCAGCTGAGACTGCGTGCCCAGTGGCTGCACACCTGCAATGAGCGCGCCATTGTGACGAGCTTCAATGCTTTTCAGACGGACGACATCCATGCCAACCTGCCGGCGATAGCGGTCCCTCTCATGCTGATGACAGCTGAGCGCGGTGACGTTGTCCCGGAACGTGATGTCCAGGAGTTTCTGAGCTTGGCACGCAACTGCGTGACCGTTCGCGTTCCGAATGCCGGCCACATGATCCCTTGGGACAACGAAGACGGATTTTATTCGGCCTTGGGAGATTTTCTTGGCGCTAGCGTTGCCTGATCGATCAATTCTTTCCATCAAGGATTCCATATGCCCATACACGATACCGACCTTATCCGTGCCTGGACCCAGGTTCTGAAGTTGTCCAAGCTTCAGCCTGGGCAGGCCGTCACGATTCTGACCAGCGACAATACCCATCCGCAGACGCTGCGTTGTGCCATCACGGCGGCTACGATGTTAGGAGCCACAGTCTGTCGACTTGATTTGCCGCCTGTCAACGGCGACAAGGCTCTGAGCCGTGATCCACTGGCCTACCTGGGAACGACACCGCTGACAGGTAATCCTCCTGCTATCGCGGCGCTCAAGGCCAGTGACCTCGTCCTCGATCTGATGACCTTGTTGTTCTCGCCGGAACAGCACGAGATCCTTGCCTCTGGGACCAAGATCCTGCTTGCGGTGGAACCTCCCGAAATCCTGGCTCGTCTGGTTCCTACCGAGGAGGACTATCGTCGTGTGCAGGCTGGCGTGAAGTTGCTGAAAAACAAGAGCCTCATGCGCGTGACGTCGACAGCCGGTACAGATCTCCATCTTCCCTTGGGTGAATACCCGATCACGGCAGAGTATGGTTTTGTAGACCAGCCAGGTCGTTGGGATCATTGGCCGAGCGGGTTTGTATTCACTTGGCCGAACGAAGGCGGGGCTCGTGGGCGTATCGTCCTCGACAAAGGAGACATCCTTTTGCCGCAGAAGAGCTACGTGACAGAGCCCATCACGCTGACCGTTGAGCAAGGGTTTGTCACCCGTATTGAGGGAGGTGTCGAAGCTGAGCTGCTCAAGGAATACATCGACTCCTTCGAAGATCCGGAGGCTTACGCCATCTCGCACATCGGCTGGGGTCTGCAAAAGCGAGCCTTCTGGTCGACCTTGGGGCTGTATGACCGTGAGGCTTCGATAGGCATGGATGCACGGGCAGTCAACGGAAATTTCCTGTTCTCGCTGGGCCCAAACAATGAGGCTGGGGGCAGCCGGACCACCACCTGCCACATCGACATTCCAATGCGTCGTTGCAATGTCTTTGTCGATGATTTGCAGGTGGTTAAGGAAGGGAAGGTCGTGGAGTCCTTGATGGTTGATCAAGGAGATTCCCATGCAGGATGAGTCCGCGGTCTACCAGCGGCAGGGCTTTGGTGCCGGACTCGGACTGAAGCCGCCCCTAGGGCTGCTGATCATCGACTTCGTCAACGGTTTTGCTGATCCGGACGGATTCGGTGGTGGCAATATCTCGGCGGCTATTCGCAACACCATTCCCCTGCTGGCAATGGCCCGCGACAAGGGCTGGCCAGTGGCGCACAGCCGTATCGTCTATGCCGACGACGATAGCGATGCCAATGTCTTCAGCGCGAAGGTGCCCAGCATGCTGCAGCTGAAGGAGCACGCACCAGCCAGCGCCATCGTGACGGAGCTCAGCCCTCGTCCGGGCGAGCTGATTGTTCGAAAAAACGTACCGTCTGCTTTTTTCGGTACGGCACTGGCTCCGTGGTTAACGCAGCAGGGGGTAAAAACCTTGCTGGTGGCCGGTTGTGTCACCAGTGGTTGCGTGCGTGCCAGTGTTGTGGACGCCATGTGCTGGGGCTTTCGCCCCGTCGTACTGTCTGATTGTGTGGGCGACCGCGCCATCGGCCCGCACGAGGCCAGTTTGTTCGATATGCGGCAGAAATATGCTGACGTCATCGACCTTGCGGCCTTGCGGCAGCAGGTGTAGGCGGATAAGAATCAGGGGGCCTCAAACCCCCCGGTCACAAAGCGCGTGACCTGATCGATCAAACCTTCGGTGTCTTCCGCGTCGTACAGCCCTTTGGGCACCATCTCTTCCATGCGGTGTGTATCGGAAAAGGCATAAAGGTAGGTGCCGACCATCAGGGTGACACGCCAATAGGCGTCCAACTCTCCCAGCGTGGGAAGTGCCAGTCGCATTGCGTCGACATAGCGCTGTGTTGAGGCTCCGTAAGCATCGGTACGCAGCGGGTACGAGATTTCGGGTGGCTCAGTGTGCAAGCGTGCCTGCAAGCGCAGGAATGAGCGGCCCTGGGGCGTGGCGCGCAGTGCCAGCGTGGGTGAGAGAAAAGAGCGAACGATCTCCCTGACCGTCGGCTTGCCGGTGGCCAGCAAGCTGTCCAGGAGTTCAATGCGTTCAGCCGATATCTTCTGGCCGCGGCGTAAAAATGTTTCTTGGAACAGGCCGTACTTCGAGCCGAAATAGTAGCTGATCAAGGCCTGCGTCACATTGACAGCCTCGGCAATTTCGCGCAGCGTGGTTCCGGCGTAACCGAGATCTGCAAATTTGGATTCAGAGGCATCCATGATTGCGTCGCGGATGTTGCTGAGCCCTTCAGGACGCCCCGGCCCCTTTTGTTTCGGGCGAGTGCTGGCTTGTTTAACCATATCCCCTTCTTTAATTGATCGTTTGTTTAATTATAGTGGGCGATCGGCAGGGTCTACGCTAAGCGACCATGATCAATAGCGGAAAGAACAGTTCTCTCGATTGCTCGCGAAGCAAAGGTTGAGGTTGTTTGCAGACGGCCCAAGCGCGGGTTCCGATCCTGATGGCTTCAATATTGAACGCTTCTGAAAGCTGACCTACGCAGGACCGAGATACTCATCGAAAAGTGAACTACGTTGGCCCTACCTTGTAAGTTTTAAAGGCAGGGGGAATGTAGCGGCAACTTGGTGGCCGAAACCAGACATCAAAAGAACGGAGGCGAATGGCAGCAATCGCTGCAAAGCAGTCATTGACGAGCGATGAGCGCCAGATGTCTGCTTTCGACCCAAAGCTGCCGTCGATTCACCCAAGTTGTGAGTGACGCTCAAAACAGCCCATCCTGCTCCGGCAAATCCGGCTTCACCACCTTTCCACTCTCCGCCCTGGGCGCCTTCTTCCGAGCCGGCGCCGGCACATGCTCTCCCAACAGCGGCCCACGCCAAGGCTTCAGCAGCGAAGCAGCCTCCTCGACGGTGCCATCCAGCCACCGCTGATACTCCTGCGGCGCCAGCACCACCACCATGCGCTTTTCGTCTTCAGGCTTGTGAAACCGCTTCATGAACGGATGGTCGTCCGCATTCACCGTCAGCATCGCCATGGTGTACAGGACCCGCCCGTCAGGGTGCTTGACCTCGTCGTAGATGCCGGCGATCCCCATGGGCACGAAGCCCGGCTGCCAGATGCGCCAGCGCTCATAGTGGCCGCTTTCATAGTTCGGCTCATACACGCACTCGACCGGGATGATGCAGCGCCGCCCAGAAGCCCAGGCGCCCTTGTAGGTCCGCTTGCGCTGCACCTCTTCGCCCCGCGCATTGAACGTGTTCCGTGCCCATTCCAGCTTGGCCACAAAGTCCGGCACAAACCGGAAGATCGCATCCACCGCTTTCAACGGCGGCGCCGTCGGGTCTGGCCCCGTGGCCCTGATCAGCATCGGTGAGAACTGCCCCGGATAGGTATCGCTGGGCGGCCCGGGATCGCCCTCGGTCGAGGCATTGAAGTACTGCAGCAGCCGCTGGGGATCGGTCACGCCAAGGAAGTTGGAGCACATCGCCAGATGGTACGGCCACGCGCCGCAGGCTCGCCAGGTAAAGCGCTCGCAGGGGGAGTGATGATACTGTATAAATAAACAGCTTCAAAGTACCTCGGAGCCCACCATGACCACCACCGCCGAAGACACCCGCCCCTTTGCCATCCAGATCACCCTGAACAAGGCCGACCACCTGAGCGCCGCCGAGCGCCAGGAACTCATGCAAGCCTTTCGAGACAACCTGCAGATCATCCTGGGCGGCCGCGAAGCCATGCAGGCCACCCTGATGGAGCAATACGCCCAGCACTACGGTCCTGGCCGCGATCCCATGGCCGATGTCGAACCCCAGGGCGCCTTCCGCCGCGCCTTCATCGTGGCCGACTACACCACCTGGATGGGCCGCGACCGCCCGCTGGGCGCGCACTTCGGCATCCTGTTCGACCAACTTCCCCCGAATTGATGCACCGTGTACGAGCCGCCAGCCGTCTTGCTGGGCGCATACGTGCCCAGCCCTGCCTTGCCCCTGCCGTGGGTGTCGGGCACCGTGCGTGCGGGCTTCCCGTCCCCGGCCGATGACTTCCTGGTCAAGCGCCAAGACCTGAACGACCTGCTCATCACCCACCCCGCCGCCACCTTCTTCTGGCGGGCACGGGGCCTGTCCATGCAGTCCGCCGGCATTGGCGACGGCGACATCCTGGTCGTGAACCGGGCCCTGGCCCCGCGTCACGGCTGCATCGTCATTGCCGAGGTGGACAACGACTTCACCGTCAAATACCTGTACCAGCGCGCCGGGCGCATCAAGCTGCGCGCGGCGGACCCGACCTTCCCCGACATCGTCCCCAAGGACGGCCAGACGCTGACCACCGTGGGCGTGGTCACGGCCGTCATCAAACAGTTCAAGTAGCCATGTACGCCCTGGTGGATGGAAACAACTTCTACGTGAGCTGCGAGCGTGCGTTTCGCCCCAGCTTGAAGAACCGACCGGTGGTGGTGCTGTCCAACAACGATGGCTGCGCTATCTCCCGCAGCAACGAGGCCAAAGCCCTGGGCGTGGCCATGGGCGCGCCCTGGCACCTGGTCAAACAGAAGCTGCCCGATGCAGACATCGTGGCGCTGTCGGCCAACTTCACGCTGTACGGGGACATGAGCAACCGGCTCATGAGCATTGCCGCCGGGCTAGGGCCGGAACAGGAGATTTATTCGATTGACGAATGCTTTGTGGGGCTGGACGGGGTACGTGGTGACCTGGTGGACCGCGCCCAGCGCGTGCGTGAACGCATCCTGCAGTGGATCGGTATCCCTTGCGGCATTGGGATCGGCACCACCAAGACCCTGGCCAAGCTGGCCAACCACATTGCCAAGAGCGCGGACCGCAGGCCGGGGAGCTATCCCATTGAACTGGCGCGGGTTTGCAACCTGGCTGCGCTGGCGCCCGGACAACTGACGGAAATGCTCGCAGCCACGGATGTGAGAGAAGTCTGGGGCGTGGGGCCCAAGAACGCCGAGAAGTTGCGCGCATTGGGCATCACCACCGTGGCCGATCTGGTGCGCATGGACCCGGTGATGGCGCGCATGAAGTTCTCTGTGATGCTGGAGCGCACCGTGCGCGAGCTGCAGGGGATGCCTTGCATTGCGTTTGAAGATGCCCCCGCCGCCAAGAAAGAAATCGCCTGCACCCGGTCATTCGGCCGGGCCATCACCGATTTACCGCCGCTGATCGAGGCCGTGACGGAGTTCGCCCTGCGCGCCGGCGAGAAGCTGCGCCGCCAGGGCAGTGTGGCCGGCAACGTACTGACCTTCGTGCACACCAGCCCGCACAAGGTTGGGCCGCAGTACAGCAAGGCGGTGACCATGCCACTGCGCAGGCCGACGGCTGACAGTGGTGATCTGGTCAATGCCGCCATCCGGGGGATCCGTACGGTGTACCGGCCTGGCTTCAAGATGGCCAAGGCGGGGGTGATGCTGCTGGACTTGCAGCCTGGTGATGTACACCAGGCCGAGCTGCCGCTGGGTGATTCAGCCGCTGACCGCGGGCCGCTGATGGCGACCATGGACAAGCTGAACCAGCGCTATGGGAAGGGCGCGCTCATCCTGGCCAGTGCGGGCACTGCGGGCGAGCAACGGGCCTGGTCGATGCGGCAGGAGATGCGAACGCCGCATTACACGACGCAGTGGCAGGACATGCCGGTGGCGTTTGCTTGAGGCGTGACAAACGTTCGCGGCGGTCTTCATCGCGTACCGAACCGTGTGAAGCGGGTAATAGTGGCTATCTCAACGTGCCAACACTGATCGTTCAGGGTACGACTTTGTTGCGCCGAGCCTGCATGGAATACTGCAGTCAGCCAACATGCTGGTAGACACCGTCAAGACGCTTCACACGACGTTCTTCGAGGCTACGCAGGGCCTAGGCTACCAATCAGTTCTGCGGAAGTTTGACCTGCGACCAGTGATATTGGGGCCTACTGAACTCGCGGAGAACATTCAGGCGACATATAAGGCTGCCTGCAAAGCACTTGTTGGCATCGGCATCGAGAAGTGGGTCACCAACAGAAAGAAGGAAGCACGTTCTACAGGACGTTCAAGTTTCCCGTTGAGATGCCCCCGCTTTCGCGAAACACGTCAGAAAGTCTTCGAGCTTCCTGCGTCCGATGGCTGAACTGCTCCGGATGGGGTTGCGGTATTCGCCTGACAATGCCATTCAGCATGTCCGTCCGTTCAAGCCATCCGCTGTGCTGATCTTTGAGTACTGAGCGTGTGACCGCCATCCTAGGATTGCCCGACGTCTCGTCGAACACCGAATTCTCCATTAACTCGATAGCGGCCTGCACGATATCCAGGAATTTCAGGTGATCAGGGTGTGACGAATCTGCTTCCGGCGGATCAGCAAAACCGGTGTCAGATTGAGCAGGTTGCGCAGGTTGAGCAGGTTGCGCAAATTGGTGTGGCTGCTTACTAAAGCGGGCTAGAAACGGATTTTCGCTCCCGGAAGTGTTTTCAGGCATTCCAGGCTGCGGCCCCCAGGACCACGAATCCGAGAAGCTGTTCGGCACTACGCCTGAATGCATCGATCCAGCAACCGGCTGACGCCTGAACCAGAAACTTTGCCGGGCTATGAACTGTGTATAAATGCCGGCTGCAGGCATCGCGCGCCGTACAGACGCCATGCTGATTCCATCGCCCTTCGCCCTTTTCTCGACTTCGTTGACCGACATGCCATCCGTAGGAATGTTTGACCTCAGCCAATGCACAGCTGTCTTCACGCGCGCGCCAAGCGGCAATTCGACAGATGCAAAAATTTCCTCGGGCGTGCCATCGAGTGGAGTCAAAGCGTGCACATAGGGCATATAGACATCTTCAACAAGCGACCAATTCAAGTCGAGCTGGAACCCACCGTAGGTGCTGCCGAACTCAGACTTGACACACGCAACGGAATACCGATCTCGGGCGCGGAGATCTTCAATGTCCGACTCTGAAACTCCGATCACGACGGAAGCGGCGTCTGCCAGATGCAGATCCAGCAGTCTGCCAGCTGGATCTTTTCGACGTTGACGCCTTGCGACCGCTGAAACCACTAACGCCACATTTTCGCGGTGGCACGCAGCCCTCAATTCGCGCCACGCGCTGCATCGATCTTCTTCCTTGCCCTTCGGCCTCGCCGCAGCCTCGACAAAAATAATCCGAGCTGATTCCTTTCGGTTGATGTGAACCAGAAGCTCCGGCAGGTCGTCGACTACGTCAAACGGCTGGCAATTGCCGATGACCGCGACAATTCGATCATCTGCTCCTGCCGCAGCCAGCAACCGCTTACTTGTGACAAGGAAATGCGGCGTCGACGCCCACAGCAGAATTGGCTGACAAAACTTTGCGGGCGTCCCGACTGGTTGATCCGATTGTCCAGTAACCTTCCCAGCCAGATCTGCGAAATACGCGTTGTGGCCATGGCTGCAATTTCCCGCGACAACCGTCACGTGGCCGAGCGCGACCATATCCGGCAGCACCCAATTGACGCGCTCAAAAGGCTGTTGAGACAGCGGCACAAGCGTTGTGTTGTTCGCAGAATGATTTGGAAAATAGGGATTCTTAATCACTTTTGATTCTCCTGGCGCGCGTGCTGCTTGCTTCGGGCAATTTGAGCTTGAACCCACTGCTGTACGTCCAAGAAACTCCACAGCGCCTTGTTGAGACCCTCAATTTCAACCTGAGCGGGGAACCGCTCCTCCTTCATGAGCTTGTAAAGAGTTGATCGCCCCAGCCCCGTGATCGCCAAAGTGACTTCCACCTCAATCAGGGCATCGAATTGGCCATGCGGCTGGGCTTCAAGCTTGTCGGTCAGCTGCAGCATCGCCATCACCAGACCGCCGATTGGCGTAGTTGAGAAATTTTTGTCGCGCACGTTTTTTTCCTGGAACTGCGCCAAGACTAAGGCCCAGGGAAGCTGTGATCCATACCCACCCTGGATCTCCAGGGTGGGTAGAAGCCGCTCTTTTTTGGTGCGCGACAATCAGTCATGAGCAATTCCTATCTCGTCGTGCGACTGCAAACTGTGTTTGAGCGGATGTTCGTCCAGCAAATGGTCATCCGCCGACTGATTGCCGAATGCCCAAGCGCCTTTTATGCGCTTGACGCTATTCGTGATGACTTGCTTGAACTCATGGTGGTAGAACACCAGCAACTTGGCCAGGACTTGGCGGTTCGGGTGGCATCATCTTGGCTGACTTTGCTCGAACGACAGGCGGGGAGGCGCGCGATCTTGGAAAGAGATGTAGCTTTTCTCGCCGAGGACCTCGCCGATGTGTTCGACATGACGGCATCCTGGACGGAGGTTTGCGATCTTCTAGCTGAGCATGCTAGTACTGTGGCCGAGTTTCAACGTGACTTTAATTTTCTGGACTATTGCAGCTTGTTGTCATTAACGAGTTACTGCTCGGGCTCTTCCATGTGCGCCAATCGAGAAAAAATTCTCGCCGAAATCACCGATCACGATAAAGAACGTTTTCCAAATGAGCTTGTTTGGATAGATCCTACAAAGAAGACAACAGCTGACTTGCGGACAGCTATTCTTCTCTCTCAGCAGCGAAGTCGATTTACGTCGCCTGGGATCCAGGTAATAGACAGCAGGGCGTCTCGCAAAACACATGGAACGAATGATGCTGTTTCACTCGTCGTAAATCTTAATCAAGCGCCGGCCGATATAGACAGGGCGCTAGCTTACTTTAAAGCGGCGATTGAAGAACGACTGTGTGAAGTGCACGAACTGGAGATACCTGGATGGCAAGATTACTTGGGAACCAATTTCGCTAAGTGGACGAGTCGAGATGCAGATGTCGTTCCGCAAAAATCAATGGTCGTGCCAAGAATTCTGGGACTGTGGTGCTGGGATCTCACTTCTGGACTGAATTTGACCCCTGTAGAACAACACAAATTGGTTCAAGGGCTATCCATTGCCAAAGCGTACGAAAAGATTGACGAACTCCGACGGTCCAAATCCCAAGATACACCGGGATTTGCCAAAGTATCCAAAGCGCGGAAAGAAATCTCAGCGCTCATTGATGCAGGTGGAGACACTCCGACTCGACTAGATCTTGCAGTAACTGGGCATGAAGGAATCAGGCTAGGAAAAAGGTCAGCAGTTGAACGAGTCAAGTAGCTCAATCGGGAGCGACTCGTGTAGCCCCATGTACCGTGCTACGCCGCTCCACTCTTCGTCATCGACTAGCTGGCAGTTACCGCATGCAGAAACTTGTCCACACAGTCAGCCCAGTGCTCCATCATGATTCGTCGTTGCGGCAGTTGTCTGCTGTGGTCATAGGCGCCCCTGATTTTTCCGCGACTGTGCGCCAGTTGCAGCTCGATGTGATCTGACGGAAACTGTCGTTCATACAACGCGGTTGAAGCCAGCCCCCTGAATCCATGCCCTGTCATTCTCCCCTTGTAGCCAAGGCGCTCCAACGCTTTCAGGATGGTGTTGTTGCTCATTGGCTTTTTGGGATCCCGGTCGCCAGGAAAAATCAGTTCGCCGCCGCCGGACACCAGTTGCAGTGTCCTGAGCACCTGAATGGCCTGAGGCGCAAGCGGTACGACATGGAGTCTCTTCATCTTCATGCGTTCAGCTGGAATTTTCCATTCAGCCTGTTCGAAGTCGATCTCTGACCAACGCGCACCTATGAGTTCCGAGGTTCGAACAAAGGTGAGCATCAATAACTTTATAGCCAGTCGAGTCTTAGGCGAGCCTTGGTAGGCCTCGACCTTTCTCAAAAGAGTCGGGAGCTCGTCTTCACCAATCCTGGCAAAGTTCGTCGCTTTGCGTTGCGGCAGCACATCAGAAGGCTTGAAGTCGGCGGCAGGATTTCGGGCCGCCAAGCCTCGTGTGATCGCATAGCGAAATATCTGGCTACTGGTATCGCGAGCCCGCTTGGCAATGTCCGTCGCACCCCGTCCCTGAATCCGTTCCATCACTTGGACAATGTCTTTGGGCGCGATGTCTTCAATCGGCATGTGGCCAATGCTGGGGAAAACATTCCGCTCAAGTCGACTCATGACATCGCACGCGTATCGGGCGTGACGGCCAACACTCCAGATGCGGTGCCAGTCCCTCGCCACCGATTCGAACGAATTTTGAAGGGCAACCCTCAATGCCCGCTTTGCGTCACGACGTTCAGCCGCGGGGTCGACCCCGCTAAGCAACTTCTTGCGGGCTTCATCACGCGCAGCTCTGGCCTCAGCCAAGGAAACCTTGGGGTAGCTGCCCAACGGGAGCAGTTTCTCCTTGCCCCCGAAGTGGTACTTCCAGCGCCACGCCCTCAAGCCTGTGGTGGAAACAAGCACGTAGAGGGAGTTGCCATCAGCAACTTTGTAGTCGCGATCGCGCGTAACCAGATTGCGCAGTTGCGCATCAGTAAGCTTGCCTTTAAGTTGGCGAGTGCGCCGTTGGTGGGTTTCGATTTCAAGCATTTCGGGGTCCTTAATAGACGGAAAAATACCCCGATACAGCTTTTATCCCTACCCCTTTTAGTACCCCGTTAGCAGCATGGATCGCTGCGGACGGATATGGACCGCTAAAGACAAAAGGCCCTGACTTGTCAGGGCCTTTTGCTGCTACGGAAGACCGTTACGGATCTTCACGGACGGGGGTTGGCGGAGAGGGTGTCAGCGTAAAAGCGAGCACTGGCGCGGCCTCCAGACCCACGATATGGTCGGATGCCTACAAAAATGCCTACGGGCTCAACCGCTCAAATCGACGGCTGCGTGAACGACTTTCGCACACGCGGTGCGGGCGGGGCCTGCTTGGGCGCGGGCGCCTCGGCGACCGGGGGGCAATCCAGACTGAGGAGCCAAACGCCCGGTTCGACCACCCCCACGAGCACCTGAACGACCTTGCCATTCTGGCAGTACACCTGGACCTGGATCCCGTCGGATGACTCGGGCTCGGCGGTGGGAGGTGCGGCTGGTGCGGCTGCGGCCAGAGTCGCTGCGGCATATAGCGCCGCTGTGGCGCACAGGCCGGGCCGGGTGAGGGCGGAGATCCTCATGGCTGTCCTTTCCACTTTTCAACAAGCTCATCGAAAGTCGGCGCGGCGCGCGAGGGCCGGCCGTGCCGCTGCTCGCTCTGTGCATCGTGCTCGGCCGAAGCCGAGCGCATACTTTCCACCCGCGCCACACGGCGATCAGCCAGCGCCTGGCTCACCCGCCCACCGCCGTCGCGGTACGCCTCACAAGCCCGCAAGATGTCGGCGAACACGTTGCTGCGCTTGTCGCCGGCCTCGCGCTGGCGGTCGATCCATGTGGTGTGGTCGAACGCGCCCATCAGCGCCCCTGCTCGCCACAGATCGCGGCGCGGTCATTCTTGATGAGCGCCATCAGGGTGTCGATTTCTGCAGCGGCTGTCCCAAGAAGCCTTCGACCTTCGACAGCCAGGCCGAAGCCTTCGTCAACCAGTCCATATAGGGCTTGGTTTCGATCTGCGATACGCTGGCAGGCAGCGGGGTCGTCTTTGCTTGCTGCACGGTCTGCGGCGGCGGCGGCGACGGCGTTGTCGTGCACGCGGCGCACGCGCTGCATATCGACAGCATGAGCAGCCTGGAGCGCCAGCTTTTGGGTGATGAAGCCATCAATGATCTCCTGTTGGGTTCGAGCGTGGGCGGCTTGGCTATTGGCCATGGCCAGGTTGTGAGCCGCTACGAGCTGGAGCCGGTCGCCCCGGTCCTTCTCGGCCTGGCGCCTGAGATCCGCGATCTGGACCTCTGCCTTGGACAGGCGCACCGTCTGCACGCCCACGGCGCCCAGCAGGCCCACCACGACAGCGCCCACGACCCACCAGAGCGTGCCGCCACCGGCAAGGCCAGCCAGCCTGGCGGCCAGACCCAGGGGCGCGACGCTGATGGTCACGAAAGCCACCTCAAGTACTTGTCAGCCCGGACGAACACGTCCTTCACGTGATGGCGATTGATGTCACACGCGGACCGGTTGCCGTACAGCGGCGCGCGGCTCTTCATGCACACGTGCTCGACGTGGCCGAACCACTGGCCCGGGTCACAGCCGGGCTTCAGTGCGCACGCCGTGCGCTCTTTCTCCACCCCACCTCGGCCGCCGTTGTAGGCCGCGTCCGCGAACTGAAGCGCCGCCATCGCGTCGTCGGCGCGCGGGGCAAAGTAGCGATAGTCGTCGCGCACCTTGAGCACCACGGCGCGCATCTGCAGGTCAGGCCGGTCGAACACGTTGCCCCAGTTCCAGCCCTTGAGCTGGGGGTATCGGTCAACCATCTCCTGCAGCGCGTCGAAGCGCTCGGTGCCGTCGGAGCGGTAGGCCCGCGTGATCTGACCCAGGCCGGCGCCCTGCTCGCGCGCGCTCTTCAATTCACTGCGAGGGTTCCAGCATTTCTTCTTCAGCGCAAAGCACCCGCTCTCATGCTCGATCAGGCCGCCGACGTAGCCATGGTGCGGTGCGTCAAAGAAGTGGGCGACGACCTCGGCGCGCAGGGTTGGCATGTACTGGTGCGCCTGCGGGGGCACGTAGGTCCGGATGTCCTGCGCATTGGCAGCAGACGCGAAGATGGTCGCAAACGCCAGAAAGAAAATGGCGATGGCGATCAGCGCCCGCCCTGGGTCAGCAGCAGCAAAGAGCTTTCGCAGGTCGGTGCTGTCACCATAGTCGAGGTAGGCCTTGCGTGCCCAGTGGACGATGGTCAGCACCACGATGCCGCGCGCCAGGTAGATGAGCCAGGCCGCACTCTTGAAAATGCCATCCGAGCTGCTGAAGGTGTTGACGAGCAACACGACGACAGCCATCACGAAAATGAAGAACGTGCGCTTGCGCATGGCGAGCTTTCGGGCGAGTCGAGCAAACATGGCTGTCTCCTACAGGGGTCTCAAATTGAGTTGGGTGTCCTGGGGCAGTCGCGCCAGCGCGTCCGTGACCTGCGCCAGCCGCATCTGCAACTGCGTCATCTCGGTGCTCAGGCGAGCGACCTCGCGTTCCAGGTACGCGTTCTTGGCGCTCAGGCCGGCGATCTCCTCGGCGTCCTTGGTGCGACGATCCCAGGCCTCAGCAGCGGCAGCCATGGCCCGGTCGCGCTCAGCGCGCAGCGTACCGATCAGGTTCTCTTCGGCGCGGTCCTTGGCGATTTCCGTGCTGTCGCGGCTGGTCTTGCGGCGCAGCCACAGTAGGGTAGCGATGAAGCTCGCAGCGGCGCCGATGATCCAACTGATCTGGTCACCGTGCGGGGGCGCGGGAAGCGGGGACGCTGGAGGGACGGCAATGGTGGTCACGATCTTGTCCGTGGTCATGGCGTCACGATCTCGCGGTTCAAGCCAGTGCGGTACAGGGCCCAGGCACTGGCCAGGCACATGGTCCACTCCAGGGCGCTACCGGGGGCGAAGCCGCCCACGGCCAAATTCACAGCAGCCGTGCTGACGAACCATACGGCGAAGCCATAGCTGTTGATGATCAGCGCCCAGATGGGCCTGGCCACCGGGTCAAACAGCCGCCAGTACACCCCGGCGAAGTGCAGCAAGAACGCCCACGCCCACACGGTCTGATCGGCAATTTGGCGCAACACCGCGTAGGCGTCGCGCTGGAAGGCCAGCGGATCCAGAAGCGAGGCGAAAGCCCACATCAGCGAAGCATTGGCCAGGATGATGCGGATCGTGGTGGTGTCGGCACAAAGGGCGACGACCTTGATCAGGTTGGTGACTTGACCGATGCGCGAGAGCCCAGCTTGGGTATCTTGCGTTCGTAGGTGGCGAAGGTGGTCCAGCAACATGATCAGGTCCGATGCCTGAATCTTCATTGCGGGCGCGGCGCGCGCGCTCGGGTGTTTTCCGAGTTCTACCGCCGCGCCACCGCAATCATCACCTTCGCCAGCGTTCCAATGGCCTTGATGACGGTGTTGAGGCGCTCCAGGACGGCCACCACGAGCTTCTGCCGGGAATCCAGCGATGAGCGGTAGTTCGAGTAGGCCTTTGAGGCGAAGAAGTCGCGCGCGTCACTCAGGCTGAGCGACAACCCCAGGGGATACGCAGTGCTTGCGTGGATGGCCAGCTCACCGGCCTGGTTGATCAGGTCCTGCGAAAAGCCTTCGCGTTCCTTCTGAAATGCAGGGAAGAGCGCGAAATCGGGCCGGGTGTTTCGGCCCGGCCTCCTCGTGCGGCCAGAACACCAGCCCTTCATCATCGACACCACACACAAAGAAGTGCTGCAGCGCGGTGCGATGGCGCTCCCACGCAAGCTGGAGTTCCTCGAATTCCGACTCGGGCATGGCCATGAGCGCAGCGATGCGGCTCTTCCCCCACTCAAGTAGCTCGATGTCCGTCATGGCCGTGTAGTCGGGCTCCGGCGCGCCGGCGGCGTGGACCTGAAATGCGATGACCCCGACGAGCCATTGGCCCCGGTTCTCGCATGAGCGCTCCAGCAACTCCGCGTGCACACCCAACAGCGGGCGCAGGACGCGTTGCACACCCGCGACCTCGCCCAGCTTGACCTCGGCCGGCGCCGGGAGATCTTTGTCGAACATAAGGTAGTCCGACAGCGCCGCCTCGCCGACGGCAAAGTCCGCGCCGGTATCGGACACCTGTGAGAGGTAGTGGCACACCAGCCGCGCGCGCTCTTCCACCGTCCACAGCCGGGGATCGGTGACATAGCCCGGCGCCGGCGCGGTGGCACCGCTGGCGACAAAGCGAAGGAACTCCGTGGTCGTTGCCTCGTGCCGGTCAGCGGGAAGGCGGCACACCGCGCTGGCTTCGGCCAATGTGATCTCGCGGAGCTGGACAGCCACGCGCTTGCTGCGAAATACAGGGAACAGGATCATGATCAGCGGCGTGAGCCGGCCCAGTCTGCTTTGTCGATGGCGGTGAGCGTGGCGAGCGATAGCGTCATCGCACCGGCGATGAGATTGCCCTTGCGGTCGCGCGGCCCCGTGAGGGGATACGGGATCGTCTCGATCACCACGGGGCGGAAGAGCTTGTTGGCATAGGCCATGCCCAGGATCTGCGGCGCCTCGGACGGGTAGACCGTGCGCCAGCCCTTTTCTGCATTGCTGTCCAGCGTGTTGCCCACCAGCCCCTGCGATGACAGCACCTTTGGCAAGGCCCATTGCATGAGCTGGTCCATCGGCGCCTCAACTTCGGTCGTCGCGTCGTACAGCGCGCGAAAGTGCGCAGTGACGTTCAGGCGTAGCGGTGGCATGCCGGAGAACACCTGGGTCGAGTTCAGTTTCGTGACGGCCGTGCGGCCTTCAAGCGTCTTGAGCTGGCTGTTGGCCTGGCTAATCTGTCCGCCGAGGAAGCTGTCCGAACCGAAGCGTTCCTGCAGCGAATTGAGGATGGCGTCGAAGCCCCCGGTCTGGAACATGGATGACAGGCTGGACAGCTTGGCGTCCGCCGTCTGGTTCTCGAATGGCGAGGTCCAGTTGGCCGTCTGTTCGAGCTGGCCATCCGTCAGCGGCGCCTGTACCTCCACGGATCCAGGCTCGCGCTCCCATCGCACATTGGTCCCCTCCACAATGCGGCGGACCGGGAAGAAACTGGCGATCAGGTGACGTGACAACCCCGTCCAGTCGGATGACAGGACGGGGTTGCTTGGGCCGGTGGACTGCCCGGAGTAAGCCCCCAGGCGGTCAATACTGGGCATGGGTCAGCCGATGATCACAGGCCCGAGCGGGCGCGAATCTTCATGGACTTGGCGCGGCGCATCTTTGCGGATGAGCTGTGGGCCTTGCGGCGCGCCTTGCGGATAGCGACCTTCTGGCCGGCGGACAGCACCACACGACCGCTCACGCGCTTCATGATGCGAACCTTGCGACCGCCGCGAACCACGACCTTTTTCTTGTACACCGCGTCCAGCACCGCGTCGAACAGCGATGCGCTCGATTCAGCGTCGAAGGCGAAGGCGTCCACGTCGTCCATGGACTCGTCTTCGCCCTGGGGCAGCGCGCCTTTGATGAACTCCAGCACGCGGCCGGCCGCTTCGTCGCTGTTTTCTTCCAGCAGCGCCAAAGCGTCCGCTTCGGCCACGCCCTTGCCCACCAGATAGTCGAAGGCGTTTTCGAGCGCCACGGAGATCAGCGCGGCCTCCTCGTCGGTCAGCTCGCCGTCCTTGTTGTCGTCAGCGATGCCCACGAGCAGCGCGAACAGGCGGTCGGCCATGGTTTCGCCCTGGTCCAGATCACCTGCCTCAGTTTCGGCCCACTGCTGGATCGCGGCGGCCACGGCCAGGCGAATGTCGGCCTCCAGGTAACTCTCGGCGGCGTCAAGAACGCCCGCCGGCTTGTCGTCCTTCGGAGGCAACGCCGAATCGAGCACGGGCTTGGCGACGGGCGGCTTCTGTTGGGCAAAGGCGCCCAGTCGAGCGAGCGCTTGTTTTGCGGGGTGGCTGGCGAACATGTTGGGACTCCTCTGTCTGTTGCGTTACTTCACAAGGGTTTGCTGCACGATGACCTGACGGGCAACGCCGTCATAGCTGGTCCAGTAGTCGATCAGCACCAGATCCGCCGGCCGCACTTCGGACTTCTGCACGCGGAACTGGAAAGCGGCGTTGCCCTCCAGGTTCTTGGACGGCACGAGCCAGCCGCTGGCCTGGGCGCCCTCGAACAGCGGCTGCAGGAACGCATTCATGCGGCGGATGAACTCGGTCATGGGGAGCTGGAGCAGCTCCTTGGCGTACAACGTCACCCAGGTGTCGATGGTCGAGGACATCTCGGCCACGTTGATCAGCTTCTTGTAGCTGACCACGGACTTCGCGCTGGTCAGGCTGTCGGTAAAGACGTACCGGCCGCCGCCGTTGTACGTCTCAAAGATCACCGGGTTGATCTTGGCTCGGGCCAGGTCCGACAGATCCTGCTCGGACGGGCGCACGAGCTGGCGCACACCGGTGCGGTTCAGCGGCCAGTCCTTGCCGGCGACCGGGTAGTTCTTCGGCGCGAAGCCCTTGGCATTGATGCGCGCGTTGCGGGCGCAACGCATGGCGATGTTCAGGCCCGCAGCACCCCAGATGGCCTTTCCGCCGTTCATGGGGTCGTCCGCCTCAAGCGGGGCCCAGTAGCAGTGGATGTAGTGGCTGTCGAGGTTCAGACTTTCCGCGAAGGCGATAGCCGCCGCCACACCCAGGTCGCCCGGGATGTCGGCCCCCACTGGGGTGTTGATCTCGATGCCCAGGGCGCCGATCTTGCTGAACAGCGCGATAGCCTTGGTCCCGCCCGTGGTCAGGTAGCCGAACGGGGTGCTCACCGTGTCGCGCAGCGCGTCGATGCAGCGGTCGTAGTCGCTGTTGGCGTAGGTGGTGCCGCCTTCAGAGAAGCACACCAGCGTGGCCGACGTGACCCACTTGTCCTTGTTGGAGGTGTCGCGGCCGTAGAACGTGGTGTTGGGGTCGATGGTCTTTCCCGTGGCCACGCCCATCTCGTAGGACTCCGAGCGCGCGGCGATCAGGTCCGGCAGGTACTTGGTCTGGCCGAAATCGTCCTTGGCGTCAGGATCCAGCGATCCCTCGAACTCGTCCAGCAGCGCACCGGCGCTGTCGTAGACGCGCATCTCGACATCCTTGGTCGCCACGGCGGTGCCGCTGGACAGCAGCGTATCCGCGTGAAACGCCCACTTGATGCCGTCGTTGAAGCAGTCATGGTGCATCAGCCACGCGACGAAATTCTCGGTCGGCTTGGAGGCGGACACGGTGAACACCGGCGAGGCGGCCACCTTCACGGTCGGCGCGGTCGAATAGCCAGTGCCAGGCGTGGTTACGGTCGCAGACGTGATGACACCTGCGGTCGCCGTGATCGTCGCCACCGCGCCCGTACCCGGGCCGCCAAACACCAGCGAGTCGCCAGTGACATAGCCGGTACCGCCGTCCACGACCGTGATACCCGTCACGCCGCCACTGCCGACCGTGGCGGTCAGGTTGGCGCCACTGCCAATGTTCATGACCGCATAGGACTTGGCCGCAGCCGCAGGCGTCAGGCGCTGGATGACGGCCTCGAAGGCGCCGTTTTGCAGCTCCTCGTAGACCTGGACCTTGGCCTCGTTCAGCGCGTTGGAGCGAATCGAAGCCGGGCCGCCGGTCTTCGTGTAGAAGTTGGTGCGGTTGACCCGGAACGGACGGTCGATACGGCCGCGCGTCAGGCGCGCGATGGTCGCCGGGATCTGGTCTGAATTGTCGGGGACGGCGCCATCCGTCGCGTCGAGGATGGGGTTCAGTTGGACGCCAGGCTGGAAGCCGAGCTGTCGGACAAAGGCACGGAATCCGCTCATGGTCGTTCCTTGAAAATCGGGTTTACTTCGGCAGCTTCGTGATCACGAGCACCCCGGGGTCGAGGTAGTTCAGGTCGAGAACGGCCATCAGGTTCTGCTGCACCTGGTGTGCATGCTCAAGGCTCAGCAGGGTGATGCGACCCGTGCCGCCGGCCTGGATGTGGGCGCCAGAGACGGGCTCGGACAGAGCAATGCCGCTGTTGTTCCCCACCTCGATGACGCACGGGAACTCATTGGCCGCAGCGCGGGCCTGCGCCTCTTGCGCCTGACGTTGCGCATTCGCCTGGTGCTCATCTTCCTTCGCCGCCAGCCGTTGGGCCTCGGCATCAGCTTCAGCGCGCGCGGCCGCAGCCGCGTCCGCGCGCTCCTGGTCTTCCAGCACCTTTGCCGCCTCGGTCTGGCTCGCCACGTAGTCCGAGAGCATCTGCTCGCGCACATCGCCCGCGAGCGCATTCCAGTCAGCAACAGACAGGCCGCTGGCCGCGTGAGCACCAGCCACCACCACACCGAGCTGCACTTCCTGGCCGCCGATGGGGACCATCGAAGGCAGGACGCCACTGCCGATCAGTACAGCAGATTCGCCGCCGGCCTCACTGGCGCCGTCCGTCGAGACCGTCGGGCCAGCGCCCACGACGAGCACATCGCTTTTTGCAGCGTCGGGTGCCAGCGCTGCCGTGGCGGCTGGCGTGGCCGTCGGCGCGGCGGCGCGCGCCTGGGCAGGAGCGGGGGCCGCCCCTGCCTTGCTCGTGGCTGCTTTCCTGGTGGAGGGGGTCATGGCGGCGCCCAGTCCTTACTTCATGTTGGTGATGGTCAGGCGTGCGCAGCCCATCGCCGACGGCTGGTGCGGGTTCACCACCGTGAAGTCACGGGCGAACATCGCAGAGCCGTTCACCAGATCCGACTGGGTACCCAGCGGGATGAAGGTCGGCGCGATGGCGTCGCCCAGCACGATGGGGCAGCGGGCGACCTGGCTGGAGCGACCGATACAGGTCAGCTCGGCAGTGGTCAGGTCGGCCGATTGGGTCGGGCCCTTGGGCGAGTAGTACACCTCGTACTTGCCAAACAGGCGGCCGGCGCGGTAGATGCCGGGGCGCTTGGCGATGCCGGACGGGGTGAACATGTCGCTGGGGAGGCCTTCCCACTGCGACACGACCCACGACGGAGCGTAGATGTGCGTGATGCCGTGGTCCATGGTCTTGTTGGCCATGGCCTGGTCCAAGTTCGCCAGGACAGGCATGAAGTCCTGCCAGATGCCGGCGCGGTTCTTCTGGGCGATCTGGCCGTCGTAGTCGAAGTCGTAGGTGTCCTGGTTGTTGTAACCCAGGGCGCGCGCCATGCGCAGGGCTTGGTAGTGGCGCTCCATGGACATCTGGGTGCGGATGGCCATCAGCGCTTCGGAGTCAGCGTCCAGGCCCAGTTCGTTCTTGATCTGGCCCGAGGCATCAATGCTGATGCCGGTCTTCACGCGCCACGGGTTGGCATACAGGTCCCACACCTCGGCCTTGACGAGCACGTTGGGGATCAGCGACGGAGAGGTCTCGTAGTCGATGAAGGCCTGGCCCAGCACCTCGGTGCCGACCGGGAGGGTCGGGGAGATGGTCGTGAGCTGCACGTCGCCGTTCGCCACGGTGACATAGCCAGCGATGGTGTAGTCCACGCCCGCGATGTTGGCGGTGCAACTGATCGGCGAATTGGCGGCGGAGCCAGTGGCTGCATCCTGGCCGACGGGGATACCGTTGACGTAGATGATGGTGCGGCCACGCAGCACCGGCAGAGCAACGCCGTTGGGATCGCAGAAGCTCAGGTCGTCGGCCAGGTTGGTCTTCGTGAACTTGCGGTTGAACGGCTGGCTGCCGCTGATGTCGAAGCGCACAAAGCGCGAAGACGAGGTGTACACGTCGCCGGCGGCGGTGCCATCCATCAGGCCGTTGGCGGTGTAGTCACCATAGGTGTTGCCCGCCATGTGCGACAGGATGGCGAGCTTGGCCTGGTTGGAGCCGATGTCCACGGGCAGGTAGGCGGCAAAGGGGATCGCTTCAGCGATGGCCGACAGCGTTGCGACCACAGCGCGATTGGGCTGCAGCGACATCTGGTCGTGGTGAGCGGAGGTTGCCGAGTCCAGCAGGTTGCCGCGCTGGTCGATGCCCATGAAAGCAGTTTCGCCTTGCTGGATGGCGGCCTCGATCACGTCGGCCGTGGGCAGGGTGCCGTGCTCTGCCTTGAAGTGGGCGATACCGGCTGCCACGGAGTCCAGCACGCGGCCTTCGTCACCTTCGGTCATGCGACCCAGCAGAGCCTGCAGGCGGGCGGGCAATGCGGCAGTGCCGGGCTTGTTCTTGATCTGGTCTTTCACGCCGTCCAGGATGGCCTGGCCGCGTTCGCCGGACTCGAATTGAGGGGCGATGCTGTCGAGGAAGTTGCTGACCTCGCGCGTGGAATTGGTGCTGTAAACGGGCTTCATGCGTTTCTCCGTAGGGTTTGGACATTTCCAGCAAGGCGAGGTCGCCTATGCCTGAGAACGCATTCTTCGCGGGGGGGCGTGCGTGAACTGCTTCGTTTTTCCCAAATGAAAAAGCCCGCACGCAGCGGGCCTCGATGGAGCGAACGGCGTCAGGCTGCGGGCGTCAGCCCGGCAAGCGTTGCACGCCCCTGCTCCACAGCCACGCGCAAGTCATCACGTCGCGCGGTCAGCGTCTCAAGCATGGAGACCCGCGACACGCGGATGCTGGGCGGCAGTGGCACGCGCACCTTGGCGAGCGCACGCTGGAACGCGCCGCGCGCGGTATCCATGCGCTCAGCGATCTCGCCGATGGCCTTCGCGTGGTCGTCCTGGTTGCGCAGCGGCACGGCCTTGCCGTTGAGCCGGACCTCGAACACGTCACCGGTGAGCTTGACCGCAAAGGTCACGCGCTGGCCATCCGCGAATGTGAAGTGGACGTTGCGAAAGGACACGCCCGCGCGGCGGGCCAGGCCCGCGTCCACCTCGCTGGTCACCACCACGGCGCCCGCGCGGTTGAACAGACGCTGGGCCTCGCGTAGCGCGCGGTCCTTGCCGCCCTTGTCCAGATCGAAAATCAGTGACTTCATTTTTAGCCTTTCGCTGTGCTGGTAGGCGACAAGTCGCCCTGCTCGTCGTGGTAGTGGGTGTCTCCGACGTTCTGCCCGTTGTTCGTCAGCGCGCCGACCGTCGCCACGTCACCATTGACAGTTGTCTGCGCATTGATGATCAGTTCGCTTGCATTCAGGATCATCTGACCGTCGGCCGTCAATTCAATGTTGGCATGGCGGTAGCGCCGCCAGTTCACCGGGTTTCCCTCTCGCGGGGTGCGAAAGCCCGTGATGATGGGGTAGCGTGGATCGCCGCATTCAAACGACAGCCACACGGTGTCGCCGGCCACGATGCGGATCTCTGTCTCGCCCGCGCGGTCGCCCAGGGGGTTCTCGAACACAGCCACTGGCAACTCGCTGGATCCATCGGTGATGCCTGGGATGCTGACTTTGCAGGTGCGCGTGGGGCCGTCGTAGCTGACGACCACGCCGGGCCAGCGGCTGGGCAGGTTGTTCACTTCACGACCTCCCCGAGCCACAACTGCGAGTACTGCTGCCCACCACCACCGTCGGCGCCGCCGTCAACCACGTGCGCAGCCGTGATCACCGCGAAGGGGCGCCCGGCGATGTCGATTCTCATGCCCGCCATCAGGTGCGGAGCAAAGTCGCTGCGGGCCTTGCGCCGCAGGATCAGCGCCGTACTGAGGTTGTTCAGGATCCGCGTGTCGGCGCGCGGCCGGTACATGACGCCCCGCCCCACCTCCGCGCGCGTGGCGATGTGGACACCGGCGGCGTCGGTCGAGAAGGCGAACGGGACTTTATGACGCTCCAGGAACTCGCTGTCCACACCCTGCGTGGAGTCTTCGCGTAGCGTAGCCACTGGCTCCTGGTCGAGCATCTCGCCCAAACGGCGGAACGCGACCTTGCCCTCGTTGAGCACCAGCGCGCCCGCCTCCTCCTGCAGCGCCTTCGCGATCTCGAACGAGGGGGTCATGCCCTTGAAGCAGGCAAAAACTCCCACGGTGAAGTCCTGCTCAATGGTGACTTGGGCCCCGCACGCGCGGTAGATTTCCCCCAGAGAAGCGCCGTAGCGCACGATGCTGCGCTGGGTGCGCTGCGTGATGGCAGCACAGGAGGCCAGGATGCCCACCAGCTTGCGCGTCTTTACCGGCCGGTCGCCCTGGGTGCGCCCGCTGTCGCCCCCGGGCGAGTTCTTGATGATCAGGAATTCAGCCTCTTCCCGCCCGACCTTGATTTTCGAGCCATTGGCGATTGGCTCCGTGTCCAAGGTGTCGCGAAGCTCCAGCTCCACGGTTTGGGGCATGGGTGTCAGATCCGAGCGCAGCACGGCCCGAACGATCAGGTCACTGCGCAGCGCGCTGTCCGAGCCTTCGGGATAGATGAGCACGTCAGGCCCCGACGGTCACGATCTCATGCTGAAACGCGCGCGCGGGCAGGGTCTCGGTCTCCATGAGCGTGATGTCCTGCTGCACCTCACTCACAGAACGGCCATAGGGCTCAAGGCCCATGGCGCGCGATGCCTCCAGACGAATGGCGTTCGCTCGCTCGACGTAGAGCTTGAAAAGCGGGTTGATGACCGACCACTCCCCCACGGCCACCACGGTGTTCTCGTCGATGTCGGCAATGTTTTTGACCGGGTACGCGGGAATCAGTACTGGATCCTGCTCCGGGGGCGAGTCGCCGGCCGCCGGGAGATTGTCCGCGCCCGTCAGGCTGGCGATGAAACCGTGCGCCGCGTAGTGCCGCGTAGCCTGCAAGGCGCAATCCAGCACCTGCTCCGGCAAAAGAACAAGTCCGCCAGACTCGCCAGCGGCGTAGTGCTCGTCCGCAAGCTGCGCGAGTGTGATCACGGTCAGCCTCGATTAGACCGGGATGTTGCCCGGTACCTTGTCGCCGAAGTAGTGGAAGAAGATCGTGCCCGTCACCAGCAGCACCTGCTGGCGCGACTCGAAATCGCGGTCCGGGTTGTCGAGCTGCACAAACGCGTCCACCAGCTTGAGCCCACGGTAGAAGCGCTCCGGCGTGCCTTCGTAGACGGTCGCCTGGAAGCGGCCACCGGACGCGGCGACGCGCTCGCTGAAGTCGTGCACCTGGCCGCCGACGGTCTCCATGATGGAGATGGCGCCCTGCTGGTTGATCTTGAGCTGGCCCGGCTGCCAGGAGGCGGCGCCCATGGGCATGGGAACCTCGATCTCGCCCACCGTGGACAGCTCCGGCCAGGGAAATTGCTTGATCAGCAACTGCAGCGACTCAAAACCGTCGATGACCATCACGGCATCGGAGGTGATGGCCTTGTCACCCAGCAAGCGGGTGGCGTTGTAAGCCCCCTTGAGAAATTCCTTGGACGAAACGGTCATGACGTACCCCTAGATTGGACAAGGGGAGTGTCCAGCCGCCCTACTGCCCCGCCCCCTGCCGTTTTCCCGTTGACATCTTTTTGTTTCCATATACAATTAATCGAAGATCAGGAGATACGCCATGCTTGCCACCCAGTCCCTTACCCCCTCGGCCCACCAGCGCATCGCGGTGATGGGGGCGGCTGCCATGGCCGATGCGCGCCACGCCCGTGAAGCCGCAGCCCGGTCCGAAGTCATGGACAAGGCGGTTCGCTTCGCGATGGCCCACACGGACGTGATGGACTGGCTGGACCAGAACCCCAGCAACCCGTTTGCCCAGTCCCTGTCCGAGAGCCTGAACAAGTACGGTTCACTCACCGAGGGCCAGGTGCGTGCAGTGCGCAACCGGACCACGGCGGCCACGGCCGCGCCGGTGATCCAGGTAGCGCGCATTGAAGAGGCGTTCGACACGGCCCGCAACGCCGGCCTGAAGCGCCTCAAGATGCATCTGGACACCTTCGAGTTCAAACCGGCCGGCGAGAAAAGCGCGAACGCGGGCGGGATCTATGTCACGGAGGACGGCGCATACCTGGGCAAGGTCATGGGCGGGCGATTCCTGAAGACCGGCGCCTGCAGCGATGACCAGCAGGCCCGTGTCCTGGCTGCCGCCAGCGATCCGGCTGCCGCCGCCAAGGCGTACGGTCAGCGCACCGGCCGCTGTTCGATCTGCGGGCGCGAGCTGACCGCCGATGAGAGCATTGAGCGGTTCGTTGGGCCGATCTGTGCGAGCAAATACGGCTTCTGATCAGGAAAGTAGCGGCCCCGCAGCCGCGATCATCGTCACAATTGCCACCAACAAAGGGAAAGTCATGCCTCGTCAAATTCAAGAGCCGAGCGCCACTGTCGAGCGCGACGGATCCGGTCAGAGAACCATTTACCAGCACCCTGCCTTCGGCAAAATCCGCGCTGGTCGCGTCGAAGGTCTGGCCGCGCTGTACGGTTCGGACTTCGAACACCAACGGTACATCCGCATCAAAATCGGCCCCAGCCGTCTTGAGCGCAGTCTCAGCGATGACAGCTACTTCACCACCAACGAGGGGTACATTGAGGTGGACCTGTCCGAAGCCCAATGGGCGACGTTCGTCTCCTCGTTGAACGTGAGCCAAGGTGTGCCGTGTACCGTGGCCTATCGCGACGGCAAACCGATCCCCGGGCTACCCAAGCCTGAAAGCCGAACGCAACAGTTCGGTGGTGAGCTGAAAGAGCGCATGGCGCGCGCCGCGCAACGTCTCCAGGAGGTTGAAGACCTGGTGGCGGCCAGCGGCCTGTCCAAGGCAAAGCAGGCCGAAATGCGCGCCTCACTGGATCACGCACGCATGGACATCGGCGTCCACGCGGAGTTCGTCGTCGGCCGGTTCGATGAGCACATGGAGCAGACGGTCGAAGCCGCTAAGACGGAAGTCAATGCCTACCTGCTGGGCTCCATCCAGCGCGCCGGGCTGGAGGCGCTGGGCGCTAAGCCAGCCCTGACCTTGGACTACGCGAACGGAGACCGTGATGAGCAACCTGCTCCTCAAACAGCTCCGTGACCAGGGTCTGATCACGGGTGACGTGCTGCCCTTCGCGCGCCCAGGCGCCGCGCAGGATCTGGCCGCGCGCACGGACAGGGCGGTGATGGTGCTGGACGCTGTGAATAACGGCGACTACTGGGTGGTCACCAAAGAGGATGCCGAGCGTCTGGCCGCTGCCGGCTACCAGAGGCACGAGGCCTGAGAACGGCCTGCTCGCGACCAATCATCTACTTCGTCGGGCATTTGCGAAATGCCTGCTGGCCAGGGTTGAATACCGGCCCCGCCTGCAGCAACTTTCCGCCCGGCCCGGCCGTCTTGAGCACCAGGCCCCGGGCATCCTTGGACACCACCACCGTGCCGATGAACGCGGCATCGGCGTTCAGGTCAGCCGCACCCACGAACGACTTTGGGGGCTCACCTTTGCCGAAGTAGCTCGCCGTCTGATCTTCGAGGTTGTTCGCCACGGTAGTGCGTTCGCCCTGGATCAGGGTCGCACTGCTCATGGCAATTACCACCGCCCCCTTGGAAAGATCGCTGCACTGCACCGCGAAGGTCCCGAGCATTGCCCGGTCGTCTATGCCGGCGTGGGCCGAAGCGGCAAAGGCGAGCAACAGGAAGAGGCTTTTCGTGTTCATGGGCGAATTCTAGTCACCGTCCCCGGGTCTTCAATGGCGATCTGCCACGCGCGCTCGCCACACTCAGGCGCCAATGCCGCCGTTCACGATGTGGGCAATGCTGCGGTCCCCCACGTCCTGGCCGATGGGCTCCTGCACAACGGCGCGCACCGTCGGTGCACGGTCGTCGCGCGGGATCTGCGGCACGGTCACCGCCTCGGCGGGTGGCAGCTTGTCTGGCACGGGCGATGGCACGGACACGACACCGGGCTTCGGCAGTCCTGCTGAGACCGCCGTTCCCGAGTAGCTGGCAAGGAATCCACCCCGATCACGGGCAACATCATCGAAGTACTTGCGGGCTGTCGTCCCGTTGGCATCGGCCGGGCCAACGCTCCCTCGTGCGACAGCCTTTGCTCCACCGAAACCGGCCAGGTGCCGGGTCTTGAGGTAGCCAGCGACTTCCGATGGCGGCGTCGCGCTGTTGATCAAACCGTCCTTCATCAATTGCCGATACGCCGCATCTGAATTCGTTTTGAACGCTGCGTCCTGCGTCGTGGCGCTGGCCAGATACTTGTCGTAGCTCAGGCCGTTGCTCCAGTTCCCCTCGTTCTTGAGGAACTTGGTCATCCCGCCTGACTTGCCCCAAGCGTACTCACGGCTGTGCCCATCCGCCTTCATGGCTGCATTGACAGACGCGGCACCCCCTTTGATCAAGCCAGCGTCCGCCAGCCAGCCAGCCCCAGCCTGATACCGGCCCATGTACCCGGCAGAGTTCACCACGTCGAGCTTGCCCCCTGCGCTTTCCGTCATGACCGTGCTGGCCACCAGGGCGCGGGTCTGGGCATCGCTCAGGTTGCCGATCTTGCCCGCGCTGTAGGACGCGCCCGTCTGCATGGCGAGCGCGCGCGGGTCGGATTTCAGATTGCGCTTGCGCTGCTGGATCCCGGCGACCGTGCGCCCGAGGGACTGCGCCAGGGACGTTGCCGGCGCCAGCTCTGCCGCACCGTCCAGGCGCCGAGGGTCGTTGAACGCGCGGCCGTCGGCGCCGAGGGCGTTGGCGCGGTCGAAGCGGCGCGGGTCGTTGCGGTCCCGACCGCCTTCCCCGGGCAACTGAGGCGCGCGCACCTGCGGGCTCAGGATGTCGGCCTTGCCACGCTCATACTCCGACTGCACAGCTTTCACCGGCGCCAGCACCTGATCGCGCTTTTCCTTGATCCAGTTCTTCAGCGAATCGAAGGCGTCAAAAATCTTCGTGGTGATGCCGCTCTTGTCGAGCCAGTCATAGATCGCGCCGCCGATCTTGGTCCCCACCACCCCAGCCAGGCCTGCGACGATCAGCGTGCCCGCCCCGGCCAGCAGCATGGGCAGCAGCCGCGCCACGGAGCCCGCCATGGCTCCCACACCCAGGCCCCCGCCGCCGTCGACGGTGATGGGGGTCGGCGTCGCGTCGGCCCGCTTCCCCTTGATCGCGTTCAGCAGCCGGGTGTACCAGCGCTCTTTCTTGCGCTCGGCGGCGCGCTCCTTGGTGCGCCCGAACATGGCAAACATCCCGCGCCCCAGCGGCTCCACCACGGACTTCACCTCGTGCATTGCGGTCACGGCCGGGTCAATCTGCTCTGAACCCTGGGCCATGCCACGAATGGCGTCACCCAGGCCGCTCATCCGCTCGGACAGGCGGGAGATCAGCCCCGTGCCGCTCGCGTCGCCGGTTCCGGCCCCGCCGCCCGCCGTGAACCGGCCCTTTCCGTCGCGCTGCAGGTCAGGCTCAGCCTGCGCCCCGGCCGTGGTGGGTGCCAGGCCCCTTCCGCGCGTAGCGGCGACAAAGCGGCCGGCACCGTCACGGGCACGCGGCGCCACGGCGCGAGTGGAGGAGCTGGCCACCGGGGATCGCCCCCCCACAGTAGATGTGCGCCCGGCGGGCTCCACCACACGCGCGGCTGACGCTCTCGATGCGCTCGCGCGTGCGGAGACCCCCAGCGCCCGGGCAATGGCGCGAACGTCGGTGCGCACGTCCTTCATCACCTTTGCGTCCGCGCGTTGCTGGCTGAGCAGTTCCCGCTGGCCGGCGACAAGATCGCCGACCAGGAAGCCTTGTTTGTCGTGCGCGATGCTGCTCATGGCCTGATGAAGGTATCGACCTCGGTGAAGGTCATGGCCAGCTCGCCCAGGCTCTGCTCGCGCCGCGAAGCCTCATGCTGGATGGACTGGGGGCGCATGCGCACATGCTGCTTGTAGGCATCTTCCCGCGCCATGGGGGTGGCGTGGTAGATCTCCACGTCAATCCAGGATTCAGACGGCAGTCCGAATGTGCCGTCGCCGTGCGCCGCCTGCTCCACCTTGGCCGCGAACCACCGCTTGAGGGAACCGCGCGAGTCGTCCATCGTGGTGATGTTCAGCTCAATCGCCTCCTTGCCCGTCAGGCGGTCCAGCATGGCAGCGCCCAGGGGAATCTTCTCACCCACCAGGGTGCTGGCGCTGTAGCTGACATCGAGGGCGAACAGGTTGAACAACGAGGTGAAATAGCTGCCCGGTGCGTACTCGACGGGCGGCGGGTTGTAGTCCACGATCTGGATGAAGAACAGGTTCTTGCGCGCGAGCTGCGCGGAGGCGAGCTGTTGGTACGTGTCACGCGCCTGCGCAAGCGTCATGCCCCCGAGAAGTGGTTGTGCCACCTCAGCGGCGCCGCCCAGCAGACCTTTGGCGAAGTCCCGGACCTGCAGGAGCTGCTGAATCTTGCGAACCGACGAGCTGGGAATCTTCTGGGCGACGGCGCGGGCGATACGCGCGGCGGCCGTCGTGCGCAGCGTGTCGAAAGCCCGGGGATTCAGTTCCGGCAGGGCCATATCAATGCTTCAGGCTCGCCACGGCGCCGTCCTGCTGGGCTCCGCCTTCAGCCTCCACAGGGGGCTCGCCGCCGGGTGCACCAAAACCACCGCCGAAGCCGCCTGCCTCCTCCTTCGCCTTGCGATCAGCCTCCTTCTTCGCGTCTTCGATGGCCTTGGCAATCAGTTTGGCGCGATCCGTGTCCATGCGCATGGTCTTTTCGAGCAGATCCACGTTCGCATTGACGCCCAGGCCGAGGTCGCGCATGGATGTCAATGTCTGGACGAGGACGGCGCCCGCGTTCATCGCATCGGATTCGGTGCGCTGGCGCTCGGTCTCCAGCGCGCTGATCGTTCCGTAGAAGTTGATCTTCCACGGCCGCTTCTTCTTGTCGTAGGCGTGGCCGTGCTTGTACGCCAGATGCACGTCGCAGATGTGATTGAAGAAATCCGACAGGGCCACGCGCGTGGTGCGCGAGCGCTCCGCCGACTGGGCGCTGGTGCGGAAGAAGCCACCTTCACCCAAGCCGCCAGACATCATGTCGGCGAAGCCCAGCATTGTGATGTCGGTTCCCAGCGCGCCGCACAGCAGCTTGGCGTGCATGAGCACGTCGTCGATGCTGATGTTGCCGGCGCGGCCAGAACCGGAGCCACCCGCTGAGTTGACACCCTGGATCTGGAGGAGCTGCTTGTCACCCCAGACGGGAATGAGGTGGCGAACACGGCCGAGGAACGGCATGCCCTTGGTCAAGGCCTCATCCGCCACCTTCTTGCTCTTTTGCAGCATCGTTTTGACGCTGGCAAGGAACGCCTCACGCTGTTCGATGGTCAGGCCCTGCACCTGCGCTGTGAACATGGATTCATCAATCGAATCCAGCACGCGCTGCCCCACCAGGCCCTGCAGCGCCGCGACAAAGTTGTCGTACTGCTTTTCCGCGTCGGCCAGGAAGCTGCCGCCCACCAGGCTCGGCATCAGTGGCAGCTCGTCGATGTCGTCCACCATCATCCGGGACCGCCATGCCTTTTCGATGGCCAGCGGCTGCGGCGTGTAGATCATGCGCGGCATCTCCAGGTGAGCCATCTGGTTCATGGTCAGGCGCTCGCGCATCTTGTTGCCGGTCGCGATGACGCAGACCTTCGTCTCGTTGCCCTGCTTGTACGGCTGGACCAGCGGGGGCAGCAGCATCTCGTCCGTCAAGACATCCACGACGCCCAAGCCCTTCTTGGGATAGAGGCGCCCGTAGGCATCGCCCCAGGCCGCGCCGTTGTAGGCGACCTGCATGGCAATCCGGTTGAAGATCGGGCCCAGGTCATCACTCAGTTCCTTGGCGACCGCCTCAGACTCGCCACCCACCTTCCCACCGCCGCCGCGCGCATCGCCGGTGGCCTCCACGAACACCAGATCCCCGGATGTCTCGTGCCCACCGAGCGCGGCCGTGACATGCAATCGCAGCGCGCCCGACACGATGGGGTCTGTCAGCATTCGCTGGTACTTGCTGTAGATGTCCTGCCGGGACCTGGCGCTGACCGCGCCTGCGCCGGTCAGCGCGGCCGTGGTCAACGTCTCCGCGTAGCTGAAGCCAGCGCGGTCGACCTCTTCAAGGTGCTCTTTGCCCCATCCCAAGCGGGCCATCGTTGCCTTGATCCAACTCTGTTTCGATGCTGCCGCCATGTAGATACCGTTGTTTGTGCCGCCGGTGGGTGAGGTTCGATTCTTCCGCCGCATGCATGCCCGGCCCACGCCCGGTTTCCCAATCGCGGGTTTCCATATACAATAATCGGATGGCACGACTCAAAAAAGGCGAAGTCCCCACGCCCGTCAAGGTCCGACTGCGGCAGTACCGCGACGATCTGGAGCGCAGCGGGGGGAGCCGGCTGCTCGTAGATCTCGAAAAGCCCGCCACGGACGCCTTGGCGGCGATCATTGAGCGCGACACCCCTACCGATGCCACCAAGCCCCTGTCCAAGAAGGACGCTGTAACCAGCGCTCTGCTGCACTACGCGCGCTCGCGCAAGCCAGCACGCCCCTGAGAAAAATATCCCCCGAGCCCTTGCGGACCCGGGGGCAATCGCTTTTTCACCAAAGGAGACAACTGGGCAAGCCCTGTCGTCCCCTCTATGTTGTGGCGACAGCCCCACCGCCGGGCTCGGTGTTTTCCGGTTCCGGCTCAGATTCGAGAGGCACAGCATCCAGGTTCGCCGCTACCGCGATGGCTCCCGGGCCGAGCCGGCGCGCCTCCATGTTCGAGTCGAACAGCACGTATGCCTCGTCACTCTCGTCATCCAGCATGAACTGGGCGGCACCCGCCAGATAAGTTGCCCGGTAGTAGTCCTTGAACATCTCGCCTGCCACCAGGGCGCTCAGGGCCGGCAGGCCCCCCCCGTAGGCGGCCAGCACCGAGCCATCGAACGCTGGCCCGAAATCCTCGCCCTGGGCGAACAGGGCCGCCTTGACAGTCCACCAGTACGGGCCGAATTCAAGGTACGACATCGGGAACAGGCGGAGCCGCTGCGCAATGATCTGGGCCGCGTAGCGCGCGGGATCTGCGCCGGGGATGGTGGCTTGTAGCGCTGCAGCCGTGGCCGCCGACTGGGCTGTGATCTGCTCAGGTGTGAATTGCAGTTGGGTGAGCATGATGGTCCCTTACGCTGGCACGACTTGAAGAACTTGGGCGACACGGGGGAAGTTCTGCTGCAAATAGGGCCAGGTCGCGGCCGGCACCTCCCACAGCTCCTTGTCCCCGCGCCACATGGCACGCCCGCCGACGAACTTCGCGGCGGCCTTGATGGTTTCCTTGTTGGGGCGCGTCTCTCCCTTGATGCCGATGGTGCCGCTCGGGCTCTCAAGCTCGAACTCGACCTTCGCCGGCGCCGCAGGAGCTTCCGCTGCTTGCGGCGCCGCCACCGGCGCAGGCTTGGGCTCGGCTGCGCGGCGCAGCGCTGCGGCGCGCGTGTTGTAGGCGTAGTGCATCGAATGCGGCACCCAGGGGAGCCTCTTCTCGCCTTCGTCCAGCCACAGCCATGGCATGGCGGCGGCCACCACAGTGGCAAGCTCCCGATCCAGAGCATCCAGGTCTGGCGCGCCGTTCAATCGGGCCTCCCCGTCAGCCGGCCAGTCGGCGGCGCTCTTGATCGCATCCTTGACCAGATAGGCGTAGCTCGCATAGTCGCTATCGAGCAGTGCGGCGAAGTCTTGCGGCTTGAAAGTTGTGCCGTGCGCCTTGGCATAGTCCACCAGGGCGTTCGCCTTGAGCTGACCCGGATTCGTCGGGTAGCCGATGTCTTCCAGGGTCTCCAGCGCAGATACCTCAATGACTTTGCCGTCCCACCTCCGCACCACCGCCGCCTGCGCCTGTCCGATGGACTGCAGGCTCGACGAAATTCCAGGTAGATCGGGGTTCACCGGGAATGGGAACAGCGGCGCAGGCAGCTTGTATCGCGTGGACAGGTAACGAACCGTCGTCACATTCTTGCGATGGGCCGCCACTGCCGGCACGACTGTGCTGAACATCAGCGTCCGGCCGCTTTCGCTGGTGGTCGTGATCTGGTCATCATGGGCAGCGGCCTCAACGCAGGCCTGCTCATACTCTGGCGTGCCGAACATGATGAAGGTCCAGCCCGCCGAAATGGCATCGCTGACCTCCCGGCTGACAACCCGCTCGCCAGGTGTGAGGAGCACGATCTTCGTCGCGCTGGCCAGCACCGCGAGTTGACCCTTGCGGTCTCGCACGAACATGCCCTTGGCGAACATGCGGCCGTCCACCACAGCCGCATCACCAGACCGGACAGCCTCCACCATCTCCAGGGGATACACACCCTCCGTGCCTTTCGCCAGGCGCTCAAAGTCCTTGAGCGCCTCATCGGCCATGCTGCGCGCGGCGGCAACCTCGGACGCCCAGTCGCCGGCCAGCGGCCCATCCGCTTTGGGCTTGGAGTTGTGCTTGAACCGGCTGAGCAGTTCCTCGCGCACCTTGCTGGGCAACTTAGCGCCAGTTGAATGAGCCAGCAGGCTCTCGAAGTCCTGCTTGTATGTCTTGGCGCCCATGCCGTTGAAGTTGTAGCTCACCGTGTAGCTGAACTCGGCCGAGTCATCGAGTTCACGCACCATACCCGCGTACCGCGCGCGCATCTCTGCCAGCCGCGTTTCCAGCTTGATCTGGGCGTTGGCATTCAGTTTGCCGGAGCTGGCACGCTGCGCCATCGCATCAATGGCCTGCTTCAGGTCCCAGGCCGCAACAGCATTCGCGGCGATCCAACTCTCCACCGTCGGGTGCTGTTGAATGAATGCCTGCTGAGACTGCGCCGTCTTGAAGTTGATCACCTGACGCGCTCGGGCGGACTCGGCGCGGGCCAGCTTCTCCTTCAGCTCCGCGCGCTCGCGCACCGCGCGCATGGCTCCCTCATCGCCCACCGCGTTGATCAGGTCGTCGTATTCCTGCGCGGTCAGGCCGCCGGCAATGGCTACGTCGTTGCCGCCCTGTTTGTCCATCACCGCGCCGATCCAGTCCGCCTTTTTGGTGGTCAGGATGCGCTTGTACTCATCGAACGTGCCATCGGCGAAGTAGTGGTAGCGGTTCACTCGGGCAGTGGTGTTGCCCTGGCGCACGCCGCGCCCGTCGCGCTGGATGGTGGAATCCGGCGTCCACCCGATGGTGAGATGGTGAATGGCCTGCGTACCCTTTTGCAGGTTGATGCCCACCTCGGCCTTCTCGTTGGCAATGACGTAGCGGTACCGGTTTTCCTCGCCCTCGGCGTTGAATCCGTCCTGCACGCCCTGGATCTGCTCGGCGTTCTTGATCGTCTGACCGCTGACGTTCACGATAGCGGAGGCAGCCACGCCGGCATGCTTCACCAGGAGCCGCTTGATCTTGTTGTGCAGGGACAGCACGTCGCAGAAGATGAGCTGCTTGACGCGGCCGGTCTGGGAGCGCGGGTTCGCCTCCTCCTTGCGCACGTTCTCCAGAAGCGCGGCCAGCTTCGGGGGGATGGTGCAATCCAGGTCCAGCCCCATCTTGTCGGCGATCTTCTCGAACTCGCCCTGCAGGTTGGTGTCCATCGTGTCGATCACGATGCGGGCGTCCTTCGTGATCTGGGCCTGCACCTTGATGCGCGCCAGCTTGACCTCGTTGTCCCCGTCGCGCACCACCTTGACGCCCACCACGGCCTCGGGCGTCGTCCACGGCCCCGCCAGGGCCCGTGCTTCGATCTTGCCCAGCTTGTTGAACGCTGCCACCACCTGGGCCGCCAGCTCTGCCTGGGCGGCGCCGAACAGGTAGAACGTGGCGCGCTCGTCCAGCTCAGGGTCCGCGATCAGCAAGGTCATCTTGTTGATCAGGTTGAACGGGTGGGCGATCAGCTCGACCGGCTCGCCGAACTTCTCCGACACCCGAGCCAGCGCCGCCAGCTCTTCCTCGGTAGGAGAGCCGTCCGACTTCATGCTCTCGCGGGCGCCTCGATAGGCCAGCTTGTACTCATTGAGCGAAGCCTCGGCGCGGGCGGTCAACTGCACCTTGGTGGTCCACTCCGGCGCTTCCGGCAGACGCAGATCGTCACCACCCTCCTTCACGTCGGCGGCCGTCTTGATCGTCATGACGGTAGCGATGGCGTTGCGCAGCAGGTCCACGTTCTGCAGACCCCGGAAGACGCGATACGGCTTGATACGGCCGTCGATGGTCATCTCGTCGTCGTCTTCGATCTGGCACATCACGTTCATGAACGCGTCCGCGCCGGTCGCGCCCAGGCACAGGTCGTGCACCCGCTGCTCGCCCACGGCCAGGCAGAGCATCGAGTAGATCTCCAGAGGGCTGTTCGTGATGGGCGTGGCCGTCAGACCCAGCACGCCATCGGTCAGCGCGCTCAGGCTGCGGATGTACCAGGCCTTAATCTGGATGTCGAGGCCGCGCTGGGAGGCCTCCGCAACGCTCAGGAATTTGGCGCCGGAGAACTCGACCGTGTTCTTGCTGTTCTTGTACTGGTGCAGCTCATCGCCCACCAGGCTGTCCACGCCCATGTCCTCGAAGAACGGGATGGCCGACGACTTGGCGCCGGTGCCGCTGGTGGCCTCGGAGCGCTTCGAGTCGGCGCGCTCCGACTCGGCGGCCTTTTCGCTGCCGGCGTAGCTCGGGTCCACCGACATCAAGTAGCTGTCATAGGCCTCGACCGTCTCATCCTTCAATGGAATGAGTTTGAAGGCCTCCAAGGTCATGAACACCTTGCTGTGCTTGTTCTCCAGCACGCGATTCAGGTCGCGGGCGTAGTTCGCGGGGTCTACGCTGGCCTTGCCTGTCTTGGGATCCACATCCAGGCCCACAAACAGGCACCCGTCGCCCGATGCGTACACCGGAGGGCGGTATTGAGGGTGGCCCGGTGCGTAGCTGCCCACCATGACCTCTTTGCGCCAGTTGGACAGGGTGGTGTTTGGGACCACAAAGAAGGTCTTTTTCTTGACACCGATGTTCTGGACGTAGAGCACGCTTGCCAGAGCGGTTGCCGTCTTCCCCAGCCCGACATCGAATCCGTTGATCCCGCCGAAACTGCGCGCCTGCTTGCGCACAAAGGCGTTCTGGTAGCCGTGGAGGCTGAAATCTGGGTGGATGCCGTCGATCTTCAGCGGGGAGGTGTCCTCGGTCTCGCGGAAGTACAGCCGCGCCGGGTCGTTCGCCACGGCATTGAGCCGCTCCATGATCAGCGGATTGGACTTGACCCACTGGTCGAACTGGGCGTTCGCCTGAGCGGTCATCTCCTTGAGCATGGCCCGGCGCTGCGCGTCCAGGCCTGGGTCTTTGGCGGCCTCTTCCTCCTTGGTTCGGGTCGAAAGGTTGCCCTTCTTCAGGTACTCGGCGAACCGCTTGAGCTGGCGCTCCCGCTCGGTCTTGGGATTGATGTCCGCGATGATGACCTTGTTGCCCTCGTCATCGAACGCCACCACGAACGACGGGTGCATGAAGCGGCGCAGGAACTCGGCGCGCTCCTCAATGGTCGTGTACGGCGAGAACAGGTTGAACCGGAGCCCGCCGGGGTCCACCTTGGCGATGCGCTCGCTGGCCAGCAGCTTCTGGCGCAGCAGCTTGTCGCGCACGGCGCCAGAGGCCGCCGCGATCTCTGCATCAATGCGCTGCAGGAACTGGGCAAGGTTGCCGGTGTAGTAGTCGTCGGCCTTCGTGGCGCTCCTGCCGTCGGCGCTGATGCACCAGTCGTCAGTCGCTAGGGGGTCAAACTGCTCCCCATAGATTCCCTTGAGCGTGGGGATGTCGATGGTGATCCCCTGCGTGGCGTACTTCACCGCCTCAACCTGGGCGTGCTCGTCGCGGTCCTTCATCGCCACCTCGGCCGCGCCGGCGCCGCGCCATAGCGCCGAGAAGCCTGCTTTGCGGTCATAGACGATGCCGACCTTCTGGAGCCCCGCCTTACTCTGGCGCGAGAACCCTGCCGGCGCCTTGCGCGCCGTGGTGGCCCCGGCCTGGAGCGCCTCGGACACCGCCGGGTATTCCTCCAGGTAGTTGAATCCCGCTTCCTCTCCGTGCTGCTGCATGACCTCCACGGCCGCGAGCCCCGCCGCCAGCGTTGTCCAGTAGCGCGCCCGGTCGCCGGCGTCCAGCTCGATCAGGTCGCGGTGCGCGCCGCGCAGCCACAGCGGCAGGTCCATGTCCATGGAACGCTCGCGCAGGTGCAGCACGTAGTCGTTGGCCTGAGTCCAGTCCACCTTGTTCGTCACCGCTACCGTCGCGGAGGTCAGCGACTGGCCCAGTGCGTCAAAGCGGTCATCATCCGGCGCGCGCCCGAGCGACACCCACACGCCGCCGCGCATCTCCAGTGTCTGCCCGGCCATGGTGATCGTGTCGCCTTCGTTGTAGCTGATGGGCTCCGTTTCGGTGGCCGCCAGCAGCTTCCAGTCGATGCGCGAGTCGGGCAGCTTGGTGAGCAGCTTCGCGATATTGGGGATGGACTGGTCGCTGACCACGCGGTCCACGTCGCGAAACTTGGTCGAGTCCTTGGGGACAAACTCTCCCAGGATGAAGCGCTTGCCCTCGCCGGCGAAGTACATGCCACCGATGAACTCGGTCCACTGCACGCGCGACTCCACCAGCAGGGCCGGGTTCTGCTCGCGCAGCTCCTCGATCTTGCGCAGGGCGTCGCGGCTGAACTTGCGCAGCACGATCACGTCGGTGATGGTGTCTGCATCGGCTGTGCCAAACACGCTGTTCGGCAACCGGTAGGCGCCCCGGAACTCGGCCATGTAGCTCATGGCAATGCGCAACTGCTCTTCACGGCCGCCCTTGGCGCTCACCACGCGCGGCGGCACGATGAATGCCGCAAGGCCGCCGGGCTTGAGCTTCTCCAGCGAGCGCAGGATGAAATAGGTCTCCAGCGGCTGGTCCTGATACTTCGGGTCGATCTTGCGGTTGCTGCCACGGTCGTGCACACCGCCGAATGGCACGTTCGTGATCACCGCGTCCCAAATCTCGTCCGGCGTGCGGCTGGCCACCGCCTCGAAGGGACTGACGGTCACGCTGTGGCCTGGGCCGCCGTTCACGAGCTGGTTGACCCGGCCGGAGGTCTCGTTCAGCTCCACCGCCTCAATGGCCGCATCCGGCGGCGCAGTGGCGCCGAAGATGCCCACGCCGGCGCACGGGTCGCCGACCTTGCCGCCCTTGAAGCCCATGGCGCGCACCAGGTCCCATATCCCGGATGCGATGGGCTTTGGGGTGTAGTACTCGTAGGCACTGCCCTTCTTGCCGTCCTCGCCCACCAGGTTGCCGCCGGTGCCGCTGTAGCGCGCCAGGATCTGCTTCTGTTCGGCAGTGATGGGGGCGGCAGGATCCTGAGCCGTCAGATCGCGCAGCAGGGCCATCGCCTGAGCGTTGTCCCTCTTGCGCTGGCTGTGCTTGCGGTTCGGGTCGAAGTCGTAGAACTGGGCCGTAACGACGCGCGGCTCGGCGACGGGCTCGGGGCCGCCCTCTAGGTCGAAGGCATCGCGCTCGCGCTTCTTGACTGACAGGTCCGCGCCCAGCTTCCCGAGTACCGTCACCATCTTGGCAGCGATGCGTGCCGCGCTGAGGGCCGCCATAGGCGCGGTGGGCACCAATGCGGCCTTCTGGCGCACCAAGCCCATCAGCTCGGCGGTGAGCCTCATGCGGGCGATTGGGTTGAGTTTTTCTTGTGTATCGCCCGCTGCGGATTCCATGTGTGACCTCTATGTGTTGAGGTCGATTCTCAAAAGGCAAACGCCCCGCAAAGGGGGCGTTTTTCCCGTCGCAAGCGCCCGCAGGCGCCGCGCATTTAGTGCGCCTGCTGGGTGGTCAGTTTGGTGGTGTAGACGCCGCCCGAGGTGGGCGTGTCGGTGCCTGCGCCAGCCAGCACACCCCACAGCGACGTGGACTCGGCGGCCAACTTCACGATCTTGCCCTTCAGGTCGGCGTTCTCGGCATACTGGGTCGCGCCCAGGTCGGCGGGCGTGCCGATCAGGACAGAGCCCAGATACTTGGTGCGGTCAGCGGCTTCCAGGTCGAAAGCGGCGTTGTCCAGCTTGGCAGCGGGCGCAGCGTTGTACAGGTGCAGCGTGAAGTTGCCCATGCCGGTGTTGGCAGCCTGGGCCACCATCAAGTCCACAGCGGCGATGCGCACCGCGCCGCCCTTGGGCCCGATCTCGGTGAATTCCATGATCGCGTCGCCGGCGTTCCCGGGCGTCGATGCATCGGCGCGGCCGATCATGTCACCGGCGGCGTAAGCGGTGGTGTTGGTGGGGCGGGTCATCGCCACGGCGGCCTGAAAGACCGCAGAGTTGGCGATGGCCGCCGGTGCGGCGCGGGTGGTCCCCGTGGTGTTCTTGCTGCTCTTGAAAGTAAGTTCGGTCTTGACGACTGCCATGGCGCTCTCCGAGGGAGTAGTTGAATGAGGCCTTCATTCTGTGAAGCCCCGGACCATCGCCGCGCCCAGCTTTTCCCGTTTGCGGTGAGTGCCTTAAGTCTTTGAAATCACACGCAAAATCACCACATTGATGAATTCGGAACCGTCCGCTACAATTGCGTCCAAGGTCGGCTCGCTGGCCCCGGCATCCCCATCCTCCCGAGTTTGAAACTTGGGGTAAGCGGTGGGGATGTTTCTTTTGTGCCAGGACTCGTGCATGTCGTGGTTCAAGCTGTAGACCAGCGCCCCAGACTTTTCCTCGCCCACGTTCACCCCCATCTCGACGACATAGCCAGGCAAAGCCACGATGCCGCTGAAGAAGTGGAACGCCACGAACCGGCCGGCGTCCTTGTAGGGCTCGCTGCGCCCGTGATATTTCCCACGTTCCAGCACCACGGGCACGGCCGGGAGCAGCCGCAGCTTCAGCAGGTCCTGCGTCGCGCCGTGGCGAATCTTTTCCCACGTGGCGCCCGACACCTTCACCGGTCCAATGGGGCTCACCAGGGCGCGGCCCTGCAGGTGTTGCTGGAACCATAGACGGCCTTGCGCGCGCGCCTCTTTGGGGTCCGTGGCGGTGATCACCTCCGTGTCGCCAAGCTGCGCAAGCGCGGCAGAAGGGTCTGTCGCCACGCCCAGCAGGCCGCGCAGCTCCATGATCTCGCTGGCCAGCCGCAGGCGCTCCAGGGCTGCGCCCGGAGCCAGGCCCTGCACTGACTGGATGAGCGCGCTCAATTGCTGCACCAAGGCAGCGCGGGTCATCGGCTCCATGGCGCTCAGCTCGCGAGAGCTGCTCTGGCCGCCTGGGTGGCCGCGTCCGAATAGGCCTGCGCCGCGCGCTCCAGCAGCGCCATCATCTCCGCGTCGCCTTCGTACTTCGTGAACATCGGCTCAATGCGCTCCAGAATTCCGTCTTCCAGCAGGTCGGCCTTGCCGTTGATCATGTTCTGCAGGTAGGCCTCGTCGGTCTTGCGCTCAGTCACTTTGGCATCCTCCCTGGCCGGTTCATCCATCACGGTTGGCGTGGCCGCGCCCGCACCCAACTCGGCGGCCAGTTCGTCAGCAGACATATCCACCGGCTTCGCCTCTGTGACGACAAAGCCCGCCGCGCGAAGTTGGGCGATGACGCTCTCGGTATGTGCGGCCAGAACCTTGCCGCTCTCCGAGCCGGGGGTTGCATTCATGATGGCCCAGGCTTTCTCACCTGCCTTGGAATCAGGCAGGAAGGTTGTGAACATGCCATCGGTGCGATAGGAAATGTCCCCGGCGGGCCCAACGTCGGGCTGAGCTTCAGACGCCGAAGCAGTGCCCTTGATTTCATCGAGCGTCTTCGGTTCCCAGTGCAGATCCAGTTCCACGCCGTTCTGCACCAGCTCCACGATGGAGATATAGCCCGACTCGGGGTAGCCGCCGCCCAGGTCGGCCAGGCCAAATGCCTGGACCTGCTCCCGCTCGCGGTCGCGCTCGGTGATGTACCAGTCGGCACCGCCCCGGAAGTAGTGCAACCGTGCCAGTGCCTTGCCGCCCTGTCCGTCCGTGTCGTAGGTCTTGGGCATGGCCTCAATGTTCCTGGCCATCTCCACCATCTTGTCGTAGAAGAACTGGGCCTCCTCACCGGCCATGCCCGCCTCGATGGCTTTGCGCTGGCCGCGCGGCATGTAGTCGGCGATCTGCCGCAGCGCGGCGCGCCCCTCAGCTTCCGTGGCCTTGGGCTTCTCAGGGGGATCCACCACAGGGGCCGCTGCCGGCGGGTCAGCAGGGGGTACGCCGGCGCCACCGACCGTCGTGTTCTCCACCAGCCAGTCCACCATCTCGCCCGCATCGTCGTCGCTCCACATGGGGGTGCGGCGCTCACCGTCCACCGGGGATACGAACGTGACGCGCTGGTTGCCGCTGGCGCCGACATAGACCATGGCCTTGCCGTCGCCGCCGATGAGTGCCCGGCCGATCACCTCGCCCGCGCGACGGATCGTCCCGACGATCATCTGGTACTGTTCGCCGCCGGTGTGCGGGTTGGCGTCATCGAAGATTCCGCTGGTGTCGCCCTTCTTCAGCACCTCAATGGCGCGCCGGAACTGCTCCGCGTTGCGGCGCTCCAGGTCAGCCTGCTCGATGTCCCCGCGCTCACGGTTGATGGGCTCGTTGGTCACCACCACGTCCAGGGCGACCTCCAGTTGCGCGATGGCCGCCGACACATCACCCGCGAAGTCCAGCACCGCGTCGGCTGGCAGCAGCGGCTGCGCCAGCGCTTTCACCGCATCGAGGAACGGCTGGTTGTCAATGTGCGGATAGAGCGCCTTCATCTTCGGATGGCGCAGCAGGTTGCGCGATCCGCTGTGGCGAATGCGCTTCGACAGGTAGTCGTTGATCAGGCGCGCGTCATGCGCGAAATCAGCGTAGTCATCCTCCTGCTGCGCCGTCAGGGTGGTGCCGCCCTTGCGGTTCACCGCGATGTCAATCAGCTCGCCCAGGATGCGCTGGGCGTCGGCCTTGGTCATGGTCGAGCGCGCCCAGCCGCTGGTGGTGTCAATCGCCAGCTCTTTGTCCGAGCGAATGAAGTCCCTGAAGTACTTCACCAGCTTCGCGGTCGCGGCGATGGCGTCCTTTGACTGGTTCAGGTACGCGCCGTCGGCGTCATCGAACAGCGGCATGGACGCATCGTCGCCATCAACAGGCACGCCATCCAGCACCGTCATCGTCACGTCCCAGCCCACCGTGAGACCCAGTTCCTTCGCGCGTTGGTCAATGGTCCTCGCTGACACGAACGGGCTGTAGCTGGACTCGCCCAGGCTGTGGAACACGTCTTCCTTGAACGCGGGCGTGGCGTCGGCAAACCGGTAGGCGGCATCCACTGCCGCCAGCGCGTCGGCCGCTGAATCGGGCGCCACGGCGGTCGGCTCGGGCTGGGCGGTTTCAGCCGGAAGCGAAATCATCGCCTTGCGCGCGCGCGCCAGCATGTCCGACCCGTTCTTTCCACGCAGAGGCATGAGCACACCCACCAGCTTGCCATGGTGGCGCACTCCCACCGAAACCTCGGGGCCTTCCGCAAAGAACTCGCAGCCCTTGTAGGTCTTGACGAAATAGGCCACGTACTTCGATTCCAGCCACACCCAGACGCTGCCATTTTCATTCGACAGCACCAGCGACTCGCGAGGGATGTACTCAATGGCGCGGCCCTGCTTGGCCTTGCGGTTGTCAACCACTCGCTCTTCGTAGTCGTAATGCGAGATGGGCTCCACCTTGGTGCCGCGACCCTTTGCAGCGGCCTCGATCTTCGCCACTGCCGCCTCGGGTACCCGGCGAATTAATGCGCTGCCGGTGTCCACAAAGTACTTGGCGATGGCGTTCTGCACCAGCGTCGGGCGCTGGGTGAAGTCCATCAGGTGTCCGTTGGACCAACCCGGCAAGATCTCATTGCCATCCGCGCCGCCCGTGGGCAAGATCAGCGTGTTGCTCTTGTTCAGCCCAAGCTGGACGGCCGTCGGCATCTTGAGGCGGCTCATGTCGAACGGCTTGTAGTTGGCCTGCTGCTCCGCCTCAGCCACGGCGCGGGCCGCGCGGTCTACGTCGGCCTTGGTCCACAGCGCGATGGACACTGATCCGTTGTCGGTAGACAGGTGCGCCAGCGGATTCTGATCCTTCAATGAAAAATCCGCCATGTTGCGGCTCAGGGTGCGAACCTCGGCGCCGGCCGCAGCAGCAGCCTCAATCTCCGCGTCCGTAGGGCTCGCGGGCCGCCCACCGTCGCTGGGCTCGGGGAATTCCAGGTTACCGGCGGCAATGGCTGCATCGGCGGCGGCCTGGGCTTCGGCCTCGGTCGGATAAGAGGGGCTGATTGGATTGCCGTTTGACGCGTGAGCAACTCGCGACCGCCCGTCGTCGTTCACCACCACAAGGGCAGGACCAACCTCGGCATTCAACAGCGCAGCCAGGTCAACGGGGCTGGATTCAAGGTCATCGACCATGCCATCGCGCCCGTATGTGGCCGTGCGACTCGTATTGCCCGTGACGTAAAAGCGCGTCCCAGTCGCGTTACCACCTTGATCACGTGCCACATGGATTTCCAGCTTGGCACCCGCCTTCATCAGAGGCATGCTCGCAGTATCGGAACTCCAGCCCAGTCCACGCAGCGCGGCCTTCACTGCTTCCACGCGAGACTCGACCATCGCGCCCCGCTCTTCTGCATTGTTCACATCTGCCGACGCTGACCCAACCGGCTTCGCCATGTCGCCCACCATGTTGTTCAGCGTGCCGGCCAGAGCGGCCGCCTTCTCGGTCAGGTTGTCCGGCACGCGCTCAACGCCATTGAGCACCCAGGTGACGGCCACCACGTTCGCGCCGGCGCCGACCTGGCGCACCTCCTGGGTGATGCCGTAGACGCTCCCCGCGAAGGCCTTGGACAGCGACACCCCGGAGCCCTTCCAATCCATCTCGCGCAGGGCATTGCGCACGTTCACCATGCGCTGCTGAAGCGCTGAATCAAGGGCGTCTTGCCACTTCAACACCAGCTTGTCATCGGCCACCACGGCGGCATAACCCCCATCGTCGGCGACGGCGGCGATGATGTCGGCGGCCATGCCGCACTCCGCCAGCACGGCGTCGCGGGCGGCGTTGCCCTCCACGGGCGCCGATTGGGCCGGGGGCTCGGCGGGCGCAGCCACTGCGGCCGGCGTCTCGACTTTCGCAGGCTCCACCCGATCCACGGTCCTCGCGCCCTCGGGCCCCGCCTCGGACACTGCCACCGCATAGCCGGCGGCCGTGAGGCGCTTCATGTGCTCCTGCAGCGTCCAGGCCGGGATGCCGACCATCGCCACGGGGCTGTACTTGCCCGCGCCGCGCCGGGTCAGCGTGAGATCCAGCACCTTTGCCACGAGCGCCGCGCTCTCGCCCAGCACCTCGTAGAAGTCCCCCATTCGGTACAGCAGCACGGCCTCGGGGTTTTGGGCCTTCAGGCGCAGGTACTCCAGCTCAAACGGCGACTTCGGCGTGATGGAGGGCTCGGCCGCCACCTTGGCGATCTCGATCTGGCGGGTAAGGTCAGCCAGCTCGGATTCCAGGCCGGCGATCTCGGTCTTGATGGCCTCGACCTGGGCGACGCGCTCCGCCGTCTTGGCGTTGGCGCGCAGAAAGGCAGCGCTGTTGCGCTCCACCAGGCGCATGATGCGGCGCGCGACCTCGCGGATGTTCAGCTCCTGGCCGCGTTCGGGCGCGACCACGATGGTCACGTCCTTCTTGTTGAGCATCCACTTCCAGGAGATCAGCTCGTCCATGGGCGTGAGCTTGGCCGGCGTGGTGTCGGGGTTGTGGAACCAGATGGAGATGGTCTGACCGTCGGTCATCTGGAACAGCACCATGACCTGCAGCACCCCGCGCGCGCGCACGGGGTCGCTGATCGTGACCTCCGTCGGCTTCACCTTGTCGCCGGCCGCCTCCATGACCTTCTTGAGCAGGTCCATCTTGATCGTCATGCGGCTGACCTGCACCACCAGGGCGTCCAGCACCGCCACGCTCTCGATGTCCGGGTCGCCCATGAGGTCCGTCATGGTGACGGCATCGAACATCAGGCCGGCGGCCCCATCCTCGCGGTGCAGGTCATACAGCAGGCGGTGCATCGGCACTCCGACCGGGTTCGCGTCCTCGTCCCATTGAACGATGTTGTCCATGACGGCAGTTCCTTCTTGTGGCAGGTTTTCAATGTTGAAGCGCACGGTGCAGTCGCCGTAGCGCAGCCACCACTTCAGTTGATCGGGGGTGCAGGCAACAATGGACCCCAGCCCATTCCACCCACGGTCATAGGAGCCCAGGTACGCGGCGCGGGCCTGCTCCTCGGTCATGAAGCCAGCCATGACCTTGTGTTCGTCGAACTCGCCGTCAGCGCGGCGTTGGTTGATGACCCACACACGGCGCGACTCTGGGAACGGTCCCACAAAGATGTCCACCGGGTCGCCATCGGCGCCGCGCGAGCCCACGATGTCCCCGTAGTGCGCGGCCATGCGGTTGCTCCAACGCGTGCCATCGGGCGCGGTGCCGCTGCGGTACGTGCCGTATGCGTTCTCGATCTTGATCACCAGCCCCAGGACCCGGACGGGCGGGCTCTTCTTGTAATTGTTGGCCAGAGCCTGCGCGTCGGTGGGCGGGCGGCGGAGGTTGTACCCGCTCGCGGCCTCATGCGCGGCGCCCATCAAATGGGCAAAGGTGTCATCGAGGATGGCGCGGGCGGGGTGTTGCACGGTCGTCTGTGGGTAAGTTACCCCGACGATTGTTTTCCCCACCCCCCTGCCGGCTGCTGGCCGTTTTCCCCTTTACACCTCGGGGACGAAGGGCTCCAGGTGGTGCAGGTCGTCGCGCGGGTTCAAGGCCAGCTTGCGCACATAAGGGGGGATGTTCACGTTGCTCAGCACGCTGACCACCTCGTAGACCAAGGCCGTGCCCAGACCCGGCGTGATGATCACCAGGTCGCTGGAATCCGCGATGAAGTGCCCTTCCTGACCTGGCCCGGCGGTGGACTCGATCTGGGCCTCTTGCGTGGCGGGCTGCAGCACACCATCGTCGCGCTCATTCATGTCATTGGGCTGATGCACGCCGCAGAACAGGCAGAAGCCCGGCCCGCGCTCAACGTAGTTGAACTCCGCCTCGTCTTCACTGCGCAGCACACCCATGCCCCCAAGGGTCGGGCTGCCGCCCATCTCGCTGGGCTGACCGGTCTCCGGGTCGGCCTCCACCCGCGTCACCACCTTGCGCCAGACTGAGCACGGCATGGTGTTGGGATGGCGCAGCACCACCTGGCGGGTGGCTGCGGAAACGGCGGTTGGGACGGTGTTCAGCATGATGACCTCAGCTCCTCAGTATGCGTCAGCCCAGCTTCGCCAACATGGTCTGCAACTGCTTCGGCGACAGCACGCCCATGGCGGCCAGGGTCTTGGCCTTTTGCACAAACTGCTTCTTGGCCGACTCCACGCTGCGTGGCGTCACCTTTCCCGCCGGCGCGGCGCGGGCGCGCTCCACCACGGCCGCGACGGCGCGCGCCTGAGCCAGCCGCTGGCGCTTCTCGCTGGTGGTTTCCACCTTGCTGCGCTTCCAGGTTTCCTGCGCGCGCTGCTGTTCGGCAATCTGCTCGGCTTGCTTCTTTGAAAGAACCTTTGGCCGTTTGTCCAGGTTCTCACGGGCGTTCTCGATCATTCGCGCAATCTGCTGCTTGATGATCGGCATCGAGAGTTGCTGCATCACGCGCAGGATGTGCTTGCAGGCGACCCCGCGCAGGTTCGGATTGCGGATCTTCGGAAAGCCCGTCTCATCCCGGCCTGAGTTGTACTTTCCCACCGTGGCGATGTAGCGGTACCAGTAGGTGTGCCGGCCGCAGTCGCAGTCGAACTTCAGCGCGCCGGACACCACCGGTTTCACCAGGTCCGCCGCCGGCCCAGGGCTGGACACGGCCGCGCTGAAGGTCAGGAACTCCACGTGCACGTGGTGCCGCGCCACGTCGCTCTTCGGGCCGGCGTTGGTGATGAAGTGCACCCGCCCGCCGATGGACTGCATGGGCACGGCTGTCTTGATCTCGCGGTTCGCTCGCTCGCGGTCTTCAGGCAGCGACAGGTCGATGATGGCCTTGGCGGTGATGCCCCCGCGAAACCGCTTGCCCAGGAGCTGGACGTTCTGGCGGAAGGTCCGCAGGTCTTCGTGCGTGATGGCGTGCAGATGCCCGCCCATCGTGGTGGTCAGCAGACGGCCCGCGTCGTACTCGCCACCCACCTCGGTGGGGTTCAGGATGCGCGCGGCGCGCTGGCGGTTGGCAAGCTCACCAAGGTAGCGGCCGGCCGCCTCGCGGTTCGCGCCCCGGTAGTTCGTCAGCACCCGCGCCAGCGGATTAGAGGAAGGTTTGCTTGCCATAGCCCGCCTGCTGCTTCATCACCCTGAGCTGCGCCTCGGTCGGCAGGACCAACAGACGCTCGGATAGCTCCAGCTCAGGGCTGTCCAGGCCAGCCGCAGCCTGCACTACCAGCGACTCGGTACGCCGGCCGTAGACCCGCTGCGACACCAGGGTGAGGTCAAAGCGTTCATCGGGCAGGGTCTGGTAGCGCACGGCGTCGCTCCAGGCCGTCGCGCGCAGGGAGAAGTCGCGCACGGCTTTGAACAGCAGGTTCCTGGCAAAGACCTCGATGGCCATCGTGTGTGCGCTCAAGCGGTCACGAGCATGTCCAGACGGGGCGTCCAGAGCTGGCGGCTGCGGCACACCGCGCCCAAGGTGTTCGGCGTGAACCGCCACGACTCGGCAAGGCCCAGCGAGGCTCCGAAGGCCGCGCTGCAGTTGAACCGGCCTTCGCCAGGGTCCATGGGGTCCAGGATGAACCGCAGGTTGCCAGGCAGGTCGTACTTCGTCTTTCGATCTGCGTGAAACTGAAACCACTCGCGGCTGGCCGCCTCCAGCCAGAACGGTAGCGGGAACAGGTCCCAGTTCCCGTTGCTGAAGTCAATGTCCTTGAACCTGACCCCGCCGTCGATCAGGCTGCTGGAGCCGGCCGCGCCATCGGAGAACACCGCTTCACAGTGGCTGTACGGGCCGTTGTCCCAGAAGCGCACCGCCTTGTTGAACAGGCCTTGCACCCCGGGCCGGGTGCCGGTGTAGAAGGCGCCGTAGAAGCCCCTGGGCAGGCCATCGGGCAGCTTACGCGTCATAGCGCTCGCCCGGCAGGATGTCGGGGTTCAGGATCGCTGCGCGCTCCTCCAGCGAGAGTCGGAATGCAGCCGGGATGCCGGGCTGCAACAGCAAGCCGGTGAAGTTTGCCGCCTCGGTCAGCGCCAGGTCCACAAACGCCGAGGCGTTGATGCGGTTCAGGCCCGTGGTGATCAGGAGCTGCAGTGCCGTGCGCTCCTCGTCATCCTCCACCAACGTGGCGGCATAGCTGTCCTTGCTCAGGAACAGCGTCATTGCGTCGTACTTGGTCGAGATGCCGTCGGCGGTCTTGGGGAAGCGATTCTGGAAGGCTCGCTTGGTGAGGGGGAGCGACGCGGGCGCAGCGCCCACGATCTGCAGCTCCATGCCAACGCGGCCCTCAACCCATCGTTGCCCGTCCAGCAGCACAGCCGCCCCGCCCTGCTGGAGCGTCGAATACTCGAACTCAACGCCGGCCTGATTGCGAAGGGTAGGCATCAGAAGCCTCCCAGGGCGACGACGCGGCTGTTGATCCAGCCCTTTTGGCCGGGCGGATCATTCGCGGATTGGTCAAAGCTCTTGGCGGTGCTGCCATAGGTCGTGGCGTGCACGCCTTTGGTCTTGATCATCAGGGGCTGGCCGACGCTGGCGGTGTCGTTCGACACACCCAGCAGGATTGTGGGGCGCAGCTTGACCACGAGCACAGCCGTGCCTGTTGCCGAGCCTGGGCCCGCCGCTCCGCCTGTAGCGCTGTCGTGACAGAAGTACCCGCCCTTGATGAACTTGAACTTCGCGTTGCCCAGGGTCACCGCGTTCAGGTACGTCTGTACGAACGTCTTGTCGAGGCGGAACGAGTTGATCTGGCCGTTGCCGATGACATGGATGATGTTGAGCGACGGCTCGATCCCGATAGACAAGTCAGTAGCCGACACGGAGAGGGAAGTGCCGCTGAAGCACGGTGCGGTGTCGACGACGCCAGCGTTGCTGATGGTGAACAGTGCCAGGTCAGCCGATCCGCCGACACCAGCCGTGCAGCCCCCATACACCACATCATCGACCACCATGCAGGCCGACAGCACGCCACTATCGCCTCCATTGAAGTTAAGGATGGAGGATACCGTGTTCGAGCCGCCACCATTTTGAATCCAGGCGAGCTTGAACTCATAGCCAGCACCCGGTACGCAGACGAGCGCCAACCCAGTAGATAGCCGCAAGAGCTTCGCTGGACGGTTATTGGTGTTCGTGGTGAGCTGCTTCGGATAGGTCGCCTTCGCCACGCCCACCGAGCTGGTGTACAGGATGTTCCACGGGCCGGGCGTCGTGTCCGATCCGACGATCACAAAGTCGCCGTCGGTATCAGCCAGTAGCTTGAAGCGGGCGCCGCCTGCTGATGCGACCGCGCTCAAGGTAGCCTGAGCCTTCACGATGGATCCGTCATCACCCACAACACCATAGGAGCCAGCGTTGGAGACCAGGGAGGCCACCCAGCAGATCGGGCCGCCCACGTCCCCGGACCGGGCCACACGCAGCTCGCCCACGGTCTGCGAACCGTAGGTCCAGAGCGTCACCACGACACCACGAACGGTCCCGTCGGAATTGAACCTCAGCAGTTGCACGCCCGTGGGGTTCTGGTAGACGAACATCCAGCCGCCGTCGCTGATGGCCAGGGGCGCGTAGTTGGTGCGCGAGTAGCACCGGGTGTTGTACAGCTTTCGCTGGTCGTCGTTCAGCTCGTCCTGCATGGCCAGCGACAAGGACTCGATGGAGATCGCATTGCTCGTCACCGAGCCTGTCGCGCTCACAAAGCTGATCGTGTCGGTTGCCACCATCAGGAAGCCGCCGTTGTTGGTCTCCTGAAGGTAATAGACGTTGGAGCCCACAGACGCGCCCGCCAGAACGGTCAGCGTGGGGCCCAGGAGGCGCCAGTAGCCGGTCGAACCCTTGCGGTAGCCCAATGCGATGTTCCCGTTGCTCAGAACGGTCGCGCAGATGTTGCCCATCGTGGCCGCTTGCACACCCTCAATGACGTTGCGCGCCAGCAGCCCGCCAGCCGAGCTGTACCGGGAGGCGATCAGCTTGTAGTTCGTGGCGTCGTTGGAAGCGGCAAACACCACAAAATCGCCGTCCGGCATGTCCAGGCGGAGGCCGCTGCAGGCGTCCGGGCTCGCTTGATCGGTGGCGAACAGGGCCGTCGCCGGCCCGGCCGTCAGGGCTGCGCTGGAAATCATGCCGTTCAGGTTGCAGGTCACGAACTGCTTGGTGTCGAGAAACACCAGGTCTTGAGGCACGAACTGCTCGTCCGCCGTGACAGTGACCTCGCCGTGCTCGGGGTTCTTGACTACCGCCCCGCCGTTGTCAATGAGTCGCATGCTCAGCCCTCCCCGTGGACAGGATCACCAATGAACCCGCGCGCGTGCGCGGTTACCGCGCGGTCACTCCAGACCGCCAGTGTTTCGGCCGTGGCCCCGTGGACGTTGCCGATGGGCTCGCCGGTGAGCCGATACAGCCCACCACCACCCACCAGCTTGTCAACCGGCGCGTCAATCTGGTCCTGCGGGGCATAGTCCGCCACGTTGGCCGAGTCGATAAGCGCCACCTTGATCTGGGCACCGAGGCCGGTCTGGTTGATCACCGTGAGGTTGAAGGTCCCGCACTTGCCCACCGCGCAGGTGAACAGCGGATTCCACTGGTTGGGGATGACGACGATGGCGCCGAGGCGTCCTGATGGCATGGTGTGTCCTTACTGCTGGCCCAGGTAGAGCTGGCGATGTCGAGGAATGAGGTATTGGGGATGCGGGTTAGCGGCTGCCTCATGGGCAGCCACGAGCTGGGCCGCGTGTGACAGGTTCGCGTCGATGACCACGGTCACAGAGCCGTAGGGAACGCGCACGAGCTGGAGCTTGAAGGTCGCCAGGTAGTCCAGCATGTTGCGCTGGGCGAAGGCCGTGGCCTGGGCCCAGAGCGCGAACAGCACGCCCCCGGCGTTCGGATTGCCCGCCCAAAAGCCCACCTCTGTCACGCTGTAGGGGTTCGGCGAGCCCGTCCAGGCCGGCGCGAACACGTCAATGCGCATCATGGCCGACGGCAGCACATAGCCTGCCGAGATCGCGTGCAGCTCTTTCGGAGCCACCAGGGCCACGCGGTCATAGTCCGGCGAGCCGTCCGCAGTGTTCAGCGTGTAGGCGGAAGTGCCAAATTGCACATGGGTAATCGCCAGGTCCAGCCCCGCGCCATCCGCCGCGATGGCGGCGGCGAGTCCGGCGTTCGTGATGATGGGCGCGATGGGGGTGGGCATGCGACGATTCTGGAAGCCGTCCCCGTCGCGTCAGCCGGGCTTTTTCCCGCTCAGATCGGGGTCAGATCGTGGTCAGCCCGTTCAGCTCCGCCATGAAATCGACCGTGCGCTGATAGCCCCGCTGGCGGCCGGCGAACAGGCAGGCGGCCAGCACCGCCACCTGGGCATTGCTCGCGTCCGGATGGATCTTGAACTTGATCCCACCTTCGTCCATTCCATCCCGCTCGATGCGGGAATCCGGGTTGGCGCGTGCCGCGTCGCCCTGGAGGTTCAGCAGCTTGAGCGCCTGGAGGTCGTAGAACGCCAGAATGGCGTCGCGGGTCTCCTCTTCGATGAACAGCCCATCAAACGCCGCATCCCGCTGCTGGTTCGTTATTTTGAGGAACCCGTCGCGCGGGCCGCCCTCGTACTCCTTGGCAATCTTGACGATGGCCAGCACATCCGTGCCCGGGTCATAGGCGCCGTACAGGGTAGCGGGCTCGCCCGCGTAGCCAGCGATATTGATCCGCATCAGAACGGTCTGCCCCATCAGAACTCTCCCACCTGCTGAACATCCGGCACGACTCCCGGCGGGATGTCATCGGGGTCCGGCTTGACATCCGGCCACGCATAGATGTCCGCCTGCTGCACCACCAGGTAGCCGTCCGGATCATCCACCGTGCCTGAGCCCTGTCCGTCACCCTCCACGTCCCCGGCTCGTGGGTGGGTGAGCATGGGCACCGTGGCCCGCAAGTTGAAGTCCACCGTAAGCACCGTGAGGTTCTTCTGCTCGCCGGGCATGTTGATGCCCGACACCTCCGGCATTTCCACCGACACCGGCCAGGCCGTGTCGATGCCCGCGAGGGGGAAGCTGGAATAGAACCGGCGCCTCTCCGTGGCAGAGGCATAGAGCTGCAACTGCATGGCGATGGACCGCGCCGTGGCCTCGTCGGCCGCCGCCACGGCAACCTGCACCCGCACCTCGGAGACCACGGCGCGCATCTTGAACACGCGTTCCTTGGGGTCCCCTGGGATCATCACATCCATGGGATCGGCGGCCTGGCGCGTGTAGTCGGGCTGGGCCGGCATGTAGTCCTTGGAGGCGGCTGCGATCATGATCGGCAGATAAGGCGTGGCGCGCGCGGCCTGGGAGGTGTCGTTCTTTCGCCAGCTCGCAAGCATGTCCTCCACCTGATCCACCATGCGCCCGGGCGCCCACACCGCCGACTTGGCGAAGGGGCGCGCGGCGTACTCGGCCATGGCCGGGGTGTCTGCGATCAGCATCCCGTGGAAGGCCTGCAGGTACCGCCCGAAAGCGGCCTTGATCGGGTCCGTGAAGTTCGCCATGGTCAGCGGCGAAAGTTGTACTTGCGTTCAGCGAACTCGGACTCGGCCGTGCGCGGAACCGGCGGATCCGGCAAACGATCCAACCGCACCAAGTCCATGTCCCTGAACTTGGTCCACTGGTCCAGATCGGCGGCCAGCACGAGCGTGGGCGCGACACGCACGTCTTCTGTGATCAGCCCATCGAGCACAGCCGTGCGGCTCTTGCCGCTGGCGCTGGCCAGGCGCTCCACCAGCAAGTCGCGTTCATTGGAGATCCGCTCCAGCGTGTCCAGGGCGCGCTCGTGCTGGGCGTGCAGGCTGTCGAAAAGCTGCACCATCTCAGCCTGCTCGACAGCCGCGTGCTCGATCACCTGATCCAGCAGCGCAGCCATCTCCGGGCCAATGCTGTCCAGCACCAGCTTGTGGCCCCGGTTCGTGCTGTAGTTCGGCTCGTACACGTAGTCGAAGCCATGGAAGGCGCGCGGGATGTACGGCGTGGTGTTGGGCACGGCGTCAATCGCGCTGGAAAAGCCGCCGGCCTTGGACTTGTAGAGGCCCTCGGCGATGTGCCCGGCCTCGGTGTCCAGGAACTCCTCGCGGTGAGTGATGGTGCCGTCCGGCGTGGCGCTCAGCTCCACGGTGCGCACGGCCATGGGCAGGGACACGGCCTTGCCCGACTCCTTGTCGATGCCGCCCTCAACGGTCGCCATGCCGAATTTCACGCGCGGCCAGTGGCCGAAGTAGCCCAGCATGTCGCCGTGCTTGACCTTCTCCTGCACGTCCGATCCGTTGATCATCTTGGCGAGAAGGGCGGTGTCAAAGTTGCGGTCACGGCCACGGAACTTGCGCCCGCGCTCGTGCACGTTGTAGGTGATGGGGTCAGTGACCAAAGGCATGTTGGTTCTCCAGTCGTTCTGGGTCTATGCGCATCTTGCCGCTCATGGGGCGGCGACTGCGTTCAGGAATTCCGGTTTGGTCAAAAGGTAGCTGCGCACCTCGCAGCCTCGCAAGACCTCTTCGATGTGGCGATTCCCACTGCCGCTCCCTACACGTGCAGAACTCAGCGCGGGGAAGCCAACCAGATCAGCAGATTGAGTGTCTGCAACACCGCCACCGGTCACCGCCACCCGCATCACCCCCGATGCGCGGTTGAACCCCAGCGCGTACTTGCGCAGCTTGCCCGGCGTGCCCGCTGGGCGCACGAGATACGTCTGCGCAGACCCATTCCACGCCTCGAAGACAAACGATCCGTCTGACGCCTGATAGATGTGGATGTACGAGCCGCCAGCGCCATCAACGCGAAAGATGGTCGAGTAAGCGGGAGGCGTGAGGCTTTGTGGTTCGCGCGCCTTCACGATGACTGTCCAGGCGTCCCCCCCCATTCCCAAAGCGGCCAGGTCTGCGCCCGCAATGTATTCCGCTGCGGCGCTGCTGGGTGCGTTGCCGGGCACATAGGGGCGCATCGGACCCGGGGCGAAGTTCGCACCCCAAGCGTACAAGCCACTACCTACAGGGATGGTCGAGAAGACCGCACCATCACCCGTCGTCAGTTCAAAGCTGAATCCAGCGTTGACGCCGGCCTGAAGAGTTCCCGTCAGGCCGATCCGGATGTGGTTGTGAACCCGCTCGATGTAGGGGGTGAACCCCACAGCCGTTTGCCCGATAGTCAAAGTCGGCAGGTGAAACCACACGCGGTGATCGCCCGTAGAGTCGTAGAGGTTGGCCACCGCCCAGACCACCTCGTCTGGCATCAAATGAACACTGCCGCTGAAGACGCCAGGCGCCGCAATGACTTGACCCAGTTGGTAGCATTGATGCGGATCAACACCAGAGATCACCGATACAAACTTGCGCGAGCCGGTCCCACCCATCGGATCTGCGGCTGTGTTGGTTGGAGCCACTTGATAATGGGTCCACACGCTACCGTTGTTCAGCTCGTCCTGCGACTTGTTCAGAAGATTGGGCGTCAAGCCAGATACACCCAAGCCCAAGTTCACGCCGTTGATGTCAAAGACGAACCTCGGCTCATCCTCGTCGACCGGCACAAGGTCACCAAAGGGCGCTGAGTTCACGACTGCCGATGGACCAATGTTCTCGTTGTCAATGATCGTTCCCAGCGGAGCTTCGCCGCATTGAAGGGTTCCAAAGAAGTGACCTGTACCGTCTTCCGTACCGCTCAGGACGGCATCTACCAGCGTGGTGCTTGCCTGTGTGGTCGTGCCTTCGACCTCGACCCCAAATAGTCCATCGCCATAGTTGAATCGTCCTTTGAGCGTACCCGCCAGCATGTTGCATTCACCAGTCTGCACGTTCACTTGGACAGATGCGACAGAAACTGCACCGGGGAACTGGAGAACGTCGAAAGTGACGATCTTGTCTGTCCTGCCACCGTCGCGAAAGAAGAACCTGTAGCCCAAAGTAACGCCAGCCACCACGCCCGCGAAGCCCGCCAGCTCCACATAGCTGTAGGTGTACCGCCCCCCCAGATGCTCCGTCAATTTCGACATTCTCTTACCGGTGGGCCCGTAGACATCCGAGAGGGTCAACAGCGCAAGTGCATCGGTGGTCCACCCTCCAGACGATGGCGTTGACCCGAAGTTGACGAGGTTCCGCCGGGGCCAGTTGGTGGTGGTGCCTTCAATGAACGGCTCGCTCTCCGTGGTTCCCTTCTTGATGTGAACCCTGTCGATGCGCACTGTGCGCGCAACGCCGTCACGGGTGACGAGATAGACGCGGCACTGCGTATCGGTGGTGAGCCCATTCACCGCTTGGGTCGTCATCTTGTATCGACGCCACCCGGCAGACAGGTGAAGAATATCCTCATGCGACCACTGCGCGGTGCTCGGCATGCCGAGGAACTGGATATTGAAGTTGGCAGGCGCGGCCGACCACACGTCGAGCATGATCGTCAGCCTGTCGCCGTTCTCGATGGTGATGGTCGTATCTAGATAGACGCGAGCATTCAGTGCAGCGGCAAACGCAACTTCATCGACCGCAACAACCCCATCAAAGGGATTGGCCTCGACGTTAGACGTGACTGTAGCGTCGACCGCATACCAATCCCCAATGCTGCGAGGAAACTGACAGTGGTTTGTTCTGCTGATTCCGACCGCTCCAGTGATGCGTCGGGCTGTTCGCCCGCCACCACCCACAAAGGCCAATGGAGCTGGCACGCCGCCACTCTCCACGAAGTTGATGTTTTGTGCCGCCGGCCCACCCACGTAGTAGCCGTTGGTCTGCCCAGTGAATGATTGGAAGTTCGCCCCCGCGTACATCCCCGATGCCATCGCCAGGCGCTGCTCCATGCGCGTGAGCATGGCGAACTCCAGCACGATGCGCGCTGGCACCACGGACCGCAGCGCGGGCACGGTGGCCAGCACGTCATCGCCCGTCGTGTTCGCTGACTCGATGGCCACGCGCACGCGGCTGGTGGTGAAGCGGTCGGCGTGCACGATGGTGGACAGGTTGTCCGGGTAGGTGGCTGTCTTGAGCTGGTGGAGCTGCTCGACGGTCCAGCCATTCGGCCAGAGGAGCTGCAGGTAGGTGCGCAGCATGTGCAGCCCGCGCTTGGGGTTGCGCGCCCGCCACGACCGGAAGAGGTAGCGCATGGCCGACTCGTCCGGGCGGCGGTAGAGGGCGAGCCCCTCGTTCTTCACCGCGCGCTCGACCTGGGCGAACGGCCCCAGATGGGGCGTGCCGGCGGTGTTCGTCACCCGCTCGGCCGCGCGGACGAACTCGGTGAACATCTCGATGAACAGCGCCTTCAGCTCGGCTTCGATCTGGTCCGCCTCGTGGCTTGCGCGCAGCGGCGCCAGGTCAACCGAATCCTGCTGGGTGATCGGGTCGTTCCGGTGCTGGGTCATCACTGGTTCCACAGTCCGCCGTTGTGGTCGGCGTATTCGAGATTGACCTCAAGGCTGTCGTTGGCGATGTGAACGAACTGCTCGGGCAGCGGTGCGCCCAAGGTGCTGATCACCACCTCGAAGTCACTCAGCTCGTCCTGGAACGCGGGAATATCCTTCTTCAGGAGCTTGCTGATGGACTGCACACGCAGGGGGTTGCTCATGCCCACGGACACCAGCGGCGCGCCCATGTCGTAGGCGGCCAGGATGGCGCCCCTGATCTGGGCCTCCACCGTGGCCGGATCGTGCACGACCGAGATGCGCCCGTTGATTGCGACGCTGACCGCGTACTCGTCCGCATCCACAAACACCACCCTGTAGCTGTCGTCCGCGCGGGCCACCAGCTCGCGCACGCGCGCCTGGAAGGCCTCAGTGGTCATGCCGGTGACCACGCCTGAGACGAACAGCCGGTTGATGCTGTCGAGGCTGGCACCCCGGACCTCCTCCTCGATCTGCTCGTTCCAGACACTCAGGAACTGGATCCCGGTGAGGTAGCGGCGTAGCAGGAAGTCGAACTCGCCCAGGTAGACCGCGTTGTGGTCGTAGATGGCGGGGTAGCGGGCCATGACGCGCAGGTCCGCCGGCGTGGGCGGCGCCGCGCCGGTGTCCAGCACCTCCGCCAGCGCCAGCGTCTGCTTGCCGTCGGCCACCGTCAGGACGTACTCGAAGCCGAACGGCGCGCCGGCGGCCAGGTCATCAATCTTTCCTTCGCAGTCGACAATGCGCAGCTCGAACTCGTCGCCCGACTGGACGCCATAGCCCACCACATCCGTCGCGCCCATGCACACGTGAAGGCTGCGGCGCTCGTCTGTTTCAACCTGAAAGGCGAATGCGCCAGGGCTCACATTGAACCAGTCCGGCGCATAGGTGAACTCCTGCGCGCCCATCCAGACGGCCAGGCTGGCGAGGAACGTGTCCGTGGCGGCCGTCGGGACTTCGATTCGGTAGTACGGCGTGGGCACCACCACCGTGTGGTCCACTGTGCGCGTGCTTTTCTGGGTGGCCAGAACATTGACCGTCGCGCCGGCCGCGATGGTCACGTCCGAATCCACCATGAAGATACGGCCCTTGGGGTCAATGAGGCGGCGCCCGGCGGCCACGGTGAAGGGCGATGCATCACCATTGGTCACGGACAGGCGCACGCGGCAGGACCGCGCCAACGGCAAGATACCTTTCAGGGTGGCGTCGGCCAACACCGTGCTGTCCCTGGCCTTGGTGAAGGGCTCAAACTGGGCGACCTCGACCTGCTCCGCGACCATCGCCAGCATGGCGGCCTGGGCCTTGATCTGGGCCAGCACGCGCGGATCGCCCACCTGCACGAGTTGGGCCACCAACGGATAGGACGAAAGCGACGCAAGCGCCGCCGCTTCGATCTCGCGGGCCGTCGGCGCGGTCATTGCGCACCTCCGGGCACGGTCACCAGCTCGCCAGCCACCTCGAAGACCACCACCTTGCGGTCCAGTCCCGCGTCATAGGTGTAGAGGTTGATAGCGCCCGCGCCCACGCGCTGGGCCAGCGGCACGTCCTGTCGGCACTTGCTGATCAGGTCGTCGGCGTACCCGGCGGTCATGGGCGAGTGCAGGATCTGCTTGACGTCCGAGCCGTAGCCCTGGCCCAGGTAGCCATTGGGCGGGCAGCCCAGCCAATGGCCGACCATCTTGGACAGGTCGGCGGAGGTGATGGGGGCGGTGGTTTGCATACCGCCAATGGTCGCGCGCGCGCGCGCGCGGGCGCGTTAGGCTTTTCCGAACGGGAAAACGCCACGGGGGCGGCGTCCTGCCGGCGCGATCATGGCGCCGTACCGTGGAGCAGCCTGGTAGCTCGTTGGGCTCATAACCCAAAGGTCGCAAGTTCAAATCTTGCCGGTGCATCCATCCCGCCGGGATTCCGGCAAACCGAGGACTTCGCCCATGAAAAACCGCATCCTGCTCGCCTGCGCCACCCTGGCCCTGGCCTTCGCTGCATCCGCCTCTGCCCACGCCGCCGATCCCCCTGAACTGCGCGCTGCGCCCTTCGCCAGCCAATCCGCAGCCCCGGCCGCGCCCGCGCTGGCCACGGCCGCCGAGCGCCCCGCCCTGTCGATCAAGGCCTGCAGCACGCTGTTGCGCCTGCACGTCAAGACGCCTGACGTGGTGACGGCGAACTATGTGGCCCGCGCCTGCACCGGCAACCTGCACCAGACGGCCCAGCTCAAGGCCGATCCCGGCAGCGGCGACCAGACCGCCACGGCGCCCGGCGCGCGCTACCGAACGTAGAAGCTCATCGCTGTCACACGAAAGCCCGCCCTGTGCGGGCTTTTCTATTCCAGCGCGGGCAATCGCAACGGCGGCGGCGCAAAACCCAGTTCAATGGGGTCTCGCGAGGCGATCAGGCGCGCCTGCGCTTCTGAGACACGCCCCCAGAAAAACCGCAGCGTGGGCTCACTCAACACTGCCTGCGGGAAGTAGGCGGCCATGTTGGCGTCAGGATTCATGGCCTTTGCCTTCATCAGGATCTCGCGAGTCTTAACCAAGTTGCCGCCATCGGCATAGGGTCCAAAACTCTGGCAGTGCTCATCTCCATAGGCTTGGTGCACAGTCAAGGTGCGGCCGTGCGCAAGAGCGTTGCGAATCTCGAACACAGCCCGAACAGCCGCCAGAAGTTCAGGGCCCAGAACGACATCCAACTTCTCCTCGTGCAGCCTCCTCCACAGCTTTTCCAAGGGCGCAAAGGTGGCGGTCCCCAGATTGTCGATCTCGTCCTCAATGAACCTGCGCATTGCGGCATGCAAACGCTCCAATGGCGTGGACTCCCTCGGCTCGGGCTTCAGGAGCTTCAACTGCTCCGGGGTCATCGTATGCACAGGATGGATGGCGGTGCCTGACATCGCGGCAAGGCGCATGCTGATCATGCTGGCCAGGAATCCCTCCATGTGGCCCGCCAGTATCAGGTAGCCGCTCTGGTACAGGCCCCGCTGTGCGGCTGACCCGTATTCGTCAAGTCGGCGCCAGGATTCCAGGAAGAACTGGACGCCCGCATCGGTCGTTCTCAGTGAATACACGATGGCCTCGTCGGTCATCTCAACATCAGCTTGCAAGCCCATCGGTTCAGTCCTCCTGCGTCGATCTTCGCATAGACGAGGCCCCTTGTTCATTTAATTGCATCCATATACAATTAATGAACTGATCCGGAAAACAGCCAGAGGTCCCAACCTTCGGCGGCGTTTTCATCACAGCTTCCACCATGGCCTCGCGCGCGGGTTCATGGCGGGAATTGTCCCGAAACTAGAGGTAAAACATGAACGCTTCGCAGCCCAAGGGCTACCTGACGAAGCGCGTAGGTGCCAACCGTGGCACCCCGCGCCTGTACTTCGAGACTCGCCAGCTCGACACCGCCGGCTTCAAGCCCGGCACCCGCTACACCGTCGATGTCACCCAGGACGCGGTGACCCTGAAGGCGGACGCCAACGGCACGTTCACCGTGTCGCGCAAGGCCAGCGGCGGCGCCGATGTCCCCGTCATCGACCTGAACTCCATGAGCACGCTGGCGCCGTTCGCCGGCATGGAGGCGGTGAAGGTCGTCTTCGGCGACAACCAGATCCAGATCAGCCAGCTCGCGTCCGAGAAAGCCGCTGCCAGCCGGTTGCAGCGCCTGCAGCGCGGTGTGGCCACCGCAGCCCTCACCGTGGCGGGCCTGGCCTTCGGCGCGGGCATTCTGGACCACTCCGCCCACGCTGGCCTGCTGTCCGCCGGGCTGGAGGCCAAGACCGTGATGGTCAACGAGATCGACGCCGACCTGCTGGAGCACGCCGGTGGCGCCAACCCGGTCATCCAGCCCGACACCCTGCGCATCGCCGCCCCCATGCAGGAGGCCATCCAGGACGACGAGCTGATGGCACGCGTGCCGCGCGCGGACGTGCTGGTGGCGGGCATCCCCTGCAGCGGCGCATCCCGCGCGGGCAAGTCCAAGCACGGGATCAGCATGATGGAGCACCACCCGGAGGTGGGACACCTCGCCCATGCCTTCCTGACGTTCGTCCAGCGCGTGCAGCCCGGCGTGGTGCTGCTGGAGAACGTGCCCGAGTACGCGGCCAGTGCGTCGGCTGCGATCATCCGCCAGCAGCTCCGCGACATGGGCTACACGACCCATGAGGTGGTGCTGAACGCGCAGGACTTCGGCTCGCTTGAGGCGCGGGTGCGCTGGTTCATGGTGGCCGCCACAAAGGGCGTGACGGTGGACCTCGACGGCCTGGCCCCGACCGTGCGCCCGGTGCGTACCGTTGCCGAGGTGCTGGACAGCCACGACGGCCACCGGTGGGGCACGTTCGACTACCTGAAGGCCAAGGCCGTGACCGACAAAGCCGCCGGCAAGGGCTTCCAGATGCAGATCGTCACCCCGAAGGACTCCAAGGTTCCCACGCTGCGCAAGGGCTACCACAAGGGCGGCAGCACCGACCCGCTGCTGCAGCACCCGACCGACCCGGACCAGCTCAGGCTGTTCTCCGGCGACGAGCACGCGCGTATCAAGGGCGTGGATCCTGAGCTGGTGCGCGGCCTGTCCAACACCGACAAGCACATCGCGCTGGGTCAAGGCGTGGCCCCCGGCATGGTGATCGCCCTGATGCACCGCGTGGGCGAGTGCCTCCAGCGCGCGGCAACGGCCGCCGCAGCCACCACCGCAGGCTACCGGCTGGACCGGGCCGTGGGCTGAGCGGGAGCGCGCCATGACACCCTCCGCGATCACCGACTTGATCAGCCGTGGCGCCGTCTTTGTGGTCAACCACAGCGGCGGCAAGGACAGCCAGGCCATGTTCATCCACCTGCTGGGCATCGTGCCCAAGGAGCAGCTTCTGGTGGTGCACGCCGTGCTCCCGGAAGTCGAATGGGACGGCATCGAGGAGCACATCGAGGCGACGACCATGGGCGTGCCGGTGCTCAAGTGCCGGGCCCGGCGCACGCTGCTGCAGATGATCGCCGAGCGCGGCATGTTCCCCAGCCCCAGCCAGCGCCAGTGCACAAGCGACCTGAAGCGCGGACCCATCGAGCGCACGATCCGCCGGTTCGTGGAGGATCGTGTCGCTGACTTCATCGGAGTTCCGCGCGGCTCCAACACACGGGACATGGGCGGCCGCCAGTCAGCCCTAGCCGCCGGTTGCGGCCTGATCGTCAACTGCATGGGTATGCGCGCGCAGGAAAGCAGCTCACGGTCCAAGCTGACGCCCTTCAAGCTGAACGCGGGCAACAGCAAGGCCGGCCGCGAGTGGTACGACTGGCTACCCATCCATGACTGGGACGTGAACACCGTGTTCGCCACCATCGCCGGGTTCGGCCAGAAGCCCCATTGGGCCTACGCCGCTGGCATGAGCCGCCTGTCCTGCTGCTTCTGCATCATGAGCAACAAGGCGGACCTGACCACGGCCGCGCGGCTGAACCCCGAGCTGTACCGAAAGTACGTGGAGCTGGAGCGGTCCACCGGCCAGGTGATGCTGATGCCCGACAAGAAGCATGGCCGCCGGACGCTGGAGCAGGTCACCGGGGTGCTGGCATGAGCAAAGCAGCCAAACACCTCGACCTGACCCGGTTCGTGGATGTCACCCTCATGGACGACGGCCCGCGCTGGCGCGTGGGCGGCGGCGACCTCCGCGCGAGGCAAGCCGGGCGTCAGATCGGCGTGATCAGGCTAAAGCACGTCCCCGGCGCATACGGCGTGCTCATGCATCTGGACAGCGGCAAGCAAGACGTGTTCGACCCGACGCAGCTTTTCCCCACCTCTTGACGTTTTATTGTTTCCATATACAATTAAATGCATGGACACCAACAGGAACGGAAACACGATGAGCACCCCCACCTTCAAGCACTTCGGCACGGCCGCCGATACCCTGGCCTACGTCTTCTCGGAACTGCTCGCCACGCTGCGCGACGACCTCAACAGCATGGAAAAGGACGAGCCCCAGATGTACACGGACGAAGACCGGGAAGACATGAGGGCACGGATCGCCGACATCGAAACCCTGGAGCGGCTGGTCCAAGTCCCGCCCTCTGCCCCTGCGCCCGTGGCATCGAGCGTGACAACCTGACAGCACCAGCCTGAGCCCGGCGTGCCGGGTTCATACGGGGATTGTCCCGACAAGGAAGAACACCATGCACAAGAACCTCACCGCCACTGTCCACCTGGGCACCACGCGCCTGACCGCGATCAAGGACGCCATGGTCGCGCGCACCGGCACCGCGTCCACCGTGGTCCTGGAACCCGTCATCCATGAGCGCGTATTCGACCCCGTGACCAAGATCGTCGGGCCTGCTCAGGAGGTCATGCAACTGATCGGTGAGCTGGCGGCCCACGGCGAGGATTGCCTGCAGTCCTGCACCCGCACAGCAGCGACCGCAGCCGAGAAACCCATCAAGCGCGCCGCTCGCCCGCGAGCCACCGGACGCGGCCGTGACATGGGCGGCCTGGACGACACGTTCTATCCCATCCCCGGCTTCAGCAGCGCAGGCGAGTACTGACAGCACCAGCAGCAAGCCCCGTGACAGGGGGTTTGCGCGGGGATTGTCCCGATCACAGGAGAGCCACCCATGGCAAACACATCCGCAAAGCTCGAATCCATGCAGAAGGTCGGGCACAGCCTGGACTTCGCCGTGCGCGACCTGCAGGACGCGCTGAAGCACGCCACCCCCGTGGAGGCCATCGTCATCCTGGCGCTGATCGAGCGCGCGGCCATGCTGCGCACCGATGCACAGGCGCTGGGCGCTGCGATCAATGAAACCGCTACCGAGGCAGCGGCGGCATGAGCACCGCGCCCGCCCTGCACACGAACTGCACGGTGCTGCGCCGCATGCTGCTGACGAATTCCGTCTTCAGCCCCACCACCGGTGCCACAACGCCCACCAGCGAGGAATGGGTAACGCAGCCCTGCGGCTCGCCCCTGTTCGACACGCCCGCGCAGACGGCCGGCGTCTGCCAGAGCTGCGCCGACGGCTGGAACCACCCGAACAACTACCGCGCCGATGGCCCCCGGCCGCGCGCCGCCGCCGCACCTACCCACGAGAACAGCCTCGAATCGCCCGGAGCCGGGCTTCTTTCCAACCTCCCTCACGACGCATGACCATGAACATCACCGACTTCCAATTCAGGGGGTGCTCCATCCCCGCAGACATGGCCCCTTCACTTGAAGCGTGGATCCAGAACGGCGAGATGCCTGGCAGCTTCCTGAGCGCCGTGCTCTGCAACGACCTGCTCAACGCCGTGGGCCACGCTGACGCCGTGAACCTGCCCGCGCTGCCCGCCTATGTGGGCTACCTCTACAACGAGGCGCCTGGCGGATGCTGGGGCTCGCCGGAGAAGGTTGCCGCCTGGGCCGCCAAATTCCAAACCAACAGGAGCAACCATGGGTAAGCCCCGCAAGAAGCCCGCGACCATCACCATGGTCGTGACCGTCCCCCGCCTGCCAGAACTGACGGCCGCTCAACACCGCGCGAGCGTGAAGGACGCCATCAAACACACCGGCGACTTCTACGGCCGCGCCGTGCGGGTGAGCCCCGTACTGGCGCCTACCAAGCCAGTGAACACCACCCAGCGCGTCCGCTCCGCCAGGGACAAGGGCACGAAGGCCTCTCCCGAGTTGGCCCGCGCCTTGGCCGCTTTACTGCCCAGCGGCAAGGCGGAATGATTACTACAAAATAGCACCATGGACATCCAGATCAAGAAATCCGGCCGGTACGCCGCCCGGTACCAGATCACTGCCGACGGCAAGGTTGTCGGTGATGTGGGTCACTTCCGGGGCCGTGGCCGACACACGCGCCCGTGGGTGGTAAGCGTCAATGGCGTGTACTGGCGCACCGATGCGGACGGCTCGAAGCGCCCCAGCACGCGCGGCGGCGGCTCCGTGCGATTGGCCCGCCGCCTCAGTGAGGCCAGCGACATCGCCCGCGTCGCGCTGGAGGAGCTGGAGCGCAACCCGCCGCCGCCCCGGGCGTCCGACCCCGGCCCAGACACCGACATGGCTGACATCCTGTCCCTGCTGGACGCAGCCGGTATCCCGCCGGGAAACCTGGGCACGCGGCTCAAGGACCTGCTGAACTTCGACAAGGTGAACAGCCTCACCAGCCTGGCCAACCCGCCGGGCTGGGCCGTGCACCTGGGCGGCTTCAGCCCTGACTACCATCACGGCGACATGCACCCTCTGGTGGCCCTGGCCGCCTCACGCACTATGAATGGGAGAAAGCTATGAAGATACAAATTACCGCCTCCCCGGTGTTCCACCTTCCGTTGACCGCGAGCGACGTGCGGCTCCTTCGCGAACTGGCCGCCGCTCACTACGACAGCGTGTGCAAGGCGGCCGGCGTCTTGGGGGGATTTTTGTATGGTTGGTCCAACATGCTGAGCTGCATGGAAGACGAGCCCGCTTCGGCTGAGCCCTGCACAGTGGACGCCACCTGGAGAAACATCGACACCACGCTCAAGATCCTGGAGATGGCGGGGCCGGTGCTGCATGGGCGGGAAGATGCCATGGCGCAAGCTCGACAGCTCAGCCGTGACCTTTTCGAGGCCACTGCCCGTTGGCGCCTCATCTCACCAACGTGGACTGCCGAGATCGAGACAGCACCGGCCAGCATCCGTCGGGCCGATGCCAAGGAAGTGCCCCATGAGTGAAGACACCCCCGAATACCTGCCTGCTTCCAATAACGACCGCCGCATCGCCGAGGCACTTCGGGACCTGCCCGAACCGTTTCCCACCTCCCGCGAGCGAGGGGACAAGGAACAGCTCGCCCGCCACCTGGGAGCCCTGCGCGCGCGGCTGGACTGGCTCGTGAAGCTGGAGGAAGAGCACGGCGACCAACAGAAGGGGCTGCACCACAACCGGGCCGAGCGCAACGCGCTGATCGCGGTGTTGCAGCAGTACGCGGCCCAGCCCAGAGCCGTCGGCATGCGCATGCTGCCCGTCCCCGAGCTGGCGGCAGCGTCGGGCTTCCAGCAACCCTCTCGCAAACGGATTGAACCCAATGAATACCGCTGACACCCAACGAGTATTGCGTGAACACACTCAGTCCATTTTGAGGACCCGTGACCCACGTGCATTGATCGAGCGCCTCCAGTCATTTTCGGATGTCGTCATGCAAGCTACCGCGTCGCCCGCTCCGCCTCCCACCCCGGCCACGAGCGATCTGGCGATCCTGGGCGACCATGACAACTAATCAGCTTCCCCTCCAGCTCACGGCCGCGCTCATCAACCGTGTGCCGGTCACTGCCGGTGGACCGTACATCGAGCTGAGCGCTTGGAGCCTGTTCCGCAAGGGCGGCTTTGCCGACGGCGATGTCCTGGACGATCTGCTGTGCGACCATATCGAGGATAGCGAGATTGAAGCCGCCAGCGCCGCAGCCGACGCGGCGCGCGAAGACGGCGTAGACGATGAAGACCTTGGTTTCAGGCACAACCTGCTGGTCACGCTGGTCGAGGGCTTTCTCTTGCCCGCCATGCCGCCGGTGAAGACCGAGCATTACTGCACCTGTCACAACCCGATCCGCGTCGCTGAGGACGAAGAGGGCCGGGCGGCAGAGCTGGAGCACTACATGGTCCGCATCCCCGAGGCTGTGATCGTGCTGATCGCGCGCACAATGCTGGCCATGCGCGCCCGCAGGCCGGTGACGCTTGCCGAGCTGGAGCAGCACCTGGCGCCGGCCGTCGCGTGAAGGTCATCGCCCTCGCACTGGCCCTGGCCCTGCTGGCGCCGGCCGCGCCCGCAAGGTCACCGCGATCCGCCGCCCAGCTCATGGCCTTCAAACGGGCCAACCCATGCCCCGAGACAGGCCTACGGCGCGGCTCCTGCCCGGGCTATGAGGTTGACCACGTGATGGCTCTATGCGCCGGCGGCGCCGATCACCCCGACAACATGCAGTGGCTCACCGTGGAACAGCACCGCGTGAAGACCCGCCAGGACCTGCGCACCTGCCGCATACTGCGCAAGCTGAAAGAGCGCGACGGCCCCTGATCACCAGGTCAACGCCACATGTCCGCGAGCCAGAAGTGTGGGCCGTCCGTCGGGATCTGCTGTAGATACGCCTGGGCGCGCGGCGGCGCTTCGCTCAGCGGGCGCATCACCTCGCCGTCCAGAAACCCCAGCGCCTGCATCGTCAGCCCCTTGTCTGTCATGGAGGAGCGCAGCACCAGCCGGGGCGATGGCTTGCGGTACACGTGCGGGGCTTCGGTGTCCACCGCCAGCTCCTGCAGGCGGTGCAGGTTGTTCCCCCGATAAACGATGTCGAAGTCCCACGGGCGCACCTGGGCCACGGCCGCGCGGGTTTCCTCGTCCAGGCGGTAGCGCAGGTGCCGCGCCGGCACGCCGCCCGCGATGGCGAAGGGCTCAACCTCCCCGGCCACCACGGCGCCGGCCGCGACCAGGGAGCCGTCGCCGATGCGCGCGCCCGGCAGCACCTGGGCGCGACCTGAGATGACCACGCCATTGCCGATGTGAAAGGGGTCCGGCTCACGCGGGCGCAGCTCGGGGATGGCCTTGCTGATCGTGTCGAAGAACGGGATGTTCGCCTCCACGGTGTGCACCGGCAGCTCGTTGCGGTGCTCGCCGCCGCCGTATAGGTGACAGGGCGTGGCGAAGTTGCAGAACTGGCCCACCACCCCGATGCAGCCTGCGGCCTCCTCCACCACGAACTCCACCAGGTTGCCCGCGTAGAAGGAGCCCCGGCCCACGTCGATGTAGGCGGTCTCGGTGACGTAGAAACGCAGGTCGTAGTGCCCGAGGAACATCCGCAGCCGCGCCCCCATCGGCATGTCCTTGGGAATCTCCACCGGCATGGGATCGTGCGTGATCAGCATGCGCGCATTCTAGAGTGCCGCCCTACGCAGCGATGCCGGCCGCCGCGAGCGCGGCCTCTACCTCGTCCTGCAGGCGCTCCGCCGTGGCCTTGCGCGCGTCTGGCGGGCGCTCGCCGTCCACGGCATCGCTCACGATGTAGTGCACCTCCTCCAGGTACGCGAAGCTGATCGCGTCCCAGATGTCGGGCGACGGCAGGCCTTCCCACTCCTTGGACCGCTTGCTCTCGATCACGTACTGGGCCTTGTCGTTGAAGTGGTACGGGATGCGCGAGCCCTGATCCAGCAGCTCGGTCTGGTGGCGGCTGTCGTGGAATGCGTGCTTGTCGATGCTGAGCTGTCCGGCCTTGGCCGCGCGCGCCACCGTGACCATGGCCTGGGCGCGTTGGTTGAAGAACACCTCCTTGAGCGCCTTCTTGAAGCAAGGATTGCCCCACAGGATTTTGATCGTGTGGGGCAGGCCGTGGTGGTCACGCAGCCGCTTGATCAGCGGCCCGCCGATACCCCCGCCGTCGATGGCCAGCGTGGCATTCGACAGGCGGCCCATGATCTGCTGGATCTCCCCGATCAAGGTCGTCTCGCTGATGGTGTTCGAGCAGATGGGCACATCCACGATGTGCACACGCCGGGCGTCGTGCTCGTGAGGCTGGCCGTTGCCAACCACCTTGGCGATGATCACCACCGTCTTGTCGCGGTACTCGCCCGCGCCCACGTCCACCAGCACCAGCCAGCCGAAGTCTTCCCCCGGCTTGAGGCTGCATTGCCCGATGGTCTTCTCCAGGGCGCTGCGGCTCAGGAGCTGGCCCACCAGGTTCTCGGGGAAGATGCCCCGGACCTTGATCTGGTACTGCGGGTCGTCGATGCCCCCGTACTCGTTGCGCTTCTCCAGTATCCACTCCATGGACACCAGCGGGCTTTCTTCGCTGTTGAAGGCGAGGTTGTTCCATGGGCCCCCGCGCGACTTGCTCAGCTTGTGGTGCGTATCGTAGAAGAACCCGGTGTTGCGCGTGCCCTGGGATGTCATCAGCATCCGGTTGCGCTTGTCGGTCAGGCCGCCGGTGAGCACGCCGAAATTGGCGTCAGGGATGCCGGACGCCTCATCGGCGATCACCATGTACCAGTCGCGGTGCATGCCGGCCAGGTTCTCGGGCTGGCCGCGCGGCGCGGTCTTGGCGATCACGAACCACTGCTTCTTGAAGCCGTTGACGTAGACCCGCTCGTCCTCGACCTTGTAGTAGTCGCAGATCCAGCCGTACTGGCCGCTCTGGATGTGGTCCTTTATGTCAGTGATTTCCTTCCAACTGACGTTCTGAACCTGCTCGATCTTGGGCGCCGTGATCAGCGTGTTGCTCATCAGGAAGCACAGCAGGTGCCACGTGGCGATGATGCCCAGGCTGCGCGACTTGCCCGTGCCGTGGCCGGACACCACGGACGTGCGCGAGCCAGGGTCCTGCACGCTGTTGAACAGGTCGATCTGCTGCCAGGTGCTGTTCTGGCCGCAGACCTCGAAGGCGAATCGGTTCAGGTCGAACGCGAACCGCTTGATGAAGTCAGGCCAGCGCGGGTCATCCTGCAGCCGCGCTATGCGTTTGCGGGCCATCAGCCGCCTCCGATGCGCTCCAGCAGCTCGGCGTCCCGGCGCTCCAACGCCAGGATGGCTTTCCTGTGACGCCTACGGTCGGCCAGCCCCAGGCGCGCGTATGCAGGCCTGCGGACCTGGGCCCATAGCCGCTCCAGCTCAGCGGCGATCTTGCGCTGCTCGGTTGCCAGTGCGCGCATGCCCGTGCTCACGCCGCAGGCTCCGCCACCGCACACGGCTTCCAGGCCACACGGCCGTCGTCGCTGAACTCGAAGGCCAGTCCCAGGTGCTGCTCAATCAGCGCTCGGTCCTCGGGCGTCGCGTCTTGCAGATGAACCGTGTAGAACTTTTCGTAGGTGGTCGCGCGGGCCGGCTCACCCGGGTGCTGCCAGCCAAACTCCGGGGCACCCGTGGTGCGGTTGAAGCCGATCTGCACGCGCACCATCCTTTGACCGCCGCTGGTGACACCCTCCGTGGGAGCATCGCCAACGAATCCCGGCGCCAGGCAGGTGCACGACTGGTGCGGCCGGTGGCTGCTCTGCTCACCATGCTCGCAGGCCTTGCCGCTGTACTTGCAGATCGGCGTGGCGTGGCTGGTGGACATCCGGCTTTCCAGCATGCCCGCGTGCGGGTTGGGGATGCCATCGAAGTACGCCTTGTGGGGCCAGCCGTACTTCCAGTCAGCCCAGTCGCCCTTGGCGCCCGCCCGGATGGCGGCAGCCACGTCGGCCGGGTGCATGGAACCGCAATAGCCACATGACCGCAGGCGCCCCGTGGTGCGGGTGCGCGACTCGGGATAGGCCGCCTTCAGATCCGGCGGGCTGGCCGGGTCCCATGGCACCTTGCGGTCCGGCCATTTGGCCGTGCCGAAGTGGTTCATGTCATGCCGGTGGGCAATGCTGGTGTCGCTCATGGGTTTGCTCCGATTGAAAATCAGCCGGGGGCGCCGGCTTGGGGGTGTTGGGGGGTGGAGGGTTGGGCGCCGCCGGCCGTGCCAAAGCGCTCCCGCTCGTCCAACTCCTCGATGCGCTTGCGCCGCGCCTGCATTTCCTCACGGGTGCGCAGGGCGTGGTCGATGGCGGTGTCGTACAGGGCCGCCCATTCCTCGGGCGACTTCTCGGGCACGCTGGACTTCTGCACGTTGTCAGCCTCGTACAGGCCTTGGTGCTTCATCAGCATGTCCTTTGCCCGCAGCTTGTCGTGCATCTTGACCTCGATGCCGTCCTTGGTTTCCTTGATTCCAGCGAACAGGTTCACGGCGTCCGGCGCCAGCTTGCTCGTGTCCTTGATCACGTTGCGGCCGACACCCACGCCACAGCACTCGGGGCATTCCGGGTTGGGTTCGCGCCAGCGGTTGTAGCCAACACCCCCCTTTTCGTTGAACTCACGCGGCGTGTAGGGCCGGTCCTTCATGATGGCCAGGGTCTCACGCTTCGACTCAGCCTCCTCGAACTCGTCGCGCGCCTTGTCCATCTCGCCCTGGGTGCGCTGGTATCCAAAGTTCTGACCCCAGCAGTGCCGGCAGCACAGGTAACGGTATTCGCTCAGCGCCCGATGGTCCGCCTCCGCGATGTCGCGGATGCCGCGCACAGTTTCGTCCGCATCAAGCTGCAGCCGCTCCATCTGGGCCGCTCGTAGCTCAGCGATTTTTCGAGCCACGTTGGGACGCGCTAGGGTCCTGCACCCCTCAGTCCTGCACGTCAGCGGCGTCGCGTGCGGGTGCGCCTTGGCATAGGCGTGGTTGGCTTTCAGGTGAACCATGTACTCGGCAACGAACACCTCCTCGGTCGGCAGGAGGGGCTTCTGCTCCGCTTTCTGGAGCGCTTCCTCGTCAGTGGGTGCGGTGCGCCGGGGCGTCTTGGTGGGGGCGGCTGCTTTCGGGCGCGGCTTGGCCTTGGGTGGCGCGCCTGGCTTTCCTTTTCCCGATTCCGTCTTTTTGGACATGGAAACGATTGTGGGGAGCGTCTGTTTTCTGGCTTGCGCGCTTTTCCCGATGTGTTGGGGTTGTTGGGGTGTTTTCCCGTTTTGATTTGTGGGTGTTGGGGTGGCGTGTGGGTGCTCTATGTGCTGGAGGGTGGGCGCGGTCATGCCTTCCCTGCCGTTGGCCGTGTTTCCCGACGGGATTCCAGTGGGATACTGGCGGGACTATGGCCGACCACGACCACGATGAAGCCCAGATGGAGCGCGCGCGGTGGCGCGGCATGCGCAACCCCTTCTTGCGCAGCATGGCGGATGTGGATCATTGGGCCCAGGCCAACGGTGGGGAGCCTGCAGTGCGCCGGGCTCTCGCCGACGGCCTTTTCAGTGCCTGCTCGGTCATCGTGAAGAGCTGGATTGAACTTGAGGAGCGAAAGCGCGTTGTGGCGCTTGATGTCGCAGCACTTGAGGCCTCCCAGCAGTCAGCCCGGTCGGCCGAGCGCGCCGCGCGCTACGCCATGTGGTCGGCCGTGATCTCGGCCGCCGTGGGCGTGGTGGCCGCCGGCACGTTCCTCTACACGTTCGTCATCCGCTGAGCCCGGCGCCGCCTGGAGTCCCGTCGGGATGCCAGTGGGCTCCCGGTTGTCTCATCTGCGAGCCTTCCCAGCTCTCATCGTAGGCCTTGACGGCAGCGCGGATGCGCTCGTCGTTGTCCAGCAGCGGCAGCGCGCGCGGCGGCGCCTCGCACCACCATGCCTGGCGGTCGGAAATCGAATGCTTCTTGCCCTTGGAGCGGTACTGGATGCCCACGATCAGCATGCCCCGCTTGAACTTGGCCTCCACGACTTGGGCCCGCTCCATGGCCGGTAGCACGTCCACACCGGCATCCGACAACAGGCGCACGTCGAACCCCTCGCGGTAGGTCACGTCCACCCGCTTGAGCACCAGCCAGCCGCACACGGGCTTGGCGATGCGAATCTGGTAATCGCTCAGTCGCTTGCCATCCTCATAGAGCCTCACGATGCTGACTTGCACTGTCCAAATATACAGTATTTAGAAGGGGGGCTAAGCTGTTCTAGAATCCGCATACGAACAGCCCCCTTCCGAAAGAAGGGATCACCTGCGAAAGCAGGCTGGGGCTGTTGGGGTGCCGACGCACCCCCTCCGTGTTTGACGCAGGCCTCGCGCTCTGGCGCGAAAGGAAACAAACACAGGAACGAACTCCGTTTCCGGCGTCGGCCGGTTCATCATGCCGCAACGGTTGCGGCGTGGTCACTGGAGTTCGCATGCTGAAGATCACCGTCAAATGGGGCGCCTTTCGCCTGAACATCGACGCCACGGCCGTCATCGTGGTCATCGTGCTGGCCGCCCTCGTCCCTGACCTGGCTGAGCTGGTGGCGCTCGTGAAGTCCGCCGGCCGGTGAGCGCCTCCTCCACCCTGAATGTCCCAGCGGCATCGCGCCGGGACGCGGCACGCGCGCACTCAGAACTTCGGGGGGCGCTTGTAGATCGTGCGGTAAAGCTCTCGCGCCTGAGCTGTCGAGGCCGCCCGCGAGTTGGCATCCAGTTTGTCGCAGTGCACGCGGACGTTGCCAGCATCACCCATACCCACCTGCCTGCTGCCAGAGTGCAGCACCACGAGATACCAGGCGCAGCCCAGGATCGGGTTCATGGCCTGGCCGATGTACGGCGTGTCCACATACCCGAACGCGAGATTCCGCTGGGCCTGATAGTCCCCCTTCAGGGCCAGCGCCTCCACGGGCTTGAAGTTCTTGGGATCCGTCTGATCCAGCGCCCACGCGGAGCACGCGGCCAGCACCAGGATGGGAAGGAGTTTGCGCATGGCATCACTATAGCCCGCGCGGCGCGCCTGACGCGTCACCGTCAGCAGGCCTCAGCTTCCATAGTCCACCGCCACGATCCGCCGGCCCAGGCTGCCCACGGAGCACCGCTTGCGCTCGACCGGCAACAGCATGGAGGCGCGCTCGCCGTACAGCGCGTCCCACAGCTCCTGGAGCACATCCCACTCAATGTCATTCAGCGGCTCCACGCGCGGCATCACCACCAGCCAGCCGCCGGGCACCGAGAACAGCACCGGACACAGCCGCTCGCTGACGCCCGACCACTGCCACTCCTGCATGTTGGCCAGCAGGCCGTGGAGGAACAGCCGCCAGCTCGTCACGCGCGGGATCTTGACCGCCAGGCCGCCGATCAGCAGCACGTGGCGGGTTGCGCCCGAGCGCAGCGCCATATCACCAGGTAGCTGCATCGAAGCGCCCTTGTTCCACGTGAAAAGTCCCAGCGGGATACAGCCGGGATGCCGACAGGGCGCGGGCAATGCCGGCCTGTTCCGTTTGCAGCATGGCGGGCTCATTGACGAGGGGCGTGAAGACCACCCAGGGCGGCACAGGGTGCATCACCTGCCGCTCCCATTGTGTGGGCAGCACCAGCGTGGCGCCCTTGTTCGGGTCGAAGCCCTGGGCCCGCATCGTCACGGCGGCGCGCTCCCAGTACGCATCGGATTGGCTGGTGAACGCGGCCACGGCTCGCTCAATCGCTTCAATAGTCATGCTCGGCTGAGCCGGTCCCGTGGTCGCTGTTCCATATGCGCTAGTGAGGTTATGCAGCATGATTGCCCTCCGCGCGCAGCGGCGAGCCCTGCAGGCCGAAGCTGTCCAGCAACTTCAGGGCGTTCGCGCGCACGCTCTCGCTCTTGCGATACGCACAGAGCATGCGGATCATCATCGCCAGGCTTTGCTCGCGCAGGGAAGGCTCGCGCGGCGCGGCCTCCTCCAGCAGCACGAAAGTCAGGAAGAGCTGCTCGGCATCATTCAGGACGATGCTTCCATCTGGAAGTAAGGTGCCACCGGCTTCACGCACAGCAGCCATGACATCCTCGACAGAAAGGGGCTTGCGCGGCAGTTCGGGGGTGGGCACGGTATCGGTCATTGGGTCTCCTGCGCGGGTGCTTTGACCAGCGCGTACAGTTGGTTTCGGTGTTCATCCACGTCGCCGGTGGCGCGCACGCGGTTGGCCTTCACCAGGGCGGCCACCACGCTGCGCGGCGTCTGTGAGGCCATGCCGTTCTTGTGGACCAGCAGCAGGCGCTGGGTCTCGCGCGAGACCTTGAGCACGCCGCCAGCGTTCATGCTGGCCAGCAGCTCCTGCTGCGCAGCGCTGAGCTTCACGGCTTTTGGCACCCGCTCCATGCGTCCTGTTGGGATGCTGACGGGGGCCAACTGGGATGCCGCCGCGCCAGCGCGCACCGCCTCTTCGATCAGCGGCGTCGTGTCCACCTTCGGCGCGCGCTCGCCGGGCACGCCTGCCAGGTGGCGGAAGTCGAGTTTGGTGAGCGACACCTCTGTGGGGAACGGCCAGGCCGGTACCTGGGGCGTGACCCGCAGCTCAATGCGCAACACGCCGCGCGCGCCGCAGGTGAACTTGAGGAAGGAATACCGCCAGCCGTCGTGCTTGCCACCCACCACCACGCCAAACGTGGACAGCATGGTGGTGCGCCGGGGTGACCCCTTCATGCGGAAGCCGCTCATTGGGGCACCCGATGGACCCATACCTCAGAGCCGGTCTCAGGGTCTTTGTGCACCAGCTCCGGGCAGCACCAGCATTCCTGCGTGAAGGTGTGCTCGCGCGGCGGCGGCCGGGGCGACATGCGGCCGGCGTACAGCCCCTCGCCGTGGGCGTGCTTGATGAAATTGATCAGGCGCTGCTCTCCATCGGGCAAGTCCATCATGGCGCGCACCGCGCCGCGCAGGTCGAAGCTGGCGGCCCAGGTGGTGGCCATCGCATCCAGCGCAGCCATGGCGCGGTCTATCTGGGCCTGCTCTTCTGCGGTCAGCTTGAGATCCGGCATGAGTCAGGCCTCCCAACTCAGGGTCGCGCCCGAGGCCACGTCCGCCGGCCGTAGCGTGTGCGCGTCCAGCAACGTGAAGTGCCCGGTGCTCCAGCCGCCGGTGTCGATGAAGATCACGTTGTCCAGGGAGGTGACGCGCTCCACCTCCTCGTGGCCCACGACGACCGCGCGCACACCCTCCACCGGACCGTCAAACATGCGCTTGTACCGGTCGCGACTCCAGCAGCAAGCCGCCGTGGTGGGCGCGATCACCAGCCGCCCGGCCGCCCCCCGGCGGGCATCCTCTTCAGCCAGGCGCTGCTTGAGCAGGCTCCAGCTCGGCGCCGGACAGTCCGCGTGCAGCAGGCCCACCAGCCCGTGCTCGGTCTCCAGTTCGATCCCGATGGGCAGCTTCTCGAACACGGCCGCGCGCTCACCCCAGCGCAGTGGGTCGTCTTGAATGTTCCAGGATCCGCTGAAACCACGGCGGTAGTGCTCGCGATCCATCTGGCCGGCCGCCCAGGCGATGGCGGCCTCCTCGTGATTGCCCCGGATCGCGTGGAACCACGGCTGGCGCAACCAGGTCAGCGCCAGGTGCGACTCGGGGCCCCGGTCCACCAGGTCACCAACGCTGAACAGCCGGTCCTTGAACCCGTCGAAGCCCACGGCCACCAGCGCAGCATGCAGGCGCGAGAAGTGACCATGGATGTCCCCGACAATCAAGTCACGGCCGCCCGTGGCGTTCCGGCCGAAGTGCCCTATGGTGTTGTTCACGGCTTTCCGCGAAGGGCCAGCACTTGGCTCACCAGCGCCCCGACAACGGCCTTGAAGGCATCGCGCTCAGACTGGGGGCGTCCCTTCCACTTGTTGTAGCCCTTGATGCGAGCGTCCATTTCCCAGTACGCAGCCTCAGCGAGATCGTCCTCGCCGCTCACCTTCACCTTGGCCGATCCGCTGAATCCGGCGGTCTCGCGCAGCGACCGAATTTCGGCCACCGCCCCGGCATGGCCCTGGACGCCCAATTCATTGAAGATGTCTCGCAGTTGGGCTTCCGGCGTTGCCAGTTGGCCGGCGTCGGTTTCGGAATGGTTGGTGTTCGACATCAATAGTCCTTTCAGGCGATCAACGCCAGTTGTGCCGGCGCAGCGTCCGGCGATTGCGGGGTTTCATTCAGTGCGCCCTCGTCCAGTGAGATGCACGTCATTGCGGGGTCATCAAGCAGCTTGTGTTGCTTGCGGTCGAGGAACTGTTTCGCCAGGGCTTTGACGCGCGAGTAGTCGGCTGTCACGGCCTCGAACTCCCGGCCCGGGTCCACGATGCCGCTGGACTGCGACGCCTTGAGCCCCAACAGCGCGACCATGGGCGGGTCGCTTCCGTCGTCGCTGTTCAGGTAGATCGCGGTGACCTGCTCGGTCTGACCCTCCCGGTCCAGGCGCCCGATGAACTGCTCGTGCACCTTGGGCGACCAATCCAGCTCGCCGAAGACGGCCGTCGAGCAAACCCGCTGCAGATCGTCCAGACCGGCGCCTGAGCGCAGGGACATGAGCATGATCTTGCTGGTGCCGTCCATGAAGGCGGCCTTCGCGGCGACCTTCTGCTTGGGGGACTCGCTGCCCGTGTAGAGCACCGGGTTGAACTCGGCCAGCTCCTTGAGCCAGATGTCGTAGACCTCGCGGTGCCAGCCAGCCATGAGGATGCGCTCGCCGCCCTCCAGCAGCACACGCACGAAGGACGCCACGTGGCGGGCCTTGCCGACGCCTGTAGCGTGGCGCACGCGCATATCCAACTCACGCGCGGCCTGCCCGCGCTCCACGAAGCTGCCTTGCGTGGTGGCCAGCGCCAGCTTGCGCGCCAGGACCTCAATGTTGGCCATGGCCTCGGGGTCACTCTCGACCCGCTCGACCAGCGGGTTGACCGCCGGCATTTGCTGGCCCACGTCGCGCTTGGTACGGCGCAGGAACACGTGCTGCTCCCGCAGATAAGTCCCCAGCGCCTCGGGGTCTGTGACGCCCCACTTCCCATTCCCCAAGGCCGAGCACCACTCGCGGTGGAACTCCTCCGACTTGCCAAGCACATCCGGATCAATGCACTGCATGATGTTCCAGATCTCGCCGCCGTAGTTGTAGATCGGCGTGGCGGACAGGCCCAGCCGGTACTCCACGTTGTCGCTCAGCACCCGGGCTGCGTTGCCTTTGTCGCTGGCAGTCCCGGTGCGCAGCTCCTGCACCTCGTCATAGGTGACGGACTTGAAACCTGCGCGCTGGAAGACATCGACCCAGCCGATGAGCTGCGTGTACTTGAAGATCAGCACGTCCGCCGAATCGGGCAGGCTGTATGCCTTGCGGCTCTTGACCTCGTGCATGCGCAGCGTGGTGAACGCTTCCAGCTTTTCGCGCCACTGCTCGGGAAGATGCGTCTGGACCACGATCACGGCCGGGCGCGCCTCAACAAGGAGGGCAAAGCCACCGGCCGTGTACGTTTTGCCCAATCCGATGTCGTCCCCCAGGAGGAGCCCCCGTCGACGCCGCAGCACCTCGATAGCCTGCGCCTGATAAGGCCTGAGCACCTGCCCGTCCCGAAGCCCGGTGTAGGCCGGCGGCACGTAGCCGGGGCTCAGAATGCGCTCCATCTCGGCCAGGGTCTGCTCGTAGGCTTCGCGCCCGGCGCGCAGGATCTGCGCCTGGCCCTCGGGCATCTCCATGGGGTAGCGCGAGCAGAACCAGTCCAGGTCGGCCGCCGTTGGCTGGTCGGCTGGAAAGGCAAAGCTGCCTGTCTGGTGCTTCGGGATGCGCGGGAAGAGCTGCTTGAGCTTGATGGCGACGTGTGGCTCGACACCCTCCATCAGCCAATGCGTGCTGCCCAGGCGCAGCCTGCCGTAGGTGCGAAACGCCATCACAGCCACCCCCGGCTCAGGCTCGCCATGGTCGCGGGCTTGTTGAGGATGTCGCCGGGCAACCCCATCGCGACGCCGGTCACCAGGAGCAGCCGGGTCACGCGGTCGTGCTCCGCGTAACGCTTCAACTGGCGGTAGATGTCCATCTTGCCGCCCTTGATCTTCAGTTCCACGGCCAGCCCGCCGATCATGAAGTCGGGTATGTCCTTGCCAGACAGGCGGCACTCGCGCTCGTGCTCGATGCCGGCGGCCTTCAGCAGCTCCGCCAGCGCCGCCTGGGTGGCTTTCTCGTTCGAGAGGGGCAAGCGATTGCGCTCGACGATCTCAACGATGCGCGCGGCCGTGGCCTGGGCCGCCGGGTCCGACACCAACATAATGTGACCTTTCTGGAGGTGTGAATGACCGCAGTCAATATTTCTGAGGCGCGCACGGCGCCGGTGCGGGTGGGTGATGGCGTGATGTTCCTGGGCACGGCCGGCGACGCGCAGCAGACTTTCCTGATTTCCCGTGAGGCGCTCGAAGACCTCGCGCGGGCGCGCGAACACGTCGCTGACCTGATGCCCGTGTTCGACCAGCACCGCGACCACATCGCTGCTTGCGCGGCAAAGGCGATGGGCCACGCGCCCAACGCACAGGGCTGTATCGTCTTGAACTCGCGCTTTGTAGGGGGCTGAATGGCGCGTGAGCTGCATACCGCCGAAGAAATCCGCGCCGAAGTTGAACGGCTGCTGAACGGGCGCCGCAAAGTACCCATTGCCGTGCCGCTGCCGACGAAGCTGGCGATGCAGTCCGACCCCTTCGACGACCGGGGCGCGAACTGGATGATCCCCAGCGCGCCGGGTTTCGCCGCTGACCCCGAGGCGGTGAAAGCGGCCATCGTCGCGGTCAAAGAAAAGTGGGACATGGCTTGACACGTCAGGCCGCCTTGCGCATCTCGACCGGTTCGTACACATCCTGATAGTTCGCCGCAGTCACGTGGTACTGCAGCTCAGGCGGGACCGCATTGCCGATCATCTTCACCTGCTTTGTCTTGGTGAATACGCGGCCGTCGTGCCCGCGCTCGATGATGTAGTTGTCCGGCAGGCTGGTAGCGCGGGCCAGCTCACGTGGCGTGAGCATGCGCAAGCAGATGTCCACGATGACGTAAGGGCTCCCGTGGATCCAGACCGTCACCAGGGCCAGCCGGTCCTTTGTGGTGATCGTGTTCGCCGGCGCGCGGAGGTCAGACCACTGGCCGCCCTCGCTGTAGTACTCCATCAGGAACGCTGCGCAGCGCAGCGCGCCCTCCTCGTCTTCCTTGGACAGACTGACCTCGATCAACCCGAGCCGGTTGTTCGTGTCGATGGTCGCCGCCGGATCGCGCACGTCGCGCGCGCGGTTCGCATCATCGGAGTGATAGGCGGTCAGGTAGGCTGTAGTCAGAGCCTGATGCCCCCCTGTGGCGACCGTGGGCGCAGCATCGCGCAGATCGGTCGGGGCGTGTCCGGTGGTGTTCGTGACCAAGGTGGCCACCGCCACGCCGTGGTGCTCGCCGCCCGCGCTCACGACCTGCAGCGGGGCCTTCGGATCACGGGCATCGCAATTGTTTCGCAGGTGAACCATGGTGGCGGTGGTCAAGCGCTGCTGGCTGCCCGTGGTGGTGATCACGGAGACCGGATCCGTCGCCGCGTGCGCAGGCGTAGTGTTGAATCCCCCGTTCGCCTGCTCGACGAATGCCGTGACCAACGCGTGCTTTTGCGTACCCACCGTCACGCCCAGCGGCTGCCGCACATCCGCCACTCGCGGGGCCTGCCCCTCGCGCTCTCCATAGCCGGTAGGCACCAGGGTGGCGATCACCGGGGCCAGCTTCACCCCCGTGCTCGGGCGCTGCGGCGTGCCGCCCGCCGTGATGACCGGCGCAGGCTGCTCTACGCTGCTCCCAGGGCCCTCCCCTTGCAGCTTCGCAAGGAACGCCGTCGCAACGGCCTGGCCGCCGCTGCCATTGGCTGTCACAGCACCCACCGGCGCCCGGACATCCTTTGCGCCGTCGCCCCAGCGCTTCACGCCGTCCGCCTTGCCGTCACCGTGGCCGGCCTGGACCATTGTGGCGGTGGCCAGCATCAGCTCACCACGGTGCGCACACGTCACCGTGGGAAGGGGGTCAATGGGACCGTGCATCCGATCCGCGCCCTGATGAGTCGCTGGCACGACCACCGGGGACGCGACCATCAGCTCACCGCCCTTTGCCGTCGTGATGACGGGCATCGGGTTGTGGATACTCAGCGCCCGGTCGCCCGCCTTGGTGTGGGTCACGGGCACGATGAACGGGTCAGCGGTCTTGAGCACGAACTTGTCCAGCCCGCGTGCCACGCGGCGCAGGGTGGCGGGAGCGAGGGGCTTGGACCGCGCGCCGGGCTCGCCAGTGACAAAGATGCTGCGCCCCTTGAGGTTCCAGTCAATGCACTCGTGTGCGCCGCGCCAGCGCTTCTCTGTCTTGGCTTTGGGCTTCTCGACCATAACCGGCTTCGGCCAGACGATGGGGCGGCCATCACAACGCCCGATCATGAACAGCCGGTTGCGCCGCTGCGGGACATTGAAGTCGGCCGCGCAGAGCACCTTGTCCTCTACGTCGTAGCCCATCTCGCGCAGGATCCGCAGGAACCGGCGCCAGGTCTTGCCCTGGCGCTTCGGGTCGGGGATCAGGAACTGCTGGTCCACCGGCACGCGCTCGCCCGGCGCGGCCACCACCTCAACCGTTTTGGTCGTGACCTTGCCGGACTTCGATATGGTCTGCTGCTCCACCATCTTGATGACACGGCGGGTAGCCTTGTCACGCTTGGCGATCAGCGGGCCCCATTTCCGGATCTCCTTGACGTTCTCCAGCGTGATGACCTCGGGGCGCACAGTGCCCGCCCATTTGATCGTCACCCAGGGCAGCGACCGAATCGCCTTGTCACGCGGCTGGCCGCCCTTGGCCTGGGAAAAGTGGGTGCAGTTATGAACAATCAATCCCTCAACGATGTAGCTCTCGTCTTCCTCGACGCTGATGTTGAACACCTCGGCGGTTTCACCCAGATCTACTTGCTCCCGGATCGGCGACCACTCGCGGCCCTCTTCCCGAAAGGTTTGAGCGTGCCCGGCGCACACTTCATCGCGCCACTTCACCGTGTATATCTCCCGTGCATTCACTACACGGCCCTGGATGTTGTTCCGGTTCGCAGACCTGTAAACCGTCGGCGACTTACCGAGGGCGCTGGCCAGTGCCTTCATGCCGAACGCCAGCGCGGGAGACACTGTTTGGCACTCGTGCAGGTCACCGTTCGTCCATCCGTCGGCCGACATATAGCCATTCAGAAACGCCGCTTGCAGTTCCGTGCTCATTCCCAACACCCAGGCGGGAACTCGTTTTGCTTCTGCCCTGTGCCCAAACTCGCCGCGCAACCACTCGACAAGCCCCCTATGGCTCGTCGCGAATTGGTATGCCGTGCCCGTCGGCCGCTCGGTCCACGCCAGCTCATTGAACTCGCACCGCTCGCCCGCGCGCGGCCATTGCGCAAGCACAGAACGCAGCGACTCGACCTCGTGCCGGCCGCAAGTTATAACCAACTCGGCCCGGTCGGAGCTGAGGCGGGACCAGCCATCCCCGGCATATCGCCCGGCCAGCCAAAGCAGTTGAGGTGTGATCTCCATGCCGCGCCCGGAGACCGCCGGAACCTCGGCTTGAGGATAGGCCGTTGGCGTTGCCCAGTACCAGCCCTTATCCAGTTCGCCGGCCTTCACCCAGTCTTCCGGCTCAAGGGTCCGTTGGTAGCCACGCGGCTCGGTCTGCCAAGCGTCACGTCGCCTCCGCGCCAGGAACGGATGCTCCTGGCTGACGACAACACCCGGGTGCCCGTGCCCCCGGATGGACAGTACAGGCTTCACAGCGGTCATGGTGCTTGTGACGCGTCGCCACCTGTTCAGATGGGTGATGACCTCATCGCCTACTTTGATTTCTTCAATGGGTGTGTAGCCCCGGCGAGTCAGCACGAGCGTGCCAGCCGGGAAGCAGTCTGGGCTGACGTGGAAATACCCCACCGGCCGCGCGCCGCACATCTCGCGCGGGTTCAACACGCGCACGTCCTCGATGTAGTGCTGAGTCTGCGGGTGGTTCGCCCGGTGGCAGGACATCGCGTCATCGTTGTGGTTCGCCGCAATGTCAACATGGCGGCCAATGGCCTTCTCGATGCCGGTGCAGCTCCCGCCGGCGCCGGCGAACAGCACGACAACCAGCTTGGAGGCAAGGTTCAGGATGAACTGGGGGTGTTGCATGAATCTGGTGTTCAGTTGGATAGAGGGATGGGGGTGCAGGTGTAGGGCAACATGAGCGGGTGCTCCGGTGTGCCGTCGGGCAGAAGTCGCAACGCGTGCAGTGGCACGTTCGACTGGCGCAACCGGATGCGCACAACCTCGGGCCGCTGGAGGCCGCGCGCGTTCGCGCCCCAGGCGCAGATCACCGGACCACCTGTCCGCAAAGCGTTCAGCGCGGCGCGGATGATGAAATCGTCATCGCCCACGGTCTGGCCGGGATAGCCAGCCTTCTTTAGGTCGGCGGGCTTGGTGGCGCGGTAGGAAAAGAGGTTGACCACCTCAAAGCCGCCCCACCCCAGCCGGCGGCCGAAGCCGATCAGCTTGCGAATCGTCGGATCGTCTTTCTCGGCGTCAGCGGTGCTCGGATTGAGCATCACAACGCAGGCTGTGGGCAGCTTGGAATCCCATTGGCGGAGCAGCGTGTGGCGATAGGTTCCACAGGGCGACAGCAGTGCGGTCCGGTTCATAGCAGCAGCTCCGACCGGTGCAGCTTGACGGCATCGTCTTTCAGGTTGACGGTGACGGGACCATTACGCCCATCACCGGTCATGGTGCCGTGCAGAGCTTTCCTCTCAGCCGCATTCAAGTTGCGCCATTTCGCTATGTCGAAGTCGCCGAACAGCAGTCCACGCGGCTCCCTCCCTTGCGAGCGACCGAATGAAATGCCGTGCCTCTCGCACCACGCCTCGGCGGCGGAGTTGGCTTGGAACGTCCCCACCTCATTGAAGACCTTGATCATGACCGTCCCTCGATGCGCCCCGTGGGCGAGTGAATAACGCCGAGCGCACACGCGCGCCAGAGCAAGGTGTCTACCGTGGCGACGCGCCAGGTGGTGGCGACTGCGAGCCGTTCGCAAAGGGCTTGCACAGTGCAGCCCTCGCGATCAGCCAGGCGCTGAAGGTGGACATCGGGCTTTGCCACGTCGGCGCCAAAGTTTTTTGCCAGGTGGTACTTGGTGATGCCGCCGATCCAAGGCAGCGACTCGCAGAAGTCCAGAAGCCGCAGACCTACTGCCGGGTCGTCATGCGTGAGAACGATAGCCATGAGCTGCGCATACAGCGCCTCGCGCTCACGCCAGATGCGCTCAATGGCGCCGGCCTTGCCCACGTGCTTGAAGACATCAAGTACTGGAGTTCCAGAGTCCAGCGCGTCCTGCACGCGGTCGTAGATTCGCGCCGCCACGGTGTTTTTCATTCCGCTGTTGCAGATCACAAAGATGGCTTCGGAGGCAAATTCGTCCGCGTCCATGGGATGGGTGAGTGACTCAGCCCATGCAATGTCTTCCTCTCCTTGTTCGCCCAGCAGGTGCACCACGTGCAGGAAGTCATCAGTGGTGATCATTGGGAGGGCTCCGTCCACAGCGGGGCCTTCACGGTCTGCACCACGTCACCGCCCTGAGTCACCGCCCACGGAAGCTCCTGCAGCTCTGCCATTGCTGAACACGAGAACAATGCGAATTTGCGACTGGGGAACTCCCTGAGCAGGCGCTCGACTTCGGCCCGGGCCTGCTCGATAGTTCCCTGCTGAAGCACCGTCGGCCGGCGGAAGTCCGGGATCCGCACCGGGTTGCCGGATTCGGGGGGAATCGGCTTGTTGTGGATGATGCTCGGCCAGGCCGTCCGGCTCGTCACGTCGAGGATCAGGAACATGACGCCCTCTTCACAGCCACAGTGGGCCCCTCTTCATGCCATTTACGGGACACGACAGGCAGTGCCACGAAGGCGGCGCTTGGCGATGCCGGCGCTGGCCGCGCCAGACGGTATTTCCCCAGCGTGTTTCGCTCCAGGTAGCCTTTGGCCTCCAGGATCTTGGTGAAGGTCAGCGCGGCGTTGTCGCTCTTCCAGCCGAATCGCTTGGCAATGCAGGCGTGCGTCGGCAATTGGTCGTTGTCGGCCAGGAACGAGCGCATGAAGTCCAGCACCTGCTGCTGGCGCATGGTCAGGGGGGCGTTGAGCTTCATACGGCCTCCTCGAACAGACCAGCCTGGGCGGCGCGCGCAGCGGCCTCACGCAGTTCCTGCTCCCGGCGCTGCCGCTCCCTGATCACCTCGCCCTCGGCCCACTCGCACCGCGCCCGCGCGATGTCGAGATAGCCCAAGGGATTGCCCTCACCGTCATCGTCGATGTCGATGCCGATGAAGTTGAACCCCTCCAGGATGGCGGATGCGCCGAAGCTTCCGGACCCCACGTAGATGTCCAGCGTGGTCCCGCCGGGGGGCGTGATCATGCGCTGCAACCAGCGGCCAACAGCGATGGGCTTGACTGTGGGGTGAATGTTGCGGCGTTGCTGCACCCGGTTGAACCCACCCTTGCCGTGGGAATCGGTCTTGCCAGCAGCAGCAGCAGCAGCAGCAGCAGCACAGCCTCGGCCGACAAGCTGCACGGACAGTCCATCAAGCCCGGCCTCGCGCTCTGCCGTGCTCGCCTTAGCGCAGTAGAAGAACCGGGCGGCACTGCCAGCGTCAGCATGGAACGCACCAGGCACCCGGGCGTACTCGCCGGTGATCAGGCCCACGCTGGCCGCGCTAGGCTCGGTGCCTCTCACCGGTGTTACAGCGCCGGCCTCGGTCGGGAAGTGCGCCAGTACCCCGTCGCTGCCGTCGTGCAGCAGGTTGGCAGGCCAGCGGCCCTCGGCGCGCACCACCTGCGGCGCGTCGGCTCCGGTGGAGTTCATCCCCCAGCCGTCGCTCCCGTCCCGCGCGCTGCGATTCATTGTTCGAAGCTGGGCTGCGTCAGCGATAGGATCGACCGGGATGCGGCAGGCGTCGATGTTCAGGCCGCCGGTGCCGTGCTTGAGCACATTGGCCGCCACGGTGCCGGGGAACGGCTTGCGCGCCAGGACGATCGGCTCCCAGGCGGGTTTGACGGCGGTGCCCCAACCGTCCCAGGTCGCAGCCTCTGCCGTGGCTGGCGCCGTCACATCAGCCACTCCATTCGCGGTGAGACCTTTGCCGTACACCTGATTCTTGTCGCCCAGGTTTTGTCGCTCGCGTCCATCGAGATAGCGGTCGCGCTGGCCGACGACCTCACGCTCAGCGCCAGCCGCCTTATCAATCGCCTTTCCGATGTCCAGCGACTTCGGCATGCCCGAGCCGTACACCCAGGCGAACTGGTCCCGAATCTCAAACCCGGCCAGCCGCATCGCCAACACAGCCATGTCGTAGGTCCGCGTGCCCGAGAACGCGAACACGTGGCCGCCGGGCTTGAGCACGCGGAACACCTCGCGCCAGACCGCCGGGCCCGGGACGAAGCTGTCCCAGCCCTTGCCCATGAAGCCGCTGGCCTTGTGGTCATAGTCGTCCCCAGCCAGCCAGTGGCGCAGCACCTCGGCCATGTCGGGCTCGCGACTCAATCCATAGGGTCCGTCCGTGACCACGCTGTCAACGCTGTTCGGCGTCATCCTGCGAAGCACCTCAATGTTCGTCCCCTTGTGCAACTCGAAGGTCATTGCGTGCGCGCCTCCGCCAAAGGGGAGCCAAAATCAAACAGCGGGTGGGTCACGCCAGCCTTGTTCTCCGCAAGCCGCGTCTTGAACTCCATCAGTCGCTCGTGCCGGCTCAACATCTCTGACGCGTCCGCGCACGCCCGGGCCGTGTCATCGGCCGCATGAACCAGCTTTGCGCCGTTCTTCAGCTTGTCGGTGAAAACCTTGCCGTTGATCTGCTGGGTACGCTGCACCTCGTCGGCCAGCGTCTGGGCCACGGCCAGCAGGCGCTGCGCCGTCCTGATCGACGGCACGCCATGGGCCAGGTACTGCATCAGCATGGCGATCTGCTGGTTGGTGGTCTGGGTGATCAGGTCCTGAACGTGGCGCATGGCCGCGTTGCGTTCGGCCGCCTTCGGGTCGCGCTCAGGCTCATCACTCAGACCGAACAGGAAATCCATCGACACGCCATAGGCCACGCTGGCGCGGATCAGGATCTCGTGCGGCGGCAGGCGCTTGCCCTGCTCCGCGAGCGAGAGCTGGGTGCTGTTGCGATAGCCCAGTTTGGTCGCGGCCTCGGTCTGATCCCAGCCATTGATGTTGCGCGCCTCAACCAGGCGCCGGCCGATTTCCTTGCGCAGCACCGCATTGCCTTCAGCGCGCGTCGCCGGCGGGGGCAGGCCTACCGGCTTGCGCCGCTGCTTTTTGGTGGTTGGCAACAGTCCTTCAAACATGGCTGTTCCTCTGGTGTTCTTCCCAACGCTCCAGCGCCCAGCGGGCGGCCTTTGCGTCGCGGGATGTGGGTTTTTCTGTGGCGATCTGGCGCCAGGCCAGGATCTGAAGCGCGTAGCCGCGCGTGAACACGTCGGCCTTCTGCTCGGCCGTCGCATGTTTGTAGGCGTCGGTGTAGTGGTTGCAGGAGGAGCAGCCCCATACCGTCCAGAAATCGGACACCTTGTAGCCAAGGCCCTTCCCGCGCGCCACGCCCGCGCCATGGCATGCCACCGTGGTCATGGAATCACGGTTGCAGATCGGGCTGGCCAGCAGGCAGGGCTTTCCACGGGCGAGGTCCAGCAGGGCGCGGTTCTGGAGCCGGGGCGACTTGGGCGCCGCGCGCACGACCTGATCCACTGCTCGGCTGATGACGCCACGCCGGGCCTCATCCAGACGGCGGGTCAACAGCAATGCCTGGCGTGCGTTGCGTTCGTTGGCTCTTACCATCTTCTCCCGTATGCGGGCCGCTTCGCGCTTCGCATTGAACTTCTCGATGTTCACCTTCATGCGAACCTCAGCAGCTCGGCCACGGCCGCATCGACTTCATCGGGCGTGAGGTGGTCAGCCTTGCCCAGCATCTGGAGGCCCACATCAATCACGTGGCTGTAGACCTGGGAGAACTGGATGTTGTCCATGGCCTTCCAGTTGATCGAGACGGGCTTCAGCTCGAACCCGCCATCCAGGTTGAACACCTGTTTGTAGTAACCAGCCTTGATCGTCAGGTTTCCCCGAAACGTGTCGAAGTCCTTCGAGATCGGCACACCGTCGACAGCATCGACAACGGGCTCCCACAGGTTGAACAGGAACCGGAACAGGGCCAGGCCCTTGCGGTGGAACTTGTTTGTGCGGTCCTGCGTCACCTTGACGCGGAACAGGCCGCCGACCTGGGCCAGGTCCAGCATGGACTGCTCCTCTTGGGGGGTCGCGGGCACCAGCGCTACACCGGACGGATCGAGGCGCATCAGCAGCTCAACAGCCATTGCCGACTCCCTCAACCGTGAAGCCGCCGCCGTCCTTCTTGGCGCGCTTGCGCACCAGGTAGAAGCGGAACGGGAATTTGGATGCGGCCACCTTCAGCTTCACGGCGGCGTCGTCCTCCATGAAGCCCTTTGTCTCGTGGGCCTCCAACTCGTCGTTTGCCAGCATCACGAAAAAATCGACCGTGAGGAACGTGTTGTCGGCCAGCCGCAGCTTCAGCGCCTCGTAGCTGTACCACTGCACCTCGCCGGCGAGCAGCCGGGCCTGCAGGTGCGCCGCGTACTCCTGCTCCAGCTTGTTCATCCCCTCCTGGGGCTTCACGCGCCCACGCGCAACGCGTCCACCGGATGTACCGCTGGCCTTCATGCGCGCGTTGTAGTCGGCGGCACTCATACGATCTGTCATCACGCATCTCCCGTGATGACGAGTGCGCGGCACACCAACACATCCGAGACACGCTCACCGGCGCGGCGGCGGTCGAGAATGTTGTTTGCCCACGCCCGGCTGATCGGCGGCTCGCAAGGCGTTGACGGCCGCACGCAGGCGATCTGCCGCCTCGGCACCGCGCTTCTTTGCGATGTCGGCAAAAACGCCTCGTAGCCACTCTTTGGCACGCTGGAGTCCCTGCTCAGCAAGCCGCTCTCGATACCGGCGATACCATTCGCGGACTTCGCACTCATGACGGTAGCGCTCGTGTTCATTGGGCTGCTCCCCCATGGTTCATCTCCGTTTTCGTGGGCAGCAGGTGGTCCAGGCGAACCAGCTCAGCGGCCTCATCGCCGCCCGCGTCGCCCACGGCGCGGGCAATGGCTTGTTTCAGTCCAGCCAGCCCTTGGTCGAGCACGATGCCGCCGGCGCGCCGCTGGCGGGCCAGCTCGTCGTGCTTTTCGATCACAGCGCGCGCGCGGGCCGCGTTGGCGCTGCGCAACTTGCCCGACATTGGCAAGGCACGGGGCCCGTTGTCTGGGTGACCGTCTGTGCACACCTTGCGCGGCGCGCATGCGCGACAGATCGCCTCCAGTTGCGGCAGGCTGGGCGGGAACTCAGGGTGCATGACCTTCACCCGGTCCAGCGCACGGCGGATGGTGTCGTCGTCGAACTCGTTCAGGCCTTTTGCCCAAACGCGCTGGGTGCTCAGCATGCCCTCGTCCTCACCGTCGGCATTGAGGACGCCGTTTGAGTACTTCGACAGGAACAAGCCGCCGTAGCAGCCGTGCAGCACCTGGAAGACCCGGCTGACACGGCGCAACGTGTGCGCCAACGCGTTCGCATGCTCCGTCGCGGCGGCTGCGAGATTGCCGGGATCAGGGGTTTGAATGGGCTTAAGCATTGAAGTCCCCTGCCTCACGGGAGGCGCCGAATACGACTGCTGACGCACCCGCGAACCTGGGCGCACCGCCAGCAGATCCGGCGACACGGGTGGTGTTCCGCTGTGCAAACACATCGGTCCAGCTATTGCGCACGGACGCCATGAGCACCTCGTGAAGGTTTTGCCCGTCGTCGTGCAGCTTTTCGAGCTTCGCGAGAATGCCGCGCTGTGCGGCCAGCGTGTACGGCGCGCGCGGGTGCTTCGCCCAACGGTTCTCCTCGAACTGGCCCCATGCAACGGCATGCGGCGCAAGCCAGTCAGGTAGCACCAGGTTGCGGTTTGCCATGTCGATGGGGGGCTTACGCGGTGGCTTTGTTTCCGTGGCTGCACCAGCACCACCGGGCGCGCCAGCGCTGGGGGTTGTAGGGGGTGTACCCCCTACAGAAGGTGGAGTAGAGAGGAGTGGCGTAGGGTGAATTGCGAGCCCATTGGGACCCTGATCTGCTCCCACCGTGGATCCCAATGGGATGCTGTCGGTGGCATCGGCTTTTGGCGCGGCCTTTGCCACCTTCGGTGCGCGCGCCTTCGGTGGTTTTTTTGCAGGCGCAGTGCCTGCTCCAGCCCGCTTCGTGAAGTACTTCGAGTCAGGGTGGATCGTAAAGAGCAGGTCACGCGCGATCTGAATCTGATCGCGCAGGTGAGAGTCGTCAAAGGTCGCGCCGTGCTTCTTGGCGTTGCCGTACCCGCTGCTGATGCGCATGCCCAGCTTTTCGAGCCAGGCTTCCAATGCCTTGACCGCAATGACCTCGTGATACAAGCGGCCGTCATCGCACAGCACGAAGCCGCGCAGCACGTCTTCCTTCAATTCGGCCCACCGGTCTGGGGGGCACATGGCAGCATCGGCCAGAACGTCGTCGTCATCCTCCAGCGAGGCCGCTGGCGTCTCCTTCCATGAGGCAGTCCACAGGTTTACCATGTAGAAGGCCAGCTCGGGCCTGCGCTTGGCGATCAGCCACGCGCGCGACTTCCGAAGCCGGTCAACGTCTAGCGGCATGTAGTCGAAGCCGCCGAGAAAGCAATTTGCAGGTGTGAGTGGGGCGCGCTGATTCATTTTTTCTTTTCCTGCTCACGAACCTTCGACCAGCAGATGCCGCAGAAGTAAAGCCACGGGTTCCCACTGGCCCGCCCCACCGCCAACTCCATGGCGTCGAGCACTTCATGGAACCCGGTCTTTTCTATGAACATGCGCACGCTACGCACCTCGGGCGCTGGCATCTTCTTTTTCCGGGCGCCGTACATGACGCGCAGCACGGTGAATGCCTCCTCGTCCAGGCGCTCGCGCTTGGCCTGCAGCACGGCGTGATAGCCCAGAACCTGAGCCTCACGCTCAGCGACTTCCGCAGCCTTGGATGCCAGGGATTGAGGCGTCACGGTGAGGTCGGTGGCGCCCTTACCCAAGTTGCAGGGCTCGCACGCCGTCACGAGGTTGTCTGGATCGTTGGTGCCACCCAGTGCGACCGGATGGATGTGGTCCACGTGCAGAAGAACACCCGGGGGGTGAGCGCCGCAGTACTGACATTGGAATCCGTCACGCTTGAAGACATCGAAGCGAACCCGCTTCGGGATGGCTACGCGCACTGCGGGCGCTGCATTCACCGATTGCGTCATACAGCCCCTCCCCGCACATACAAGGGCTTGGGGCTGCCGTTGCTGGACAGCGCGGGGGCAAAGTGCCCGGTTTTGAGGATCCACAACCTGCGCAGCGCGGCCTGCGTGACCTGGCCCCATGCCCGTTTGTCCGGAGGGGGCGGCAGGTCAGGCTCAATCACCAGGCGCACGGCCTCGATGGTGAATTCCTGCTTGTGCGGAATGGTCTGGACCTGGGCCAGCAGCTTGTCGGCCGCTTGCTCGGTCCAGCCCGGGTTCTTGCGGTCGGCGCGCGCGGCGGCGCGCTCCATGCCCAGCGCGCCACGGTCGCGGGCCTGCTCGAAAGACATCGCGATCTGCTTCATCAGTGACGCCCTCCGCTCGCGGTAACGGCGTCGTGCATCTTGTGTGCAGCGTGCTCGACAGCGCTGTCGGTCACGCGCGCGCTGGCCTCGCGCGCCCGGGTGCAGGCGACTTTCACAGCGCGGCCCAGATCCACAGAGAAGGCCGATCCACCTTGCGCATCCAGTGCCTGGGTGATCGCGCTCAGTGCCCCTCGGATGACGCGGACATCGGGATGGGCGGCGGTGTGATCGAAGGCGATGGCCGTGGCGATCATCGTGAGCACCACGCTCAAGCCGCGAAGCATGCCCGGCTGCTGCTCCCCGAGCTGCATCAGGCAGGCGGTCTCGTCCACCAGGAGCGCATTGCTCCAGAGTGCCCGGGTCTTTTGCACCAACTCTTCGCGGGCGATTTCATGCTCGGTGCGGCGGTTACGCACGCCGCTGAGCTTGATCCCACGGTCAATTACGTCGTAGAGGAGCATCAGGCCTCCCCGGGGGCTTGACTGCGCAAACCGGCCAGCAGGCAGTTCACGGCGGCGATCAGCTCCACGGCCTGCTTCTCGACCTTGCGCAGCTCATTCGTCGTGACCTGTTCGCCCTTGGTGCCACGGCGCGATGTCGCCGCGCCAACCTCGGCCAGCACGTCGCCGAACTCCTTGGTCAGCCGCATGATCATCTCGGCGGTGACGCCTTCGCAGTCCACGTCGACCCGCAGCGCCACATGGCCCAGCTCGGCCGCAAAGGCATGCAGGATCGAGTAGTCGTCGGACAGCGCCATGACATCGCGGGCCTCTTCGATGAACAGGCCGTGCGTGGTGTTGTTCGGGTTGACCTTGTGCTGCAGCGTGCTGCCGCTCATGGGCACCAGCACGCCGCGCGCGTTCATCCTGGACGGCATGCGGCCAGCCAGCGCATGCGGCCCGCCCTTGTACCGGTGAACCGTGTGATACGCCGCGTCGCGGACGCTCATCACGAATGGGGTGGCGAGAAAGCGTCCCAACTCGCCATTGAGGTAAGTGTTGAGACGGTGGACAGTAGCGTTCATGAACTCATCCAATGGTGAAAAGCAAAGACCCGGCGCTCTTGTCGGCGCTCGTGAGGTCGGGAATGGCTGCGCTGCTGGCGTGCAGAGCGAAATCGTTTTTGTGGTTCGGGGTGTGCCTCGTCGCGCGCGACCAGTGGGCGGGTGGGGCGTGCGGCCGTCGACGGTCAAGCGGCTGTTGAGAATTCCGCAGTGAAATCACGAAGCCCCCTCTTGCGAAGCCTGTTTTTCCAGCGCTGCGCGGGCCGCTGCAGGGATACGGGTCTCATAAAGGGACTGCAAAGCACGGTAGTTTTTCGACATCACGTCGCTCACCGCACCGCGCAAAATCTTGCTGATGTGAGGCTGTGGAATGCCCGTTTCAGCCTCAATCTGCGACTGAGTGAGACCGTGCCGGCACAACGCTTCGACGTAATCCTGTGCTTCCATTTGAATATTCCTTAACGACTATTCTGCCAGTCTTTCAGGAATATGCAAATAGGATTGAATCGGGGGATGGAACTTTTTGGAGACCGCCTTCGTCAGCGCCGGAAGAAGCGCGGCCTGTCCCAGCAGCAACTGGCCGACCGCTCAGGAATCGGTCAGTCGTTCCTTTCCAAGCTCGAAAGCCACAAGGCCCAGGCCACCACTGAAATACTTGCGCTGGCCGCCGCGCTTGAGTGCACCCCTCAATGGCTGCGAAGTGGAGAGGGGCCAGAAGAAGGCATTCCCGGAGAATCAAACGTCAAGGACGTTCACTCAAAGGGAGGGGTACCAGTGATTTCATGGGTAAAAGCCGGAAATTGGGCCGATATAGAGGACGCGTTTCTCGCCGAGGACGCTGAGAGCTGGGTCGATGTTTACAGGGGCTCTGTAGGCAAGCATGCCTTCGCACTTCGCGTCGAAGGCGACAGCATGACAAGCCCCATTCCAGGGGATCGCCTGAGCTTTCCAGAGGGCACGATACTGATCGTGGACCCCGACCGGGAGGCCAAGCCTGGCGACTTTGTTATCGCCAAAGACGTTATTACGCAACAGGCCACGTTCAAGCGGCTCATGTATGACGCCGGCCGCTGGTTCCTGCGTCCCCTCAACCCAGCCTACCAAACCCAGGAAATTGATGATCCTGGCGTGCGCGTCATCGGCCGGGTCATGGAATTTCAGATCAACCACAAGCTGTAACCCACCCCCAATTCGAGGGGTCGGGTAAATACTTAGAAAATATTCCACATTGAATATTCCTAAAGGCTTGACAAAGTAATTCCTATCGGAATAATCGCACCTATCCAAACGGAAAGGTAGCGATGCAAACACAAGCAAACAACGGCGGCGGAACCCTGATCGCCGATCTCATCAGCCCCATTGGCTGGCTGGGCGCCTGCCTCGTTGTGGCCGTGATCGGCTGCTCGCAAGCCATGGACATCGCCGACAACAGTGGCGAGTGGCCCACGGCCGAACACCTCTCTCAAACCCAGAAGCAGGAAGCCGTCCAGGCCCGCCGCGACCGCGCAGCGCAGGCCATGTGCACCGCTGACCACGGCCCGCAGGCCCTGGCTCGCTGGGTCAACACCACCACCGCCGAATGCGTCAACTCGCGCGGCCGTCTGCTGTCCCGTCAACCCCAGGAGCAAGCTCATGCACACCGCTGAAACCGTCGCCCAGTTCCCGACCGACCGCGCCTCTATCCGGCGTCTGGCCCAGAACCATGCTGACGCGGGCCAACCGCTGCAGGTGGGTCTGTTCAGCAACATCACCGACCAACTGGCTTACGAGCACGCGTACAACGCCCGCGCCCGTGACCTGGCCGGGGAGATCGCTGAATGCGCTTGACCAAGGCCATTACCGGCGCCTTGCGCAAGCAGTGGCGCGCCAGCACGACGCGCCGTCTTGTGCGGACATTCGCGGCCAGCCGCACTGTGACGCTGCTGGAAGAGATCGACGACGACGCCCGGACCCTGCGCCACTACCGCGACGTGGTGATCCCCGCGCGGCTGAGCCAGCTTGCAGAAGAAAAGAAAGCACTCCTCCCGCAGCTCTTCGAGCTGATGGACGAGCCCGTCACCCAGATCCGCCCGGAGGCATCTCTCTCGAAAACCCAGCAAGCGCAGTACCCCCGGGGCGGCTGGACCCCCTCGAAAGAGTTGCCTCCGGGCCCCCTATTCCCCACCAACAGGACTCCGAACGTATGAACGCCCGCACACCCGAGGCCGCTCTGGCGCTGCCCGTCGAAGCCGCCTCCCTGACGATGGGATTCGGCAACTTGCAGCAGTTTGAGTTCATGCAGCGTGCCGCGCGCATGATCACGGAATCGACATTGGTCCCCGCGCTGTACCGCCGCTGGGTGCCCGAGAACAAGTCCAAAAACGCACCACTCGTCGAAAACGTAAACGCGCTGTCCAACGCGATCATCGCGCTGAACCTGGCCACCCGCATGCGCGCCGACGTGCTCGCGGTGATGCAGAACCTGAACATCATCGAGAACCGCCCGTCTTGGGCCAGCACGTTCGTGATCGGGATGATCAACGCTTGCGGCCGGTTCACCACCCTGCGATTCGTCGTGACCGACCTGGGCGACAAGGAGGTGACGTATGCCGTAGGCCGCTGGGAAGACACCCCCCAAGGCTCGCGCAAACGGTACACCAATGAGACCGCCGTCGTTCGCAATTTGAGCTGCGTGGCGATCTGCACAGACATTGCCAGCGGCGCCGAGCTGCGCTCCCCCACCGTCGATGTGGAGATGGCAGTGAGGGAAGGTTGGTACGGTCGGGACGGCAGCAAATGGCAGACCATGCCCGAGCTGATGCTGCATTACCGATGCGGCGCCTTCTTTGGACGCCTGTACGCTTCTGACCTCCTCATGGGTTTGCAAACGGCAGAGGAACTTCGCGACCTTGGACTGCTTGAGCCCCAAGCCGATGGCACGTATCAAGCGGCATCTGACCTGCCCCCGCAACACACACCGCCCCGCGCTGAAGGTGTTGCCAGGCCGCAATCCCGTAGCGCATCGGCTGTTGCTGCCGCCCCGGCCGTCGACGAAGAGGCAGCTCAAGTGGCGCCAGCGGCCGATCAACCCAGCTCACCGCCCCCGCCGCCCGCACCGGCGGCAACGCCCGCGCAACCGGCCGCAGAACCGGCATCGCCGCCGTCCCCGCCCGCCAGCGAAGGCTCGCGCAAGTTCCTGCTGAACAAGTTCAAGGTGCAACCGGCCGCGTTACTTGCCGCGCTCCTGGACGCTGGCTATGTTGGCGCTCAGGGCAAAACTGAAGCCGACATCGTCAAGATCGTCGACAGCGGCAACCCCGCGTCGCTCGCAGGTCTCACCGACGCCCAGTTCGCCCAGGTCAAGGCCAAACTTCCCAAGCCGTGATGAACGCCGTACTCACCACGCCCCCGGCCGCGCTCATGCCCAACACCAAAGGGCTGACGCGCGACGAGGAGACGCACACCTACTACTGGCAGGGCCGCGTTGTCCCCGGCATCACACGGCTGATGGAGCCCATCCACAGCTATGACTCTGTACCCGACTGGATCCTGGAGCGCAAGGCCGATCTGGGCCGCCAGGTGCACTACGCGTGCGAGCTGTGGGACCTGAACGATCTGATCGAGGAGTCGCTGGATCCGTCCATCGTGCCCTACCTGGCCGCCTACAAGGAATTCCGCAAACAGCACACCGGCCGAATCCATGCGATTGAGCCACTGCTTTACCACTCGGGCATGGGCTACGCCGGCCAGCCCGACCGCGATATGGAGCTGGACACGCCGAACGACGTGGTTGAAATCAAGACCACAAGCCAGCTCTGGAATGCCGTGGGCGTGCAGCTCGCCGCCCAGGAGCACCTGCTCAAGAGCTGCGACCCCGCGCGCAGGCCGGGAGGAAAGCGCTTCGCCTTGCAGCTCAAGGCCGATGGGAAGTTCACCTTGAAGGAATACAAGGCGCCCAGCGACTGGCCGACGTTCGTCTCCCTGCTGACCACCGCGAACTGGATCGCGCGATTCGGCGGCAAATAACTTTTCACACAAAGGACCCTCATGACTACCGAAGTACTGGATGCAGCGAAGCCCCCGGCGACGCCGATGCTGCCCTCCGCCCCCATGACCGTCATCGACGCAGCCACGGGCACGATCACGTATGAGTACAAGGCCCCGAGCCTGATGCTCGCCGAGGCCACAGCCCAACTCGCGGAGGCACAGTCGCTGGTCCCGTGCATCGACTCGCCCGTGATGCATCAGGAGGCCGTCGCACTGCTGCAGAAGATCGTGGGCGACTGGAAGAACCTCGACGAGGTTCGGCTGCGCACGACGAAGCCGTTGCGCGAGCAGACCGACAAGATCAACGCCGATTTCAAGCCGGCCATCGAAGTGCGACAGCAAGCCGAAGGCATCCTGAAGGCCGCTGTCTCTAAGTATGAGGAGGCCCAGGAACGTGAGCGCCGCCGGCTGCAAGCCATCGCAGACGAACAGGCCAGGCAGCTCCGCCTGCGCGCCGAGGAAGAAGCCGCAGAGAAAAAACGCAAGGCTGATGAAGAAGCCGAGCGCGTGCTACGCGAAGCCCGCGAGCGCGCGGATGAGGAACAACGTAGAGCCGACGAGCAAGCGCAAGCGAAGCGTGATGCAGCCGCCCGCGCCGCGCAATCTGGCGACGCCGATACGGCAGAAAAGCTCAACCAGCAGGCCGAGGAAATCGTCAGCACCGCCACCTCTGTCGCCCAGACGACCCTGACGTTCGCCGAATCTGAGGCAGCTATGGCGCAGGACGCTGGCCAGCAGGAAGCCGAGGCGCTGCGCATGGCGGCACAAATGACCACCGGCGCCACCGTTGCAATTGCCAAGCCCCGCGCGACCGGCGCCTCCAGCAGCATCAAGTACACGGCCGAAGTCGTAGACCAGAAGGCGTTCGTGCAGTACGTCCTGAACAACTGGGACACGATGAATCACCTGCTCACCATCGAGCAGGGGAAGCTGAACACGATGGCCCAGAACCAGAAGGACCGCTTCAAGGTCGGTGGCTGCGAGCTGCGCACGCACCGCCAGATGGCCGTCCGGCGCAAGTAACCCCGTTTCCCGCACCCCGCTTTTCACCAACCACAAGGACTATCCACATGTTTCTCGCACAAGAACCCAAGTACATGGCCATCGGCAGCCAAATCGTCAACCGCGCCACGGGCAAACCCGTGCGTGACCCGGTGATCATCTTCCGCGCCCAAGACAAGCTCGCGCCGGTCGCGCTGGCGGCTTACGTTGTCGCGTGCCGCGACAACGGCCTGGACCACCAAGCAGAGGTGGTGCAGGCTCGCCTGGACGACTTCACCGCATGGGCCGCCAGCCGGCCGGATGCAATGAAGCTCCCTGATACCACCCTCACGCGCCACACACCCGCGACGCACGCGGGATGGAAAGCGCTGGTGCCCGGCCACACCTATGAAGTCAGCGGCGGTCACATCGTCCAATTCCTGAAGAAGGAGAAACTCGATGGCGAGTTCATCACCACGGCGCCGGGCACCACCAACGAGGAGCTGATCGAAGTCCTGATGGACCGCATCAAGCATCTCAACGCCACGCTGCCCTACGCAGAAAACAACGACGCTCTGTTGCACCTCGCCGCTGCGCACAAACGCCTGCTGGACCGCACGGCCGCGCGCATTGCCCAGCAAGTCGAAGCCACGCCCCAGCCGCACGTCAACCCCAATTCGACCCTCGTCGAGCAGTACGGCATCGAAATGATCCCGTGCAAGTCGAGCAACCTCGAAGCCTATGGCTACGACAAGGCGGGCGCCACCCTGGCGCTGCGCTTCAAGGGCGGTGCGATCTATCACTACGCCGGCGTCCCCGAACACGTTGCCCAGGCGCTCGCCAACGCGGCCAGCATCGGCAGCTACGCCTCCCGCGAGATCACCGGCAAGTTCGAGGGAGTTCGCATGAACGAGCCCACGGGCGCCGTCGCAGCCTGATCCAGTTTTCAGGCGGCCCGGGCGTCCTCCTCCTCCCTCCCTCCCTCCAACTTGCCCGGTACGTGCGCGAGCACCCGCCTCTTTATTCCAACCTCAACCACTGAAGCACATGGCATTCACCATCTTCCGCGTCGGCATCAAGTCCGACCCCACCAAGGAACCGGTCGAGCACCTGGTGCGCGCCGGCAGCGCCCGACAGGCACAGGACCACGTGACCGCCGGAATGATCACCGTCGAGCGCGCGGACGCCGAGGACGTGTACCGCCTGGCGAAGTCGGGGGTCAAGCTGCAGGACGCGAATGGCGAGCAGCCCGCGCCGGCTGGAAAGGCTGCGAAGTGAGCATGCCCGAACCCACACCGGATCCCACGCCCATGGCACCGGACGATCCGTGGCACTTCTGGCCGCGCCGCCCTGACCCCGTTGATTGCGGAGTCTGACCATGGCATCCGTCAACAAAGTCATCCTCGTCGGCAACTGTGGCCGCGACCCCGAAGTCCGTTACCTGCCGTCGGGCCAGGCCGTGGCCAACGTGAGCGTGGCCACCAGCAGCCGCCGCAAGGACAAGACCACCGGTGAAACGGTGGAAGACACCCAGTGGCACCGCGTCACGTTCTATGACCGCCTGGCCGAGATCGTCGGCGAGTACATCCACAAGGGCAGCCCGATCTATGTCGAGGGCCGCCTGAAGTACGGCAAGTACACCGGCCAGGACGGCATCGAGAAGAACACGGTGGACATCATCGCCACCGAGATGCAGATGCTGGGCGGCCGTGAAGGTGGCGGCGACGGCGCCAGCCCCCGGCGCCAGGCCGCGCCTCCGCCCGCGCGCGCGCCGCAGCCGCGCAGCGCCCCCGCTTCCCGAGGCTCCTCGGGCTTCGATGACATGGACGACGACATCCCGTTCTAAACCATGTTGCGCCCCACCACCAAACCCAGCGCGCGAATCGCGGGACGCGCACAACAGGCCGCGTCACGCGATCCAGGCACAGCGCGCCTGCGCCTGCGCTTCGCAGTACGCGATGACTTCTCCGAAGCCGCGCGGATCGTCGCTGTAGCCAACAAGCGCATCGACGAGCTATTGAGCTACCTCGACATGCTCCAGGGCACAAAGGTCGTTGAGTTGGTCATGGACCTGCGAGGCGAGCGCGACATGCTCGTCCAGCTTGTCCGGGATCTGCACCTGGAGTTGGTAAGTGGCGATGAAAAAAGCACCAGTCAGGACAACGATTCCGACTCTGACCCGCGCTGGGACTCTCAGCGGCGCGAGCGTCTGCTGTATGCAGCCAAACAGGTTCAGCAGCGGCACCTTTTCAGATCCGAGAAGCGCATTCGCGGCGAAGAGGTCACGGCGCTATGAATCTGTCCAAAGTCAAGAAGAAGATGCCCGCGATCAAGCTGTTTCTGGCAGCGCGCGGCGCGGAGGTGCTGGCCACCACCAACCCCTACGAGCTGATTCGATTCCGCTCGAAGCATGGTGTGTCGGTGCTCTACAAAACGGACAAAGGACAGCTCACCCACACCGGCCAGTCATTCGACGCGCTGTCGGCTTACTTCAATCAAGGCTCGTGGTCCAGCGGTAACGCAGCAAAGCGCCGCCGCGCCTGGGGGCCTGATGTCCGCGTCATCCTGGAGCGCGACGGCGAGGACTGCTTTCTGTGCCTTCGGCCCTTGGGCAACGACATCACCCGCGAGCACCTGGTGGCCCTGGTGCATGGCGGTCCGGACCACATCGCCAACAAGGTTCTCACCCACGCAGCCTGCAACCTGGCACTTCACCACCTCTCGCTCATGGAAAAGATTCGCATGCGCGAGCGCAACGTCTTCAGGAGATACGGATGGGACCAAACCACCGAGCCGACGGTATCCCCTGCCAGCAGGCCCGCCAGCGCCAGCAATGGCTCTGCAGCCATCGCCACTGCAGGAGCTGAGGCATGAGCGCCCGTCCTGCATTCGCCAACAACCCCACACGTGCGCGCACCACCTTCGCGCCCGGCTTTTCTTCACCTTGGAGTCATCTCATGCCTGCATCTACACCGTTTCAATCCAAGCCGCGCGTGCGCAACCGCCCGCGTATCGACCTCACCACCCTCAAGATCGAGAAGGACGTGCCGCCGCCCGAGGGCCGCAACATCATCGGGAAGTACAACGACTACTTCTCCCAGATGGCACCCAAAGACGCCATCAAGTGCAAGCCGGACGAGGTGAGCCCCATCGCCAACGCCCTGCGCAAATGGATCAAGGACAAGAAAAAGGATGGCGAGTTCACCGTTCTGAGCCAGAAGAACTGCGACGACGACCTGTCAATCGGCCGTGTGTGGCTGTGGCCGAAGGGCGAGAGCCTGGACGGCACCCAACACGCCCGCGCTGCCAAGGCAAGCGCGGTTGCCCGCAACGCTCGTTCAAGCCGCAAATGAGCACATCCGATCAGCGCCCCACCGCCGTCGCACACCTGGTGCGCCGCATGCAGGCAGACCCGCGCCTGGCCTACCTCATCGGCCCGGGCTCCGAGGTCTGGGAACTCGTGACCGAGGAGCTGGCCGCCCAGCGCAGCGTCGACGCCAAGGACCTGCGCCGCGAGATCGAGGCCACGCTGTCCTACGAGGAATGGCCCAGCTCGCGCCCTGACAGCCCCAAGGCTGAATCCGCCAATGACGCCATCGGCCCCCGGGTCCTGGCTGACGCTACGCGCCTGCTGATCGCGGGCCAGGCCGACGCCGCGCGCGGGGTGATCCTGGGCGAGGCTGAGCGCCTGACCGGGCGCCGCTTCATCGAAGGCAGCGCACCCGTCGCGAGGGCTGCATGAACACCCAAGGCCGCATCGACCGCACTGGCACGGTCAACTTCCACGACGCCAGCCTGGCCGTGTGGGAAGACGGGACGCCGCCCAAGGGACAAAGTTGCGGGCTTGATCCGATCTGGGAACGCGACTTCAAGCGCCAGGTTTTCGCTCGCATCGTACAGACGCTGAACCGCTTGGGCTGGACCTGCGCCATGCCTGCAATCAGCGATCACGACGTGAAGCACTACGGCGGCGACGTGGCTCGCTGGTCATCGGAGAGTAAGCGATATTGCACGAAGGGCGATCTCAAAGCCGACCTGAGCGTCAGCGGCCGGCACATCGAGTTCAAGATGTTCCAGACCGTGAACGCGCCGGATCGGCCCGACCACGAGGGGCGCTACCAGTTCAACAAGGAAAGGCACATGCCCTATGTGTTGCGCCTGGAAATGGAGCGCACGCGCAGCCGGATCCGCGAATACCTCTGCAACGTATTCACTGGCTACACCTACGAGGACAAATACAGACCTCGCAAGCCCCTGGATCTCACCGCCATGCAGCAGATCCAGAAGCACTACGAGGAGTCGAGCCACTTCAAGGGCGACTTGGAGTCCTACCTCAAGCGAAATAAATACCCCAAGCTGCCCGCGTACAACACGAAGTCAGCGGATGGCCATGAACTCCAGCACGGCCAGCGCGTGTGGTTCCGCGACAGGTACAGTGGCCGTGCCGCGACAGGCATTGCGCTCTACAACATCAACAATATGTGGTGGGTAGTCACCGGCCGCTACGACTACACCAACGTGGCGTGCTTCGAGCTGTACACGGCGCCGCCCGACAACCTGCGCGGCAGGCACTTCCCAGACCGCCGGCGCAAGCGCCTTGAGCAGGAACTCGCGAAGGCGACGGCCGCCATGCAATTCGAGCGCGCCGCCGTGCTGCGCGATGTGCTGTTCCCGCCCGGCATCGGTCCGCTGTTCCACGTTCGCAGGAAGAATGACGGCGTGTTTTGGGGTCCAGGTAGCTGCGGCTACACGAAGGACAGCGTGCGCGCGGGCAAGTACACCCGAGATGAGGCTGAGCGCATCACCCGTCACAGCAACAAGGAGCTTGAGGCTGTGGAGGTCTGCTCATGAACAAGAAGATGACGCTGACCCAATACCTCGCTGGCATTGAGGGTGCTACCACGGCCGAGGAGCTGGAGGCCGCCATACAGGCACCCTTCAAACACGCCTATCACGGAAGGACCTGGGCCCGCATCTCCCGCGCGCGCGTCGAGCGTGGCGAAGCGATCTGCACGGCCCACCCGCTGGGCAGGTTCGTCCCTCATCTGGGAGATAGGCGACAGCTCACGGTGTGCGGCGAGACCTACAAGGTGGCCCGTGGCTACAACTCCACTGGGGTCCGGTACTCGTGGCACTACGCCAAAGAATTCGCGGTGGGTGTGCTAATGCGCAATGGTCTGAGCCAGCGAGCTGCACATGCGGTTTGGGATCAGTGGGGCAACTACCCCCACCGCTGCCTGGAGACCATTGAGCAAGCCCTAGCGGGTGGCTTCGCCGACCCGGTAATGAACACGCTGATTCTGAGCTACGACAAAGGCGGCCCCATCCGCTACACCGTCGAACAGAACGATGCCGATGAGTTTGACAAGCGCGCGACTATGCCATGCCCCGGCTGCAAGTCAGGCACCCTGTTTGATTGGGGCATGGGGTTCTCAAGCGGTTTCACGTTTGTGAACTGGCACTGCAACGGCTGCTCGCATGAATACACCGAGTACGTCACACCCGAGCGCAGCGCGCAAATTCGCCAGCCGCGCGTGCCGAAGCAAGCGACTGAGGCCGTGACCGCATGAAGCAATCCGCCCTCTTCGACGATCTGCCCGACAGCCTGGGCAATGTCTTGCGCGCTTACGCGGACAGCCCAACCGGCCGCATGCCCAACGACCAGCTCTACCGCAAGGCCGCACGCCGCGCCGGCAAGCCGGTGGACGAGTTCCTGCGCCGCCAGCCGGTGGGCAACAAGGGGCAGCCGCACAGCACCGACGCGCGCCGCGTGCGCTGGCACCAGCAGACGCTCAAGGCCAAAGGCTGGCTTGAGCCCGTGCCCGGGCAGCGCGGGCAATGGCAGCTCACCAGCAAGGCCCGCCAAGCCCTGACGCCTCAGCAGCCCAAGCGCGTGCTGATCGCCTTCAGCACCGACCTGGGCGTGGCGCTCTGGGGATCCTGCGAAGACGTGTTCGCCAAGCTGGACGAGCCCATCACGCTGTGCCTCACCAGCCCGCCCTACCCGCTGGCCCGCCCGCGCGCCTATGGGAACGTGCCGCTGGCGGCCTATGTGGACTGGCTGTGCGCCCAGCTCGAACCCATCGTGCGCAACCTGGTGCCCGGCGGGACCATCGCCCTGAACATCAGCAACGACATCTTTGAGCCCGGCCTGCCGTCGCGCTCCCTGTACCGCGAACGGCTGGTGATCGCACTGTACGAACGCCTGGGCCTGCACAAGTGGGACGAGATGCCTTGGTACAACCCCACGAAGCCGCCCGGGCCGGTGCGATGGGCCTCCATCACCCGCCAGCAGCTCAATGTGGCGTGGGAGCCCGTCTACATCTTCACGAACAACCCGCTGGCCTGCCTGGCTGACAACCGGCGCGTCCTGCAGGAGCACACCGAGCGCCACCTGCGATTGATCCAGCGCGGGGGCGTGGACCGGTACCGGCCGCTGAATGACGGCGCCCACACCCTGCGCCCCGGCTCCTATGGCAACAGCACCGACGGCGCGATCCCGCGCAACGTGCTGACCTATGTCCAGTCAACCGCCGACCAACCCCTGCGCGACGCGCGCGCGGCTGCGCGGGCTGCGGGCCTGCCGGTGCACGGCGCCGCTATGCCGTTGGACCTGGCGGACTTCCTGGTGCGCTACCTGTGCCCTGAAGACGGGCTGGTGGCTGAGCCCTTCTACGGCTGGGGCACGACCGCCTATGCCGCCGACATGAACGGCCGCCCTTGGGTGGCCAGTGAGCTGATGGGGGAATACCTCGTTGGCTCTGCCCCGCGATTCGCCGGCCGCCCCGGCTTCAACCAGCACCTCACGTAAGGGAGCACTGACCCATGAACATCCTTCGAGCACTCCGCGCCGCAGCGCTGGCCCTGCTGGCGATCCCCTCTTGGGCGGGCGACTTTTGGCCCGCCGCGTCCGACTGGCGCCCGGACGAGATCGGCGCCACGGTGCGCGCCTGGCACGCCGACAACCAGCCCGGGCGCAGCGCGCACAACGACAAGACGCCCGGGATCTACGCCTTGTGGCACCTGGACACCGTGCGAACGGTCGAGGTGAAAGCGCTGGTGACTGTTTTGCGGCTGAGCAACAACCGTGACGGCGTGGGCGTGGGTCTCATGGCCGAGAAGGACATCACCGAGGCGACCTCGATATTCGCGTCAGCAACGGGCATGAAGGGCTACCAGAACACCCGGTATGCCTACACACCCATGGCGGGGGCCACGGTCGAGTGCATCGAAACCTGCGCGTTCAAGCAGAGCACCGACCGCTGGGCGCTCGTGCCAGCCCTGGGCGTGGGGATACGCACCCCGCTGGGCACCCGGTTCATGGATCTGGACATCAGCGGCTGGACTGTGCGCCTGAGTGTCCAGCCCGCGCCACGCAACAAGCACCACCATCACTGGCACAACAGGCCGGACGCGCGGCCCAAGCGGAGCTTCCTGCTGACCGTGGGGAGGGCCCTGCCGTGAAGCGCCAGATCGACACCGGGGACAAGCAGGGCCGCAAAGACCCCCTGAGCGCGCCCGCAGATCGCTCGCGCCTTGTCCGGCTTTGGCCTCTGTGGGTGGTGATTGCAATCCTGCTGGGCTCGGCTGCATGGAGGGCGTATGGCTAAGACCACCAACATCGAGTGGTGCGATGCCACGTTCAACCCCTGGATGGGCTGCACAAAGGTCTCCCGTCAGGATACCGGCGGAGGTGGCTGCGATCACTGCTATGCAGAGCATGAGACACCGGTGCGCGTGCATCGTGGCCAGGGCCGTGAACTGTGGGGCGCTGGTGCACCGCGCGTGCGCACGTCACCCGCAAACTGGCGCCAGCCGGAGCGGTGGAATGCAGAGCCTTTCCTGACATGCACAAAGTGCGGCTGGCGTGGCACCGGCGCGGAGCTGGAGCAGCAGGACTGCTGCAAAGTGCATCACATCACCGGCGCCCGCCGCCGCGTCTTCTGCGCCAGCCTGGCCGACGTGTTCGATAACGAGGTGCCGGTGCAGTGGCGTCGCGACCTGTTCGATCTGATTGCGGCGACACCAAACCTGGACTGGCTGCTTCTGACGAAGCGCATTGGAAACGCCTCACGCATGATCGCCGAAGCGCAAGGCGACACGCTGCCGATCAGTAAATGGGCCGCGTGGCCGCTGCCCAACGTCTGGCTGGGCGCCACCATCGTCAACCAGAAGGAAGCCGACCGCGACATCCCGAAGCTGCTGGCCACTCCGGCGCGGGTGCGGTTCCTCTCGATGGAGCCGCTGCTTGGGCCGGTGGACCTGACGCAGGTTGACGATGGGCATGCGCACCGCGACGTTCCGCGCGAAGAGTGGGGCTCTATGGACGACGACGATTCTCCGCCTGGATTGTGGTGGAACGTGCTGTCGGGCGAGCGAACCATCATGCACGGAGGCGCCACGGGCGATTGGTCGCGCACCGATGCGTCCGTTGACTGGGTAATAGTCGGCGGCGAAAGCGGCCCCAAGGCGCGCCCCATGCACCCTGGCTGGGTCCGCAGCCTCCGCGATCAGTGCGCCGCCGCTGGAGTGCCATTTTTGTTCAAGCAATGGGGCGAATACAGGCCGGCGGCAACTGTCACAGAGGCCACGCTGCATCCGGTCATCACAACAAACCGGGACGTTGCAGCGACAACACCCGAAGCGCGTTCATTCCGCCCGGCTTCTGGTTGCCACCACATGGAGCACCAAGTGGCCGGAATGTTGGACGGTAGCGGCGAATACGCCAAGCTCGACTGCGCGATGTTCAAGGCCGGCAAGAAGGCGGCCGGCCGACTGTTGGACGGTGCTGAGCACAACGGATTCCCAAAGGTGAACACATGAAAACCTATCCCCTGGCCCTGGCCGACATCGCGCCGAGCCTCAACCCCGCATTCAGCCCCAACCTGCACCAGTGGGTGGGCAAGAACTCCCACTTCGCCAGCGACGGCGGCACGCTCGATACCGTGTGGCGCGTGCGTCCGGGCGCGCCCATCGAAGCCCCGGCGGGCTCGCTGTTCATCGGCTACGCGTGCGATGACGGGTACTTTTCTGGATCCCGTCTGATGGGTGTGTTGTGCAACGGCCGCAAAGAATTGCGCTGGGCGTTCCTGCATCTTGCTGAGCACCTGGACCCGGTGCCGGACTTCTGGGGCAACTACAAGCGCCTGGGGCGCTGCTTCATTGACCCCGACCACGCGATCAGCTTCATCGGCGAACGCTGGCACGAGGAGGGAGATCGCCGCACCTGCCTGTGGTGCGGTCACGAGCAGCAGCAGGAGCACTGGACCGAGAACGTAGAAATATCACGCTGGGTCAACGTCGCGCGCGAGGGGCAAGCAGCATGAAGGTACGTTGCCTTTCAATCCGCCAGCCCTGGGTCTGGCATATCCTGCGCCCCGACATCACCGACCCGGCCACCCGGGCGCATGCCATCGCGCACGACATCATCAAGACACTGGAGAACCGCAGCCGCCGCACGGGCATGCGCGGTGGTTTCCTGGTACATGCGGCGCAGGGAATGACCGAGGGTGACTTCTGGTGCTGCGCTCATACGGCTGCCGACGCACTTGCGGGCAAGAAAATGCTCGACGGTTCGCTGGCGCCTCGCCCTACGCCCAAGGACGCGCCGCGCGGCGGCATCGTGGGCTACGCCAATCTCCACAACTGCGTCGAACACAGCACCTCCCCCTGGTACATGGGTGAATACGGCTACATCCTCAAGGACAACACGCCGCTCCCGTTTCTGCCGTGCAAGGGCATGCTGGGCTTCTTCTGGGCCGAGGTGCCAGACGACTACCTGCCCGCGCACCTGCATGAGGGCCTGATGTCGTGATCGAGCAGATCCTGCAATGGCACAAGACCGCCGAGGTGGGCCTGCCGCCGACGGATGCGGAAACCGTGTTCGTCGGCCGCAATGGCAATGGCTTCTGTGGCTGCTTCAACGAGGTACGCGCTTCGGACCAAATGTGCTTCTACCTCACAGCCGAAGACAGCGTAACCGTGATGAGCGACCTCACCGAATGGGCAAGGCTTTCCCAATGAGCACCACCACGGCAGAACAGCCGAAACAGATCACGCTGGCCGACTGGGCAAAAGCTCAGTTCGCCACCGTTCCCCACGTCAACACCCTGCGCAAGTGGGCACGCGAGAAGCAGATCCAGCCGGCGCCGAAGCTGGTGGGGCGAGCCTATCTCGTCGTTCCTGCTGCGAAGTACGTCGGAAAGGCGAAACCCTGATGTCCCTATCTCTCGCCGCAGAGCTGCCCGCCCGAGCCGCCCATGTCACACGGTACACCGTGGAGCATCACGGCGATTGCATCCTGATCTATGGCGCGGTGCCAATGTCCGCGTTTGCCGTGCTCGCCAAGCTCGCGCCGGGCAAGTCCGTCATGAGCAGCCATGTCGCCCGGTTGGCCGGGGCAACTTTCGCGTTCGGGCTGTCCAAAGACCTTGATGCGCTCAAGACAACGCTGGAACCCGCCGCCCTCGCGCGAGTAGCGGACCGGTACCGGCATCTATCGAGCGCGCTTCAAGAGTGGCTCGCCTGGGGCGAGCATGGCACCAGCAGCCTGACGATGTTCACGCGGCTCGCGGGCGTGAACGTCCTGAACGACGGTCAAACCGATGTGCCTCACGACGCTGATGACCTGTCACGCTGCAGGCGCCTGCTGGACACCTGCCCCGAGCTGGTACCGCTGCTCCCGGGCATGGCCGATGTATCGCCGGCATGGGCCCGCCTGATCGCTCGCTGGGACGAGCTGTGCACGCTCATGGACACCGAGGCGCCGGCCTGGCACACCAAACTTCCAAACACCCCGCGCACCAATGCGCTTCTCAATCAACTGAATTCCACCAATGACAACACCGACTGAAGACCTCGACCCGAGCGAGCTGGACCTTGAACAACAATTCGGACAGTGCGCGCCCCGCGATCCGATGGGCGTGCAGTACGGCGCCGCCGACAGCGCCGACTTTTCAGAGGGCACCTGGTCATTCAAGATGCACGGCGACTGGAAGGTTGCCGCTGGCGAGTTCGCCATCGTGCCGCGCGTTGAATTTTCCGCTCAGGTGTCCGCGCAAGCCAAGGCACTACAGGCGATGGCACCCGCAATTCGCAATGCTCGAACCACACTGCTGATCGCGGCCGGCGCCGTACCCAACGGCGCACTGAAGAATCGCTACATCCAGGCGGCCAACGGGCTCTTGGAGTTCACTGTCGAGCCCTCGGAATTGCCGCCTTTGACATGCTCGCGCTCTCGGCGATCCGACTGCGCTCTATTCGACCCGCAGGCAAACAAAGACTTCTACGAGCGGTTGTTGTCACCGGAATTTCTCGCCGCTGAAGATGCTGCTGGCGGTGTTCTCGCAGCCGGCGGACTGGACAAGGCACCTGCAGTAGCAGGGGAGGCGGCGACCGTTTCACACACGGGTGACCGAGACATTGACACGGCCAATCTGCTGGAAGAGTGCGCAACGATGTTGACGGACTACGCCCTGCATCAGCGTGACCTCGGCAACGACAGCACGGCCGCTGGCGCAGACGCTCACGCCTACAGGCTGCGACGCCTCAACGTCGCCCAGCCTCAACCCCTCCTCGCATCAGAGGCTGCGACGGGCGTGGATGTGCTGCGATTGGTTGCTGCTGCCCGCGCTGTTTACGCGCATCGCTACCAGATGGGTGCGCCGATGCTGGGTATTTACGACGAACTCAAATCCGCTGCGGAGGCTGCCGCCCTCCAGCCCCGGCCAGTGGCGGAGCCGCGCTCGTTGGTTCTCTGGGGAAGTAAGGCGGAGCCAGCAGAGCCGCAGGCGCAGGGCATTTTGAGTGAGTACAGGGAAGCCCTTGAAGAAGGACAGGCTGGCGCTGCGCGGCTGATCTGGCAGTCGATCCAAAGGGGTCCGGGCGCACAACCCGATTGGGCTCTGAAAGAGGTCAACCGCCCCGGCGGCTTCTATTGGAACGACGGCGTTTCCATCGTCCATACGAACCTGGCCGAACTGGTTGATCACGACGCGGCCAGTGCATCCAAGGAGTAGCTATGGACCAAACTGGAAACGGCCACGGCCACTCGCAATCGCCTGGCGGCACTTCGGCGCACAGCAACCCGCCCACGCCCGTCGGCGTTGTAGCGCCCATGGTGGACCCCGTGCCTCCCTCCGTCGCCGAGACACCAGACGCGCCCGGCACGCGGGACGACGTGCTGCACTACATCGGCACGTGCCTCGCGCGCCTGCAGGTGCGCGCCGAACGCGATGCCGCCGGCCACGGCGTGAGCATCAGCAACGGCTCCGCGTGCGACCTGCAGCACGCGCTTCGGGAGGCTGAAAAGTTCATCGCCGCGCAGCCCCAGGCCGACCATATTGCGGACGCCAGCAATATGGTCCCTGCCCCGCTGGTGGGCGTTGCCCTGGGGCCCATCGCATTCGAGTTCAGCAGCTTCCAACAATGGGTGAACAAGGCTGCTGGCTGGTTCGAGGGCCTGGCGTACAACAACCTCAATGCGGCAATGAAGCGCTACGTGAGCATAGACGCGGCCGGCCGCGTGTGCATGATCGGCAAGGACTTCATGCGGGCGCGCGACGAGGGTAAGTTCCCGGTGCGGGTGTACCTGATCGACGCGAAACAGGAAAACGCGCCGCCCACCGATGCCCACGCATCCCCAGAATAACCCCATGAGCACCAACGAACCCATTGCCGAGCCCAACGCGGCGGAAGACAAGATCATCTGGCGGACCGAGCTGCGCCAGATGCTCGACAACGTGAGCAGCGAGACGATCCGTGTCTGGATGAAGAAGGGAAAGCTACCCCGCCCGGACACCCAGCTCAGCGCGCGCACCATGGGCTGGCGCCGCTCGACCCTGGTCAAGGCCGGCATCGCGCTCTAACCAGTTGGCCCAGTCCTGCAGCATCTTGCGGCGCTCGGGCAGGTACAGGGCCTTGTTGTAGGCCGCCCGAACTTTGTCTTCGGGTGCATGAGCGAGCTGGCGCTCAATCGCATCAGGGGTATAGCCCCGCTCGTTCGCCCATGTCGAGCCCACGCTACGAAACCCGTGCCCGGTCATCCGGTTCTTGTAGCCCATGCGGTAGAGCAGCATCAGGATGGTGCTGTCGCTCATGGCCCTGTCCAGCCGGTGTTCTGCCGGGAACACGTAGACGCTGCCTCGCGAGCGCGCCCACAGCTTGAGGAGCAGCTCGCGCGCCTGGCGCGGCAGGGGCACCAGATGGGCCTTGCGCCGCTTCATTTTCGACTCGGGGACCTCCCACAGCCACTCCACCGCCGGATCCGGCAGCGGCCCATCGTCGCGCCGGCCGTGGAAGGCGTCTATCTCGCCCCACTCCATGGTGCGCAGCTCCTGGGTCCGGGTCCAGGTATAGGCCAGCATGCGGGTGGCCAGCACGGCGAGCAACTCGCCTTGCAGCCGCAGGTTCTGCCACAGCTCAGGCATCTCGCGCTCGCTCAGGGCCGCGTGCGACTCCACCACGGCCACAGCAAAGGCCCGCTTGGGGTTGATCAGCTCCGCCGGGTTCGCCTCCGCATAGCCCTGCTCGATGGCCCAGTAGAAGACCTGCCCGACCCACATCCTGGTCTTGCGCACGTACACGTGCAGGCCGGCTGCGTCCATGGCGTTGAGTGCGCCGAGTAGCGAATCTCGCGTGATCGTCCGGATGTCGAGCTTGCCCAGCTTGGGGCCCAGGTGCAGCTCGATGGCGCGCTTCGCGTTCGCGCGGTAGCTGTCGGTGATGTCCTTGCGGCCGTCCCAATATTCGTCCGATGCAGCCATCAATGTCATGCTCTTCTGCGCGGCCGGCGCCTGGGCTGGCTTGACCACGGCCGGCTCGCCGGCGATCAGCCGGCGCTTGAGAGCGTCACGCTTGCCCCGCGCCTCCGCCAGCGTCACCAGTGGATACTCTCCATGGGTGGCTGTCTGGGGTTTGCCATCGGCGTTCCGGTAGGCCTGGCGCCACACCTTGGCGCCCTTGGACGATACCCACAGGTACAGGCCGCCCCCGTCAAAGAGCTTCTTCTCCTTCGCGCCCGGCTTGGTGTTGCGGCACAGGTGATCGGTGAGACGGTTCGTTGTAGGCATCCTGGTGAGGCCCACCGCTGGATGCCTACATGCCTACCTACTCATAGGCATGGATTTCATCCGGGGATCTTGGGCTTCGGTGGTTTCGGAGCCTGCATTTTCACCCTAAACCGTTGAATCGCTTGGGGTTTTCTTGGGATGCTAGGGATTTATCTGGACATCTTGGGATGTCCGTGGCGGAGAGGGTGGGATTCGAACCCACGGTACCTTGCGGTACGCCTGATTTCGAGTCAGGTACATTCGACCACTCTGCCACCTCTCCTGTATCCGGTGTCGCGTGGTGCGAAGCCGCAGATTCTAACCCAAGCTCAGGGTGCCAGGCGATCCAGCCCGCCCATGTACGGGCGCAGCACCTCGGGCACGGTCACCGAGCCGTCGGCGTTCTGATAATTCTCCAGCACCGCCACCAGCGTGCGGCCCACGGCCAGGCCGGAGCCGTTGAGCGTGTGCACCAGCTCGTTCTTGCCCGCGGCGTTCTTGAACCGCGCCTGCAGCCGGCGGGCCTGGAAGGCCTCGCAATTGCTCACCGAGCTGATCTCGCGGTAAGTGTCCTGCGCGGGCAGCCACACTTCCAGGTCGTAGGTCTTGGCGGCGCCAAAGCCCATGTCGCCGGTGCACAGCAGCATCACGCGGTACGGCAGGCCCAGCTTTTGCAGCACGGCTTCGGCGTGGCGGGTCATTTCCTCCAGCGCTTCGTCGCTCTTGTCGGGGTGGGTGATCTGCACCATCTCGACCTTGTCAAACTGGTGCTGGCGGATCATGCCGCGCGTGTCGCGCCCGGCGCTGCCGGCTTCCGAGCGGAAGCACGGCGTGTGCGCGGTGAGCTTCATGGGCAGCGCCGATTCGGCCACCACCTGGTCGCGCACCAGGTTGGTCAGCGGCACCTCGGATGTGGGGATCAGGTACAGCGCCGCGTTGTCGGGGGCGGCCTCACCCTCCTGCCCGCCCTTCCTGGCGGCGAACAGGTCGCCTTCAAACTTGGGCAGCTGGCCGGTGCCGCGCAGCGTGTCGGCGTTGACGATGTAGGGCACATAGCACTCGGTGTAGCCGTGCTCCTGCGTCTGCACGTCCAGCATGAACTGCGCCAGCGCCCGGTGCAGCCGCGCCAGCGGCCCCTTCATGACGGTAAAGCGCGAACCGCTGAGCTTGACGCCGGCTTCAAAGTCCAGGCCCAGCTTTTCACCAATGTCCACATGGTCGCGCACGGCGAAGTCCAGCTTGCGCGGGTTGCCCCATTCGCGCACCTTCAGGTTGCCGTGCTCGTCGGCGCCCACGGGCACGCTGGCGTGCGGCAGGTTGGGCACGGCCAGCAGCAGCGTCTGCAGCTCGGCCTGCAGCTGTTCCAGCCGCACGGCGGAGCTGTCCAGCTCGCCCTTCAGGGCGTTGACCTGCGCCATCACGGCGTCGGCGGATTCGCCCTTGGCCTTGAGCTGGCCAATCTGTTTGGACAGGCTGTTTCGCTGCGCCTGCAGCTCCTCGGTGCGGGTCTGGATCGTCTTGCGTTCGGTCTCCAGCGCGGTGAACGCAGCCACGTCCAGGAAGGCCTGGGGGTTCTTGCGTTTTTGCAGCGCGGCCTCGACCGCGGCCAGGTCTTTTCGTAACAGTGTGATATCGAGCATGGCTGAATTTTAGTGGGCGGGGCTTTCGGGGGTAGCATGATTGCCAGAACCGAGCGGGAGCACCCCATGCAGATCGAACCCTACCTGTTCTTTGACGGCAACTGCGAAGCCGCCCTGACCTTCTATGCCCAGTGCCTGGGCGGCCAGATCACGCTGCTGCGCCGGTTTGAAGGCTCGCCCATGGAAGCCCAGTTGAGCCCCGACTGGAAAAACAAGGTCATGCACGCCACGCTGGAGGCCAATGGGCACCGCTTCATGGCCAGCGACCGCATGCCAGGCCAGCCGTTTGCGGGCCATGCGGGATTTTCGATGTCAGTCAATATTCCGCAGGACACCGCGCGGGCCGAGGCCGTGTTCAAGGCGCTGGCCGTAGGCGGCATCGTGACCATGCCGTTTGCGCAAACCTTCTGGGGCGCGCGCTTTGGCATGCTGGTGGACAAGTTCGGCGTGGGCTGGATGGTCAACTGCGACTTGCAGCCAGCCACCCAGTAACGCGGCCTGGCAACGCCGCTCAGTGCGCCAGCGTGGCCGGGTCCAGGTTGGCGCCGCAGATCACCAGGCAGACCTTTTCGTCCGGGCGCGGGGCATAGGCGCCCGTCTGCAACGCGGCCAGCCCCAGCGCCGCCGCCGGCTCCACGGCCAGCTTGAATTCATTCCACAGCCACAGCTGCGCCGCGCGGATGGCCGCGTCGGGCAGCAGCAGCGCGTCTTTCACATGCTGCTGCGTCACCTCCCACGCAATGGCGCCAATGCGTTTGGCGCCCAATGAATCGGCGGCGATGCCGCTGACGGCCACGTCCACGGGCTCGCCCGCCTCGCGCGCGCGGTACAGCGTGGGGGCCAGTTCCGGCTCCAGCGCCACCACGCGGGCGCGCTGACCAAACCATGACGCGATGCCAGCGATCAGCCCGCCACCACCCACGCTGACCAGCACGCTGCCCGGCAGGCCGCCCTGCGCTTCGATTTCCATGGCCAGCGTGCCCGCGCCCGCCACCACCTCGGGTTGGTCATAGGCATGGGTCAGCAAGGCGCCGGTTTCCTGCTGGCGGGCCAGGCAGGCCTGCAGTGCGTCGGCATAGGCCGCACCGGTAACCACCACCTGCGCCCCCAGCGCGGCCAGCCGGTCGCGCTTGGCTTGGCTGGACACCGTGGGCACATACACCTCGCAGCGCACGCCCAGCGCGCGGGCCGCCGCCGCCGTGGCAATGCCGGCGTTGCCGCCCGACGCCACGATCACGCCGCTGCCGGGGATCGGGTTGGCCATCAGCCGGTTGAGCATGCCGCGGGCCTTGAAGCTGCCGCCGGTCTGCAGCTGTTCCAGCTTCAGCCACACCTCGTCGCAGTCCAGGCCGAAGGCCGCGCCCGGCAGCTTGAGCAGTGGCGTTTCACGCAGGAAGCCGGCGGGGCTGCCGTGCAGGCGCTGCGCGGCCTGGCGGATCAGGTCAGGCATCATGCTTCGAGCTTCAGGCCCTTGGGCAAGGGGAATTTCACGGTTTCCTGGATGCCGTCCATCTTGCGCACCGACACGGCCCCCAGCGCCTTGATGCGGTCGATCACGGCGCGCACCAGCACTTCGGGCGCGGACGCACCCGCCGTCAGGCCCACGCGCGCCTTGCCGTCCAGCCACTGGGCCTGCAGCTCGTCGGCGGAGTCCACCATGTAGGCGTCCACACCCAGCTTGCGCGCCAGCTCGGCCAGACGGTTGCTGTTGGAACTGGTGGGGCTGCCCACCACGATGAGCAGGTCCACCTGGGGCGACATGACCTTCACCGCGTCCTGCCGGTTCTGGGTGGCGTAGCAGATGTCCTGCTGCTTGGGCTCACGGATGTTGGGAAAGCGCCTGCGCACGGCGGCGCTGATCTCGGCCGCGTCGTCCACGCTCAGCGTGGTCTGGGTGACCACGGCCAGCTTGTCCGTCTGCGTGGGCTGCACCCCCGCCACGTCCTTCACGTCTTCCACCAGGTGGATGCCGTGGTCCAGCTGGCCCATGGTGCCCTCCACCTCGGGGTGGCCCTTGTGGCCGATCATGATGAACTCGTAGCCTTCCTTGGCCAGCTTGGCCACTTCCACATGCACCTTGGTCACCAGCGGGCAGGTGGCGTCAAACACCTCGAAGCCGCGCGCGGCGGCCTCCTGCTGGATGGCCTTGCTCACGCCGTGCGCGCTGAACACCAGCGTGGCGCCGGGCGGCACATCGGCCAGGTCTTCAATGAAGATCGCGCCCTTGGCCTTGAGGTCGTTCACCACATAGGTGTTGTGCACGATCTCGTGGCGCACATAGATCGGCGCGCCAAACTTGGCAATGGCACGCTCCACGATCTCGATGGCGCGGTCCACCCCCGCGCAGAAGCCGCGCGGCTCGGCCAGCAGGATTTCCATTTCAGCGTTGGTGGGGGTATTGCTCATAGAACCCCGATCACATGCACTTCAAACGTCACCGGCTTGCCCGCCAGCGGGTGGTTGAAGTCAAACAGCACGGCGTCGGCGCGGCCGTCGCCGTCACCGTCCTTGCCCACCTGCTGCACCGCGCCGGCATAGCTGCCCATACCGTCGGGTGTGGGGAACTGCACCACGTCACCCACCTGGTATTGCTCGTTCGGGTCGCCCATTTCATTGAGCAGCTTGCGCGCCACCCACTGCTGCATGTCGGGGTTGCGTTCACCAAAGGCTTCGCCCGCGGGGATGTCGAACGTGGCGCGCGCGCCCTCCTCCAGCCCGATCAGGCGCTGCTCCATCGCGGGCGACAGCTCGCCCGTGCCCAGCGACAGCGTGGCCGGCTTGTCGTTGAAGGTGTTGATGATGTCGCCGCCCGGCCCGGCCAGGCGGTAATGCAGCGTGAGGAACGATCCCGCCTGCACGCGGGGAGGGTTGGGTGCCATGGAACTCTCTATAAACTGGCCCCCATTGTAGAAACCTGCGCTCCACCGCCCGCCCCATGCGCCTCAAAGACCTTCCCGCCGACGCGCAGCCGCGCGAAAAGCTGCTTGCGCGCGGGGCAGCCGCCCTGGGTGACGCCGAATTGCTGGCGCTGATCCTGCGCACCGGCATTGCGGGCAAGGGCGTGCTGGCGCTGGCCCAGGAGCTGCTGGACGAATTTGGCGGCCTGGCCGGCCTGCTGAACACCGGCGCCGACGACCTGAAGCGCATCAAGGGGCTGGGCGGCAGCGCCAAGCGCGCGGAAATGGTGGCCGTGCTGGAGCTGGCCCGCCGCGCGGTGGCCCAGCGCCTGCGCGAACGCGAAGTGTTCGGCACGCCCGGCGCCGTCAAGCATTACCTGCAGCTGCACCTGGGCGCGCGCCAGCACGAGGTGTTTGCCGTGCTGTTCCTGGACACACAAAACCGCCTGCTGGCGCTGGAAGAGCTGTTTCGAGGCACGCTCACGCAGACCAGCGTGTACCCGCGCGAGGTAGTGCTGCGCGCCCTGCACCACCAGGCCGCCGCCGTGGTGCTGGCGCACAACCACCCCAGCGGCAGCGCGCAGCCCAGCCGCGCCGACGAAGCACTGACCAGCACCCTGAAGGCCGCGCTGGCCCTGGTGGACGTGCGCGTGCTGGACCATGTGATCGTGGGCGCGGGCGAGGCCCTGTCGATGGCTGAAAAGGGGCTGGTATGAAAATCCAGTCGCTGCAGGACCTGAAGCTGGTGCAGAAAAAGCTGGCCGAGCAGCAGAAGCTGGCGGCAGCGCAGGAGGCCGCCAGGCAGGAGGCCGAACGCCGCCGCCGCGCCGAGGAAGACCTGTTCAAGCGCGCGGCAGGCGCCGTCAAGCCCATCCGCCAGCCGCCCCGCGTGCCGCTGGCAACGGAGCAGCCCGCGCCCATCCCCGTGCAGCAGCAGCTGGACGACCAGCGCGTGCTGCTGGAAAGCCTGAGCGATGAATTTGACGCCAGCACCTTGCTGGACGTGGACGACGCCATGAGCTTTCGCAGGCCTGGCATCGGCACCGACGTGACGCGCAAGCTGCGCACGGGCCACTGGAGCATCCAGCGCGAGCTGGACCTGCACGGCCTGCGCCGCGACGACGCGCGCGAGATGCTGGGCGCGTTCATCCGCGAGGCACATAAGCACGGCGTGCGATGCGTGCGCGTGGTCCACGGCAAGGGCCTGGGCTCACCCGGCAAGGTGCCCGTGCTCAAGGGCAAGGTGCACAGCTGGCTGATCCAGAAAAACGAGGTGCTGGCCTTTGTGCAGGCCCGCGCGGATGAAGGTGGCGCGGGCGCGGTGGTGGTGCTGCTGGCGCCGGGCTGACGTTACCCGTTCAGGCCAGCATTTCCAGAAGCACGGGGTGCCATGCGGGCAGCGCCACACTGCCCAGTTTGCCGCCAAGCCGTGCCTTGTCCACACTGCGCAGTTGGTCCAGCAGGATGCGCGCGGCCTTGCCTTTGAGCTTGACCTCGGGCCGGCAGCCCAGGGGCTGGCCCGCGCTGGTGATGGGCGCGACGATCACGCGCAGCAACGCGGCATTCATGTCGTCCGGCGACACGATGAGGGCGGGGCGTGTCTTCTGGATTTCGGTGCCGACGGTGGGGTCCAGGTTGACCCAGTAGACCTCGCCACGCAGGAAGCGTCGTGGCTTCACCACACCCACTCGCTGTCGTCGCTCAGCGGCGCGTCGGCCCAGTCGCGGTCGGCCTTGCCGGCGGATGTAGCCGGAGCGTTGTCGAACCAGCCCTGACGGACGGCGGCCTTCACGGGCCGGACAATGATCTGCCCGTCCCTGAGTTCCAGATCAACCTTGTCTTCGATCTGGCAGGACGCCAGAAAGCTGACCGGGATCAGGATGCCCTTGGAGTTTCCGATGGAGCGAACTGTTGTCTGCATGATGGTCTTCACAAAAGTTATAACAAAATTATAACTTCGACAACACCTATCAGACCGTCTGGTTGCGCATCCAGTCGGCAGTCTGGAAGAAGCTGTTCTTCAGCCGTGCGCGCAGGTCTTCAGGCACGCCCGTCTCGCCCATGGCCTGGTCCATGCAGGCCAGCCACTGGTCGCGCTCCAGGATGCCGATGGCAAACGGCAGGTGGCGCGCGCGCAGCATGGGGTGGCCAAACCGCTCGGTGTAGTGCTGCGGCCCGCCCATCCAGCCGCACAGGAACCAGAACAACCGCTGGCGGGCGTTGGCCAGGTCCGTGCCATGCGCCGCCCTCAAGGCGGCGTAGCCGGGCTCCAGGTCCATCAGGTCATAAAAACGCTCGGTCAGCGCCTTGATACGGTCCTCGCCGCCGATCCATTCGAATGGCGTGGCAAAAGCGGGTTTTTCTTCGATGTTCATGGGGTTACTTTATCTTGGTCCGCTTCGCGGCAGGCGGTGCCCGGCGGGGGCTCACACTGCGGTGGTTTTTGCTTCGCAAAAACTCCGCTGTGATGCTCGGGGGTCGGTCGCGCCGCGAAACTCGCTACGCGCTTAGCGCTGCGCTCAAACAGTCGCGGCGAGCATGTCACAACGCGCGCTGCGCGCGCCGACACTCCCCCCTGCGCTTCTCGCCACCGCACAGATCGCCCCCGCCGGGCACCGCCTGCCGCGAAGCTGCGCATGAGTCCTCGAACAGTCGAACGCCAGCACTGTCCCTGCAAAGTCACGCCTGGGCGCACACCGGCCTGGGGGCGCCTCTGGGACGCCGAGCAGCGCAAGGGTGAGTGTCGGCGCGCGCCAGCGCGCTTCGTGCTCTAACTCACCGCACCTGTCCGAGCGCAGCGCGTCAGCGCGTAGCGAGTTGTGCGGTGCGACCGATCCCTGAGCAGCACAGGGCAGTCGCCGCAGGCGACCGTTCCAGTGAAGCCCCCAGGCCGGTGTGCGCCCAGGTGTGGCTTTGCCGCGCGGGGCACCAAAAGCAATGAATTACTCAGCCGCCCGGCGCAGCGTGGTCATCACCGGCCGGCTCAGCACCTCGCGCAGGCCCCACCAGCCTGCGGCCAGGGCCAGCACGGCGCCCGCCAGCGCGCCACCCAGCAGCACGGCGGGCGACACCGTCCATTCAAATTCAAACGCAAAGCGCGCCAGCCCCCAGCCCACCACCGACGCCACGATGCTGGCCAGCAGGCCCGCCAGCAGGCCCACACCGGCCAGCTCGGCGCGCTGCACCTGGCGCAGCAGGCTGGCGCGGGCGCCCACGGCGCGCATGATTGCGTATTCACGCGCGCGCTCCTCGCGCGTGGCCGTCACCGCGGCAAACAGCACCACCACGCCAGCCGCCAGCGTGAAGCCGAACAGGAATTCAATCGCGCGGATCACCTTGTCCAGCACACCCTGCACCTGGCTCAGCGTGGCGGTCATGTCCACATTGGTGATGTTGGGAAAGGCCCTGACCAGCGCGTTGTCAAACCCTTTGGTATCAGGCGCGCGAAACGCGCTCATGTAGGTCACGGGCACGTTCTCCATACGGCTGACGGGGTACATCACGAAGAAATTGGCCCGCATGGAGCCCCAGTCCACCTTGCGCAGCGAGGTGATCTTTGCGTCGGTGGCCACGCCGCCGATGTCAAAGCGCAGCGTGTCGCCCATCTTCAGGTTCAGCGTCTTGGCAATGCCGTCCTCCACGCTGATGGCACCGGCCTCCTCGGGCTGCCAGGCGCCGGCCACCACCTCGTTGTGCGGCGGCTGCACGGCGGCATGCGACAGGTTGAACTCGCGGTCCACCAGGCGCTTGGCGCGCTCGTCGGTGTAGTCATCGGGCGTCACGTCGCGGCCGTTCACCTGCACCAGCCGGCCACGGATCATGGGGTACCAGTCCAGCTTGGCCACGCCGGCGTCGCGCAGCGTCTTCAGGAACGCATCGCCCTGCTCGGGCATCACGTTGATGACAAAGCGGTTGGGCGCGTCCGGCGGCGTGGCCTTGCGCCAGCTGCTGATGAGGTCGGTGCGCAGCAGCACCAGCAGGATCAGCGCCAGCAGCCCCACCGACAGCGCGCTGGCCTGCACCACCGCATAGGCCGGCCGCGCAGAGATTTGCCGCGTGGCCAGCACCAGCCAGCGCGGCGCCGTGGCCTCGTTCACGCTCTTGCGCAGCAGCTTCACGGCCACCCAGCTCAGCGCCGCAAACACCGCCACCGCCACCGCAAAGCCGCCCACGGCAATCAGCCCCAGCAACAGGTCGGAGCTGGCCGCCAGCAGCAGCGCGGCAAAGCCCGCCACGCCCACGCCCAGCACCGCCAGGGACGCCGGCTTGAGCCCGCCCACGTCGCGGCGGATCACGCGCAGCGGCGGCACCTGGGCCAGCTGCAGCACCGGCGGCAGGCCAAAGGCAAACAGCAGCGTGAGGCCCATGCCCATGCCAAACGCCACGGGCCACAGGCTGGCCGCGGGCAGGGCTGCGTCCACCAGCCCGGCCAGCAGCATCACGAACACGTAATGCACGCCAAAACCGATGGCCACGCCCAGGGCGCTGGCAAACAGGCCGATCAGCGCAAATTCAAACGCATAGCTCATGGCAATGGTGCGCTGGCTCTGGCCCAGCACGCGCAGCATGGCGCAGTCGTCCAGGTGGTTGGCGGCAAAGCCGCGCGCGGCCAGCGCCACGGCCACCGCGCTCAGCAGCGCGGCCAGCAAAGCCACCAGGTTCAGGAATTTTTCAGCGCGGTCCAGCGTCTGGCGCATCTCGGGCCGGCCGGACTCCAATGACTCCAGCCGCACGCCGCGCACCTCGGCGCGCTTGATCTGCGCGTCGGCCCACTGGTTGAAGGCACGCACCTGCCTGTCATTGCCGGCCACGGCAAAGCGGTAGTTCAGCCGGCTGGCCGGCTGCACCAGGCCCGTGGCCTGGATGTCGGCCTGGTTGATCATCACGCGCGGTGCAAAGCTCATGAAGCCGCCGCCGCGGTCGGGCTCGGTCACGATGATGCGGGCAATCTTCAGCGCCGAATCGCCCAGCAGCAGCGCGTCGCCCATCTTCAGGCCCAGCGCGTCCAGCAGCGGCGCGTCCACCCAGGCCTCACCCTTGGCCGGAATGTCGCGCGTGGTCTGGCCCGGTGTCTCGGGCGCCGGCGCCACGCGCAGGCTGCCGCGCAGCGGGTAGCCCGTATCCACCACCTTCAGCGCCACCAGCTTGCTGGCGCCGCCCTGGGCCTCGCCCGCGCGGCCCATGGTGGGAAAGCCCAGCGTGCCCGTGGCCTGCAGGCCCAGCGCGCGGGCGCGGTCAATGAAGGCCTGCGGCGTGGGGTTGTCGCTGCTGACCACGGCGTCGCCGCCCAGCAGCTGGCGGGCATCGCGCGCCAGCCCGCCCTTCAGGCGGTCGGCAAAAAAGCCCACGGCCGTGAGCGCGGCCACGGCCAGCGTCACCGCCACGATCAACAGGCGCAGCTCGCCGGCGCGCAGGTCGCGCCACAGCGTGCGCCAACCCAGGCGCCAGGGGGATGTGTTCATGGGCGGAACCTTAACCCAGAAGGGTTGGCTTTGAATGAGCGGGGGTTTCCAGGCGCGGGGTATTCTGGATGGCGGAAGCGATCAACAGCAGACACACCACCGCAGGCACTTCCCCCATCGGCCAACCTGCCGGTCAGCCTCTTGCCGTTCACGGGGAATCCATATACGAAAGCTCAGGCCGCCTGTTCAACCAAAGTGCGCACTTCGGCCAGCCAACTCTCCCGCTGCGCAGAGGTGCTGCCGGCCATGGGACCGTACATGCGACGCACGACACTCCCAACGCCGCACAGAGCAAACACACTGGTTCGCCACAGGGAGTCCAACGGATCCCCAAAAACGTCCTGCTCGCGCTGCGGGGGCGTGTTGGATGTGTTGAAGATGAATGCGTGACGTGCTTTCAGCAGACCCACGGGCACGCCCTCGTAGCCAGCGCCTGCTGGGTAAGAGTAGGCGGTGTTGAGGCGAAACACCCGGTCGATCTGAACCGCCCCGGGATTTGAGGAGGCTCATTTCTCTGAGAGGATTGAGCCATGAAGAAGTCACCCAAGTTTCCACCCGAAGTCCGCGAGCGGGCTGTGCGCATGGTGCGCGAGCACCGGGGTGAGTA